>VYLE01000181.1_pt1 | contig 74962 bp, 71 predicted proteins | sample 5114391 | NCBI WGS metagenome assembly VYLE01 (sample SAMN12291771, study PRJNA351875) | freshwater metagenome | isolation source: freshwater lake | place: USA: Michigan, Kent Lake | collected 2013-08-15 | reverse complement strand
GGGCGAGCAGGCTTGCGGCCGCTTCGATCGCGGGCTCCGCGTCCGGCAGCGCCAGCGGGCCGGCACGATATTCGTTCTGGATGTCGATCAGCACGAGGCAGCTATCGGACAATGTGGGCGGCGTCAGGTCGGCGCCGGACAGTTCGAGCAGGGTCTTCGGAGCGGTCATGCGGTCGGCTTTCTCTTCAAGTCGGGAACGGCATCAGCATAGCGCGGCCGCAGCCTGCCATCGTGCAGGACTATCGCAGCAGGTGGCTGCAAATTTGCAGGCGGCCGGCGCGCCTGCTAGGCTTTCCCGCATGAACTGGGACGATCTGCGCATCATCGCCGCGGTGAGGGACGAGGGCACCTATGCCGGTGCCAGCGCGCGGCTGCGCATCGACGAGACCACGGTCGGCCGCCGGCTGGCGCGCATCCAGCGCGATCTCGGCGTGCCGCTGTTCGAGGCCGTCGATGGATTTCGGCGTCCGACGCGGCATTGCGAGGCGGTGCTGGAGCATGTCGGCGCGATGGCCGCCCATGTCGCGGCGATCGACCGCATCCGCCAGAGCGAGCCGGGGCCGGTCGGCCGCCTGCGCATCGCCTCGACCAATGCGGTGGCCGAGGAATTGCTGGCGCCGCACACCGCGGCCTTCCTGCGCGACCATCCGGGGCTGACGCTCGAATTCCTCACCGCGAGCGGCAACGTCAAGTTCTCGCGCTGGCAGGCCGATCTCGCCATCCGCCTGCGCAAGCCCGACAAGGGCGACTTCACGATCTCGCGCCTCGGCGACGTCAGGCTGTATTACTTTGAGCCGGTCGATCGCGTCGCCGGCGAGCCGATCGTCTGCGTCTATCCGGACGAACTCGACACCACTCCCGAGGCGCAGTTCCTGCGCGCCCGGCGCCTGAAGAACCTGCGCTGCGTCACCGACAATGTCCGTGTCATCCGCAGCCTGATCCAGTCGCACCAGGCCGTCGGCGTGCTGCCCGAGCACAGCGCGCGCGACCTGCTCGCCGACCGCGCCCTGCGCGCCACGCTGCTGGCGAAGCGCCGCGATGTCTGGCTGCTGGTGCAGAACCACCTGAAGCGCGATCCCGCGACGCGCGTGACGATCGACTGGGTGCGCCGATGTTTCAGGGACATGTCGGGAAACTGAGGGCCGGCACCGGCCGGGCGGTGAACGTCCTCGGCGCAAGGCGCGACCAAGTCAAGGGATTGCGCACGCGCGCAGGTTGCGTAATCTCGTGACGATCGCAGCCTGTCCGGACCGTCCATGAGCGCTCTTCAAGACTCCGCCCGACCCTCGGCGCAATCGCGTGAATGGAAGGCCATCGTCATCCTGATCCTGCTGATCCCGGTCCTGTGGTCGCCAATTCTGCTGGTTCGCAGCTTCCTGTTTCAGCCCTTCAACATCCCCTCGGGATCGATGTCACCGACGCTGATCGTCGGGGACAACGTCCTGGCCGCCAAATATGCCTATGGCTGGGGCCGCTATTCGTTTCCCTATGCGCCGTCATTCATCTCCGGCCGGTTCGGGGCGGCCGATCCCGACTATGGCGATATCGTCGTGTTCGCATCGCCCAAGGACTCTTCGGTCGTTTACGTGAAGCGCCTTGTCGGCCTGCCCGGCGATCGCGTCCAGATGCGCGACGGGCAACTCCTGCTCAACGAGAAGCCGGTGTCGCGCATCCCGCTGAAGGAGGTGCCGGCTGCTGCCGCCTGCGGTGGCGAACCAGGCGCCAAGGCCAAGCGCTGGCGCGAGACGATGCCGAATGGCGCGAGCTACGTGACCTATGACTGCGTCGACCGCGGATATGTCGACAACACCGCGGTCTTCACCGTGCCGGCAGGCCATTTCTTCGCGATGGGCGACAATCGCGACAACTCCGCCGACAGCCGCTTCATGGCGGCGATGGGCTACATCCCCCTGGACAATCTCGTCGGCAAGGTGACGCGGATCTACTGGTCACTGGACTCCCGCGGCGGACTGCGCGCGGACCGGATGGGGAAGGTATACTAGCCATCGTCATTCCGGGTTCGCGCCCAAGGGCGCGCCCGGGAATGACGGCCAACAGCAAAAACCCCTGCATCGCTGCCGGGGTTTCGCATTTTGTGTCTTGCCTGAACGGCTGGATCAGAAGTCCATGCCGCCCATGCCGCCGCCCGGGGGCATCGCCGGACCGGCGCCACCCTTCTTGGGCAGTTCGGCGACCATGGCTTCCGTGGTGATCAGGAGCGCGGCCACCGAGGCTGCGTTCTGGATCGCGGTGCGGACCACCTTGGTCGGGTCGATGATGCCCTTCTTGACGAGGTCGCCGTACTCGCCGGTCTGGGAGTCGAAGCCGAAGGCGTACGACTTGTTCTCCAGAACCTTGCCGACGATCACCGAGCCGTCTTCGCCGGCGTTCATCGCGATCTGGCGAGCGGGCGCCGACAGCGCCTTGCGCACGATCTCGACGCCGGTCTTCTGGTCGTCGTTCTTGGTGCGCAGGCCCTTGAGCTGCTCGGAGGCACGGAGCAGGGCGACGCCGCCGCCCGGGACGATGCCTTCTTCCACCGCGGCGCGGGTCGCATGCATCGCGTCATCAACGCGATCCTTGCGCTCCTTCACCTCGACCTCGGTCGCGCCGCCGACGCGGATCACCGCGACGCCGCCGGCCAGCTTGGCCAGACGCTCCTGGAGCTTCTCGCGGTCGTAGTCCGAGGTGGTTTCCTCGATCTGCGCCTTGATCTGGGCCACGCGCGCCTCGATGTCGGCCTTCTTGCCGGCGCCGTTGACGATCGTGGTGTTCTCCTTGTCGATCATCACCTTCTTGGCGCGACCGAGCATGTTGAGCGTGACGTTCTCGAGCTTGATGCCGAGATCTTCCGAGATCGCCTGGCCGCCGGTCAGGATCGCGATGTCCTGCAGCATGGCCTTGCGGCGATCGCCGAAGCCCGGAGCCTTGACGGCCGCGACCTTCAGGCCGCCACGGAGGCGGTTGACGACCAGGGTCGCGAGGGCTTCACCCTCGACGTCCTCGGCGACGATCACCAGCGGCTTGCCGGTCTGCACCACGGCCTCGAGCAGCGGCAGCAGCTCGTTCAGCGAGGAGAGCTTCTTCTCGTTGATGAGGATGTAGGCGTCGTCCATCTCGACGCGCATCTTGTCGGCGTTGGTGACGAAGTAGGGCGAGATGTAGCCGCGGTCGAACTGCATGCCCTCGACGACGTCGAGTTCGGTCTCGAGCGACTTGGCTTCCTCGACGGTGATGACGCCCTCGTTGCCGACCTTCTTCATGGCGTCGGCGAGGAACTTGCCGATCTCCGCGTCACCGTTGGCCGAGATGGTGCCGACCTGGGCGATCTCGTCGTTGGAGGTGACCTTCTTGGAGTTCTTCTGCAGGTCCGCAACCACGGCCTCGACGGCGAGGTCGATACCGCGCTTGAGGTCCATCGGGTTCATGCCGGCGGCCACCGACTTGGCGCCTTCGCGCACGATGGCCTGGGCGAGCACGGTGGCGGTGGTGGTGCCGTCGCCGGCCGCGTCAGCGGACTTGGAAGCGACTTCGCGCACCATCTGCGCGCCCATGTTCTCGAACTTGTCCTCGAGCTCGATCTCCTTGGCGACGGTGACGCCGTCCTTGGTGATGCGGGGAGCGCCGAACGACTTGTCGAGCACGACGTTGCGGCCCTTCGGACCGAGCGTGACCTTCACTGCGTTGGCGAGGATGTCGACGCCGCGCAGCATCTTGTCGCGCGCTTCAACCGAGAATTTGACTTCTTTGGCTGCCATCTGGATTTTTCCTTGAGTGTTTACGGGGAGGAAGAGAGGGCGCTTAGGCCGCCTTCTTCTTGGACTCGGTGACTTCGAGAACGCCCATCACGTCGCTCTCCTTCATGATCAACAGGTCCTGGCCGTCGATCTTGACCTCGGTGCCGGACCACTTGCCGAACAGCACGCGGTCGCCGACCTTCAGGTCGATCGGGATCAGCTTGCCGGCCTCATCGCGGCCTCCGGGGCCGATCGCGATGACTTCGCCCTGCGAGGGCTTTTCCTTGGCCGTATCCGGAATGATGATGCCGCCAGCGGTCTTCTCTTCTGCGTCGATGCGCTTGACCACGACGCGGTCGTGAAGCGGACGGAATTTCATGCAGTCCTCCTAAGCATTTGCTCGGGTTGAGAATTTCAGGGTTGTTAGCAATCGTTGCCCGCGAGTGCTAGCACGAGCAAGCTTGAAATAGGGCAGGACTTTTGCGGGGGCAAGGGCTTCTAGCAGAAAAATCAGCACCCGGAAGCGGTGAGTGCCAGTTCGCCGCACTATCGTTAACGGGGGCGCCCGGCCGTATTAGCACGGACGCGCATCTGCTGCTAAAGCGTTGAAATTCAACAGCTTGTTAAACTTTTGGGCTTGAGATGAGGCGTCAGTTTGCGTCACATTTCTCTCATGTGAGCGCATCGTATCCGGGTGGCTCCCGGGGCACCGATCAAGCCACCCCCATGAATGCGCTCCTGCAAAGGAGGTTTGGCATGGGACTGCGCGTTGGGGGTGTTTCCGAGGACTTCCGGAAACAGTTGCTGGGTTACGGGCTGACGACGGCACAGATCCTTTACCGGATGCCGGATCATCCCTCGCTGCTCCAGACCTATGTCTGGCAGAACTACGACATGTTCCCGAAATTTCCGGCGCTGACTGATTTCCTCGCCTTCTGGCAGGAGAAGCTCGACGGCCCGCTGCATTCGGTGACGGTGGCGCATTCCAAGCTGATCAAGCCGGCCGAGCTGCGCGCCGTTGACGGCGTGTTCAGGCTGCATTGATGGGTTTCGTTGGGTGGGTTCGCGAAGCGTAACCCACCAATTTCGGTCCGCAATTGTGGAAGGAGGGTGGGTTGCGCCTTCGGCTAACCCGCCCTGGGAGACCTTTTTCTGTGCTAGCCTCGCCCCATAACAACAGGGGAGGCGGCCCATGGCCAGGAAAGTGAAATCGCGCAGCGCAGCACAGAGCGCCGTGAAGAAGCGGAGCGGCACCAAGGCCGCGGTGCGATCCCCGGCCCGCAAGACGGTGACATCGAAGGCGCGCGCAACGCCAGCCAAATCATCGATCAAGACGCCCGCGCGGCCGAAGCAGCGCATCGCCATCAGCCATCACCGCGAGGAAGACTTCAAGTCCGACGGCCTGCGCGCCTACGCCAGATATCGCGACCTCGGCATCGCCGCCGCCACGCACGGCCTCGCCCAGGCGCATGTGATCCGGCTGCAGGGCCCGTGCGATCCGGCCGAGGTATCGAAGCTGCATTTCCATGCCGTCGATTTCCAGATGGTCTATGTGCTCAAGGGCTGGGTGAAGACCTACATGGACGGGCAGGGCGAGACGCTGATGAAAGAGGGCAGCGCCTGGACCCAGCCGCCGAAGATCAAGCACATGATCCTGGATTACTCGGATGACGTGGAGCTGCTGGAGGTGATCCTGCCGGCGGAGTTCAAGACGGTGGAACTAACGGCGTAGGCGCAGTCGGAAAGGCGCACACATCTCGCCACCCGTCATTGCGAGGAGCTCTTGCGACGAAGCAATCCAGACTGTTTCCGTGTTGAGACTCTGGATTGCTTCGCTCGCAATGACCGACGCCGCTGTCTCGACCGTCATACCCGGGCTTGTCCCGGGCATCCACGCCTTTGATGCGGCGACGAACGTGGATGGCCGGGACAAGCCCGGCCATGACGGACGCCTTCGTCACGCCAACACCCCCACCACCGCGCCCATCAGGCAGGTCGTGAGCGTGCCCGACACGATCGACTTCAGCCCGAGCGCGTTGATCTCCTCGCGGCGCTCCGGCGCCATCACGCCGAGGCCGCCGATCATGATGCCGAGGCTGGCGAAATTGGCGAAGCCGCAGAGCGCGTAGAGCATGATCAGCCGCGCGCGCGGATCCAGCGCCTCAGGCGGCAGCTTGGCGAACTCGACATAGGCGATCAGTTCGTTGAGCACCGTCTTGGTGCCCATCAGGCTGCCGGCCGTCACCGCCTGATCCCAGGGCAGTCCCATCAGCCAGCACACCGGCGCCATCACGAGGCCGAGCAGCCTTTGCAGCGAGATCGCCGCGCCGGCGACATCAGGCAAAAGGCCGAGCACGGCATTGGCGAGATGCACGAGTGCGACCAGCACCAGCAGCATCGCGACGATGTTGAGCAGGAGTTCGAGGCCGGCGCCGGTGCCCTTGACGATCGCGTCCATCGTGCCGGTCACGTGCATCTCGGGATCGTCGAGCGTGCCGCCGGTGCGCCGCCCGCTCGTCTCGGGGACCATGATCAGGCTGACGAGAATCGCGGCGGGCGCGCCGAGCACGGAGGCGATGACGAAATGCGCGGCCGCGTCCGGGATCAGCGGCGCGAGCAGCGTCGCATAGAGCACCAGCACGGTGCCGGCGATGCCGGCCATGCCGCCGGTCATCACCAGAAACAATTCGCTGCGGGTCATCTGCGAAAGATACGGCCGCACGAACAGCGGCGCCTCGACCATGCCGAGGAAGACGTTGGCGGCGGTGGACAGACCGACCGCGCCACCGACGCCGAGCGTGCGCTCGAGCAGAAAGGCCATGCCGCGCACGACCGGCGGCAGCACCCGCCAGTAGAACAGCAGCGTCGTCAGCACGCTCATCACCAGCACGATCGGCAGCGCCTGGAACGCCAGGATGAAATCGGCGCCGGGTACCTTGAGCTCGAACGGCAGCGCGCCGCCGCCGACATAGCCGAACACGAAGGCGCTTCCCGCACGCGAGGCCGCGGAGATCGCGCCGACGGCATCGTTGATGGCGCCGAAGGCGTGCGCGACCACGGGCAGCTTGAGCAGCACCAGCACGGTGGCGAAGGTGGCGAGAAGCCCGATCGCGGCCTGCCGCAGCGACACCGCGCGGCGGTTCTCGGCCAGCGTCCACGCGATGAAGAGCAATGCGAAAACGCCGAGTGCCGATTGCAGCCGCAGCATGATGTCCCCAATCCCCGCGTGATTATGGCCGTGCCCGCGCTGCAAAGGCAATGCCGGGGCGCCCGCGCTGTTGACAAGCCGGCCAGTGTCCGTCACGCGAGGCGGACCGATTTCCCCGAGGTGAATGGTTCAGGGTGACCCAGCAGGCGATGCCAGAACAGCCGATGTCCGTGAATCCTGTGGTCACCGCCCGCGACCTTCTCTCCCACCGCGCCTTCCTGTTCTTCCTGCTGTCGCGCAGCCTGTCGCGTTTCTCCAGCCAGATCGCGGCGGTGGCGATCGGCTGGCAGATCTACGACCTCACCGGCTCGGCCTTCGATCTCGGCATGGTCGGCCTCGTCCAGTTCCTGCCTACGGCGCTGCTGGTGTTCGTCGCCGGGCAGGCCGCCGATCGCTACGATCGCAAGCGCGTGGTGCAGCTGTGCCAGCTCGTGGAGGCCGCGACCGCGCTCTATCTGGCGATCGCGACCTGGCTCGGCGCGGTGAGCGAGGTGCAGATCTTCGCGGCGACCTTCGTGCTCGGCATCGCCGGCGCGTTCGAGAGCCCGACCACCGCGGCGCTCTTGCCGCTGATCGCCCCGCAGGGATCGCTCCAGCGCGCCACGGCGGTGGCGAGCGGGGCGGGGCAGGTCGCGACCATCGCCGGTCCCGCGCTCGGCGGCTTCGCCTATGCGGTCGCACCTTCTCTCGCCTATGCATCGATGCTGCTGTTCTGGATCGTCGGAATGATCCTCACCGGCTTCATCCGGCCGCGGCCGCAGGCGGTCGCGCAGGCCGGGACGAGCGCGGACAATGTGTTCGCGGGCGTGCGCTTCATCCGCAGCAATCCCGCCATCCTCGGCACCATCTCGCTCGATCTGTTCGCCGTGCTGTTCGGCGGCGTCACCGCGCTGCTGCCGATCTATGCGCGCGACATCCTGCAGACCGGCCCGGTCGGCCTTGGCGTCCTGCGCGCCGCGCCCGCGGTTGGCGCACTGCTGATGACGATCGTGCTGGCGCGGCATGCGATCTCGCGGCATGTGGGCCTGCGCATGTTCCAGGCCGTAATCGTGTTCGGCCTCGCCACCATCGTGTTCGCGCTGTCGTCCTGGATGTGGCTGTCGGTGCTGTCGCTTGCCGTGCTCGGTGCCGCCGACACGATCAGCGTCGTGATCCGCTTCTCGCTGGTGCAGCTCGCGACGCCCGACGAAATGCGCGGCCGGGTCGGTGCGGTGAATTTCCTCTTCATCAACGCCTCGAACCAGCTCGGCCAGTTCGAGAGCGGTCTGACAGCCGCGTTGTTCGGCGCCATGCCGGCCGCCGTGCTCGGCGGCGTCGCCACCGTCGCGGTGGCCCTGCTGTGGATGAAGCTGTTTCCCAGCCTGCGGCGGGTGGAGAGCCTGGAGTAGGGTGCTTGGCTCTCTCGTCCGTCATTGAGAGCGCAGCGAAGCAATCCAGACTGTTTCCGCGGCGACAGTCTGGATTGCTTCGTCGCTACGCTCTCGCAATGACGATTGTGGAGGCCGTGCGCGGACTTAGCCGACGTCACCCCCGTGTCACCCCCGCAGCAGGCGCCCCTTGGCGCCTACTGTGCATGGGGTTGTTTTCGCAACCTCGGTTCAGCCGCGTCCGACGAACGGCATCTTGGTCGCCATGACCGTCATCGTCAGCACGTTGGCATCGAGCGGCAGGCCGGCCATGTAGGCGACGGCATCGCCGACCGCTTTCGCATCCATGCGCGGTTCGTGCTTGGTGGTGCCGTCGGGCTGCAGCACGCCGGGGCCGTTGACCATGCGGTCGGTCATCGGCGTCGCGGCATTGCCGATATCCACCTGGCCGACCGCGATGTCGTACATGCGGCCGTCGAGATTGGAGGCCTTGGTGAGGCCGGTGATGGCGTGCTTGGTCGAGGTATAGGCTGCCGAGAACGGCCGCGGCGCATGCGCGGAGATCGAGCCGTTGTTGATGATGCGGCCGCCGCGCGGGCTCTGGTCCTTCATGATGCGGAAGGCGTGCTGGGTGCACAGGAACGGGCCGGTGAGGTTGGTGTTCACCACCGCCTGCCACTGTTCGAGGCCGAGGTCCTCGAACGGCACGGCGGGCGCGCCCATGCCGGCATTGTTGAACAGCACGTCGAGGCGTCCATAGGTCGCCTTCACCTTGTCGAACAGCGCGGCGATCTGGTCCGGCTTGGTCATGTCGGCGGGCACGCACAGGCTCTTGCCGGCGGGGCCGAGCTTGGCGGTCTCCTCGAGCATGTCGAGCCGGCGGCCGGCGAGCACGACGGTGAAGCCAATGTTCATCAGCGCCAGCGCCGCCGCGCGTCCGACACCGGTGCCGGCACCCGTCACCACTGCGATCTTCTTCGCCTCACTCATCGTTTCCTGCCTTTTCTTGTGCTGTTCAGGTCTTGGGTTCGTTCTTGTAGGGCGGGCGCGGGATGTTCTGATGCGCCGCGCGCAGCGCCGCCGACCAGCGCGAGCGCAGGTCGTGAAAATAGGGCTCGCCCGCCTCGATGCGGTGGTTGAGGTCGGCATCGAAGGCATCGCTGCGCACCACCAGCACGTCGATCGGCAGGCCGACGCCGAGATTGGAGCGCATGGTGGAGTCCATCGAGATCAGCCCCGTCTTGAGCGCCTCGTAGAGTTCGACGTCGTAATGCATGGCGCGGTCCAGCACCGGCTTGCCGTATTTGTGCTCGCCGATCTGCAGGTAGGGCGTGTCCGTGGTGCACTCGATGAAATTGCCGGCGGTGTAGACCATGAACAGGCGCATGCGCGCGCCCTTGATCTGGCCACCGAACAGGAAGGAGACGTCGAAGGAGACGTCTTCGGATTTCAGCGCCGGTCCCTCGGTCGCGTGCACGGCGCGGATCGCCCGGCCGATGCGCTGGGCGGCCTGGAACATGGTCGGCGCGTTCATCAGCGTCTCGACCTCGCCGGTGTGGGGATCCTCGAGACCTTCGGTCAGCGTCGACAGCACCGACTGGCTGATGGCGAGATTGCCGGCGCTGGCGATCGCCATGATGCGGTCGCCGGGCTTGGAGAAGATGTGCAGCTTGCGGAAGGTCGAGACGTTGTCGAGGCCCGCATTGGTGCGGGTGTCGGCGATCATCACCAGACCGTCCCGAACAAGGATTCCGCAACAATAGGTCATTTCCAGTCCCCGAACGCGTTTGCGCGGAATTACTAGCCAATTTCAGGCAGGCATGAAACCCCCGAATCCCGCGGGCAGGCCGTCATTCCCCGAAAGCGAGGCCGCGCGTCAGTCGGCGCGGTCGGCGAGAAACGCCGCGTCCACCGGCACGCCGAGCGCCGTGACCAGCCGGTTGGTCTCCGCGGCCATGCCGACGATAGCGAGCAACTCGGCATATTCGGCTTCGGTCATGCCCTTGGCCCGTGCGGCGGCGGTGTGCGAATGGATGCAGTAGCTGCAGCCATGCGCCACCGAGACCGCGACATACAGCATTTCCTTGACCTTCGGATCGAGCGCCCCCGGCGCCATCACCTCCTTGATGCTTTCCCAGGTCCGCCGCAGCGTCTTCGGATCATGCGCCAAAGCGCGCCAGAAATTGTTGACGAAGTCCGACTGCCTGGTCTTGCGGATGTCGTCGAAGACGGCCCGCGCCTCGCTGGAGAGTTCATCGTCCGAAAGCAGCTTGACGGTCGCCATGGGATACCTCGCGGGTCTGGAATGCCTTGCGAGTCTAGCACGGCTGGTGCGGTCGGCCGGCGGCTTGGCGTGCTGCGGTGGTGCTTAGCTCTGCCGCTGCGACTGCGATTGCCCGCCGCGGCCGGCCTGTTCCACCTTGACGGTGACCGCGAGCGTCTCGGCACCGCCGCCATAGCGGGTGCCGCGCACGGGAGCGGCGCCGAGATAGTCGAGCCCGATGGCGACGCGGACATGCGCATCGGTGGTGCAGATGCTGTTGGCCGGATCGAATCCGACCCAGCCGAGATCGGGCACATAGGCCTCGGCCCAGGCATGGCCGGCGTCCTGGTGCACCGTGCCGTCCGAGCGCAGGAAGTGGCCGGAGACGAAGCGGGCCGGGACACCGCCGACGCGGGCGCAGGCGATGAAGATATGCGCGTAGTCCTGGCAGACGCCGCGCTTGAGGGTGAAGGCCTCGGCGGCCGAAGTGCCGCTGGTGGTCGGGTCCTCGTCGAACGTCATGTGGTCGCTGATTTCCGTCATCAGCGTGTGCAGGAAGCCCAGCGTGTCGCTCTCGGCCTCGCTGCGGAACTGGCGGGCGACCGCCGCCATCGCCGGATTGACCGAGGTGAGGTCGGTGGTGCGCAGGAACATCCCCGGCGGAAAGCGTTCATCGGCGCCGCGCAGCACGCCGCCGGTATCGTGGGTCTCGATCAGGCCTTCGGCCGTGATCCTGATGTCGGCGACGGGTCCGCAGGACAGCACATGCGTCACGTTTCCGAAGGCGTCTTCGTGGGTGTCGAGCTTGGTGTCCGTGGAAACGTCGATCTGCCACTCCGCCACATATTGCCCGTCATGGCTGCCGGGCGTCATGCGCAGGATCTGGATCACGCTGCCGGCCGGCGGCTCGTAGCGATAGGTCGTGGTGTGCTGGATTCGCAGGCGCATAGTGGATTGGCTCCGTCATTCCGGGGCGGCTCGGAGAGCGCCGAACCCGGAACCTCGAGATTCCGGATCTGCCCTTTGGGCGTCCCGGAATGACCGCTTGGATCAGATCAGATACTGCTTCGTGATGATTTCGCCCAGCCTGGAATTGTCCGCGATGAACTCCTGGATGAATTCATGCACGCCATGCTGGAAGATGTCGTTCATGTTGCTGTGCTCGAGCCGGTTGCGGATGCCGCGGGCGTGACGCTGGGCGGGGCCCTGGCGGCCATAGGCGACGCCGATCTGGTCGAGATTGCGCACGAGATTGCCGTAGCAGCTCGCCAGCGAGCGCGGCAGCGTGTCGTTGAGGATGAGCAGATCCGCGATCAGCCAGGGCTTGAGCGTCTCGCGATAGACCCAGTGATAGGCCGTCAGCGCCGATACCGAGCGCAGGATCGAGCTCCACTGGTAGAAGTCCAGCGGGCCGCCGACATGCTCCTCCTCGGGCAGCAGCACGTGGTACTTCACGTCGAGAATGCGCGCGGTGTTGTCGGCGCGTTCCAGGTGCACACCCATGCGCGAGAACCAGTAGGCGTCGTTGCGCAGCATCGTCCGGTAGGCCGAACCGTCGAAGCGCAGCGAGGTTTCCTGAACGAAGCGCAGGAACTTGGCGAGTTCCTCGCGGGTCGATGTGCCCTTGCTCCACACTGCCTGGAGTTCGATCCAGGCCGAGTTGATGGTGTCCCACATCTCGCTGGTCAGGGCGGTGCGCACCGAGCGCGAGTTCAGCCGGGCGGCCTCGATGCAGTTGCGGATCGAGGAGGGGTTGCTGGTCGAGAACGACAGGAATTCGACGACGTTGTGCTCGTTGGCCTCTTCGTAGCTCTGATAGAAGCTGGCGGCGACGCCGGCGGTGAGCAGCGCGGAGTCCCATTCGTTGGTCTTGCCGATATAGGCGGCGGGCAGCGCGGTGACGCGCAAGGTCGCATCGATGGTGCGCGCGAGATATTCGGCCCGTTCGACGTAGCGGGCGAGCCAGTAGAGGTTTTCGGCGGTACGCGACAGCATCGAGCTACTCGTCCAGGATCCAGGTGTCTTTGGTGCCGCCGCCCTGGCTCGAATTCACCACGAGCGAGCCTTCCTTGAGCGCGACGCGGGTCAGTCCGCCCGGCACGATCGTGGTGCTCTTGCTGCCGGTGAGCACGAACGGCCTGAGATCGACGTGGCGGGGCGCGAGGCCCGACGCCGTACAGGTCGGGCAGGTCGAGAGCGCCAGCGTCGGCTGGGCGATGAAGCCCTCCGGCTCGCGCTTCAGCTTCTCGCGGAAGGCCTCGATCGTCGCCTTGGTGGCGGCCGGGCCGATCAGCATGCCGTAGCCGCCGGAGCCGTGCACCTCCTTGACGACGAGTTCGCTGAGATTGTCCAGGACATAGGCGAGGTCCTTCGGCTCGCGGCAGCGCCAGGTCGGCACGTTCTTCAGGATCGGCTCCTCGCCCAGATAGAATTTCACGATGTCGGGCATGTAGGAGTAGATCGCCTTGTCGTCGGCGATGCCGGTGCCGACCGCATTGGCGAGCGTGATGTTGCCGGCCGCATAGGCCGACATCAGCCCGGGCACGCCCAGCACCGAGTCGGGACGGAAGGTGAGGGGGTCGAGGAAGTCGTCGTCGACGCGGCGATAGATCACGTCGACCCGCTTCAGCCCTTCCGTCGTCCGCATGAACACTTCGTTGTTCTTGACGATGAGGTCGCGGCCCTCGACCAGCTCGATGCCGAGCTTGTCGGCGAGGAAGGAGTGCTCGTAATAGGCAGAATTGTAGACGCCGGGCGTGAGCAGCGCGACGGTGGGCTCCGACGAGGCGCTTTGCGGCGCGACCGACCGCAGGGCCGACAGCAGTTCGTCCGGATAGCGCTCGACCGGCGCCACCTTGTGGCGGGCGAACAGATCCGGGAATAACCGCATCATGATCTCGCGGTTTTCCAGCATGTAGGACACGCCGGAGGGGGTCCGGGCATTGTCCTCCAGCACGATGAAGTCCTCGGCATCGACCCGGACGATGTCGATGCCGGCGATGTGCACATAGACGTCGTGCGGTACCTGCTGGCCGTTCATCTCCGGGCGGAACACCGGATTCTGGAAGATCAGGTCGTCAGGCACCACCTCGGCGCGCAGGATCTCCCGGCCGTGATAGATGTCGCGCAGGAACATGTTGAGCGCGCGCACGCGCTGCTTCAGGCCCCGCTCCAGCAGCGCCCATTCCTTGCCGGACATGATTCGGGGGATCACGTCGAAGGGGATCAGGCGCTCGGTCGATTCGGAATCGCCATAGACGGCGAAGGTGATGCCGATACGGCGGAACAGGAGTTCGGCCTCCTGGCGGCGATATTCGAGCGCCTCGGGAGGCGTCTCCTTGAGCCAGCGGGCGAGCTCCTGATAGGCAGGGCGCAGATCCCCGCCGGGAATGTTCATCTCGTCAAACGCGACTGCCATAGGTCCCGATTTGTCTCCCCGCCATGCGTCAACAGTGCATGACTTCGAGATGGTAGCAAGGGCCGGGCCAGCGCGATAAGCATGTGGGACGGGCATTTGCCGGATATGACCGACCGCATGCCTGAAAAAATGGCTGAGGACTGCTTATTTCGGCAGCAAAACCGCGTGACTTCAACGCGTTACCTCGGCAAAGTCGAGCCGAGAGGTAAGGGACTTAAGGCATGAGCGAGATCGTCACGGCGGGCATTCTGGTCATCGGGGATGAAATCCTGTCGGGCCGGACCAAGGACAAGAACATCGGTTTCATCGCCGAATACCTGACCAATATCGGCATCGACCTCAAGGAAGTCCGGGTCGTCTCCGACGACGAGGCCGACATCATCGCCGCGCTGGATGCGCTGCGGCATCGCTACACCTATGTCTTCACCACCGGCGGCATCGGGCCGACCCATGACGACATTACCGCCGACAGCGTCGCCAAGGCCTTCGGCGTCGGCATCGACCACCATCCTGAAGTGGTGGCCCGTTTCCGCGAGCGCTGGAGCGAGCAGGATCTGAACGAGGCGCGCCTGCGCATGGCCCGCATCCCCGACGGCGCCGAACTGATCCAGAGCGCCACCATCCTCGCGCCGGGCTTCAAGATCGGCAACGTCATCGTGATGGCGGGCGTGCCCTCGATCATGCAGGCGATGATGGACATCGTGTCGCCGAAGCTGAAATCCGGCGTCCGCATGCTCTCCGAATCGGTGCGCGCCAACGCCCGCGAGGGCGACATCGGAGGCCCGCTGCGGGCGATCGCGGCGGCGCATCCGGACACCATCATCGGCAGCTATCCCTTCATGGACGAGGAGCAGAAGCCGAACACCAATCTGGTGGTTCGCTCGCGCGATCCGGAGAAGCTCGCGGCGGCCATGGCGGCGGTGAAGGAAATGCTGGCAGGATTGAACATCACCCGCTAGCAAGGGCAACTGCCGGACCAGATGGGCAGGAGAACACGATGGGTGGTGAAGCACCTGAACTGAGCGCGCAGGAGCGGGCGGGCAAGGCCTTCCCGGTCTCGTGGGACCAGTTCCACCGGGATTGCCGGGCGCTGACCTGGCGGCTCAACGAGGTTGGTCCGTTTCACGCGGTGATCGCGATCACCCGCGGCGGGCTCGTCCCGGCGGCGATCGTCGCCCGCGAACTCGGAGTCCGCATCATCGACACTGTCTGCATCGCCAGCTACGACCACAACAAGCAGGGCGAACTGCAGGTGCTCAAGGGCATTTCCGACGCCGCGATGAAGCTCGGCGGCGGCACGGGCAAGGGCCTCCTGATCGTCGACGACCTCGTCGATACCGGCAAGACCGGCAGGATGGTCCGCGAGATGCTGCCGGACGCTCATTTCGCCACGGTCTACGCCAAGCCCAAGGGCCGTCCGCTGGTCGATACCTTCATCACCGAAGTGTCGCAGGACACCTGGATCTTCTTCCCCTGGGACACCGCGCTGTCCTACCACCCGCCGCTGCGCGACGGCGCGGGGTGAGTGATCTCCTCATTGCGAGCGCAGCGAAGCAATGCAGACTGCTTCCGCGGATGCATTTCTGGATTGCTTCGTCGCTTCGCTCCTCGCAATGACGGGCGGAGGCTGTCATGCCCCTGCAGAACCGCGTCACTCCTACCGGAGACATCATCGCCACGCCGCATCGTGGCATGCTCACGGGTAACCGTGGCATCATCCACGATCCCGCGACGAAGACGCTGCTGAACAAGCGCTGGGCGTCGCCGGCCTGGATCACCTGCCTCTGTGAATTCCGCGGCTGGCGGCGGCCCGTGATGGCGCGGCGGAGCTGGACCGAATTGTTCTTTCTCGACGAGGCCACGGCCTTCGCCGCCGGTCATCGGCCCTGCTTCTTCTGCCGCCGGGAAGATGCCAATGGCTTTCGCGCAGCGTGGGAGACCGGCAATGGTGTGAGGCACGTGAGCGCGAAGGCGATGGATGCCCAATTGCATCGCGAGCGGCTCGATCGTGGCCGGAAGCGCCTGCACGCGCTGCCGGTGCCGCTCGCGCAACTGCCCGACGGCGCGATGGTGCAGCAGGGTGACGATTGCTTTCTGGTCCTGCGGGGCAGGGGGCTGCTCTGGTCGGCTGCGGGCTACGCACCTGTACGGTCCGAGCCGGAGGCTCCGATGCTGCTGACACCCCCATCGACGCTCCGTGCGCTCGCTGCCGGCTACAAGCCGCTGCTGCATCCGACGGCCGCGACCTAGCGTAGCGGGCGTCCCTGTTCGTCGACGGTGGTGCGCGCATCGCGCAGGGCCCATTCGCGGATGATCTGCCGGCAGCGGGCCAGATCGGCGTCGCCGACGCTGCCGGCATCCTTCGACGCGCGCTCCACCATCGCCTTGCAGTTCAACAGCACGGAGCGATCCTCCGCGCGCGAAGGGGCCGTGATCGTCGCGAGAGCCGCGGCGACGAGTAGCGTTCGAACCATCGCCGTCACGCCAGCTTCTCGCGCGCCAGCGCGGCGCCGGCGCCGAGCGCCATCAGCTTGGCTTCGGCGATGTCGCGCCGCATCGGCGCCATGCCGCAATTGGTGGTGGCGATGATGTTGCTCTTCGGCACGAATTTGGACACCGCATCGATGACCTTCACGACATCCTCGGCGGTCTCGACCTCGTCGCTGGCGACGTCGATCACGCCCGCCTGCACGATCTTGCTCTTCAGCAGGGCCAGCAGGTCGAGCGGCACCTTCGAATTGCGGCACTCGATCGCGACCTGCTGGATCGGACTCTTGTCGATGGCCGGGAAGATCTGCTCGTATTGCCGCCACTGCGCGCCGAGCGTTTCCTTCCAGTCGGTGTTGGCCTTGATGCCGTAGCCATAGCAGATGTGCACGGCGGTGGTGCAGGTGAGGCCTTCCGCGGCGCGCTCCAGCGCCTTGATGCCCCAATCGTTGACCTCGTCCATGTAGACGTTGAAGGCGGGCTCGTCGAACTGCACGAGATCGACGCCGTCGGCCTGCAAGGCCTTGGCTTCCTCGTTGAGCAGTTCGGCGAACGCAAAGGCCATCTTGACCCGGTCGCCGTAATAGCGGTCCGCGATGGTGTCGATGATGGTCATGGGGCCGGGCAGGGTGAACTTCAGCTTCTTCCTCGTATGCGTGCGGGCGACGCGGGCCTCGAAGTCGTGGACGCGTCCCTTGAGCCGGAGCGGGGCGACCACCTGCGGCACCATCGCCTTGTAGCGGTCCTTGCGGATGCCCATCTCGACCTTGTGGGCGAAATCGATGCCCTCGATCTTTTCCAGGAAGCCGTGCACGAAGTGCTGGCGGGCCTGCTCGCCCTCGGTGACGATGTCGATGCCGGCGTCCTCCTGGATCTTCAGCCAGATCAGCGTCGCATCGCGCTTGGCGCGCGCGAGTTCGTCGCCCTGCGATTTCCAGGGCGCCCACAGCATGTTGGGCTCGGCGAGCCATTCCGGCTTCGGCAGCGAGCCGGCGATCGTGGTTGGAAACAGCATGGCGGCCCTCCCGGCGTGTTATATTGCGCCCCTTCCTGCCATGACTTAACCTCAAGGTACAGAACAACAAAAGTCGCCACCGGGCGGCTCGGGAAGAACCACGGGAAGGAACGGAAGGGGCATGATCGACCTCTATTACGCGCCGACGCCGAACGGCTGGAAAATCTCGATCATGCTGGAGGAACTCGGGCTTCCCTACGCGGTGAAGCCCGTCAACATCCGCGCCGGCGAGCAGTTCAATCCCGAATTCCTGGCGATCTCCCCGAACAACCGGATTCCCGCGATCGTCGACCACGCGCCCGCCGATGGCGGCGCGCCGTTCTCGGCGTTCGAGACCGGCGCGATCCTGATCTATCTCGCGGAAAAAACCGGCCGCTTCCTCCCCACTGACCTGCGCGGCCGCTCGACGACGATCCAGTGGGTGATGTGGCAGATGGCGGGGCTTGGTCCCATGCTCGGCCAGCACGGCCATTTCGCGCTCTATGCCGCGGAGAAAATTCCCTACGCCATCGCGCGCTACCGTGACGAGGCGGCACGGCTGTACGGCGTGCTCGACCGCCAGCTGGGCAAGACCGGCGCTTACGTCGCCGGCGACTATTCCATCGCCGACATCGCCTGCTTCCCCTGGACCATGACTCACAAGGCGCAGGGCTTCACGCTGGACGACTACCCGAACGTGAAGCGCTGGTACGCGGAGGTGCGCGCACGGCCGCAGGTGCAGGCGGGGCTGGCGATCGGCAAGTTCGTGAAAGAGCCGTTCGACGAGGAATCACGCAAGATCATGTTCGGCCAGAGGGCTAAGGAACTGCTGGGAAAGCAATAAGGCTGCGCTCTCTCCTCGTCATTTCGAGGAGCGAAGCGACGAAGCAATCCAGACTGGTTCCGCGGAAAGAGTCTGGATTGCTTCGCTTCGCTCGCAATGACGGGGAAAGGGCGAGATTAGATAACAAAGGAAACGCCATGATCGAGTTCTTCTTCGACTGTTCCAGCCCCTGGACCTATCTCGCCTTCCACAACATCCAGCCGCTGGCGAAGGAGCTGGGCGAGGAGATCGTCTGGCGGCCGATCCTGGTCGGCGGCATCTTCAACACGGTCAATCCGAGCGTCTACGCGCAGCGGGAGAAGCCGGTGCCGCTCAAGGCGCGCTACATGAAGAAGGACCTGCAGGACTGGGCGCGCTCCGCGGGCCTTGCCATCAAGATGCCGCCGACCGTGTTCCCGGTAAACAGCGTCAAGGCGATGCGCGGCTGCATCTGGCTCGGCAAGGACATGGTGCCGTTCGCGACCGCGGCCTTCGAGGCCTATTGGGGCGGCGACCAGGACATTTCGCAGGATGCCGTGCTGGCCGAAATCTGCGGGAAGGTTGGGATCGACGCGCAAAAATTCTTCGCCGGCATCTCCGAACAGGCGATCAAGGATCAGCTCAAGGCCAATACGGAAGAGGTGGTGGCGCGCGGCGGTTTCGGCTCGCCGACCATCTTCGTCGACAAGACCGACATGTATTTCGGCAATGACCGCCTGCCCCTCGTTCGCGAGGCGATCCTGCGCCGCAAGGCGAGTGCGGCCTGATGGTGCGTGCCGTCGTCTGCCGTGCACTCGGTGCGCCTGAAACGCTGCAGCTGGAAGAGTTCCCCTCGCGCGCCCTGAAGCCGGGCGAGGTGCGGGTTGCGATCCGCGCCGCCGGATTGAACTTTCCGGATGTGCTGATGGCTGCCGGCGAGTACCAGCTGAAGCCGGACCTGCCGTTCACGCCTGGCATGGAAGCCGCCGGCGATGTGACGGAGGTTGGTGCGGAGGCGCGTGGCGTCGCGGTCGGCGACAGGGTCATCGTCAAGATGCGCCACGGCGCCTTCACCGACGAGGTCGTGGTGACGCCGTCGCAACTGACGCCGATGCCCTCGACCTTCGACTATGCGGAGGCCGCGACGTATCTTGCCGGCCACGGCACCGCCTATCACGCGCTGATCGATCGCGGCCGGGTGATGCCGGGCGAGGTGCTGCTGGTGCATGGCGCCGGCGGCGGTGTCGGCCTTGCGGCGGTCGAGATCGGCAAGATGCTGGGCGCCACCGTGATCGCGACGGCCTCGAGCGACGAGAAGCTCGCCGTCGCCAAATCGCGCGGCGCCGATCATCTCATCCGCTACGACCGCGAACCGTTTCGCGACGCGGTCAAGCGCATCACCGAGGGCCGCGGCGCGGACGTCGTGTTCGATCCGGTCGGCGGCGAGGTGTTCGAGGACTCCATGCGCTGCATCGCCTGGGGCGCGCGATTGCTCGTGATCGGCTTTACCGGCGGCATCGGCTCGGCGAAGACCAACCTCCTGCTGATCAAGGGCGCCAGCGTGCTCGGCGTGCGGGCCGGCGAGGCGGTGCGCAAGAACCCCGCGCTCGGCGAGGTCCGCCTCAAGGCGCTGCTGCAATGGGCCGAGGAGGGCAAGCTGCGCCCCAACGTCTCGCATCGCCTGCCGCTTCAGGATTACGCCAAGGCGATGCGATTGTTGCTCGACCGCAAGGCGATCGGACGCGTGGCGCTGGTGATGGAGTGACACCGTCATTCCCCGCGAAGGCGGGGAATCCAGTAATCATCAGCGGTCGTGATGATTGACGCTGGTGATTACTGGATCACCCGCCTTCGCGGGCGATGACAGCGAGGAGGAGGCAACGGTCCGCGTCACTTGTATTCCCGCTCCGTCCACCACGGAAAATAGTCGGGCATGTCGGTCGAGACCTTGTTCTTGAACTGAGCCGGGCGCTTCTCCAGGAACGAGACCACGCCTTCCTTGACGTCGTCGGAACGGCCACGGGCGTAGATGCCGCGGCTGTCGACCTTGTGGGCCTCCATCGGATCGTCGGCGCCCATCATGCGCCACATCATCTGCCGGATCAGCGCCACTGACACCGGCGCGGTCTTGGCGGCGAATTCCCTGGCGAGGGCGCGGGCGGTCGGCAGCAGATCATCGGGCGCAACGACCTTGCTGACGAGGCGGCCGGCGAGCGCTTCCTGGGCCGGGAAGACGCGGCCCGAATAGCACCATTCCAGCGCCTGGGAGATGCCGACGATGCGCGGCAGGAACCAGCTCGAGGCGGCCTCCGGCACGATGCCGCGCTGGGAGAACACGAAGCCGAAGCGCGCGGCGTCCGAGGCGATGCGGATGTCCATCGCGAGCTGCATGGTGACGCCGATGCCGACCGCGGGGCCGTTCACCGCGGCAATGACCGGCTTCAGGGACTTGAAGATGCGCAGGGTGACCTGGCCGCCGCCATCGCGCACCTGCGGATCGCTGTAATCGACCTGGCCGTTCGCGAGGCGCTTCACCGGACCGCGCCGTGCGTCGCGGTCGAACGTGTCGGCGCCAGAGGAGAGGTCGGCGCCTGCGCAGAAGCCGCGGCCGGCCCCGGTGACGATGATGGCGCGGATGTCATCGTCCTTGTCGGCGGCGTCGAACGCGTCGATCAGCTCGTTTTGCATCTGCGCATTGAAGGCGTTGAGCTTGTCGGGCCGGTTCAGCGTGATGGTGAGGATCTGTTCGGCGACCTCATACTTGATCGTCTCATACGCCATGGTGGTTTCCTTCCTTTTGGCTTCTTGGCCCAATTCTGTCATTGCCGGGCTTGACCCGGCAATCCATCTTTTCAAAGGGGATGGATGCGCGGGTCGAGCCCGCGCATGACGAATTGTGCTGTGACGCTAGGGCTGCGTCTTGCGTGCAGGCGGTCTCGGCCAGGGCTTCTGCGGCCCGCGCAGGCCTTCGAACGCCTTCGCCATGCCAAGCACGCCGATATCGTCGAAGCGGCGGCCGACGATCTGGACGCCGATCGGAAAGCCGGTCGCGTCAAAGCCGCCATTGACGGAGATTGCGGGGTTCTCCGACATATTCCACGGCACGGTATAGGCGATGTGCTCGAACGGCTTCATCGGGTCGTTGGTCGGCGAGGCCCATTCGGCGGGGTAGTTCACGTTCGGCGCGGTCGGCGAGATCACGTAGTCGAGCTCGCAGAACAGCTTCGATGCCGCGGCGCGGATCGCCATGGTCTGGTTGAATCCGCGGATCACGTCGACGCCGGACAGCCTTGCGCCGGACTCGCCCCATGCGAAGATGTAGGGCAGCACCTTGGCCTGTTCGGCCGGCGTCAGCTTCGACAGATCGTCCCACATCCGCGCGCGCCAAAAGTTGTCGAGGCCGTCGAGCATCTCGCGGGTGAGGATGCCGTCGACCTCGGTGACGACGGCGCCGGCGGATTCGAACGCCTTGGCCGCCTGCCGCGCGACGTCGCGCACCGGTGTCTCCAGCGCGAGGCCGCAGCCGGGATCGAGCATCAGGCCGATGCGCAGCTTGCGCGGCGACTTGTCGAGGCCCTTCCAGTTCAGCGGCTCGGCGGGCAGGCTCATGCCGTCGCGCCGGTCGGGCCTGGCGATCACGCTCATCATCAGCGCGCAATCGTCGACCGTGCGCGTCATCGGACCCGCGACGCGGCCGACGTAGGTGGGATCGATCGGTACGCGGCCGAAGCTGGGCTTGAGGCCGACGAGGCCGCACCAGCCGGCGGGCAGGCGGATGGAGCCGCCGATATCGGTGCCGAGATGCAGCGGACCGTAGCCGGCCGCGCCCGCCGCTCCGGCGCCCGCACTGGAGCCGCCGGGATTTTTCGACAGGTCCCACGGATTGCGCGCCAGCGCGTGGAACGAGGAGAGCCCGGAGGACAGCATGCCGTAATCGGGCATGGTGGTCTTGGAGAAGATGATGGCGCCGGCCTCGCGCAGGCGCGCAGCGGGCGGCGAGTCCTTCTCGGCGGGGACCAGCTTGACGCTGGCGGCACCGAGCGGGACCGGCACGCCCTTGGTCGCCATGTTGTCCTTGACCGTGACCGGCACGCCGTCGAGCGGTCCCGACGGCTCGCCGCCGGTCCAGCGCGCGGTCGAGGCCTTCGCCGCTTCCCGCGCGCCGTCAGGATCGAACGCATAGAGCGCCTTCAGATGCGGCTCCCACGCGGCGACATGCGCCAGCAGGTCCTCGAGCACCTCGCTCGGCGAGAACTGCTTGGCGCGATAACCCGCGATCAGGTCGACCGCGGAGAGATCGTGCAGCGAGGTGACCGCGTCCGACGCGCTCTTCCTAGGCATGGCCGCCCACCGGCATGCGCGTTTCGATGATCCGCGCGAACATGCTGGCGCCGATCGGCAGGATCTTGTCGTCGAGCACGAAGCCGGGATTGTGCACCGGCACCGAGCCGTCATGCCCGACCCAGAAATAGGCGCCGGGGATGGTCTGCAGCATGTCGGCGAAATCCTCGCTGCCCATCTTCGGCTGGGCGCGGGTGATCACCTTGGCGGGGTCGACCACCGTGCGCGCGACATCCTCGACCACCTTGGACTGCTCGACCTGGTTGACCAGGACGCCGAAGGTGTCGCGGATGTCGACGTCGATCACGCACTGATAGGCGCTCGCGATACCGGCGCAGATGGTGCGGATCCGTTCGCTGATCAGGGCCCGCACCTCATTGGAGAAGGTGCGGATGGTGCCGCAGAGATGCGCTTCGCCGGGGATGACATTGTAGGCGGAGCCGGCATGGATCTGCGTGATCGAGATGACGGCCGCCTCCAGCGGCTCGACGTTGCGGCTGACGATGGTCTGGATCGCCTGTGCCAGCGTCGTCGCGATGATCACCGCGTCCTTGGAGCGCTCGGGCATCGCGCCATGCGCGCCGTAGCCGGTGATGCGCAGGTCGAAGAAGTCGGCGCCGGCCATTGCGGGGCCCGGCAGGATCGCGATCTCGCCGAGATTGAGGTCGGGCGCGTTGTGCAGGCCGTAGAGCTCGTCGCAGGGGAATTTCTCGAACAGGCCGTCCTTGATCATCGCACGGGCACCGCCGAGGCCTTCCTCGGCCGGCTGGAAGATCAGGTGCACGGTGCCGTCGAAGTTGCGGGTCTCGGCGAGGTAGCGCGCGGTGCCGAGCAGCATCGTGGTGTGGCCGTCATGGCCGCAGCCGTGGAAGCGGCCCGGGATCTTCGAGCTCCACTTCAGATTGGTGTTCTCCTCCATCGGCAGCGCGTCCATGTCGGCGCGCAGCCCGATGCGCTTGTTGCCCGAACCCTTGCCCTTGATGACGCCGATCACGCCGGTGCCGCCGAGGCCGCGATGCACCTCGATGCCCCAGCTTGTCAGCTTGTCGGCGACGATGCCGGAGGTGCGGACCTCCTCGAAGCCGATCTCGGGATGGGCGTGGAGGTCGCGACGGATGGCGGTGAGTTCGTCGGCATAGCCGTCGATGCGATCGATGGTGGGCATCTGGTCCTGTCCGGTTAGCGTGAAGGGGGAGAGAAGGCGGGGCCGTTCGGCTTGATGCGGATGCCCGGGCGCAGGCGCGTCCAGGGCAGCGAGGCGGTATCGGCCGGCATTGCGCCGGGCGCGGCGCAGATCATCAGCTTTTCCGCGATCGGCTCGAAATCGGCGCGGAAATGCACCGAGCTCTTGTTGACGAGAATCTTCTCCCGCGTCGGCTCGATGCCGACATAGCGGTACATCGCCTGGTCGGCGAGCTGGGCCTTGTGCGAGGCCACGACGACGCGCACGTCTCCGATGCGCAAGGCGGCGGACGGGCCCATGTCCATCTCGCGACCGCCATAATACGGGCCGGGCGCGATGAAGCGGCCGTCGGAGAGCTGTTCGACGACGAAGGTCTCGGTGTAGGGCTCATCGCCGGGAATGCCGGACTTGCCGCCGAGCGCGAGCGTCACGGTCGCGCCGACACCGGCGGCGTGCGCGGCCCTGGCCGAGGCCGGATCGTAGATCGCCCCGGTCGCGGCGCTCGCCCTGTTGCGCACCAGGGCGCGGAGCATGCCCGTCGTGTCGGAATCGCCGCCGGCGCCGGGATTGTCCTGGGTATCGGCGATGATGATCGGCCTGGTCGCGGTTTTTGCCAGTTCCATCGCATGGCGCACGCCGTCGTCCGGCGACCAGATCTTGCCGTCGAAGTCGTCTTCGTGACTTTCAACCAGCTTGACGATCGCCTCTGCCACGCGGTCGGCATCGTCCTGCGTCCGGCCATAGGCGAACACGCTCGGGCCGCAGTCGCTGAAATCCGCGGCGGGGAAGCCGGGCGCGAAGGAGAGCGTCGGAACCGCATCGCTCTCCAGTGCGGCGAGCTTCTGGTAGATGCCCTTGGTGGGGAAATCGTTGGTGCATTGCCAGCTGATCGCGATCAGGAACGGCAACTGCCGGAACGATTTCGCAAAGCGCTGCTTCGTCTCCAGCAGCAGAGCGAGATGCCGCGCGCAGGCACGGCCGGTGTCGGCCATGTCGACATGCGGATAGGTGCGGTAGGCGATCAGCGCGTCCGCATGCTCCATCATCGCAGGGGTGACGTTGGCGTGCAGGTCGAGGCTCGCGACCAGCGGAACGTCCCTGCCGATGACCTGCCGGACCCGCGCCAGGATCTCGCCTTCACCATCGTCGTAGTGCTCGGTCACCATCGCGCCGTGCAGATCGAGATAGACCCCATCGAGCGGGCCGGCCGCCGCGATGCCGTCGACCATGATCTTGACGATCCGCTCGAAGGCATCCCTGGTGACGTGCGCCGAGGGGCTCGCGGCGGCGGCGATCGTCGGGACCATGTCCCAGCCGTTCGCCTCGGCGCTGTCGACGAAGCCGGCGAGGCCGACATTGATGCCTCGCATCACTTTCAGGACGTCGGCGCCACGCGTCATCGCCGGCCAGCCGCCACCGTGTTCGAAATCGGCAAAGGTCGCCTTGGTGGGCGCAAAGGTGTTGGTTTCGTGCAGGAAGCCGCCGACGGCGATACGGGTCATGAAACGAAGTCCGTGAGATCGAGAGGGCGGGACGTTAGCCCCGCGGTTGCGGCAAGAGCAAGGTGGGACGCAAGCGCGGCGCGCATGGCGTCAGGACGTTTTGTGAATGCGGCGGTCGGCAATAACCACCAAATGTGATTTGGCGGAAACTCGGAGTTGCCAGCTCACGCGACAACTGCCTCTCTGGGATATGCGTCCCGGCCAGCGCCGGGACGATACCGGAGGTGTCGTTACGCCGTCGCCGCCAGGCTCTCCGCAACCGGCCGGAAGTTCGCAAAATCCCAGCCCCGGCCGGGGGCGGCATCCAGCAGCGCCTGGGTGTAGGCCTCCTTCGGATGCGTCAGCACCTCGGCGGCCGGGCCCTGTTCGACGACGCGGCCGTGCTGCATCACCACGACCTCGTCGCAGATCTGCGCGGCGACGCGCAGATCGTGGGTGATGAACAGGATGGCGATGCCGAGGCGCTTCTGGATCTCGTCGAGAAGCTCCAGGACCTGCGCCTGCACCGACACGTCGAGCGCCGAGACCGCCTCGTCCGCGACAAGGACGTCCGGATCGAGCGCGAGCGCGCGCGCAATGGCGATGCGCTGGCGCTGGCCACCGGAGAACTGGTGCGGATAACGCGACACCGCATCGGGAGGCAGGCCGACGAGTTCGAGCAGTTCGCGCGCCCGCTTCATCGCGTCACTGTGGGAGGCGCCGTAATTGATCGGCCCTTCCGCGATGCTTTCGCCGACGCTGATGCGCGGGTTGAGCGAGCGGTAGGGGTCCTGGAACACGATCTGGATCTTCTGCCGGTGAGGCTGCAGCAAACGGCGCGAGATGTCGGCGATCTCCCGGCCGGCGAGACGCACGCCACCGGAGGTCGGATCGATCAGGCGCACGATGCAGCGCGCCACGGTCGACTTGCCCGAACCGCTTTCGCCGACGATGCCGAGCGTGCGGCCCTTGCGCAGGGTCAGCGTGACCTTGTCGGCGGCGACCACTTCGCGGCCTTTGCCGAAGAAAGTTCGCTCCTTGTAGACCTTGCTGAGTTCGTTGGCCTCGAGCACCACGGGCTCGCGGCTGTCCTCGCGCGCCGCCCGCGGCACCAGGCTCGGCACCGACGACAGCAGGTTGCGCGTATATTCCATGGTCGGGTTGCGCAGCACGGTGTCGAGCGGGCCGGTCTCGACCAGGCGGCCCTGCCGCATCACCGCGACGCGGTCGGCGATCTCGGCCACCACGCCCATGTCGTGGGTGATGAACAGCACGGCGGTGCCGTGATCGCGCTGGAGATCACGGATCAGCGTCAGGATCTGCTTCTGCGTGGTGACGTCGAGCGCGGTGGTCGGCTCGTCGGCGATGAGCAGCTTCGGCTCCAGAACCAGGGCCATCGCGATCATGATGCGCTGGCGCTGGCCGCCGGAGAGGCGGTGCGGGTAGGAGGCGAAGATGCGCTCGACCTGGGGCAGGCGAACCTGCTCCATCATGTCGAGGATGCGCTTCTTCCGCGTCCTGGCGTCGAGACTGGTGTGCGCGCGCAGCACCTCGTCGATCTGGCGGCCGACCGGCACGACGGGATTGAGCGCGGTCATCGGCTCCTGGAAGATCATCGCCATCTGCGTGGCGCGAAGCTGGCGCAGGCGGCGGTCGGAGGCGGTTAGCAGTTCCTCGCCGACCAGCTTGATGCTGCCGGCGGTCGGCACCAGCGTGCCCTTCGGCAGGAGGCCCATCGTGGTGAGCGAGGTCACCGACTTGCCCGAGCCGCTCTCGCCGACCAGGCAGAGCGTCTCGCTCGCTTGAACCTGGATCGAGATGCCGTCGATGATGTTGCCGCCCTTCGGCTTCTTGCCGACGGAGACGACGAGGTTGTTGATGTCGAGGACGGGGTTGGTCATCACTTGGTCGCTCATCACTTGCCCTCGCGCTGCTTCATGCGGGGATCGAGCGCGTCGCGGGCGGCATCGCCGATCAGGTTGATGCTGAGGATGGCGATCGAGAGAAAAAGGCCCGGCCAGAAGATCAGCGTCGGCTTGAGCTGGAAGTACTGGCGGCCCTCGGCCATGATGTTGCCCCAGGTCGGCGTCTCCGGCGAGATGCCGGCGCCGAGGAAGGACAGGATGGCCTCGGTGAGGATCGCGGAGGCGCAGACATAGGTGCCCTGCACGATCAGCGGGGCGACCGTGTTGGGCATCAGGTGCCGCCACATGATCTTCGGCAGCGACGAGCCGACCGAGATCGCGGCCTCGACATAAGGCTCCTCGCGCGCCGACAGCACCACCGATCGCACCAGCCGCGCCACGCGCGGAATCTCGGGGATGGTGATCGCGATCAGCACGGTCCAGATGCTGGCGCCCGACAGCGACACCACGGCGATCGCGAGCAGGATGCTCGGCATCGCCATCAGGCCGTCCATCACGCGCATCATCACGGAATCGACCAGCTTGAAGAAGCCGGACACGAGCCCGATGGCGAGGCCGATGGCGACCGAGAGCAGCGCCGCCCCGATGCCGATCAGCAGCGAGACGCGGCCGCCATAGATGACACGGGAGAGCAGGTCGCGCCCATAGGCGTCGGTGCCGAGCAGGAACTGCGCCGAGGCCGGCTTCAGCCGCTGCGACGGCGCAAGCTGGATCGGATCGTGCGGCGCGATCAGCGGCGCCAGCAGCGAGATCAGCAGCACCAGCGTGAGGCAGATCGTGGCCGCCGCGATGATCGGCGTCGAGGTGAGGAATCCGAATCGCGGCCGCAGCGGCGACGTGATCGGAATGGACGACTGGGGGAGGCTATCGACCGACATGTTTGTCCTTCTTGTCCGAAAGCCTAGTACCGGATCCGGGGATCGAGCAGCGTGTAGGCGACGTCGATCAGGAGATTGACCACGACGTAGATGAGCGACGTCAGGAGGATCATCGCCTGGATCACCGGATAGTCGCGTGCCAGCACCGCGTCCACCGTCAGGCGTCCGATGCCGGGGATGTTGAACACGCTTTCGGTGACGACGACGCCGGAGATCAGCAGCGCGAAGCCGGTGCCGATCACGGTGATGACCGGCACGGCGGCGTTGCGCAGCGCATGGCGCATCATGACAGCGACCTCGTTGATGCCCTTGGCGCGCGCGGTGCGGACGTAGTCCTCGCCGAGCACGTCGAGCATCGCCGCGCGCGTCATGCGGGCGATCAGCGCGATGTAGATGAAGGACAGCGCGCAGGTCGGCAGGACGATGCGTTCGAAGAACGGGCCGAAGCCGGTGGTGATGCTCCGGAAGCCCTGCACCGGCACCCAGCGCAGATTGATGGCGAACACCTGGATCAGAAGATAGCCGATCACGAAGACGGGGACCGAGAAGCCGAGCACCGACAGGCCCATCACGAAGCGATCGATCCAGGTGCCGTGCTTCCAGGCGGCGATCACGCCGAGCGGGACGGCGACGAGGACGGCGAGCACGATGGTGCAAAGCGCGATCGAGATCGACGGCTCGACGCGCTGGCCGATCATCTTCATCACCGGCAGGTTCGAGATCAGCGAGGTGCCGAGATCGCCGTGCAGCAGCTTGTTCACCCAGGTGATGAACTGCACGATCAGCGGTTCGTTGAGGCCGAGCGAGGCGCGGATGCGCTCGAGCCGTTCCGGCGTCGCGTTGTCGCCGGCGAGGATCGCGGCGGGATCGCCCGGCGTCAGCCGCAGCAGCAGGAAGACGAACAGCGCGACGACGCCCATCACGGGCACCGCGGCCAGAACGCGGCGAATGAGATAACCGAGCATGTACCTATCTCCGGCTGCGGAACTTGCGGCGCCGCGAGGCGCCCGTGGAATCTGTCGTGTCTATCATGCGCGCCTGCGTTTCGGGCTGGACGTATCGGCCGGAGCAGCCAATATCCCGGGGCAAATTGTGTGCCAAGGGGCAGGCGGTCGCAAGGGCCGCCCTGTCCCGGATCGAAACGGTTCAGGATGCACGGCGCAGCTCGCGCTCAATCCCGGGGGACGGCACGATCGGCGGGGCGTTGAGCCCGCGCCAGCCCTCGATGGTCCCCGCGATCATCTGTGCGGTGGCGGCCGACAGGGTCCAGCCGAGATGGCCGTGGCCGGTGTTGAAGAACACGCCCGGCATGCGGCCGGCGCGCACCACCGGCATCATGTTCGGCATCATCGGCCGCAGCCCGGCCCAGGGCACCACGCGCGATGTCTCCACCTCGGGGAAGTTGCCGCGCACCCAGTCGACCAGCGGCTGCACGCGATCGGCGCGGATGTCGCGGTTGAAATCGTTGAATTCGGCGGTGCCTGCCACGCGGAAGCGATCCGCCCCGAGCCGGCTGGTGACGATCTTGGCGGCCTCGTCGAGCAGGCTCACCGTCGGCGTCGCGTTGCGGCTCGCGGCGGTGTCGAGCTGAACGGTGATGGAATAGCCCTTCACCGGATAGACGTTGACGCGCTCGCCGAGCATGGCGGCGAAGTGACGGCTGGCCACGCCGGCGCAGATCACGACGCCGTCCGCCTTCATCATGCCGCGCCCGGATGCGGCGGCGTCGGCGGCGAGGTCCGCCCAGCCGAGCACGAAGCCGGTCCCGGCCTTCGCGATCGAATCGATGTCGGCCTCGTGGACGAACGTCGCGCCGCGGCGCTTGCAGGCCTCCGCGAGTCCGCGCGTGAACTTGTGGATATCGCCGGTCGCATCCGACGGCGTGAAGAAGCCGCCATAATAGTCCTTGCGCAAGGTCGGCTCGATGGCGCGGATTTCCTCCGGCGTCACCGGTCGGCGATCGAGCCCGCCTTCCTGCAGCAGCGCATTGACGCTGAGCCCGGATTCGAAGCCCTTCTTGTCGTGGTAGATGTGGAGAATGCCGCGCCGTTCGAGATCGAAGTCGATGCCTTCGCGCGCGGCGATGTCGAACAGGTGCTTGCGGGCCTCGATGGCGAGGCGCGTCGTCTCGATCGTGTTGGCGCGGTAGTTGCCGATATTGGCGACGAATTCGCTCATCCACGAATACTTGTGCCAGTTCGGCCGCGGGTTCATCAGGAGCGGCGCGTCGCGGCGGAACATCCAGCGCAGGCCCTTCAGGATCGTCGCGGTGGAATTCCACACCTCCGCATTGCTGGCCGAGAGCTGGCCGCCATTGGCGAACGAGGTCTCCATCGCGGCGTAGCGGTGCCTGTCGAGCACCGTCACCTTGTAGCCGCGTTCGAGCAGGGCATAGGCAGTCGTTACGCCGGTGATGCCGGCGCCGATGATGGCGATATGGGTCATGGAAAAATCGGGGCTCCCGTGAGTTAGAGTCGGCTGACCGCCGGCCACAAGGCCGTTGGCGGCGCCCCATCTGTCACGGTTACCTGAGAGCTTGATCCGCACAGGCCCCGAGCGAGGCCGGCTGCGGACTATCCCCTTCGGTGGACGCCTCGACCGTTTCCGGTCGCGCCGTCTCTCTCCAGATCGTCCTGACGATACGGTCCTTTTGCCTGAGAGTTTCCGGGGCGGTTGCTCCGTCGGCGCCGCAGAGAAGGCTGAAAACCTTCGTTGCGATCTCTCCCGCATCGTCGCGTGGACAGCCGAGGAGTACGATGCGCCTCATTTTTGGACAAGGCTAAATTTCGACCGCGCCTGCCAACGGATTGTGCAGTGCGAAATCCGCGGCCGCCATTCCCGGACGCGCACCATGCGTCCGGGAACCCGGATTCCGGGGTTAATACTGGCGCATCGCCCCAAAATGACAAGAAAATCAGTCCAGTGTCGCCAGCAGGCCGGCCATCAGCCGGCCGCGTTCGGCGAGGCTCTCGACCTCGATGAACTCTTCCAGCGTGTGGCCATTGCCGCCGCGCACGCCGAGTCCGTCGAGCGTCGGGATGCCCATCGCGCCGGTGAAGTTGCCGTCGGAACCGCCGGGGGAGCTCGCATGCGGCAGTTCGGCACCGAGCGACTTGGCGATGGCGCGTGCCTTTTCGTAGAGCGCCATTGTGTTCGCGTCGGGCTCCCACACCGGCCGGGTGACGCCGCGCGTCACCTTGAAGGTGACGTCATTGTTGGTGCCCGACAGGGCCAGCATCCGCTCGACACCACGGTCGAGATCGCCCTGGCGCTTGGCCATGGAGAGCGCCTCGCCGGTGGCGGTCGTGGCCACGCAATTGACCCATTGTCCGCCGTGCACGACGCCGACCGAAAACGTGCAGTCTTCCGTCGTCATCGCGTCGATCGCGAGAATCTGCCGCGCCATCTCCCGGATCGCCGAACGCCCTGCCGACAGCGTCGCGCCGGCATGGCTCGGCCGGCCCGTGGCCTCGAGATTGAAGCGGGCGATGGCATAGCGGCCGGTGGTGACGCCGTTGTCGGCGCGGCCGGGTTCGGGCACCAGCACATATTTGTTGCGTGCCGCTTCCGCCTCGATGATGTCGCGCGTCGAGGGCGTTCCGACTTCCTCGTCCGGCGTGAACAGCACGGTGACGGGCAGGGGCGTGGTGAAGGCCGCGCGCGCCAGCTGCCGGATCGCCTCCAAAGCGAGGTAGTTGCCGCCCTTCATGTCATAGATGCCGGGGCCGTAACACTTGTCGCCCTCGCGCCGCCATTTCAGTTTCTCGATGGTGCCGACCGGGTGGACGGTGTCCATGTGGCCGGCGATGAGGATACCGGGCTCGCCCTGCTTCGGATGCGGGAAGCGGGCGCGCACGACTCCGCCGAAGCCCTGCCGGCCGGCGATGCGTTCGATCGTCGCACCCATGATCGCCATGTCCCGGGCCGCAATGTCCAGCATGCGGTTGACCGCGCCGGCATCCCAGGTCGGGCTTTCGCATTCGACCCAGTTGCGCAGGCCCTCGAGCATGGCCTCGGAATCGAAGGGGAGATTGGCTGGATTCATCGCGATGTCTCTTCGGCTTTGAAAGATGGAATGAGCATTGCATCGGGGGCGCAAGGTCAAGCGGATTGCTGTTGTAGGACCAAACCGTTCCCTGTGGAGCCCGCGCGAACGCCGCAAGGGGCTGCAGCGAAACCGGATTGACGGCCTCGGCACTGTCTGCAAGTCTTGAAAGATAAAGGCATTGCAGGTGGTTAGTTCTTCCAGAGGACGAACCATCTGCTCAACCATTGGCCTGCCTTTGAACAGTTTCACGTCAGGAGAAACTTTATGTTGAGCTTGATGCGCCGGGGGCGTCGCGCGTTCGCCTCCACACTTGCGCTGTCGGTCCTCGCGCTATCGACCGCACTGGCTACGCCGGTGCTTGCGGCCGGCAAGACCATCACGGCGGTCATGCATTCGGATCTGCGCATCATCGATCCGATCTTCACCACCGCCTACATCACGCGCGACCATGGCTACATGGTCTACGACACGCTGATCACGACGGATTCGAACTTCAAGATCCAGCCGCAGATGGCGGACTGGAAGATTTCGGACGACAAGCTCACCTACACCTTCACCTTGCGCGACGGCCTGAAGTGGCATGACGGCGCGCCGGTGACGGCGGAAGACTGCGTCGCCTCGCTCAAGCGCTGGGCCGCGGTCGACGGCATGGGCCAGCAGATGATGCTGTTCACCGCAAGCATCGAAGCAACCGATCCCAAGACCATCACGCTGAAGCTGAAGGAGCCCTACAGCTTGGTGCTGGAGTCGATCGGCAAGCCGTCCTCGCGCGTTGCCTTCATGATGCCGAAGCGCCTCGCCGAAACGCCGCCGGACAAGCAGATCCCCGAGCAGATCGGCTCCGGCCCGTTCAAGTTCGTCCAGGGCGAATTCCAGCCCGGCGTGAAGGCGGTCTACGTCAAGAACACCGACTACATCCCGCGCAAGGAGCCCGCGAGCTGGACCGCCGGCGGCAAGGTGGTCAAGGTCGACCGGGTCGAATGGATCACCATGCCGGATTCGCAGACCGCGGTGAATGCGCTGCAATCGGGTGACATCGACTTCCTGGAGCTCGCGCCGATCGACCTTCTGCCCGTGCTCGAGGCCAACAGCGACCTCAAGATCGACGTACTGAACAAGTTCGGCTACCAGACGCTCGGTCGCATGAACTTCCTCCATCCGCCGTTCGATAACGTCAAGGTTCGTCGTGCTGCGCTGATGGCGATCAACCAGAAGGACGTGCTCGACGCGCTGATCGGCAATCCCAAATACTACAAGATCTGTGGCGCCTTCTTCATCTGCGACACGCCGTTCGCGACCGACATCGGTTCCGAATCGCTGGTCAAGGGCAACGGCATGGCGGAAGCCAAGAAGCTGCTCGCCGAGTCCGGTTACGACGGCACGCCCATCGTGATCATGGCGCCGGGCGACGTCGCCACGCTGAAGGCCCAGCCGGTCGTTGCCGCCCAGGCGTTGCGTGAGGCGGGCTTCAAGGTCGATCTGCAGGCGACCGACTGGCAGACGGTGGTGAGCCGGCGCGCCAGCCAGAAGCCTCCGAAGGAGGGCGGCTGGAACATGTTCTTCACCAACTGGGTCTCCGCCGACGTGTCCAACCCGATCTCCAACCTGTCGATCGGCGGCCAGGGCAAGAAGGGCGGCTGGTTCGGCTGGGCCGAGGATGCGAAGATCGAGCAGCTCAAGGACCAGTTCGTTCGCGCGGCCTCGCTCGACGAACAGAAGAAGATCGCGACCGAGATCCAGAAGCAGGCCTATGATCAGGTGATCTACATCCCCCTCGGCCAGTATCTGGCGCCGAGCGCCTGGCGGAAGTCGCTGACCGGCGTGATCGACGGTCCGGCCACTCCGGTGTTCTGGAACATCGACAAGAAGGAGTGAGGCGAGGGGCGTCCTTCGCTTCGTTTCGGAAGGCTCGCGCGGCGCCGCTGTCAAAAGCGGCGCCGTTGCTTTTCGTGGACTGCTCGGGCGTGATGTCGGAGAGCTTTTAACTCTTCCAGTTTCCAATCATTGCTATTTGTTTCTGATCTGAAATAGATGTGTGTCGTTCGCACATCATTTTGTCCGCGCTTTACTTAGTGAATTAAGTTCCGTGCCCGTAGATTTTGCACTCCAGGCGCTGGCCAGTCGGTCGGACGGCGCACCGCCGCGGTGGCGCCTTTGGTTCTGGCGCTGGCTCGATGGCGTCGAGGCGGGCTGGGCGATCCCGCTGCTGCTGATCGGCTTCGTGGTAATCTGGACGCTGTATCTGATGGTCGCCTATGCGGGCGGCGGCCTCCATCCCGACACGCTCGAGGCCTGGTCGCTGGGGCGGCATTTCGCCTGGGGCTACCACAAGCATCCTCCGCTGATGGGCTGGGTCGCGGCGGCCTGGACGTCGATGTTTCCGCTCACGGACTGGTCGCTGCAGTTGATGGCGATGGCCAATGCCGGCCTTGCGCTGTTCTTCGTCGACCGCGTCTCCCGGCAATTCGTCACCGGCCACAAGCGCATCCTCGTGCTGCTGTTGCTGATGCTGACGCCCGCCTACCAGTTCCACGCGCAGCGCTTCAACGCCAATACGGTGTTGCTGGCGACATGGCCGCTGGCCACCTGGTGCTTCCTGCGCGCGTTCGAAACGCGTCGTCCGCTCTGGGCGATTGCGGTCGGGTGCACCACCGCGCTGGCGATGGTCGGCAAGTATTATTCCGTGTTCCTGGTGGCGAGCTTCGTCTTTGCCGCGATGGCGCATCCGGACCGGCGCGCCTATTTCACCTCGGCATCGCCCTGGATTTCGGTCGCGACCGGGCTCGCCGTGCTGTCGCCGCACATCCATTGGTTGGCGGTCACAGGCGCTTCGCCCTTTACCCATGCCCTCTATCACGCCGGCGGCAGCGCGCTGACGTCGCTCCTGGAGGCGAAGAGCTTTGTCCTGGGGCTCGCGGCGGCGATGAGCTGCGCGGCCCTGGTCTGGGTGCTGATCGCGGGAACGCGCTTGAAGCAGCTGCCGGCGGACTTCGCCGCCATGAGCCCCGGCCTGCGGCTGCTCTTCTATGTCGCGATCGGCACGATCGTGCTGCCGGTCCTGACGTCGCTGGCGATGGGCACGGATCTGCCCTCACTCTGGGCGTTGCAGGGACTGTTCCTCTTCGTCGTCCTCGTGGTCTGCGGCGCGCGCTACCCGATCGAACGATTCTACACGGTGAACGTCACCCTCATCGCGGCCGCTGTCGCGCTGACGGCGGTTGTCGTTGCCGCGCCGATTCACGCCGTCTACCGCAACAGGCACGGCTATGAGGAGGGACGCAATTTCTACAAGCAGGCGGCAAGCGAGTTGACGCGCCAATGGCGCGAACTGACCGGCGAGCCCCTGAGCCATGTGAGCGGCGACGACGCGCTCGCCTTCGCTGTCGCCTTCTACAGCCCCGACCACCCGCTTTATTCCGGATCTTTCGAATACGATGACAATGGGGTGCGGCCGGGCGCGGTGAGACTGGAGCGCGGATGGGCGGCGCTGTGTTTCCGCGATCAGGATCATTGCAATCGCTGGCTGCGATGGGTGACCGCGAAAGCCGGCCATGTGGTGAGGCGCAAGGCGACGCTGCAGGCAACGCTCCGGGGCGCCCCCGGTGTTAGCCGTGACGTGGTTTTCCTGATGGTGCCGCCTGCCGGCGAGCCGATTGCGGTGCCCGAGAGTTCCGCGGACGATTTCAGCGCCAGTCGACGTACCCCGTAGAGGCGATCAGCAATGGCTGTCGCGCACGCCTTCGAGGCCCTCGTTCACGAAGGACAGGCTGAGTGCGATCCGCGGCGTCTCCGGCGTCAGTCGTTCCGCCGGCGGGCGATCCGAGGGATGCGGCTCTTTGCGATGTTCGGGTTCCATGTCGGCCTCTCGATGTTGCGGGACAACATCAACCCGGCCGGCAAGTTCCTCAGGCGACCTTGTGGTGATGCGGCCTGAACAGCCGTCCCTTCTCCACCACCAGGACCAGTCCCAGTGCCGCCAGCGTCGACAGGAAGAAGCCGACGGAGAAGGGCATCAACGTGCCGTCGAAGCTCTGGCCGATGACCATGCCGATGGCGATCCCGATCAGCGTCGTGATCGAGCCGTAGAGCGAGGACGCCGTGCCGGCGATGTGGCCCTGCGGCTCCATGGCGAGCGCCGTGAAGTTGGCGACCATCATGCCGAACGAGAACATCATCAGCGCCGAGAGCGCCATGAACAGGGCGAGCGGCAGCATGCCGAGAAGTTCCGTCACCAGCATCACGGCCGCGACCGCGGTGTAGAGGCTCAGCGCGCCGTGCGAGATCACGCGCATGCCGAGCCGCCCGACCAGGCGGGAATTCAGGAAGCCCGCGATGGCGGTTCCGGCCGCGATCGCGGCGAAGGCGAGCGGGAAGGCGTGGCCGAGATGATAGACGCCGGTGAAGACCTGCTGGGCCGAGAAGACGTAAGCGAACAGCGATCCCATCACGCAGCCGGCTGCCGTCGCATAGCCGATGGTCTGGCGATGCGTCACGGTCTGCCGGAAAGCCGCGAGCACGTCGGCCGGTGCCAGCGATCGTCGCTGGTCCGGCGGCAGCGTTTCGGGCAGGCGCAGCGTGCACCAGACGAGCGCGAGCAGGCCATAGGCCATCAGCACCACGAAGATGCCGCGCCATTGCGAGACCAGCAGCACCGCCTGGCCGAACGACGGCGCAACCACCGGCACGGCGATGAACACCATCATCGCCAGCGACATCACGCTCGCCATCTTGCGCCCGGCATAGCAGTCGCGGACGATCGAGGTCGCGATCACGCGCGTCGCGGCGGTGCCGAAGCCCTGCAGCGCGCGCGCCAGCAGCAACGTCTCGAAAGTGGGGGCGGCGATCGCCAGCACGCTCGCCACCGCATAGACGGTCATCCCGCCGAGCAGCACCGCGCGGCGGCCGAAGCGGTCGGACAGCGGGCCCATGATGAACTGGCCGGCGCCGAAGCCGATCAGGAAGATCGAGAGCACCAGCTGGAGATGGTTGGCGACGGGAATTCTGAAGGCGGATCCGATGTCGGGGAGGGCGGGCAGCATCATGTCCATCGCCAGCGGATTCAGCGCCATGATGGACGCGATCACGATGACGAATTCAGGAAAACCCATGGGACGGTGTCCTGCGGACACCCAATCGTCGGCATTGACGTCGGACAAGGAAGCTCACCTCTGGAATTCAGAGGCTGTTGTATCGGCGATGCTGCGTTGCACAACCCATGTTTCGGGATGGGAGCTAGGCGGGGCCGGGTCGAACAAGAATTGGTGAGGCCGGATCGCATCGTGATGCATCCGGCGGCCTCGATCGATGTCCGAAGGACCGGCGAGCGAGAGCGAGCAGTTCGCCCCGATGGCGGCCACGCGTGACAGGCGCATGGCGCAGGCGGTCCATGGCCGCCTGCGGTAACCGGGAATTCACCATAGGCGCGGGGCCCATGGCTTCGGGAGATGAATCCGCAACCGATCCTGTCCATGGTGTCAGGACCGGCCGCCGAGGGGGATGCCGGGAAGCAGTCGAAAGCACGGGTCCTGGCGGTGTCTGACGTTTCCGGTACAGCGCGATGGATGGGGGCGCCGGCCGGCATGACGGCGGGGCGCAATCTTTGGCTGACCGGCCTGATCGCGCTGGTGGCGCTGCTCGTGCTCGGCAATCTCGCCGGCGATGCCCGTCTCGACATCCGATATGGCTGGGACTTTCGCGTCAATTGCGCCGCGGTCGAGGCGCATGCGAACGGCCTCGATCCCTATTACGTGCGCAATCTCAGGGGCACCAAACTCTCTTATCCCTATCTGCCCGTCACCCTCGACGCCTTCCGTCCATTCTGCACCGGCGGATTTCTCGCCAGTCATTACCGGGGCCTCTATTTCGCGCTCGCGCTGATCTGCGCCCTGCTGCTGCCGGGCCTTGCGGGAACGCGCGGCAGCTGGCGCGACATCGCGCTCCGCGGTCTCTGTACGCTCGGCGCCTTCGTCGGTTTCGAATGGGTCCAGGCCTCCGGCAATTTCGCCATGCTGAGCGGTGTGCTGACGGCGATCGCGCTCGCGCTGCTGCTGCGGCCGGTCAAGCCGGAGGATACGGCGTTTCGTGCGCGGCTGGCGGGCGCGGCGCTGCTCGGCCTCGTGATGTCGTTCAAGCTGGTGTTCTGCCCCGTGCTTGCGGCGCTCTATCTGCTGCCGCTGCCGCGCCGCCGGAAGATCGTGGCGCTGGCGGCAGCCGCGATCGGCTTCGCGCTGCCGATCCTGATTTCGGCAATGGCCTATCCGGACCTGTTCGCCAGCTGGCTGCTGGCGATGAAGGGACAGATTCCCGACCAGCATGCGGTGCAGCTGGACGAGGCCAACCCCTCGCTGCTGCTGCTGGTCCTGAGCCTTGCCGGCCAATTGGGGCTTGCGGGCTCCAGGCTCGTCGTGTTCGGCGCCTATGGGCTTGCGGCCTTCGCGCTCGTTCTCGTCCCGCTCGCCCTGTCGCTGCCGCGCGCGATCCGGCGCGGTACGGGATCGATCCTGCTGCGGCTCGACCGCTGGCTGATCGATCATCCGCAGGCCGCGCTGCGCCTCACCATGCTTGCGATGTACGCGCTCTATCTCTGTTCGCCGCGGCTGAAGGAATATGCCTTCTTCGAGCTGGCGCTCTACGCCGCGGTGCTCATCGCCGATCTTTCGGCCCTGGCGCTCGGCGCCTTTCTCGTCGTCGGTCTGCTCGTGCCCGGCCTGATCTCCGTCACCGGGCAGATGACCGAGGGGGGCTTCAGTCCGCTGATCGCCGCACTGGTCTGCTTCTGGATTCTGCTGCGCGATCTTCGCGCTCAATCGATGCGCCTCGCGCCGGATGGCGTGAAGCGATGATCACTTGGTCCGCAGATGCGGGACAATTGCCTTGAGCACAAGCAAAAGGCATCAGAATCTGGCGCATTCTGCGCACGTGTCTTCAGTCACCCATTAACGGAGGAACACCAAACTGGCACCGTGAGAGTTTCTCGCGAGCTAGCCCTTCGCAAAGGCGAGCCATGTCCAATGGACCCCGCTGACCTGATTGGCGGCTTGGACTGATTCAGCCGCCGCCCGTCTCAACAGCGTGAACCCTTCTCTTGAGGCCGCGTCGATCGTCTCTTCAGGGGCGACGGGATAGACCGTTCCTTCCGCAGTTCCTGGTCCATGACGCAGCGACATGATGACGAGCCCGCCTGGCGCTGTTAGGTCTGCAAGGCTGCGCATCGCAACGAGCCGTTGCCGTACGTCCAGGTGGTGCCACACCGCGGATAACAGGACCAGGTCGAAGCGCCCATGCCGTTTGGCCTCGATGAGATCGGGGAGCCGGTCGTCGACCCATTCGATCCTGGATGTCGGATGGCGTGCCAGCCCGGCGTCCCGAAATTCCTTGACTGGCTCCGTGGCCAGTACGGTGTGGCCCAGGCTAGCGAGCCATGCGGCATCCCGGCCGGGACCAGCTCCGATATCGATAACCCGGCAGCGATGTTGGGGAAACAGATCGATGACCGGTTTGAAGAGGTCGGAAGAATGGATCGCGTTGAAGCGATCAATCAGCTTGGGAGCAGCGGATTCGTAGGCTTCGATCACTTTGTCCATGAATGAGCAGGATATCTAGCGCTCAGCGCTGCGTCTACAGCCCCCTCAGCCGCAATGGGTTCTGAATTACAGAATTAGGGTGACAGGGCACGAAACCGGCGCGCCGTTCGATGATCCCAAGCCAGGCAGCGGGCTCTCGCAGCTGTCTCCGCGTCCGACGGCCGCCACTTTGCATCGGGGTTGTCTTTCGCAACACGCGTCGCGGCGGCGCGGGAGCCGATCCTGGTGCGGGCAGCCGGGGTCGAACCGGCACAGCGCTTGCGCACCGAGGGATTTTAAGTCCCTTGCGTCTACCAATTCCGCCATGCCCGCTTGATCCAGTGAGATCAAACACTTAAGTCCATGCCGGCCGGCTGGAACTGGGATAGGGGGCCGGATGGCTGGCTCTTCCTTAAGCGAGCCGGCGGCGCAAGGCAAAGCCTCAATCCGGACACCTGTTGCTGGTTTAGGCATTCTCAATCCACGGGGACTATTGATCCGGCATGGCTGCTTCGTTGTTTCATCCGCTGCGCAGGTCTGGCGCGCTGGTCGCGCTGCTTGCGGCGGGCCTTGCGCTGTCCGGTTGCGCCGGCGTCAGCGAGACGGTGGCGCCGGCCTTCGCCGATCCCGCCAAGTACGAATTGTACGACTGCAAGCAGCTCGAGGCCGAGCGCAAGGCGCTGGCCACCCGGACCGCCGAATTGCAGGGTTTGATCAACAAGGCCGAGACGGGCGCCGGCGGTGCCGTGGTGGCGGAGCTCGCCTATCGCAACGACTACGTGGCCGTGCGCGGCCAGGCGCAACTCGCCGATGATGCCTGGCGCCGCAACCGGTGCCGGGAGACGCCGCCCGGTGCGGCCGCGCCCGCTGCACCGCCGCTGACGGCGGCGGGCATCAGGTCCGGACGCACGGCGCGCTGAGGCGCGGCGTCAGGGTCGCCATCCGTAGATCCAGTCCTGCCGCGCCAGCAGGCGCTCCGGGCCGAGCGCGCGGATCGCTAGGTCGCGCGCCAGCGCGAGCGGGCCGCCGAGATGATAGATGCGGCCCTGCTGCCGCGCCGTCCGCTGCACCCGCCGCACCCGCGCCTTCCGCGCCTCGCCATATTGCTTCAGCGCGGCGGTGATGCCGTCCGTGCTCTCGGCCGCCTCGCGGCTGAGATGCCGCGCCAGCACCGCCGCGTCCTCGATCGCCATGCCGGCGCCCTGCGCGGCAAAGGGCAGCATCGCATGCACGGCATCGCCGAGCAGCGCCACCGGACCCTTGCTCCAAGGGCAGCTCTCGGGCACGCCGAACAGCGCCCATTTGCGCCAGCTGTCGACCGCGGCCAGCATCATCCGGGCCGGCGGCGGCCAGCGCGGCGCGGCGAAGGCGTTCATGATCTCGAACGGATCGCCCGGCGTGCTCCAGCCCGGCCTGTTCCAGGTGCCCGGCAGCACCGCGACCACGTTGATCTGGCGTCCGCCCGCGATCGGATAGGCGACCAGATGCGCGTTCGCTCCCATCCACAGCTGCACGCGGCGCGCGGTGTAGTCCTTCGGCAGTTGCGTCGCATCGAGCGTGCCGCGCCAGGCGATCAGGCCGGAGAAGCGCGGCTGCACCTCCGGGAACAGATGCTGGCGGACCGTCGACCAGATGCCATCCGCGCCGATCAGCGCGCTGGCGAGATCGCTGCGGCGGATGGTGCCGCTGCGATGGACCACCGTCAGTCCCTTGGCATGGGGCGCCACGTCCTCGAAAGTCGCGCCCAGCTTCAGGTCGATGTCGGGATGGTCGGCGACCGCGCCTTCCAGCGCCGCCTGGAGATCGGCGCGGTGCACGACCCAATAGGGGGCGCCGGCGCGGTTCGCTGCGGCCTCGCCGAGCGGCATGCGCAGCAACTCGCCGCCGGCCCGCGCGCTAATGACGCAGAGCGATTCCGGTGTCACCGCGCGCAGCCGGAGCCGTTCGGTGAGGCCGAGTTCGACCAGCACGCGGCTGGCATTGGGGGACAGTTGCAGTCCGGCGCCGACCTCTTCGAGACGCTCGGCCTTTTCCAGCACAACGACGCGGAAGCCGCGTCCGGCGAGGGCCAGCGCGGCCGTCAGTCCGCCGATCCCGGCACCGGCGACGACAATGGTTCGGGAGAGCGCCACCCCGGACCGCCGGCGGCGGTCAGGCGACCTTGTCCTTCAGCACGCATTCCGGCGGACGGGCTTCGCCCGGCTTCAGGTCGGCGGAGAACCGGTACAGCGTCGAGCAATAGGGGCAGATGATCTCGTTGTCGTTGCCGAGGTCGAGGAAGACGTGCGGATGGTCGAACGGAGGGTTGGCGCCGACGCACATGAACTCTTTCGAGCCGATCTCGATGACGGGGACGCCGGCATCGTTATGGAAGTGCGGGACGACATGGTCGGACATCGTAACTCATCCTGGAGTGGCAGTGGCGGCAGACACAATCAAGAACTGACGCGGCATCTTTCAGACGCGGCGGACCATACTGGCGGGTGCAGGTGATTGCTAGCCCGGCGGAACCGAAAGCGTGCAACTGCCCCATGCGCGTTTGCTCATGCAAATTCGACACAATCTTGCGGCCCCAGAGAAGCCCTTCTTTCGTCGGGGACGTTGTGTCGCAATTTTGGCGTACTATGTCTGTGGAGACGCGGAATTGCGCCGAAACACCATGCGACCGGCGCGGGCGATCAGGACGGTCTAGGCTCCCCCATGAATTGGCTGCGAATCACCACAGCGCTGAGCGGTATCGTGGCATGCAGCGTGCTGCTGGTGCAGCTGGCGCCGCATGCCCGTCAGGCCGGCGCCATCCTGGCCGCGCAGGACGATCCGGCGGCGCTCTCGGATGCGCAGCTCGACGTGCTGCTGCGAAACAACGACCGGCTGGTTCAGGACAATGTCGAGGCCGCGCTGGCGGCGGGCGACGCCGACCTCGCCGACAGCTTCGTCGCGCTGGCGCGTGAACGCAACATCGCGCTTCCCGACGATCTGCTCGCGCGCGTCGTCGAGGCGGTCAGGGAGCAGGGCTCGGCCACGCATCTTGCGAAGCGGTTCGCCACCGGCCTCGTCACCGGGACCGCCGACGATGTCGCCAGCCTGTCCGGCACCGTCGCCGGCGATCTTTTCGTGATCGGCGACATCAGGGACGTCGTGCGCGAGGGCAAGCACCTCGCGATGGGTGAGGACACCGATCGCCTGGTGCTGGGGCTGGCCACCGCCGGTCTTGCCGTGACGGCCGCGACCTATGTCTCGGTCGGTGGCGCGGCGCCGGTGCGCGCCGGACTGACGCTGGTCAAGGATGCGCGGAAGGTCGGACGGCTCAGCGAGGGTCTCGCCGCCTGGGCCGGCCGGTCGGCGCGCGAGGTGGTCGATGCGCCGATGCTGCAGAACGCCGTCGCCAGGGGCTCGGTACTGCGGCCGGGCGAAACCGTCAGCGCGATCAAGGCCGCGTTCCGGGCCGAGAAGGCGGGTGCACTGGTGCGGTTCGGCAAGGACGTCACCCGCGTCGCCGAGAAGACCGGCACCAGGGGCGCGATGGACACGCTGCGTATCGCCGAGGGGCCGAAGGATGTCGCGCGCGCGGCCCGCCTCGCGGAAGCGCAGGGCGGCAAGACCCGTGCGATCATGAAGCTGCTCGGTCGCGGCGCGCTGCTGCTGATCGGCGGTGCCTTCGACCTGGCGCTCTGGCTGTTCGGCGCCGCGCTGACCCTGTTCGGCCTGGTGTCGTCGATCAAGGCCACGAGCGAGCGCCTGACTCAGGCCTGGTGCAATCGCCGGCGCGCGCGGCGGCTGCGCCGGGCGCAGATCGCAGCCGATGCCGCTCTGGCGGATGCGGCCCTCGCGGCCTAGGATCAAGCTCTCCCTCAATACCGCAGGTGATTGCATATGGATTTAACTGGGATCGCGGGCTTGCTCCGCCTCTCCCGCGTGCGGGAGAGGCCGCCGCGCTCGCAGAGCGCGGCGGGTGAGGGTTCTCACCATTTGGGGATTTCCTCCGTAATTCTCGACAATCTCATCGCTGAGACAACCGTCCCCCGTACGCGGGGAGGGAGCTCACTGCCGATGTCGGCACACCGCGGACTCCACAGGCGATAGCCCTGCTCAACACCGGAATATCTGATGCCGAGCTTTCACAGCGGCGACGTTGAAATTGCCTATCTCGACGAAGGCGAGGGCGATCCGATCATCCTCGTGCACGGCTTTGCCTCGAGCAAGAACGTCAACTGGGTCTATCCGACCTGGGTGTCGGAGCTGCGCAAGAACGGCCGCCGCGTCATCGCGCTCGACAATCGCGGCCATGGCGACAGCGCCAAGCTCTACGATCTCGCGCAATATTCGATCCCGACCATGGCCGGCGACGTGCTCGCGCTGATGGATCATCTCGCGATCCCGCAGGCCGACATCATGGGCTATTCGATGGGCGGCCGGATGACGGCCTGGCTCGCGCTCAACGAGCCGCAGCGCCTGCGCTCGGCGATCCTCGGCGGCATCGGCATCGGCGGCCTGATCGAGGGCAGCGGGCCGGGCGAGACCGTGGCGAAGGCCCTGGAAGCGCCCTCGCTCGACGACGTCACCGATCCCGTCGGCCGCACCTTTCGTGCGTTCGCCGACCAGACCCGCTCCGACCGCCGCGCGCTCGCCGCGTGCCTGCGCGGCACGCGCGATCTCATGACGCGCGAGGAGGCCGCGCGCATCGACGTGCCGGTGCTGATCGCGGTCGGCACCACCGATGAGGTCGCGGGCTCCGCCAGCGCGTTAGGGGCGCTCATTCCGGGGTCGGAAGTGCTCGACATCCCCAACCGCGATCACATGCGCGCGGTCGGCGACAAGGTGTACAAGACAGGCGTGCTTGATTTCCTGTCACGCCGGGGCTGATGCGGGCCGCGAGGCGGCATCTCTCTCCGCATTAAGAGTTGAGGATACAAGCAGATGGAGTTGGTGAAGTTGTCAGAGGCAGTTCAGATTGTCTCTGTCTCGACCGGAGAGCCGCAGCAGCGGCGCATTGCAATTCTGCAGCGTGACGACGGGCATTTCACCTTCGCAGAAGAATACTCCTACAAGTCGAAATACGAAGGCGAAATCATAGCTGAAGGATGGCAGCGACTTCCGCCGGAAGGCATTTTCGAGAGCGCAGAACTGGCTGAGGCGGTAGGTAAAGCAGCTCTCCTTGAAAGGCACAAACAGAAGGAGCGGCGCTGACCACTTTGGCAGTTGGCCGTAGTTCGGTTAAGGGCCACAACTCGACGTCGCTTTGGTATGAAGAAGAACGGCAAACTGACGCGGCCGGGGAGTGATTGGGTTCTGCAATGTTGAGAGGCGTCTTGAAATGGACCCTGCTAGGATGCGCAGTCGTTTACTTCCTCCTGACGCTATACGGCTTCGTAGATGACGGCGAATCGAAGCCGATTCGGATCATGCTGTGGGTCGCAATTTTGGGTCTTTCCGCGTACCTGATAGCTACATGGAAATGGCGAAAAACGAATTAGGATAAGGCTCCCACACAGTATGCGTAGGATGGGTTGAGCCCTTGCGAAACCCATCACGCTGGAGTCCGCTGAGGGCGGGCAATGGGACCTCGGATCGAAGCGGGTGGGTACGCCGGCAGAGGGCCAGATGCTGACGCCCTTGTCGTCATAGACCTCTTCTGTTTGCGCAGCGGCGAGTTCATTCGGGTCGCTCGGCCTGCAAACCCAAGTTGCAATGGGAGGGCGTTTATCTGCGGGGATGTTGCGGCCGCGCCACAGACCGAACGAGGGAACCGGGGTAGAATCCGTAAAGACCCGATTTTCACGATCGCCTCGAATTTCTGGAATGGAATTGCTGTGAGACGAATCAGTTTTGGGATCGCGCTCGTCTTCGTGTCAGCCCTCGGCGCTTCGGCGGCCGACCTGCCTGTCAAATACAAGGCCCCACCGGTCGCGCTCTGGAGCTGGAGCGGGCTGTATGGCGGCGTCAACGCCGGCTATAGCTTCGGCCGGGATACGCTCTCGGAGGACGGTCAGCCCATACCGGGGCGGGTCCAGCCGACGGGCGCGGTGTTCGGTGGCCAGCTTGGTTACAACTGGCAATCCGGCCGCTTCGTCGCCGGCCTTGAAGGCGACGCGCAGTGGTCAGGTCAGAAGGGCCGCACTTGCTCTGGCACGACCTGCTTTCAAAGCTACAACGATGAAAACAATGCCAGGGTTTACGAGCATCGATTGAATTGGTTCGCGACGGCGCGCGCCAGGCTGGGTCTCGTCAATGCCGGCACCCTGTTCTACATCACCGGTGGCGCGGCCTGGGCTGGCGTCGACGAGACCACGACGTTGGTGCTCGACATTCCCTCCCAGAACGTGGCGCGACATACCCTCACGGGCTGGACGTTCGGCGGCGGTATCGAGGGCCGCCTGTCGCAGGACTGGACCGTCAAGGCCGAGTATCTCCACCTCGAATTCGCGCCGATGAACATGTCCGGACGCTATGCCGCGAGCTTCACCTTTCCCGGCGGCAACGTCTTCTCGTACGATTTGCGGACCGCATCGAGCAGCCGCGTGACCGACAACATCGTCCGCGTCGGGTTGAACCGGCGGCTGTGGAATGCACCGGCCGCTTCTCCGCTGCCGGTCGATCCGGCAGAGACGGCATGGCGGTGGACCGGATTCTATGCCGGCCTCAACGCCGGCTATGGCGTCGGCAACGGTGCATTTCGTGAATTCATTTTCATCGACCCGTCGGTGCCTCCCTTACAAAACGAGATCACCCACTACTACTCGTCATACGCCCCCCAGAAGATCTCGCCACAGGGCGCGCTTGCGGGTGGCCAGCTCGGCTATAACTGGCAATTCAACCGGTTGGTGGTTGGCATCGAAGGCGATGCGCAGTGGAGTGGTCAAAAGGACGTCACCTGCGCGTCCACATGCGTTTCCAACTTTGCGGAAACGCTGACGCAGAAGATCAACTGGCTGGCCACCATTCGTGGACGGCTGGGCTATGCCGATCGCGGCTATCTGTTCTACGTCACGGCCGGCGGTGCCTTGGCGGAAATCCAGGAGACCGAATTCTTTTCTGACTTCCAGAACTTCGTTCCGTCCACGTTCAAGCGCACCAATGGCGGCTGGGTCGCCGGTGCCGGCGTTGAGGCCTGGCTGTTCGGTAACTGGACGGCGAAGGCTGAATATCTGCATTTCGATCTCGGTTCGGTCAACCACGTCTATGCGACGGGCGTCTCCCCTGCCGTCAATACGATCACGTCGCTCGGCAGCCAGGCGCAGCTTCGAAACGATGTTGTTCGCATCGGTTTGAACTACAGACTGATCGGGAATTGAACCCGCCGAAATTCGACAGAACGACGGTATGAGCAGGATGGGTTGAGCCCTTTGCGAAACCCATCATGCTTCTCCGCGTCGAACGGATTGATGGGCTTCGCTGGCGCTCGACCCATCCTGCGCGCTTCCTGTCACGCCGCGGCTGAGCCTTCGTCCTCTGCGTCGTCTCTTCCGAAGGCGCGCGCCAGCGCCATCAGCACGACGAACGTTGCCACCCACACCATCCGCGCGCCGTAGCGGTCGTGCGGGCCGGAGATCACGCCGCAGATGAATGCGTTGCCGAGCAGTGCCAGCGTCACGGTTGCGGCCAGCAGGTCCAGATCGTCGAAGCGTCGCCGCGAGAGCGCCTGGGCAAGCAGCACCAGCAGGCCCAGCATCGAGGCCAGCGCGACCGGGACGTGGAGCCAGTTCACGTCATCGAACGCGAGTTGCCAATGCTGCTGCCGCGCGGCGCGCATCGGCGCGACCTGGGCGGGGATGTAGCGCTCGATGATGCCGTAGGTGTGCGGGATCCAGCCGCTGGTGCCTTCGCCGGTCGCCACATGCAGCAATTGCTGGCCCATCGCGCGCAGCGCCGCGCCGGCCTGCCAGGCCGGATAGGCGGCGAGCGAACGCACGACGATGGCGCCCATCTCGTCGTTCATCCCCTCGAACCGGCCGAGCGTGTTGAACATGCTCTTGCCCCACAGGAATTCGTCGGCGGTCGGCGGCAGCGCGTTGCGATAGGGACAGAGCTTGAAGCTCTCGCGGCCGCAATGCTCGTTGAGATAGCGTGCGACGATACCGTCCTGCATCATGCGGCCGAAGGCAACGCCGGTGCCGCCGGGTGTCCAGGCCCATTTGCCTGACAGCGCGTGGTTCGCCGCCAGCAGCATCAGGCTGCCGGCGACGATGGTCAGGCTCGCCTGTGCCAGACCGGCAACCGGAAGCCGCTGCTTCAGCCAGGGGCGCAGCAGCCAGCCGGCGATGCAGAGGCCGAACAGCACGCCGAGCGTGGCGCTGTGGGTCGCCGCGGCGAAGGCCGTGAAGACGAACAGCGCGAGCTTCTCGAGCGTTGATGTCCTGCCGCCGCCGATCACCAGCAGGAACAGCGACAGCACGGAGAGGCCCGCGAAGATGTCGGTCAGCAGCATGCTGGCAAGCCAGGGCAGGGCGGTCGACAGGATCAGCAACAGGCTGATCGCGACGAAGCGAAACGTCTGCATCATCGAGAGCACGCGCAGGGTGAGCTGCAACAGCCACAGCGTCGCCAGCGACTGGACCGCGAGGTTGACCCAGAATCCGAAAGCCTCGCCATAATGCAGATAGAGACCGAACACGGTGGACCGGCTCGGCACGAGATAGCCCTCGTACCAGCGCGCCAGGTATCCGCCGGTGTCCCATTGCAGCAGCGGATAGCCGTTCCAGAGCGCGGGCGCGATCATCAGCAGCGGCAGCGCCATGGCGAGGAGCCACAGGCCCGGCCAGGCTGTCAGGCGCGCGCGCCGATGATCGGTGGTGATGCTCAAACCCGTTCCGTCCTCATTGGGACCATGCCCGCAATAGCGGCTCGGGTGGAAATCACAATAGTTTCCGCGCGGCCAAGCTTGCATTTGGCCAAACCCTGACCATCTTGAGCCGACTTCCGCCGCAAGGATGCCGAAGGAAACCGTTGTTTTTCAACGCCTTGGCGCGCCCGCCCCGGGCAAGGCAATGTTCACTGTCAGGCAAGCCCGTCAGGACTTTGTCGCCTGGACTGTGCTATAGAGCCGAACCAACCAGCCTTTTCGAAAGTCGAGATCCCATGGCAGTGCATCAGGTCAATCCGGGAGGAAAGCTCGCCTCGCTCGATCCGATCTGGGACCGGATCCGGAGCGAAGCGGAGGACATCGTCCACCGCGAGCCCGAGCTTGCGACCTTCATCTATTCGACGGTGCTGCATCACAGCCGTCTGGAAGATTCGGTGGTCCATCGCGTCGCCGACCGGCTGGACCATTCCGCGCTCTCGGGCGATCTGGTGCGACAGACCTTCGACGAGGCGTTGCGCGACGATCCCGATCTCGGCAATGCGTTCCGCGCCGATCTCGTTGCGGTCTACGACCGCGATCCCGCGACCTCGCGCTTCATCGATCCCTTGCTGTACTTCAAGGGCTTCCACGCGATCCAGACGCATCGCCTCGCGCACTGGCTCTACCGCAAGGGCCGCAAGGATTTCGCCTATTATCTCCAGAGCCGCGCCTCCGCGGTGTTCCAGACCGACATCAATCCCGCCGCGCGCATCGGCCGCGGCATCTTCCTCGATCATGCCACCGGCTTCGTCTGCGGCGAGACCGCGGTCATCGAGGACGACGTCTCGATCCTGCACGGCGTCACGCTCGGCGGCACCGGCAAGGAGAACGAGGATCGTCATCCCAAGATCCGTCACGGCGTGCTGATCGGTGCAGGCGCGAAGATCCTCGGCAATATCGAGATCGGCCATTGCGCGCGCATCGCCGCCGGCTCGGTCGTGGTCAAGCCGGTGCCGCACAACGTCACGGTCGCCGGCGTGCCCGCCAAGATCGTCGGCGAGGCCGGCTGCGCCGAGCCGTCGCGCACGATGGACCAGATGATCAACGCGATGGGGATTTGAGCTGCTCGGAAGGGCCCGATGTGGCGGCCCTTGTCGTCCCCAAATTCTTTGGCAATTGATGCTGGCAGTTCCTCGCGTCTCGTCCTAAAACCCCCGCGAATTCAAGATTTCGATTGGAGACTTGCCGTGGACGTCAAGGAAGTAAGAAAGCTCGACGCTTACCTGAAGCGCGTATTCGGCAATCCGAAGATCCGCGTCGTGCCGCGGCCCAAGAAGGACGATTCCGCCGAGGTCTATATCGGTGAGGAATTCATCGGCGTGCTGTTCGTCGACGACGAGGACGACGATCGCTCGTTCCAGTTCCAGATGGCCATTCTGGAAGACGATCTGGTCGATCAGGAATAGTTTTCGACGTCGTCATCGCGCGCGGGGCTGCGTCTCCGCCGCGCGCTGTCTTCTCGTGTCCCGGACGCGCTGCAACGTTCTTGACGTTGCTGCGCAGAGCCGGGACCGAGGAGCCCCATGACGCGACGCTGCGCTGCGTCCGGGGCGCGCACGAACGACCATGGCGCGCTCAATCCAAACGTCATTGCAAGCATAGCGACTTGTCCGCCGAAGCCTTGGCGAAGGCGGAAGCAATCCGGAGTCCTTGCCGCGCAGGGATTGCTGGATTGCGTCGCTACGTTCGCAATCACGAGTGCCCCATGCTGACATCATGCTCCTGTTTTGCCCGACGGGTCAATGGCGTTTCGAAAAAGTCGAATCGTCGCGTGGCCGGCGTCCACTTTGCATGGGGTTGTTTTTGCGGTTTGCCGCGGCGGCGACGGGCTCAGCCCCTCGGCCCGCGCAATTGCGCCGTCAGCCGGTCCATTGCCTCCGCCACGTCACGCCATTGCGACAGCCATTTCCGCGGGAAGCGGAAGGTGAGGTCGGCGCCGCCGACGCGGCGTTCGGACAGGCACATGCCGGGGGTCGCGGCATCGCGCGTGCAGCGCGCGGCGAGCGCCGGGCTTGAAGCTGAATAGAAATCCTCCGTCCCATAGGGCGTGTCGCTGCGGAACGGCCGCATCGTCAGTCCATCCTGCGGCGTCGTCGCGGACGGTTCGAGATAGCGCGGATAGATCGTGGCGGTGCGCTGCTCGGGCGCGAGCGCATCGTGATGCGCCGCGATCGACAGGAAGATGCGGTCGTTCGGCTGCAGCGCCTCCTCGACGGTGTCGGCGGTGACGTGCTTCGGCGCGCCGGGCGGCTCGAGGGAAGGGTAGAGAAAGTCGAGATCGATGCGCTCCTGCGGTCCGGAATGCCGCTGGATCTTCATCCGGATCGCCGGCGTCGGGACGTTGAACAGCGTGCCGCCGACGCTGACCGGCAAGCGGTCGGGCGTATTGGCGCCGCTCCGGCCCCAGGTCGGCCACAACAGATAGGCGACCAGTGCGATCGCGCCGAGGCCTGCAGCGCCGCCGAGCACGATCGGCGCGACATGCGCCATGGTGCGTGTCCGGTTGGACCGAGGCGAGGCTGCCGAGAACATCGTCATGAACGTGCGCGACCGGTTCGGGGTCGGCCCCTGGCCGACGAATCAGCGGCGAATATGCCACGTGATGGCCGTTTCGCGCAGCATTCCGGCCGGCTTCGGGAGCGCAGGGCTCTGCGCCGACCAGGGTGGCGGCGTTAACCTTCCCTTAAGGATAATGTAGCGTTAACCGGCGCTCTTTGTCAGATGAGGGCTCCGGCGTTGCGTAAGGGCGGACCGTTCCGATGACACCTGAAGCTCTCAACATGTTCTTCTCGATCGGCATTGGCTTTGCGCTCGCGGGTGCGCTCGTGAACGGATACCAGGCGCTGGCGCAGCGGCCTGCCGGCTTCGCCCTGTTGCAGGAGGGCGTGGCGCCGAAGACCTTTGCGGCCGTGCCGTTCCTGGTGTTCGCGGCGCCCTTCATCATCATGCGCAATACGCTGCTCGGCATCCGCGTGGAATCGCGCCGCTTCGAATTCGTGATGATGGCCACCGTCATTGCCGGCTTCTGGAGCATGATGAGCGGCACCTTCTTCCTGATGACGCTGCGCGCCGCGGGCGTCCTGACCTGACGCCTGCGTTCCCCGCCGCGTGGCCCTTTGCGCCGCGCCGCCATTTCGCTATGGCTGGGTCAACCGATGAGGAGACCTCCATGGCGATCTACGAACTCGACGGGCAGGCGCCCGATCTTCCGGCTGACGGCAATTACTTCATCGCCGAGACCGCCACGGTGATCGGCCGCGTGCGGCTGAAGCCGGGCGCAAGCGTCTGGTTCGGTGCCGTGCTGCGCGGCGACAATGAATGGATCGAGGTCGGCGAGGGCGCCAACGTTCAGGACGGCTCGACCTGCCACACGGATCTCGGCTTTCCCCTCGTGATCGGACGGAACTGCACCGTCGGCCACAACGTCATCCTGCATGGCTGCACGATCGAGGAGGGCGCGCTGATCGGCATGGGCTCGATCGTGATGAACGGCGCCAGGATCGGCCGCAACAGCATCGTCGGCGCCGGCTCCGTCATCACGGAGGGCAAGGAATTTCCGGAGCGCTCGCTCATCATCGGCTCGCCGGCGCGGGTGATCCGCGCGCTCGACGATGCCCAGGTGCAGCGGATGGGAAGCGCGGCGAAGTTCTACGTCGCCAACGGCCCGCGCTTCGCGAAGGGCCTGAAGCGGATCGGCTGAGAGCTCAGCTGCCTTCGGATTCGCGGGCTTCTGCCGTGCTCGCGATCTTCTCATGGCCCGCGGCCCAGAGCGCATGCTCGTCGCTGCCGTCGGTGTAGGGATTGGCGGCGGCCGGAATATTCTCGGCCGCTGCGCGTTCGCCGTCCGCAAACGGATCGCCGTCCTTCATCGTCATCTCTTTCCTGCTCGCAAGCCGCATCGACGCGGCCGCGTGCGTCAAGCTGCTGCAGCGGCGTTTGTTCCGGAACCGGGGCAGGGCGCGGCGGTTAGAAGCGCCAGGGAGATTGTTATGGCGCGTTTGTCCGCACCTGTTTCGTTGAAGATGCTTGTCGTGCTCGCCGGTCTTGCCGCGTTGCCGGCCGCCGCCGTCGCGCAAGGCAGCAGCTCCGCCGGAACGAACGGCGTCAGTGGCGGAGCGGGCGGTTCGGGCGCGCCGGGCACCAACAGCCTCGGGACCGCGCAATCCTCCGGCGCCGGATCGGGCCGGGCCGCCATGGGTGCGAGCGGGTCAAGCGATGCCGCCGTCAGGGCCGCGAACCGTCTCCTCGACACCAAGCTGAAAAGCATTTGCCGCGGCTGCTGACGCTCGCACAGAGTTGAGCCCGGAGCGCTGTTCTCACTGCCCGTCCAAGGCTAGTTTGCCGCCCCTACAGGTGGCGCGTTCGCGCGCGGGAAGAGGTGAGTGATGTCACGTACGAAATTGTTGGCCGCATTGGCCGTGGTGGCGGTCGGTTTGTCGGTGCCGGGTGCGGCGCAGGCCGGCGGCGGCTTTGGCCATGGCGGGTTCCATGGTGGCTGGGGCCATGGCGGCCACTGGCACGGAGGTGGCTTCTGGCCGGGATTCGGCATCGGCGCCGGGCTTGGCTTTGGCGCCGGCTATTACGGCTATCCCTATGGCGGCCCTTACTATTACGGTCCCGGCCCGGCCTATTACGCCGAAGATGGCGGCTATGGCGGCTGCTATGTCGTCCGCAAGCGGGTGAAGACTCCGGCCGGCTGGCGCGTCCGCCGCGTCGATGTCTGCGAATAGGCCGCTTCCCGAGCAGATCGGCCAAAAAAACAAGGCCGTTGACGCAGTATACCGTCAACGACCTTGCCAGCCCCGGATATTGAAATCGGCTCACGCCATCCGGTAACCGCTAACATCGCGCGGAATCCTACGGGCAAATGTGATCCATTTCACAAGCAGTGAAAATTATACTCCGATCGGATGAAACCGTAGTCAACCCCGTGATTTGGTGCGCTTTCTCGCACTGACGTGGTGACGGGGCGGTTTCCTGCGGGTAACCGCCGGAGTGTCCGTATCGCCCGCCCGGGCGCTGGCAAAGGACTGCCGCAAGCCGTCGATGGACTCGTTCAGGGCGGTGACCTGCTCCGACAGGCGCTTGGTGTCGGCCTGCTGGGCGGCCATCAGCCGCTTCATGGTCTGGAGCTGGTCCTGCACCACCTGAAGCTGGTCGATCGATTCCTGCTGGGTCGCTTCAAGCCCCTTGGTTTTCTCGACCAACTGCTCCGAGGCCTGGGCCGTGCGGGCCTGCAGGAGCCGGGAAGCCGTGATCCGGTCGGTTTCGGGCGCGGCGCCGGTATAGGCCCGCCAGATCGCGATCGACGTCGCCCCGGCGATCAACAGCAGAAGGGCAGCCGCCGTCAGCGCGATCGGCTGGGCGCCGAGACGGGCAAACGGACTGGGACGTGAATCCTGGGCAATATCGATCATCGCTGACTAAACCCAAATTGAAACTTGGAGTGTGGCGAAGACACGCAACAGGAGGACGCCTCGGCGTCCCGAAAGTGTTACTGTTCGGCAACAAATGGGACGAAAAAGAGGCTGTTCGGGCAGAAGGGGACTTCCAGAGCCTAAAAAGAGCCGTCCCTCAGGCGGTTTTCACGGAGCCCTGCCGGGAATCTCGACGCGCGACCGCGCACTGACCCTGCGATACTCGGAGGCGCGGTCTGCAACTCAGAATCAAAAGCGGTAGGCCAGGCCAACCGTAGCGGTGTGAGTATGGGTGGTGACGCGGGCGGTGAAGCGATCGTCGAATCCCAGCCCTGTCCCGCCCGCGGTAAAGAACTGCTGAGTCCAGGTCCCGAAATCCGCGTAGCGGTAATCGGCGCGCACGAGCCAGCGGCCCCCGATCATGTGTTCCACGCCGCCACCGACGGTCCACCCGATACGCGTCGATGCAAGCGTGTCGTTGTGGGGGTTACCGGCGCAGAACGGGTTTCCAGGAACCACGCTGCAACTGGCGCTCAACTCCAGGCGCTGCCAGGCCACACCGCCAGTGCCGTAGACCAGGATGGTAGGCGCCACGAGATAGCCGAGGCGGCCACGGAGGCTGCCATCCCAGGTTTCCCTCACGCTGCCGGATGGAAGGCCGAGCAAGGGGGCGCCGAAGAACAGCCCCGCTGTGCCGGGTATGGGATTTGCCGTCTTCTTGTTGTCGGCCCAGCCGAAATCCGCTTCCACGCCGGCGATCCACGAGGTCGAGATCTTGGCATTGTAGCCGAGATAGCCGCCGAACCTCGCTGCGACGCTGTCGATTGTGCCGCCGGTGCCGGCCGTCGGGACGAACACGCCGACAAAAGTCGGGGCGACGTCACGCGTCTGCCAGTCGTTGGCCGCCCAGCGGGCGCCGACCGATATGCCGGCGTAGAATCCCGACCATGACGGCACCACGGAGGGCGCCTTCGTCGGCATGTCGGCCGCCAGCGCCGACCCGGAGATCGCCGCACACGCCATTGCGCCAGCCAACGTTGCAATGAAGTATCTCATGCCCAGCCCTCACGCGCGCCCCGTGTCGAATCTCCGGGACGCTCGCAGGTTGCGGCGCGTGCGACAATAATTTTGGAAAGCGATCCTGCGAAAAGCATGGGTTGTTGTCGGCGAGACACACTGAGCCTGTGCATTTGCGGTCCGCCGGGATGTGATGCTGGGCTCTACGGACGAAAGCCCGACAACAACCCGTCATAAGTCTTCGGCCGCGGCGCCGCGTAGGGCCCCAGCCGGGAGGTCTTCAGCCCCAGCCGTAACAGCGATTCAGCCAGCGTGACCGCCGCCGCGACTCCGTCGACCACGGGCAGTCCGTGCGTGGCGGCCAGCTCGGCGGCGAGGTCGGCCATGCCGGCGCAGCCGAGCACGATAGCCTCGGCGCGGTCGTCGCGGATCGCGGCCGTGATCTCCGCGGAGATCTTTGCAAGCGCGTCCGCATTGCGTTCCTCGAGCGCGAGCACCGGGACCTCGGCGGCGCGGACGCGGGCGCAGCGCTCGGCGAGACCGTATTTCCGTAAATTGTGCTCGATCGGCACGATGGAGACGCCGAGCGTGGTCACCACCGCAAAGCGCGCCGCGACCAGGCTCGCGATGTGGAAGCCGGCCTCGCCGATGAAGGCCTCGTCGTAGAACCCCTCGATCGAGACCGGGCCCATCTCGGGCTGGCGCGCGTCGACCACGGTGCCGGCCAGGGCAACGGCGCGGGCGGCGGCGGCGATCTTGGCCGTCATCGCAACGGTGGTGTTGGGATTGACGACGTGCAGCCGCATCGCGATCAGACGAGCCCCTTGTCAGACGAGCACTTTGTTAAACGGCACCCAATTAGACGAGTCCCTGGCCGGCGTCAGAGCCCTTGGCCGCCTGCCGCTTGTTGAGCATGGCGATGGTGCCGAGCGCAAGCGCGATCACCGTGAACGAGACCGCCGAGATCACGGTGCCGAGCGCGTAGATGTCGGGATTGGTCACGGTGGTGGTGAGGCCCTGCAGGTCGAGTGGGAGCGTGTTCACCGCGCCGATCGCCTGGCTCGAGCGCGCCAGTTCGTCCCATGACAGCGTGAAGCCGAACAGGCCGATGCCGATCACCGAGGGCAGGATGATCGGCAGCACGACGTGACGGAAGGTCTGCCACGGCGTCGCGCCGAGATCGCGCGCGGCTTCCTCCAGCCTGGGATCGAACCGGTTGAAGATGGCGAACATGATCAGAAGGCCGAACGGCAGCGTCCAGGTCAGGTGCGCGCCGAGCCCCGAGGTCAGAAGGCCCATCGAGGTCTCGAAATTCTCGTTCCAATGCGCCTTGATCAGGTCGTCGATGATGCGGAACTCGAGGGAGATGCCGAGCGAGGTGATGATCGATGGCACGATCAGGCTGGCGATCGCCGAATAGAACAGGATGCTCTGCGCCCTGAACTTGCGCCGGAAGGCCATGCCGGCCGATACGGACAGCACCACGGTGACGATCATCACGATGATGCCGAGCAGCAGGGAGCGGCGGAAGGCGGCGCCGAGATCGACGATGCCGGTGCCCTGGAACAGTTTGGCGATCCAGAAGGTCGAGACGCCGTTCATCGGGAAGGTGAGGCCGCCCTGCGGTCCCTGGAACGACAGCACGTAGATCGCGATCATCGGCCCGTACAGGAACAGCACATAGGCCGCGAAGAAGATCGCGAGCACGTAGAACGAGCGCGGGCGTCCTTCCTTCATCGCCTACAGCTCCTTCTTGATGTCGACGATGCGCGACATCATGGTGATGATCAGGAATGTGATGATCAGGAGGATCACCGCATTGGCGGCTGCGGCCGGGAACTGCAGCGCGTTGACGCGCGTCTCGATGATCTTGCCGGCGGCTGCGATCTGCTGGCCGCCCATCACGCCGATGGTGATGAAGTCGCCCATCACGATGGTGATGACGAAGATCGAGCCGATCACGATGCCGGGCTTGGCGAGCGGGATGATGACGTTGACGAGCGTCTGGAAGCCGGTGGCGCCGGCGTCATAGGCGGCCTCGATCAGCGACCTGTCGATGCGGATCATCGAATTGAAGATCGGCACCACCATGAAGAAGGTGAAGAGGTGCACCAGCGCCAGCACCACGGAGAATTCGGAGAACAGCAGCCATTCGATCGGCTGGTTGATCAGGCCGGTCTTCACCAGGCCGGAGTTGACGAGGCCATTGCGGCCGAGGAGGGGAATCCACGCGATCATGCGGATCACGTTGGAGGTCCAGAACGGGATCGTGCAGAGCAGCGACAAGCCCATCTGCCAGGTCTTGGACCTGACGTGGAAGGCGAGGAAATAGGCGACCCAGAAACCGATGAACAGCGTGATGGCCCAGACCATGAAGCACAGCTTGAGCGTCATCACATAGGTGCGCCCGATCGTGCAGAGATCGGGCAGCTGCGCGAGGCAGCCTTCGAAGGTGTCGGTGTAGCCGCGTCCCGAGAACGCCGGCAGCAGCTGGTATTCGTTGTAGTCCCAGAAGGAGACGATGACGACGAAGACGAGCGGGATCAGGAAGAAGGCGAGAAACACCAGCATCATCGGCCCGGCCTGGAGCCAGGAGATGAACGACGGGGACAGGCGCGCCGCCTTGCCGCGGCGCGCCGTCTCCGATCCCCGAACGAGGTCCGGGGATGCCTGTTGCAGGATGGTCTCCGAACTGTCCATCACGTCAGGCCGCGATGAACTCGTTCCACTTGCGGACCATGTAGTCGTTCTCGTCCATCACGGCGTTCCAGCACGCGACGCCGCCCATGCGGTCCTCGTAGGAGCCGCCGTCGCGCACGGCGCCGGCCTTCTCCAGCAGGGAGCCGTCGGGTGCCTTGATGTCCTTCTCGGCCGGCTTGCCTTCCATCCAATAGGCCCATTCGTACGGCTCCATTTTCGCCTTCGCGGTGGAGAGCACGGCGGAATAGTAGCCCTGGCGGTTGAGATAGGCGCCGGCGTAGCCGGACAGGAACCAGTTGACGAACTCGTAGGCCCATTCGAGCTTCTGGCCCGAGACGCCCTTGGACACGCAGAAGCCGGACGCCCAGGAGCGGTAGCCTTCCTTGAGCGGCTGGAAGGTGCAGGGGATGCCCATCGAGCGCACCTTGGTCACCGCCGGCGACCACATCGACTGGATCACCGTCTCGCCCGCCGCCATCAGGTTGACGCTCTCGTTGAAGTCCTTCCAGAAGGCGCGGAACTGGCCGGCCTTCTTGGCCTCGGTCAGGACCTTCATGGTGAGATCGATCTCTTCCTTGGTCATGTTGCCCTTGTCGGCATATTTGTACTTGCCGGTGGCTTCCACGACCATCGCGGCATCCATGATGCCGATCGAGGGGATGTTGAGGATCGAGGCCTTGCCCTTGAATTCAGGGTTGAGCAACTCGGCCCAGGACGAGATCGGGCGCTTGATCAGGTCGGGGCGGATGCCCAGCGTGTCGGCGTTGTAGACGGTCGGGATCAAGGTCACGAACTCGGTCGCCGAGGTCGCGAACTTCTTGGAGTCTTTGCCTTCGAGATACAGCACCTTCCAGGGGGCGGTGCCCTGGCCACCGATCTTCTTGCCGCCGGGCGTCTCGCCCTTGGTGAAGACGGGCGTGATGTTGTCGAATTCCTTGATCTTCCTGGCGTCGAGCGGAAGGATGTTGCCCGACGGGACGATCTTCTTCAGCGAGAAATATTCGGTGTCCAGCACGTCGAAGGAGTTCGGCTGGGTCATCACGCGCTTGGTGACGTCGTCCGTGGTCGCGGTGATGTATTCGATCTTGATGCCGGTGTCCTTCAGGCACTGCTTGGAGATGTCGTCGCCCTCGTTCACGGCGGTGCCGAGATAGCGCAGCACCTTGGCATCGGCGGACTTGACGTAGGGAAAGCCGGTGATGGCCCCGGAGCCCGCGGCGAGGCCGGCGAGACTGGCGGTGCCCTTGAGCAGTGTGCGGCGGCTGAGGCCGTTCTTTCTGGTCGTCTCGGTCATGTCAGTCACTCCTCTGTTGCGCATTCCGGTGGTTGAGCGGCGCTATTGCAGGCGTTGCGCCTTGGCAGGGTCCCAGGTGGCGAGCACCCGGTCGCCCGGACGGAAGGGATGGGTGTCGAAGGTCGCCTCGGGGACATGCGAGAACAGGGCGGTGCCGTCGTCGAGCGTCAGCGAGACGGCGACATAGGAGCCCTGGTACTCGGTCTGGGTCAGCAGCGCCGGCGCGCCGAACGCGCCGTCGGCAAACGGCACGATGCCGAGCTGATCGGCGCGCACGGCGATGAGGTTGCCGGCGTCGCTGAGGACGTTGTGGCCGCCGATGAAGCGGGCCACGAATTCGGTGCGGGGATGGTGGAAGATGTCGCGGGCCGAGCCCTGCTGCTCGATCCGGCCCTGGTTCATCACCACGATGTGGTCGGCGAGCGCCATCGCCTCTTCCTGGCCGTGCGTGACCTGGATGAAGCTGATGCCGAGTTCGCGCTGCAGACGCTTCAGTTCGCCGCGCATCTTCACCCGCAGGAACGGATCGAGCGCTGAGAGCGGCTCGTCCAGCAGCAGGATCTGCGGCTCGGTGATCAGGGCGCGGGCCAGCGCCACGCGCTGCTGCTGGCCGCCGGAGAGTTGCGCCGGCAACCGGCCCGCATAGGGGCTCATCGCCACCAGCTCCAGCAATTCGCCGGCGCGCTTGTGCCGCGTCGCGCGATCGACGCCGCGCATCTTCAGGGCAAAGGCGACGTTGTCGAGCACGGTCAGATGCGGGAACAGGGCGTAGGACTGGAACATCATCGCCGTGCCGCGCTTGGCCGGTTCGAGATCGGTGACGTTCTGGTTGCCGAGGATGATGTCGCCCTCGCTGACCGCCTCGTGGCCCGCGATCATCCGCAAGGTCGATGTCTTGCCGCAGCCGGATGGCCCGAGCAGGCAGCAATAGGTGCCCGCCGGGATCTTCAGATTGATGGTGTCGACCGCGAGCGTCGAATCGTAGCGCTTGGTGACGGCGACCAGTTCGAGAGCGGCGGGAGTGGCCATGGCGGGTCCGCGAAGAAGAGCAATGCTGCGCTCCTCTCCGCAAGCTCCGTGCCAACCGCTCGACCCGGGGCCAGTTGCAGAACTGTGCAACGGAGTCAGATCGTTAGGTCGGTTTTGCGCGGGCGAGGCAGTCTGGAGCGGCCCTTGTCGGCTGCACACAAAACGGGCGAAGATTGTATAAAGTTTCGCCTGTGATTGGATACAGCCGCTCGACTAGCATGCGTCAGACGAACGTTGCCGATCGAGCCTCACGCCCATGGCCGCCAAGCCCCGCCCGAAATCCGATGCGCCAGACGCGAGCGATCGCGTCAGCCGGATCAGGGAGGGCGTGACCGCGGCGATCCTGGAGCATCGTCTGCTGCCGGGCATCAAGCTCGGCGAAGACGAAATCGGGGAGATCTATGGTGCGAGCCGCACGCTGGTGCGCACCGCGCTTCAGCAGCTCGCCCATGAGGGTATCGTCAGCATCGAGAAGAACCGCGGCGCCTTCGTCGCGCGGCCGACGCCGACCGATGCGCGCGAAGTGTTCGAGGCCCGCCGCATGATCGAGCCCGTGATCGTCGATCACGCCATCGATGCGGTCGCGCCGGCCTGGATCGACCGCCTGCAGCATCATCTCGCCGAGGAGCGGGCGGCCGAACTGTGCGGCGATGCACGCGCCTCGGTCCGGCTGTCCGGCGAGTTTCACCGGCTCATCGCCGAGATGAGCGGTCACAGCATCTATCTCGGCTTCCTCAAGGAGCTGATCGCGCGTTCATCGCTCATCATCCTGCTCTACCGCCGCCACGACACGCCGGCCTGCGGCACCGCGCATCACGCCGGGATAGTCGAGGCGATCGCCCGGAAAGACAGGGATGCCGCGCGCGCGCTGATGCTGTCGCATCTGAAGGAGATCGAGGCCGAGCTGTTCCTGAAGGAGCCCGCCACCGAAGACGCGCGGCTCGCCGACGTGCTCGGCGCCTGAGACGTCCCTCGTCTTGCGGCGCGTCAGGCCTTCGCAGGCCGCCGCCGAATCGGCTTCGCGGCGGCAGGACGGCGTTCATAGGCCGCGACGAACACCTTGATGCCGTTTTCGATCAGCGCGCGATGGCGGGCGGGGCTAGGGGTCTTCATGGACAGCGACCATTTCAGGATTTCCTTGCCCTGGACGAGGCTCAGAAATTGCATTGCGGCCATGCCGATATCGGGGATGTCGACCAGGCCCTGCGCCTGGGCGGCGCGAAGGAAGGCGGCCACTTCGGCTTCGCAGCGCTCGGGTCCGGACTTCATGAAGACCTCGGCCACGCGCGGATAGCGCGAGGCGCAGGACATGATGAGCCGGTGCACGGCGAGCCCGCGCGGGTCGAGAAAGGCTGCGAGAAAGGTCGTGCCGATGGCGTGCAGTTCCTTCCGGAGGTCGATCCTGCCACCGTGATTGCGCCACAGCGTCTTCGGGCCGAACCGCTTGCACTCGTCGTTCACCAGCGCGAGCAGCAGGTCGTCCTTGTCGTCGAAATGGACGTAGAGCGTCGCCTTCGACACGCCCGCCTCGCGCGCGATCGCATCCATGCTGGTGGCATCGAAGCCCTGGTCGAGAAAAAGCACGCGGGCGCTGTCGAGAATCTGGCAGTATTTCGCCCTGGCGCGCGGCTTCTGGTTCTCGTCGGCCAACTTATTGTGATCCCGCATCTGCGTCTTGTGCACTGTAACGGTCATTGACCCGGTAACTCCACGTCTTGACTTTCGGTTCCTTCCTGCAACATACAGCCTGTCAGGAAAAAACTGAACGGTTTAGTTCTGTGATAATTCGTTTCTGGTGCGCCCCCATGCAAGTCCCCGTCGTCGCAAGAGGGCGGGCGGCGCGAGCCGCGGCATGGGCCGGCGTCTCGCTCGCCGGCCTGATGCTCGCATCTTGCGCGCTCGGGCCGGACTTCGTGTCGCCGTCGGCGCCGGCTGTCGACGGCTACACGCGCGAGCAGCGCCCGGCCGCCACTGCCAGCGTGCCGACCGACGGCGGCAATTCCCAGGGCTTCGACACCGGCCGCGACATTCCCGGCGCCTGGTGGGCGCTGTTCCGCTCGCGGCAGATCAACGCCTTCGTCGAGGAGGCCATTCGCAATCATCCCGACGTGCAGGCGGCCCAGTTCGCGCTGCGCTACGCGCGGGAGAATGCACTGGCGCAGCAGGGCAGCCTGTTTCCGCAACTCACCGGCAGCGCCTCGGCGGAGCGCGACCGGGTCTCGACGTCGCAGTCCGGCCAATGGCCGGCGCAGGGCTCGACCTACACGCTCTACAACGCCTCGGTCAGCGTTTCCTACGCGCTCGACATCTGGGGCGGCACGCGGCGCTCGGTCGAGGCGTTGCAGGCCCAGGCCGACTATCAGGGCTTCAAGCTCGAGGCGACCTATCTCGCGCTCACCGCCAACGTGGTGACGGCCGCGATCACGGATGCCTCGCTGCGCGATCAGATCCTCGCGACCGAGGAGATCATCAAGGCGGAGGCGGACCAGCTGGCGCGCATCCAGCGCCAGTTCGATGTCGGCGCCATCTCGAAATCCGACGTGCTCTCGCAGGAGGCGACACTGGCGCAGGCCCGGGCGACGCTGGCGCCGCTGCAGAAGCAGCTGGCGCAGCAGCGCAACCAGCTGATGGCCTATCTCGGCCGGCTGCCGAGCCAGGACCGCGGCGAGCATGTGCGGCTCGCCGATCTGCGCCTGCCGGGACGGTTGCCGCTGTCGCTGCCCTCGACGCTGGTGCGCCAGCGGCCCGACATCCGCCAGGCCGAAGCGACCCTGCATCAGGCGACGGCGACCGTCGGCGTCGGCATCGCCAATCTGCTGCCGCAACTGACGCTCTCAGGCAGCTACGGCGCCACCGGCCCCGAGCGGCTGTTCTCGCCCGAGACGATCGTCTGGAGCGCGGCCTCCAGCGTCAGCCAGAAGATTTTCGACGGCGGCACGCTGTATCACACCAAGGAGGCCGACGTGGCGGCCTTCGAGCAGGATCTTTCGCTCTACAAGAGCACGGTCGTGACCGCGTTCCAGAACGTCGCGGATTCCCTGCGGGCGATCCAGTACGACGCCGCGACGCTGAAGGCGCAGGCCGCGGCGGAGAAGGCGACCGCCGACAGCCTGGCGATGGCGATCGAGCAGTTCAAGACCGGCGCGGTGCCCTACGCCAACATCATCAACGCCCAGCAGTCCTACCTCAATGCGCGAGTGTCCCGCATCAAGGCGCAGGCGACGCGCTTCACCGACACCGCCGCGCTGTTCCAGTCGCTGGGCGGCGGCTGGTGGAATCGCATGGATGAGACGCCGGACGCGCTGCCGCGCGCCAATGCCGGGTACTTCGCCGGCACCGACAAGAAGACCGAGGACGCGTTGCGATGATCAAGCGGATGACAATCATGCTGTGCGGGATGGCGATCCTGTTCGGCGGCCTGTACGGATTCCAGACCTTCAAGGAGATCATGATCCGCAAGGCGATCGGCGCGATGGCCAATCCGCCGCAGACCGTCTCCACCGTGGTGGCGGCGAACGCGCCCTGGCAGTCCAGCCTGAGCGCGGTCGGCTCGCTCCGGGCGGTGAACGGCGCCGATCTCGCGCTGCAGGTCGCGGGCATCGTGCAGAGCATCGATTTCTCCTCCGGCGACAGCGTGTCGGCGGGGCAGACGCTGCTGTCGCTGGTGGCGACCGACGACGTCGCCAAGCTGCGCTCGCTGCAGGCGACGGCGGAGAACTACGCCATCGTGCTCAAGCGCGACGAGGAGCAGATCAAGTTCAGCGCGGTCAGCCAGGCGACGGTCGACGGCGACAAGGCCAATCTGAAGAACGCGCAGGCCCTGGTCGAGCAGCAGAAGGCCCTGCTCGAGCAGAAGACGCTGAAGGCGCCGTTCGCAGGACGGCTCGGCATCCGGGCCGTCGATCTCGGCCAGTATCTCTCCGCCGGCACCAGCATCGTCACGCTGCAGAGCCTCGATCCGATCTATGTCGACTTCTATCTGCCGCAGCAGGCGCTCGCCTCGATCCGCATCGGACAGGACGTCTCGGTCGTGGTCGATGCCTTTCCGGCCGAACGGTTCACCGGGCAGATCACCGCGATCAACGCCAAGGTGGATTCGACCAGCCGCAACGTCCAGATCCGCGCCACCCTGCGCAACGGCGAGGCGCGGCTGCTGCCCGGCATGTTCGCCAAGGTCGATATCGCCGTCGGCAAGCCCGAGCAGGTCGTCACCCTTCCGCTCACCGCGATCGTGAACAATTCCTACGGCGATCTGGTCTATCTCGTCGACGATATCCGCGACGGGCAGGGCACAGCGCGGCAGATGTTCGTGAAGACGAGGCCGCCGAAAGGCGACCGCGTCGCGGTCAATGACGGGATCAAGCCGGGCGAGACGGTGGTCATTGCCGGCCAGCTCAAGCTGCGCAACGGCAGCCCCGTGAAGATCGACAATTCCCACGTGCCGCAGGCGGAAGCCGCGCCCAACATCGTCGATCAATAGGCTTTGCGGGTCAGCCGTTCCCCCGGACAACGAGTGCCAAAACAAGATGCGTTTCACTGATATCTTCATCCGCCGGCCGGTGCTGGCGCTCGTGGTCAGCGCCCTCATCCTGGTGCTCGGCCTGCGCTCGATGACGACGCTGTCCATCCTGCAATATCCGCGCACGCAGAACGCCATCGTCACGGTAACCACCGCCTATGCCGGCGCGGATTCCGACATCATCGCCGGGTTCATCACGACGCCGCTGGAGAACGCGATCGCCCAGGCCAACGGCATCGACTACATGACCTCGAGCAGCGTCACCGGCTCCAGCACCATCACGGTCAATCTGCGGCTGAACTACGATTCCGGCAAGGCGATGACGGAGATCAACGCCAAGGTCAATTCGGTGCTCAACCAGTTCCCGACCGGCACGCAGCAGCCCACGCTGACGCTCAAGGTCGGCCAGACCATCGATGCGATGTATATCGGCTTCGCCAGCGACGTGCTGGCGCCGAACCAGATCACCGACTATCTGACGCGCGTGGTGCAGCCGCGGCTGCAGGCCGTCGCCGGCGTGCAGACCGCCGAACTGCTCGGCGCCAAGAAGTTCGCGCTCCGCGCCTGGCTCGATCCGGACAAGCTCGCCGCTTACGGGCTCACCGCCAGCGACGTCTCGACCGCGCTGTCCGGCAACGATTACATCTCCGGCCTTGGTGCCACCAAGGGCCGGCTGGTGCAGGTGGATCTCGCCGCCTCGACCAACCTGCATTCGCTGGAGCAGTACCGCAACCTCGTGGTCAAGACCGTCAACGGCGCGATTATCCGGCTGCGCGACGTCGCCAACGTCACGCTGGGCAATGACGACTACGACAGCGAGACGCGCTTCAACGGCAAGACGGCGGTCTATATCGGCATCCAGGCGGCCCCGACCGCCAATCTGCTCGACGTCATCAACGGCGTGAAGGCGGTGCTGCCCGACATCAAGGCGCAGCTGCCGAACGGGCTGGTCGGCGAGGTGCTCTACGACTCCACCGACTTCGTCAATTCCTCGATCAGCGAGGTCATCCATTCGCTGCTGGAAGCCGTGGTGATCGTCATCGTCGTCGTGTTCCTGTTCCTGGGTTCCTGGCGCTCGGTTCTGATCCCGGTCATCGCCATCCCGCTGTCGCTGATCGGCACCTTCGGCCTGATGCTGCTGATGGGCTTCTCGATCAACCTTTTGACCCTGCTGGCGCTGGTGCTGGCGATCGGTCTCGTCGTCGACGACGCCATCATCGTCGTGGAGAGCGTGCACCGGCTGATCGATGAGGGCGTTGCGCCCGTCGAGGCGGCGATCCAGTCCGCCCGCGCGCTGGCGAGCCCGATCATCGCCATGACGGTGGTGCTGATCGCGGTCTACGTGCCCGTCGGCTTCCAGGGCGGCCTCACCGGCGCGCTGTTCACCGAATTCGCCTTCACGCTGGCCGGCGCCGTGACGGTGTCGGCGGTGATTGCGCTGACGCTGTCGCCGATGAACTGCGCCTGGCTGCTGCGCCGGACCGAGCGCGACGCGACCAATTGGGAAGCGCGCCTGGTGCGCCGGATCGATCATGTGCTGGAGTGGCTCTCCAGCGCCTATCGCCGTAGGCTCGAGGCCGTGTTCACCATGAAGCCGGTGGTGGCCGTGTTCGCGTTGTTGCTGCTTGCCGGCATCCCCTGGCTCTATGCGACCTCGACGAGCGAGCTGGCGCCGGACGAGGACCAGGGCGTCATTCTCACGCTGACGACGGCGGCGCCGTCGGCCACGCTCCAGCAGCGGCAGTTCTACGGGCGGCAGCTCTACGATCTCATCGCCAAGCGGCCGGAGACCGCGACCGTCTTCCAGATCGACACCTCGACCCAGGTGATCGGCGGCTGGGTGCTCAAGCCCTGGGAGCAGCGGGCGCTCACCACCAAGACGCTTCAGCCGGAATTCCAGACGCTGCTCAACACCATTGCCGGCACGCGCTCGGTCGCCTTCCAGCCGTCGCCGCTGCCGGGCAGCAACGGCCTTCCGATCCAGTTCGTGATCGGCACCACCGGCTCCTACAACGAGCTCGACGCGGTCTCGCGCAACTTCATGGTCCAGGCGCTGAAGAGCGGCCAGTTCATCTTCCTCGATACGGACCTGAAGGTCGACAAGCCGCAAACCGTCGTCACCTTCGACCGCGACAAGGCCGGCGATCTCGGGCTCAAGATGAGCGATCTCGGCGGCTCGCTCGCCACCATGCTGGGCGGCAACTATCTCGACTATTTCAGCCTGGACGGCCGATCCTACAAGGTGATCCCGCAGGCGCGGCAGAACGAGCGGCTCAACGCCGACCAGTTGCTCAGCTACTACATCAAGGCGAGTGACAATTCGATGGTGCCGCTGTCGACCGTCGCGCATCTGGAGAACAGGACCGTTCCGCAGGCGCGCAACCACTTCCAGCAGATCAATGCGGCGACGATCTCGGGCGTCGCGATGCCGACGGTGTCGATGGGCAGCGCGCTCGCCACCCTCAAGGACCTCGCGAAATCGCTGCCGGTCGGCTACACCGTCGACTTCGGCGGCGCCTCACGCCAGCTCGAACAGGAATCCGGCGGTTTCGTCACCACGTTCGGCTTCGCCGTGATCATCATCTTCCTGGCGCTCGCCGCGCTGTTCAACAGCTTCCTCGATCCCGTCGTCATCCTGATCTCGGTGCCGATGTCGCTGGCCGGTGCGCTGATCTTCATCAGCCTCGGCATCGGCGGCGCCAGCCTCAACATCTACACGCAGGTCGGGCTGCTCACCCTGATGGGCCTCGTCAGCAAGCACGGCATCCTGATGGTCGAGGTGGCCAACGAGTTGCGTCTCGAAGGCAAGGCGCCGACGGAGGCGATCATCGAGGCCGCGACGATCCGGCTGCGGCCCATCCTGATGACGACGGCGGCGATGGTGCTCGGCGTGGTCCCGCTGATCACGGCGAGCGGCGCCGGCGCGGTGTCGCGCTACAACATGGGCCTCGTGATCGCGACCGGTCTGTCGATCGGCACGCTGTTCACGCTGTTCGTCGTGCCCGTCGCCTACGCCCTGATCACGCGGCACGAAGCGGCGCAGGCGACGGCGCCGGCCGAGACGGCGCCTGCCTGAGCCGTCAAAAAAGTTGCGGCCAGGCTTTGGGGGAAGCCTGGCCGCGCGCGAACCGGTCTGGGACGGGGAGGGGTGGGGATGTGACCGGGTCGCGTAACCTGTTCTCTGTCAGTAACTACTGATCTCTCGCGCTGGCGGTGGAGACCGCCGGCTTGGTATCGCCGAGCGAGACCCAGACATTGGGATCGCTTTGCGACTGGCGCTTGACGAAGCGGTAGCCGGTCTCCGTCCAGGCAACGACGTTCTCGTTCTGATTGTCGAGAACGAACTCGCCCTTGTCGGTCTTCACCGTCAGCACCGCGTGTCCTTCGCCCTTCTTGTCGCGCACGACGGTGATCAAGAGGGCCTCGCGCGGCCATCCGGCATCCATCAGCATCTTGCGCTTCAACAGCACGTAGTCTTCACAATCGCCGTAGCCGTCGGTCGGCAACGACCATTTCTCGATCACGCCCCAGTGCTCCTGGTCGGTCAAAGGCTTCACGGTCTCGTTGACCCAGCGATTGACCTTGACCAGGTCGCGCCATGCGGACTGCGACATCACGATGTCGCGCGGCTGCGTGGCTCCGCCCTGGCACTGAGCGGCATTCTCGGCACAGAACTCGATCCAGCCGATCGGCGCCCGTGTGGTGTCGCCGAGGCTTGCGTAGAGCAGGCGACTGTCGCCGGCCTGCGCCGCCGCGGTCGCTCCGAAGAGCATGACGGCCAGCGCCAGCCCTTTCCCCTGTCCCGTGAATTTGAACATTGTGGCCCCCGTTTCTTGTTGGGACCACATTGCGCACAGAGCTTTTGCCCGGCCGCTAAGTCAGCCAAGTCAAGTCGAGACGAATGCAAGTAAAAGGCAGATCAAATCTGCTCTATACTTGAATCAAACTTGCGTAAAATGCGAGATGACTGCAATTGATTCAATTTTTACGCATTAACGCGCAGGGCCTGCCCGGCATGGTGTTTGAACGCACCGACGGTCCGATCGTTAACCCGGGCGGGGACGACGGAGCGCATGAAAAAGGCGGCGTCCGCATCGCGGAGGCCGCCCGTCTCGTCCGGAAAAGGGGATCTTCGAGGCTCGCGCGCTTTACCGCGCGGTAACGCTCTCTTCGAGAGTTTCGATCCGCTGCTCGTGGATGAACTCCAGCGCGAAGCCGTCCTCGAGGTTTCGGACCACGCGGCCCTGGACCCGGCCGAGCAGAACCGTCGATCTCAGCGGCGGGCGGTTCTCGGCGGCGATGGCCGCGCCCGACAGCGACAGGTCGATGATGCGGCAGGTCATCTTGGTGCCGTCCTCGAGGGTCAGCACCGCGATCGGATTGCGCGGCACGATACGGTCGTGGCGGCGGTCCTCCGGCAGGTTGAGGATGTCACGGTTGGCAAGCCAGGTCAGCTGCGCCGCCAGCTTGTCGCGCTTGCGCGGCGTCGCCCCGATCGTCATGGCGAAGCCGTTGTCGATGATGCGGGTGATCTTGCCCTCGACGCGGCCGATATGGTCGAGATAGGCGACGACGCGGTCTCCGACATTGCCGATGCCGGGGGCGAGCAGAGCCAGCCCGCCCGGCGACATGTTGATCACCTGGCAGGGGAATTCGCGGCGATCCGGCAGCATGTAGCGGCCGAGCAGGTGAACCTTCACCCGCTGGAAACGCCGACGTTCCTCGGCGGCCGGTAGCAATTTTTTGTTCGCCAACGCCATTTTCAACACCCGACCCCCGCCCGGGCGGAGTCCGGTCGACCCTAAGGCGCATAGGGTTAACGCCGCGTTAGGATCGCCCGGGTCCGGTTACGAACTGACACAATCCGTCGCGACAGCCACGCCCGGCGCCCGGCAGCGTCAGGCCCTCGTCGCGCGTCGATAGAGGAGGCCGAGCAGCGCCAGCAGGACCGCAGCCGACAATCCAAGCGACCAGTGGATGCCGATCGCGGCGCCGAACACCCCGACCGTGATGCCGCTGAAGGCCCGCATGCCGAGCCCCGCCATGTTATAGAGCCCGACCACCCGGCCGCGGATGTCGTGCGGCGCGTTCAGCTGCACGAGGGCCTGCGCCATGGTGTTGAAGGACAGTTCGAAGAAGCCGGCAAAGAACAGCAGCACGATCGCCACCGGATAGATCCGCATTGCGGCGAAGCCGAGCAGCGCCGCGCTCCAGAGCATCGCCAGCAGGATCGCCGTGCGCGGCGTGGCCTTCAGCCGGCCCCAGGATTCCAGCGCGATGCCGGCGAGCAGCGCGCCGGCGGCATCGGCTGCCAGCAGCACGCTGTAGGAAACGCCGGGATCGCCATGGCCGAGATCGCCGGCATAGCCCGGCATCTGGGCGTGATAGGCGTTGCCGATCATGAAGGAGGTGAGGCCGGCGAGCCACGTCATCGTCGCCAGCACCGGCTGGGTGCCGATGGCGGCCAGCGTCAGCTTGATATCGGCGAAGCCGCGGACGGCAAAGCGCCGGATGGCGATACTCTTGTCGCGCGCCGGCGCCCAGAACAGCCAGATCAGCATCGGCAGGTAGAACAGCGTGTTGAAGATGATGCCGTGGGAGGGGCCGAGCGTCAGCATGATGAGCCCGCCGACCGCGGGACCGACCAGGATGCCGAGATAGCGGGCCATCGCGTTGAGCCGCACGCCGCTCGGAAGGTCCGCCGGGGCAACGAGGTCGTACAGCAGCAGCTGGTTCGGCGTCTGCCACAGCACGCCGGCGCAGCCGTGGATCACCAGCAGCAGCATCGCGTGCCACTTCTCGATCGTGTCGGTGAGGAAGAAGTAACCCCAGCCGGCGGACGCGATGATGAACAGCCCCATGCCGCACTGGATGATGCGGCGCGGGTCGAACCGGTCGGCGAGCCCGCCGACCGCCACCGAGAACAGCAGGAACGGCAGCCAGTGCGAGAGCACGGCAAAGCCGCCCAGCGTCGGCGAATGGAATTTCTGGAACACCACCCAATAGCTGATCACATGCTCGATATTGTCGGCCATCATCGCCAGCACATAGGCAATGAACTGGAGGCGATACGGCACGGACTTCATCGCCGCGAACGAGCCGGATGCGGTGGGCGGATTCTGGGGAAGGGGATTCAACGTGGCACCTGGGTGGGACTTGTGCCGTCCGTACACGGTCGCCAGTGAGTGCTCAAGACGCTTGGACGCGCGGAGACCTGCCATGCACTCTTGCCGCGAGCTCAAGCGTCATCCTGAGGTGCGAGCGAAGCGAGCCTCGAAGGATGGGCTGCACGCACCCGTGGCCCATCCTTCGAGGCGCGCAAGAGCGCGCACCTCCAGCGACAACCGCTTCGCGGTTGCGCGGGGATGACGGCGGTGGTTGTGGCAGGCGCCGTGGATAGACGAGCTTGTGGCAGCACCGTGTAGCCCGGATGGAGCGCAGCGCAATCCGGGGCCGCTGCCCCCCGCATTCCGCTTCGCTTCATGCGGGCTACGGGAGCGCACCTTGGCAGCACCGCGCATCTCACATACGCTTCGTTTCGGCCCGCGCCATCAATCATAACAGACGGGCACCGAGGAAACAGCCCAAGGAAATTTCCAATGGACCAGATCCGCGTCTGCACCCACGCAGGACCGGGCTCGGAGCCCGTCATCAAGACCGTACCGTGGCCGAAGGTCGGCCGCAGGGGCGCGCTGCTCAAGATCGGCGCCTGCGGCGTCTGCGGCACCGATCTGCACATCCTGAAAGGCCACTGGCCGAAGCCGCTCCCCTGGCCGTTCACGCTCGGCCACGAGATCGGCGGTGTCATCGTCGAATGCGGCGAGGACTTCACCGAGGACTTCATGAGCAAGCCTCTGAAGGTCGGCTCGAAGGTGATGATCCCGCCGCTGATGCCGTGCGGCCAGTGCTACTACTGCATCCATTATCCGCAGACCGCGAACAAGTGCCTGACGCCGGTCTATTACGGCCGCTATCTCGGCTTCGACAAGGCGCCGCATCTCTGGGGCGGCTGGGCCGAATATGTCTATGTCGATCTCGACATGCTGCCGGGCACCAAGATCTACAAGCTGCCCGACGACATGTCGCTGCGGCTCGGTGCGCTGTCGGAGCCGCTGACCTCCTGCATCCGCGCCTTCAACCGTGCGACCCGCGCCGGCGGCTTTTCCTGGGGCGATACGGTGGTGATCCAGGGCTCCGGCCCGATCGGCATCCTGGCGGTCGCTGCGGCCAAGGAGATGGGAGCAGGGCGCGTGATCTGCGTCGGCGCGCCCGAGGAGCCGCGGCTCAAGCTGGCGCGCGAGTTCGGCGCGGAGGCGACGGTGAACATCGAGGAGCTGACATCGCCGCAGCAGCGCATCGCCCGCGTGCGCGAGATCGTCGGCGGCTTCGGCGCCGATCTGGTGATGGACTGCTCGGGGCATCCGACCGCCGGCCCCGAAGGCATCGAGATGCTGCGCGACGGCGGCACCTATGTCGAGATGGGCCAGTTCACCGACGCCGGCTCGATCGAGACCTCCTGGCACCGCATCTGCACGAAAGACCTCACCGTGCTCGGCTCCTGGGGCTTCACCGGCAACGATCTGCCGCTCGGCGTCGACATGCTCTATCGCACGCGCGACAAGTATCCCTGGCTGAAGATGCAGACGATCTACCCGTTCACGGAACAGGGCGTCGCGCAGGCCGTGAGGGACGCGATGGCGATGAAGACGGTGAAGTCGACCATCGTGCCGTGGCCGGAGCTGGTGGAGTGAGAATTGTAGCCGGGTTGGAGCGTCGCGCAATCCTGGATCCGCGCCCGTGGCGCCCCGTATTTCGCTGCGCTCCATACGGGCTACGCGGGCGTCTGGAATGAAGGACACGACGATGGACGCGAAGACATCTGACCCGGCCCGCCGCTCTCCCTTCAGCGCCATCCGTGCGATCGACTACACCGTCATCTTCGTGCGCGACATGGCCGCGATGCGCCGCTTCTATGAGGATGTGCTGGCCTTTCCGCTCCTGCGCGAGCTGTCGCCGAACTGGATCGAATATGGCCTCGGCCCCAACACGCTGGCGCTGGCAAGGCCGAGCCGGACGGCGGCCGACTCACCGACGACGCAGGGGAGCGCCGCACTGCAACTCGCCTTCAAGATCGCAGCCGCAGAGGTCGATGCCTGCGCCGACGAACTCGTCAGGCAAGGCGTGGCGCTGGTCGCGCCGCCCACCAACCAGTCCTTCGGCCATCGCACGCTGTTCTTCCGCGACCCCGACGGCAATCTGCTGGAGATCTACGCGGAGATTTGAGCCTTCCTATTTCACATAGCCCGTCCGCATTGCCTGCGCCCATTCCGGCCGGCCATTGGCGAGCGCGCGGGCGGAGGCGGCCTCCCAGTCGTAGTCGAGCGCCAGCAGCTCGACTTGCCAGCCGCGCGGCCGCTTGGTGAGGATCGCATAGCGCGCGTGCGGCGAGCGGTGTTCGAGGTTCGCGGCAAAGGGAATGTCCGCGAAGACCGGGCAGCCGACGCTGCCGGGATTGAGCACCAGGCATTCGCCCGGTCCCTGAACCACCGCCTGGCGATGGCTGTGGCCGCACAGCACCACGCGTGCGCCAGGCTCGCTCGCAAGACGGCTCGCCAGCACCTCGCGTCGCGCCGGCACGTAGCGGCCGTCGTCGAGCGCTTCTTCCAGCAGTAAGGTCATGTCGTCCGTGGGGGTGCCGTGACAGGCCAGGATGCCGTCGTCCAGTTGCAGCCGGGCAGGCAGGCTGTGAAGCGTGCGGCGCTGCTCCGCCGTCAGCGCGTTGCGGGCGAACAGGCCGGCCGGCGAGAGCTTGTCGTCCGGAAACTCCTCGATCCAGCGGTCATGGTTGCCGCGCACTGTCGGCAGCCGCAGTGACTGGAGCGCTTCGAAGGTCTCCCGTGGCCACAACGGGCTGGTGACGCAATCTCCGAGATTGACGGTGGTATCGACGCCCCGCGCCTTGATGTCGGCCAGCACCGCCTCCAGCGCGACCAGATTGCCGTGAATATCTGAAATGACGGCCAATTTCATCTGTGCGTTCCCCGGTCTCTTGGTGCGAGCCAAGCGTGTTGGCCCGTCGTTGCCTGCCAAGGTTAAGCGAGGTCGGCGAAATCCGCTGCTCCTTTCGGGCGTGTCTATCTCTCAAGCCATGCATCACGGCACTGGTGATTTCCGGCCTGTTGGCGTAAAGAGCGCCCAGATCAAAATCAGCGTGCGGCCGGGCCCATTGCCGCGCACGCGGCTCAGGCCCGCCGAGTCACCATTCCGCGCCTGAATTAACCAAGGTTTCCCATCTCGTGTCTTTTCCGGCCCTGACCCCGCCGCTCGCCCGTGCTTTGGCTGAGCGCAATTACGATACGCCCACCCCCGTACAGCTCGCCGTGCTGGCGCATGAGGCCTCGAAGCGCGATCTTCTGGTCTCGGCGCAGACCGGCTCCGGCAAGACGCTGGCCTATGGTCTCGCCATGGCCAGGGATCTGCTTGACGACGCCGAGCAGTTCGCGCCGGCCGCCGCGCCGCTCGCCCTGATCGTGGCGCCGACCCGCGAACTCGCCTTGCAGGTCCAGCGCGAACTGGCCTGGCTCTACGGTCATGCCGGCGGACGCGTCGTCTCCTGCGTCGGCGGCATGGATCCGCGGCGCGAGCAGCGCGAGCTCGCCACCGGGGCGCATATCGTGGTCGGCACGCCCGGCCGGCTCTGCGACCATCTGCGCCGGGGCCGTCTCGACATTTCGGAGTTGAAGGTCGTCGTGCTCGACGAGGCCGACGAGATGCTCAATCTCGGCTTTCGCGAGGACATGGAGTTCATCCTCCAGACCACGCCCGAGGAACGCCGCACGCTGCTGTTCTCGGCGACGTTCCCGCGCGGCATCGTGGCGCTGGCGCGGCAATATCAGCGCGATGCGTTCCGCATCGAGGTCGCGGGCGACGAGGGCGGTCATGCCGACATCGAGTACCGTGCGATCCGGATTGCGCCGGGTGACGTCGAGCACGCCGTCGTCAACGTGCTGCGCTTCTACGAGGCGCCGAGCGCGCTGGTGTTCTGCAGCACGCGCGATGCCGTCCGGCATCTGCAGGCGGCGCTGCTGGAGCGCGGCTTCGCCGTGGTCGCGCTGTCGGGCGAGCTGACGCAGAACGAGCGCACAACGGCGCTGCAGTCGCTGCGCGATGGACGTGCCCGCGTCTGCGTCGCGACCGACGTCGCCGCGCGCGGCATCGACCTGCCGAGCCTCGATCTCGTCATCCATGCCGACCTGCCCAACGATGCCGAGGTCATGCAGCATCGCTCGGGCCGCACCGGGCGGGCCGGCCGCAAGGGCACCAGCGTCCTGCTGGTGCCGCCGGCGCGGCGCCGGCGCGCCGAGATGCTGCTCAATGTCGCAGGCACCGACGCCGTCTGGGGCACGGCGCCGCAGGCCGAGGAGATCCGCAAGCTCGATCATGCCCGCATGAA
>VYLE01000113.1_pt1 | contig 75579 bp, 69 predicted proteins | sample 5114391 | NCBI WGS metagenome assembly VYLE01 (sample SAMN12291771, study PRJNA351875) | freshwater metagenome | isolation source: freshwater lake | place: USA: Michigan, Kent Lake | collected 2013-08-15 | reverse complement strand
CGACCGCCCCGTCCGCATCGCAGCCCTTGTCGATGTCTCCGGCTCCATGCAGCCCTATGCCCGCCCCTTCCTCGCTTTCCTCGCAGGCCTCATGCGCGCCGATGCCGCCGCTGATGCCTACCTCTTCCACACCCGCCTCGTCCGCGTGACCGAGGCGTTGCGCGACGAAGACCCCTTCCGCGCCCTGAACCGCATCTCCCTTCTCGCAGATGGTTTCGGCGGCGGCAGTCGCATCGGCGCGGCGCTTCAGCACTTCGCCACCACCCACGCCCGCACCCATGTCGACGGGCGCAGCGTCGTGATGATCCTGTCCGACGGCTTTGACAGCGCCCCGGGAACCGAGATCGGCACCGCCCTCGACCGCCTGTCGAAACGCGGCTGCCGCATCCTCTGGCTCAACCCGCTCAAGGGCTGGCGCGACTATGCCCCTGTGGCCTCCGGCATGGCCGCCGCCCTGCCCCATCTCGACCTCTTCGCCCCCGCTGCCACGCTGGACGACCTCGCCGCCCTGGAAACGGAGCTTGCCCGCCTATGACCCCCGCCCGCCTTAGTGACCGCTTCGACAGCACCCTCGCCCGCCTGCGCGCCACGGGCCGCCCCTTCGCCATCGCGACCGTCGTCCGCACCCTTGATGCCACCAGCGCCAAGCCGGGGGCCAAGGCCCTGATCCTGCCCGACGGGTCCATCGCCGAAGGCTGGATTGGCGGCGGCTGTGCCCGCGGTGCGGTGGGACGCGCAGGCGTCGCTGCTATCACCACGGGCCAGCCGCAATTCATCTCGCTTCGCCCGGAAGACCTGCTTGCCGCTGAAGGCGTCACCCCGGGCGAAGAACGCGACGGCATCCGCTTCGCCCGGAACGGCTGCCCCTCGCGTGGGTCGATGGACATCTTCGTCGAACCCGTTCTGCCGCGCCCGCGCCTTGTCGTCTTCGGCATGGGGCCTGTGGCGCTTGCGCTGTCCGACCTCGCCGCCCGCTTCGACCTGCATCGCACCTTGGCCGCCCCCGGTGCCGCCGCTGATCTGCCCGAAGAGGCGGCGGATAGCCTGCAGGACGGCTTCGCCCTCGACACCGGTGCCGAAGGCCAGCGCTTCATCGTCATCGCCACCCAAGGCAAGGGGGACGAGGCAGCCTTGCGCGCCGCCCTCGCCGCCGGGGCCGACTACATCGCCTTCGTGGGATCGCGGCGCAAGTTCGCCACCCTCGCCGCCCGCCTGACCGAAAGCGGCGTTGACGCAGCGGCCCTTGCCACCGTTCGCGCCCCCGCAGGCCTGAACATCCATGCTATCACGCCCGAGGAAATCGCCCTCTCCATCCTCGCAGAACTCACCCTCATCCGCCGCGGCGCCGACCGGAAGGAGGATGCCCATGTCTGACACCCCCGCTCCTCCCGCCAAACCCGGCCTGCTCAGCCGCCTCCTGCCAAAGCCCACAGCGGAACAGATGGCCATCCTCGCCACGATCAAGTTGCCCTGCTGCTGAACGGCAAGGCTCAAAAACTGCAATCATAGATTGCATTTCAATACAGAAAAACATCCTAAAGTTATCAATCAGACAAGCGCCCCGCTTCATCCCGGCGCGCACCAATCCCTTGCGCCCCACCAGACCAATGGCCCGCCCAACGCCCACACCCTAATCCACGCAACAGCAGCGTTGATTGATGCGGACCACCTAAACCGCCCCCGTTCCACACAACAACCCCAGATCAACCGCGCAACCCTTTGGAAGGTCATTGATCGAAAGAAACAACCAATGGTTGTTTTCCTCCCCAAGAACCAGCCTGTTCCGTTCGAAACGGAAAACCCGGCCTAACCCGCGATCTCAACCCCTGTCCCTGCTTCGGCCAACGCCGCCATCAGATCGGCCGGCGGCATCCGATCCGTGACCATCAGGTCGATCTGCCCGAACCCCGCCACACGGATCACCCCGCGCCGTCCGAACTTCGTGGCATCGGTCGCCACGATCCGCCGCCCGCCACAGCCCAGCACGGCGCGGGCGAACTCCGCCTCCTGCAGGTCGTAATCCATCACGCCCCCCACATCCACCGCGCCCGCCGAGATCACCGCATGTTCCACCGAAAACCGCGCGATGAAATCCAGCGCGGGCGCGCCCAGCGCCGCCCCGCTGTCGCCGCGCAACTCTCCCCCCGCCATGAAGACGCGGTTGCCGTTCACCGTCGCCAACGTCCGTGCGATGTCGGATGAATTCGTCACCACCGTCAGCCGCCGATGCCCCAGCAGCGCCCGCGCGATGAAACTCGTCGTCGTGCCCGTATCCAGCATCACCGACGCGCCATCCGCGATCCCCGCTGCCACGGCCTGCGCAATCGCGCGCTTGGCCGCCGCATTCTCGCGCATCCGCCGGTCGAAAGGGGCCTCGCCCGTCTGCCCCGCCAGACCCACGGCGCCATGGCTGCGCACCACAGCCCCCGCATCCACCAGCGCCCGGATATCCCGCCGTACCGTTTCCGCCGAAACGCCCAAGGCCTGCGCCAGATCGGCAATCGCCACCATCCCGCGCCCGTCAAGGCAGTGCATCAAGTCAGACTGCCGCCGCGACACCATCGCCCGATCCCGCCCGTTTCATGTGAGAATTCTGACCGTTTCAACAACACAGCCATCCGACTCGGTCAAGGAAATTCCAACCCTCCACGGAATCGGATTGACAGCCTCCCGCCCACGCCCGCTAACCTGCCCCCCGGACAGACCCCGCGCCCGAAAGCGGCGCGCAATAAGAACCCGATATCGCCCATCCGATACACCGACAGGGAGGTCACAATGCTCCGTTCCATCCGTTCCACCTTGCGCCCCTTGGGCCTTGCCGCCTTCATCGCCTCGACCACCGCGCTCACCGCCACGGCGCAGGAGTCGACCGATCCCATCAAGCTCACCCTCCATGACTGGACCGGCCAGCTCATCACCACCCAACTCATGGGCGAGGTGCTCAAGAAAGCGGGTTACAGCGTCGAATACGTGCAGGCCGACTACCTCGCCCAATTCCCCGGCCTCGAATCCGGCGACCTGCATGTCGCCATGGAAATCTGGGAAACCACGGGGCGCGAGGCGATGGATGCCTCCGTCGCCACGGGCAATGTCGAAATCTTTGGCCCCACCGGCATGCAGGCGAAAGAGGAATGGTGGTATCCCACCTACATGAAGGAACTTTGCCCCGGCCTCCCCAATTGGGAAGCGCTGAAGGATCCCGCCTGCGCCGAGGCCTTCTCCACCCCCGAAACCGCCCCCAACGGGCGCTATCTGGGCGGCCCCGTCACCTGGGGCGGGTTCGACGAGGAACGGGTAGAGGCGCTGGGCCTGCCCTTCGAGGTGATCCATGCCGGCACCGACGCCGCGCTGTTTGCCGAGCTTGAAAGCGCCTATCAACGGCAGGCGCCCGTCATCCTCTGGATCTACGCCCCGCACTGGGCCCCCGCCAAATACGAAGGCGAATGGGTCGAATTCCCCACCTATTCCGTGGAATGCTACAACGACCCCGCCGTGGGCGTGAATCCCGACCTTGCCCATGACTGCGGCAAACCCTTCGGCGATATCTGGAAGGTTGGCTGGGCAGGGCTCAAGGACAAATGGCCCGGCGCGCACAAGGCCATCACCGCCTTCACCATCGACAATGCCGAAATGGGCGCGATGATCACCGAGGTCGATCTGAACGGCAAAACGATCGAAGCCGTCGTCGCCGACTGGATGGCCGCGAATGAGGCGCGGTGGAGCGGCTGGATCGCCCAGTAACCCCCCGTTGGCAGGGGCGGCCCCGCGCCGCCCCCTTTTCCCTCAACAAAGATAAGCATGACCGACGCGCGCGATAAACTCGTCTGCCGCAATGTCTGGAAGGTCTTCGGCGCAAGGGCCGAGGCAACGCTGGCAAGCATGGGCCACGACCCCGCCCCCGACCGGCTGATCGCCGCCGGGCTGGTGCCAGCCGTCCGCGCCGTCGACCTGACCGTCAAGGAAGGTGAGATTTTCGTCATCATGGGCCTGTCCGGCTCGGGCAAATCCACGCTCGTCCGCTGCCTCTCGCGCCTTGTCGAACCCACGGCGGGCGAGATCCTCTTCAACGGCCAGAACCTGCTGGCCGCGTCAGAGGCCGAGATGATCGAGATCCGCCGCCACAAGATGGGCATGGTCTTCCAGCATTTCGCGCTGCTTCCCCACCTGACCGTCCTTGAAAACGTGGCCTTCCCGCTGGAGGTCCAAGGTCTGAACCGCCCCGCCCGCGACGCCCGCGCGCGCGAAATGATCGCGCTGGTGGGCCTGTCAGGACGCGAAGACAGCTACCCGCGCCAGTTGTCGGGCGGCCAGCAGCAGCGCGTCGGCATCGCCCGCTCCCTCGCCGTCGAACCGGAACTCTGGTTCCTCGACGAACCCTTCTCCGCCCTCGACCCGCTGATCCGGCGCGAATTGCAGGACGAATTCATCCGCCTGCAATCGCGCCTGAAAAAGACCATCGTCTTCATCACCCATGACTTCGACGAAGCGATCCGTCTGGCCGACCGCATCGCCATCATGAAGGATGGCCGCATCGAACAGATCGGCACGCCCGAAGACCTCGTCCTTCATCCCGCCACGCCTTACGTCCGCGAATTCACCCGCGCCGTGCCCAAAGCCAAGGCCGTGCGCGTGGCCTCTCTGATGACCGATACACCTCCCCCGCCCGACGCCGCCGCCATCCCCGCCCGCGCCACAGTGGCCGAGGCAGGCAGCGCCTTCCTCGAAGGCGCGACCGCCCTTGCCGTGACCGATGCCACAGGGACACGGATCGGCACGCTGCACCGCGACGACGTCATCCGCCTGATCCTCGGGGGCGCGGCATGACCGCCCTGCCCCTGTCCACGACGCCGCAACCGCGCCTCATCTGGGGCGTGGCCCTCGCGCTCGCGGCCATCCTCTGGCTCTGGGGCCAGACCCTGGCCCCCTTCGCCTTCGACTACCCCAAGGCATGGCAAATCCCCGCCGCGCGCTGGATCGGCGGCTTCATCACCTGGCTGGTGAAAGAGGCCGCCATCGGCCCCCTCGCCTTCTCCGACGTCACGCGCTTCCTCGCCGATCTGATCGACGCGCCCTATCGCCTTGTCCTATCACTCCTCTCCACCGGCCTTCTGTCCGGCGAAGGCTCCAGCGCGATCCAGCTTTGGCCACCGCTGCCATGGGTCGCCGTGATCGGCCTCTTCGCCCTCATGGGCCTTTACGCAGGCGGCCCGCCGCTTGCCCTGACCGTCAGCCTCTGCATGGGCTTCGTCGCCGTCTTCGGCCAATGGCAAAGCGCGATGGTCACGCTGGCCTCCATCATCGTGGCCGTGCCCATCGGGGTGATCGGCGGCCTCCTCCTCGGCATCGCGGCATGGCGGATGCCGTGGCTCGACCGCGCGCTGAAACCGCTCCTCGATCTGATGCAGACCATGCCGGTCTTCGCCTATCTCGTCCCCATCCTCATCCTCTTCGGCTTTGGCCCCACCGCCGCCATCGTGGCGACCCTGATCTACGCCATGCCGCCGATGACGCGGATCACCACCCTCGCCCTCCAGCGCATCCCGGCCGAGATTCACGACCTCGGCCGCATGGTGGGCTGTACCCCCCGCCAGATGACATGGCGCGTGCTGGTGCCTTCCGCCCGCGAACCGCTGATGGTCGGCGTCAATCAGGTCATCATGCTCTCGCTCAACATGGTCATCATCGCCTCGATGATCGGCGCAGGCGGCCTTGGCTTCGATGTGCTGAACGCCCTCCGCCGCCTCGATTTTGGCGCGGGGCTGGAGGCGGGGCTTGCCATCGTCGCCCTCGCCGTCGCGCTTGATCGTCTGTCGCAAGCGCTGGCACGCCGCAGCCGCACGGAACTGCCCAAGGGCAGCCTCGCCCAACGCCACCCCTACCTCACCGCCGCCCTCGCCCTCATCGCCGTCACATGGGTGCTAGGCCTGCTCCTCCCGGCCATCCAGACCTACCCTGACAGCGCCCGCCTCACGACCAGCCCCTTCTGGGCCGCAGCGGTGGAATGGATCAACCTCACCTTCTTCGACACGCTGGAGGCGATCAAGACCGCCATCCTCGTGGCCATCCTCGTCCCAGTTAAGCGCTTCCTGCTTTCATTGCCGTGGCTCGCCGTCGTGGCGCTTCTTGGCCTTTTGGGCTGGCGCCTCGGCGGCTGGAAACTCGCGGCGCTGACCACCACACTCTCCTTCCTCATCGCCGCGACGGGGCAATGGGAAAAGGCCATGATCACCGTCTATCTCTGCGGCCTCTCAACCCTTTTCGCGCTGATGATCGGCATTCCCATCGCCATCGCAGTCGCCAACCGCGACCGGGCATGGACGATCACCCGCGCCCTCCTCGACACGCTCCAGACCCTGCCCTCCTTCGTCTACCTGATGCCCGTGGTCATGCTGTTCCGCGTCGGCGACTTCACGGCCATGATCGCCGTCGTCGCCTATGCGGTCGTCGCCGCCATCCGCTACACCGTCCTCGGCCTGCAAGGCGTAGACCCAAGGCTGATCGAGGCAGGCCGCGCCATGGGCTGCACCGATTGGCAGATCCTCACCCGCATCCGCCTGCGCCTCGCCCTGCCCGAAATCCTCCTCGGTGTGAACCAGACCATCATGTTCGCCCTGTCGATGCTGGTGATCACCGCCCTCGTCGGCACTCGCGACCTTGGGCAGGATGTCTATATCGCGCTCACCAAGGCCAATCCGGGCAACGGCCTTGTCGCCGGCCTCGCCATCGCCTTCATCGCCATCATCGCCGACCGCCTGATCCATGCCGCCGCCGACCGGCAGAAGGCCAAGCTCGGCCTCGGAGGCACCGCATGATCCCCGACAAACTCCGCACGCTGCCCTTTAAGGGGCAGATCACCGCCGAACCCCTGCTCGGCGGCCTTTCCAACGAAAGCTGGAAGGTCACCGATGCCACCGGCCCCCATGTCGTCCGCTATGGCCGCGACTACCCGTTCCACCATGTGGATCGCGCGCGCGAGGTGATGACCGCCCGCGCCGCCCATGCCGCAGGCTTCGGCCCCCGCGTCGAACATGCCGAACCCGGCGTGACGGTGGTCGAATACCTGAACGCCCGCACTTGGGGCCCCGACGACCTGCGCGCCAACCCCGACCGCATCGGCACCCTTCTCCGCCGCTTCCACCAAGGGATGCCCGCCCATATCCAAGGCGCGGCCTTCCTCTTCTGGCCCTTCCACGTCATCCGCGACTACGCCCGCACCATCCGCACGGGCGGCAGCCCCTTCACCCCCGACCTGCCCGCGCTCCTCTCCCTCTGCGACGCGTTGGAACAGGCCCAGATCCCGCTGCCGATCATCTTCGGCCACCATGACCTCTTGCCCGCCAACTTCCTCGACGATGGCACGCGCCTCTGGCTGATCGACTACGAATACGCAGGCTTCGGCACCGCCCTATTCGATCTCGCCGGGGCCGCCTCCAACGCCGGGATGGAGGCCGAAGAAACCGACCGCCTCCTCACCACCTATTTCGGGGAAGCCCCCGCCCCGGCGCTCCTGCGCGCCTTCGACGCCATGCAATGCACCAGCCTCCTGCGTGAGGCGATGTGGGCCATGGTCTCCGACCTTCACCTCGCCGCGCCGGGTGCCGACTACAAGGCCTATGCCCGCGAGAACCTCGCCAAGCTGGACGCCGCCCTCTCCCTCTATCACTCCCGCCACGGAAGCCCGAAATGACCCTTCCCACCCATGCCCAGATCGTCGTCATCGGCGGCGGCATCATCGGCTGTTCCACCGCCTACCACCTCGCCCGCGACCACAAGGCGGACGTGGTGCTCTTGGAACAGGGACAGATCACCTCCGGCTCCACATGGCATGCGGCGGGGCTGGTGGGCCAGCTTCGCGCCTCCGCCTCCATCACCCGCGTCCTCAAATACTCGGTCGAGCTTTACAAAGGCCTCGCCGCCGAGACGGGCCTCGACACCGGCTGGAAGATGACGGGCTGCCTGCGCCTTGCCACCAACGCCGACCGCTGGACCGAATACCGCCGCCTCGCCACCACCGCCCGCAGCTTCGGGATGGAGATGCACCTCATCTCGCCAGATGAGGTAAAACGCATGTGGCCCCTGATGGACACCTCCGATCTGGTCGGCGCCAGCTGGCTGCCCACCGACGGGCAGGCCAGCCCATCCGACATCACCCAATCCCTCGCCAAGGGCGCGCGGATGCATGGCGCGAAACTGCATGAAGGCGTCACTGTCACGGGCTTTGCCATGGACGGCCGCCGCATCACCGCCGTCCACACCACCCAAGGCACGATCCATTGCGAAAAGGTCGTCAACTGCGGCGGCATGTGGGCGCGCGAAATCGGCGCCATGGCCGGGATCAACGTCCCCCTGCAACCCGTCAAACACCAATACATCATCACCGAGAAAATCGACGGCCTCTCCCCCGACGCCCCCACCCTGCGCGACCCCGACCGCCGCACCTACTTCAAGGAAGAGGTCGGCGGCCTCGTCATGGGCGGGTATGAGCCCAACCCACAAGGATGGGTCACGGGCGATATCCCCAAGAACTGGGAATTCCGCCTCTTCGACGATGATTACGACCACTTCGCCCAGCATCTGGAACAAGCCATCGCCCGCATCCCCGCGCTCGAACACACCGGGGTCAAGCAGATGATCAACGGCGCCGAAAGCTTCACCCCCGACGGCAACTTCATCCTCGGCCCCGCCCCGGAATGCGCCAACATGTTCGTCGGCGCAGGCTTCAACGCCTTTGGCATCGCCTCAGGTGGCGGCGCGGGCTGGGTGCTGGCCGAATGGGTCATGCGGGACGAGGCCCCGCTCGACCTCTGGGTCGTGGACATCCGCCGCTTCTCCGGCCTCCACCGCGACCGCCAATGGGTCTTCGACCGCACAATGGAGGCTTACGGCAAACACTACACCATCGGCTTTCCGCATGAGGAATACGAAAGCGGCCGCCCACGCATCACATCCCCCCTTTATGAACGCCTGAAAACCCATCGCGCCGTCTTCGGCTCCAAACTCGGCTGGGAACGCCCCAACTGGTTCGCGCCTCAGGGGATGGAGCCACGCGATGTCTACAGCATGGGCCGCCAGAACTGGTTCGCCCCCGTGGGACAGGAACACGCACATGTCCGCGAAAAGGTCGGCATCTTCGACCAATCCTCCTTCGCCAAATACGAACTCGCGGGCCCCAAGGCGGCCGAGGCGCTGGAACACATCTGCGCCAACCGCGTCGCCCGCGATGTGGGCCGCCTGACCTATACCCAGCTTCTCAACACCCGCGGCGGGATCGAGGCCGACCTCACCGTCGCCCGCCTGTCCGATGACCGCTTCTACATCGTCACCGGCACCGGCTTCCGCACCCATGACCTCGCATGGATCGCTGACCACCTTCCTGCCTCGGGCTGCACCCTGACGGATGTGACCGAAGACTGGGGCACCCTCTCGCTCATGGGCCCCATGGCCCGCGACGTGCTGGCACGCGTCACCGATGCCGATGTGTCGAACGCCGCCTTCCCCTTCGGCCATGCGCGCGAGATCACCATCGCCGGGGCCACCATCCGCGCCCTGCGCGTGACCTATGTGGGCGAGCTGGGGTGGGAGCTTCACACCCCCCTCGCCCATACCGGGGCCGTCTTCGACGCCCTCATGGCGGCAGGCGGCGCAAACATCCGCCCCGTCGGCTACCGGGCCCTCGAATCCCTGCGGCTGGAGAAAGGCTACCGCGCCTGGTCCTCCGACATCACCCCCAACGACACCCCCTTCGAGGCGGGCCTCGGCTGGGCCGTGAAACTGAAGTCAAACACCGAATTCATGGGCCGCGCCGCGCTAGAGGCCGCGCAGGCCAAACCCCTCACCAAACGCTTCGCAGGCTTCACGCTGGAGCATCCCGACGCCGTTCTGGTCGGCCGCGAAACCATCCTGCGCGACGGGCAACCCGTCGGCTACCTCACCTCCGGCGGCTATGGCTACACGGTCGGCAAAAGCATCGGCTATGGCTACCTGCGCAATCCCACTGGCATCACGGATGACTGGCTCATGTCGGGCCACTATGATCTTGTGGTGGCGGGCGACACCCTCCCCGCGCGCCTGACCCTTGCCCCACTGGTCGATCCGCAAGGGCAGCGCATAAAGGGATGACCTGCGCGGCAGAACCCACGAAAAGATGAGTATTTGGGCCAAGGTGAAAACCACACCTGCATCTTGGCAAAAATACTCAAGAAAACAACGCGCGCTCCGGGTACAACGCTGGTCAGGCGCGCCCGCCCCTATCCCCGCCGCAGCACCACCGCCAGCGACGGCACCGTCCCCACCTCTCCCGGCATTGACACATAAGGGTCGGTCCGCTCCACCACCGCCACCCCCGCCATGGCCTCCAGCGCCGCGCCGAACCCGCCGTCCCACAGCGTCGTCTTGACGGTCAACACGATCGGCCCACCCGGCGCCGTGATCCGCACCAGTTCCGGCACGCCCTCGATCCCCACATGCCCCGTGGTGAAGACCCCGGTCGAGATCACGCCCGCAAAGGCCCCCTCCGCAAAGGGCAGTTCCCGACCCAACGCCAGTTGATGCAGCCGCGCATAGGCCCCCTTGGCCCGCGCCACCTCCAGCATCCCTTCGGAAAGGTCCAACCCCTCCACCGGCTCGAACCCCATGATCCCCAACCAATCACCCAGCAAGCCCGTCCCGCAGCCCGCATCCAGCACCGGCCCAGCCCCCCGTGGCAAATGCCGCGCCAGCAGTGCCAGCCCTACGGCGGGATGCCGATACCCCGCCTTCGCCATCTCCGCGTCATAGGTCGCGGCCCAGCCGTCATACAGCGCCGCCACCTCCTCGGGTGCCTTGGCCTCATAGACCGCGCCCAGATGCCCGTCATGCTGCCCCGCCATGCCCCTCACTCCCCGCTTTGCGCGCGGCCCAGATTGGGCCAGACTGGCGCACAAGGCAACGCCACGGAACCCGCCCATGACAGACGACATCGCCGCCATCGCCGCCACCATCCCCGCACTCGCGGGCTTTACCGGCACACCCCGCCGCCTCGGCGGGCTGACCAACCGCGTCTGGCATCTGGGCGACCACATCCTTCGCATTCCCGGCGAAGGCACCGCCGAATATATCGACCGCGCGAATGAAGCCACAGCCGCCCGCGCCGCCGCCCGCGCTGGCATCTCGCCAGAGGTGATCCATGCCGATCCGGCCACCGGCCTCATGGTCACCCGCTACATCCCCGACACCGTCACCATGACGCCCGACCTCTACCGCAGCCGCGCGGGCAGCCCCGCCCGCGCCGCCCGCGCCTTCCGCGCTCTGCATGACAGCGGCGAGGTCTTCCCCGCCCGCTTCGACCTCTTCGCCATGATCGACGACTACCGCGCCCTGCTGGCCACCAAATCCGCCACCCTGCCCGAAGGCTATGACGATGCCCTGGCCGAGGCACAGCAGGTCCGCACGGCACTCGCCGCCCATCCCCTCCCCCTCGTTCCCTGTCATTGCGACCCGCTTTGCGAGAACTTCCTCGACACCGGCACCCGCATGTGGATCGTCGATTGGGAATACTCCGGCATGAACGATCCGATGTGGGATCTGGGCGACCTCTCGGTCGAGGCAGGCTTTGATGCCGCACAGGATGATGAACTGCTGCAGGCCTATTTCGACGCAGCCCCCCATCCCGCCGATCATGGCCGCATGGTGATCTACAAGGCGATGTGCGACCTGCTCTGGACGCTGTGGGGCCTGATCCAACACGCCAATGGCAACCCGGCCGACGATTTCATGGCCTATGCCACGGGACGCTTCGCCCGCTGCCGCGCGCTGATGCGCGATCCCGCCTTCGCGGTCCACCTCGCCGCCATCCGCGCCGGAGCCTGACGCACAACGCAGGATTGTTGCAGTTTCGCCAGCCATAGGCCAAATCGCGCGCAATCCTCGCGGGCCGGAAGAAAGATGTTCCCTATCCACAAGGATGTGTCATTAATGTTTGTTAACAGGGCAGGGGCTGCTTCGCATGTGCCGAAGGCTCAGACTGGTGCCCGTTCTTGTTGACCACGGTTTGGAACTCCCGGGCTCGTCGCATCATCGCGGCGGACCGTGGGTCGGACCCCATCGCAATCTGGGGACGCTTCGGCGTCCCCTTTCTTTTTGCTCCCAGCTCTTGATCTTGCGAGTGATTCGCGATTCTCGCGCAGATTGCGGATGCCAAAACAGGGACAATCCTTAGCATTCACGCCGATCGTTTTGCTATTGGAAACAATGGGTAGGCTTTTCGTCAGACTAAGGTCCTATAGCTACTCTATCCCCGAGATTCCGATGGCGCATGGGAAAATGTGGCTTAATCATGGCGATAAGGTGTGTTAACTAAGTCCCCCATCCCCTGCTGCCACAGGATTAGATCATGCTTCGCCTCGCTGCGATCCTTTTCGTGCTGATGTTCTCAATCGCCGCCCCTGCGACGGCAGTTGCGGCAACGTTCCAACCGATCAATGGCGGGAGCATCAGCTTCAACTGCACACCCGCCGCGTCCGGCCCCTGCGGGATCAAGAAGCCCAAATTCGACTTCGAGGACGATGGCGCCGATTACATCGCCAATCCGACTGCAAGCTTCCGCATCCTTGAGATTGATATCCGGGAGAACGAAGGGAACAAGAAACCGCTCGTTGGCACCTTCTCCACGACGGTCACCCTCATCCTGAAAGTGGTCAACGCGGCAGTCACGGTCACGCAGCCGGTCGAGTTCACCGGCACGGGCAGCTATGAGACCGACGGCGAAGAATTCGTCAGTTTCTCCTTGGTCTGGAGCCCGATCAACCGGATCGTCATCGCCGGACAGGGCATGTTCTCGGTGGCGTTCGAAACGCTCGAAACAATCCGCGGCGAGAAGAACAAGGAACGTGGCGACGACGTCTATGTGAACGCCCGCATCAGCGCCGTTCCCCTACCCGCCGGGGCTGTTCTCTTGCTCTCGGGTCTTGCTCTGATCGGCGCGGCGCGCCTGCGTCGCCGCGCCTGATCAGTAGCCGTCAGTAGCCGTAGCCATAGCCGTATTCCGGCCCGCTGTAGCGGCACTTGTTCAGCACGACACCCAGCATACTCGTCCGCGATGCGATCTCGCGCTCGCAATTGTCGATCTGCCCCACCGTCGACGTCTCAGCCGCTGCCACCAGCAGCGCGCAATCCACATGGACAAGGAAGGCCAGCGCGTCATCGGTGACAAGCAGGGGCGGCAGGTCGAAAATCATCATGTCCGGCTGATACTCTTCCTCGATCGCGGCAAGGATCTCCGGCACCACCGCGCCATGCAACGTCTCGGCCGGGTTCCGCGCCGCCTCGAACGTGCTCGACAGCGCGAAATTGCTGCCATAGCGCAGCGCATTGGCCGCGAACCCCTGCTCTCCGGTCAGCACGCGCGCGAAACTATGCCGCTCTTTCAGCCGCAGCATCTTGGCCCAAGACGGGCGCCGCAAATCCACCTCGCACAGGATCGTCCGCCGATCCTTTTGCCGCGACAGCGAAAACCCAAGGTTCAGTGACACCGTGCTCTTGCCGCACCCGGCGGTCGGCGAGGTGATGGCGAGCCGCTTCCATCCGTTGGCCTTCATCTGATGCATCACCTTGGTCCGCACCACGTCGAAGGCCGGACCGTCCCGCCCGCCCGTCATCGACACCAGCCGCGCCGCCTCGAACACCCCGCGCTCCGGCTGATAGACGGGCAGCGCCGACCAGACATCCGCCTCGGTCCCGTCGCCTGCCACGGGCAAAGCCCGCACCGCAGGCTCACCGCCGCCACCCTCTCGCGCCTCACGCGCCCGCGCAATCGCCGCCTGCAACCGCTCCATCCGACCCTCCGTCACAGCGCCATCCACAACGGCAGCCGCGCCCGCAACTGTTCCATCAGCAGGTCCAGCGGCATCACCTGCGTATGCACCACCCACAGTCCGACGATGACAAGAAGGATCAGCGTCATCACCGACCCGACCAGCATCAGCCGATTGCGCCGCTTCTCGGCGATCGTCGTCACATAGGGCAGCGACGCCAGCGGCGTAATGCCCAGCGCCGTCGTCAGATCCGCCGGCCGCCGGATAGCCCCACGCAGGAATTCCAGCACCGCCACAAGGCCCAGACCGGCAAGAATACCTGCCCCCAGCCCCGCCGCCATGATCTTGGGGCGGTTCGGCTTCTCGGGCGCATCTGGCGCCACAGCCTGTTCGATCACCGTGATCCGCTGGCCTTTGGACAGCGCCTCGATGGTTTCCCCGGTCTCGGCCTTGGCGCGGTTCGAGACGGCCTGATCATATTGCGACCGGATGTTCTCATACTCGCGCTCCAGCGCCTCCAGCAGGACCGCATTGCCCGGTGTCTGCGAGATTGAGGTGGTCAGTTCCAGCACCCGCGCCTCAAGGCGCCCCTTCTCGTCTGAAATGAAGCCAAGCTGCGTGCTCAGGTCATCGCGCCGGATGTCCCGGGTCGTCACCCCGCCCGTGGTTCCCACCGTCGCCTCGCCCTCCGCCGCCTCTTCAGTGCTGCTGCGCAACCGCGCCAGACGGTCGATCTGTTCGGTGATCGCCACCTCTTCCCGCTCCAACTCGGCGACCCGCGTCTCCAGCCGGGTCAATTCCTCGCGGCGAAAGGTCAAACTGTCCGGCAGCGCCGAGAGGTTCTTCTCCTTGAAGGCAAGGATGGCCCCAGACCGTTCGGCCAGCGCCTGTTCCAGCCGCTCGACCTCCTGCTGAAAGAATTCCAGAGTCTGCCGCGCGACGACGGTCCGCATCGCGACATCTTCCTCAAGGATCAATGTGACCAGCTCATTCGTCACGGCCGCCGCCAACTGCGGATCGGGCGCATCGAAACTGACGCGCACCAGCGTCGCCTGCACGCCGCCGCTGCCCCCCCGGTCGAAGGTGGTGTTGATGTCCACGCGGCTGCGCATGTCCCGCACGATCTCGCCCGCCGTCAGCGGCCGCTCGGCCTCGGCGCGGACAACGTCATAGACGTTCAGCCTGTCCGCAACATCCAGAAGCTTGTCGCGGGCCAGAATGCGCTGCTCGATGATCTGCAACTGCTCGCTGGCCTGCGTCTGCACCGTGGATTGTGCCAGCGCATCGGGGATCTGCTCGGATTCAACGACCAAAAGCGCGCTCGCCACATAGACGGTGGGCAGCACCTTCGCCGCGACGAAGCCCGCCGCCGCGAAGACGATGAGCACCAGCAGGAACCAATGCGCCTGCCTCAGAAAACGCGAAAAATAAAACCTTAGATCCATCGCCCCGACCGCTTGCCCCACCGCAGGGCGCTTCCTGTCTCCCCCCAAAGACAGGCACGCACCGCCACACGACCCCGATATCCGTCCACTACTGCCCTGTCATCCCTGCTCTGGCAACACTTATGAATTTCGAACAGCGCGGACAGGCCGCTTTGCGACGCCTGCGCCACCCTTCACCGAATCACCCGACTGATTCGGGGCCACGCACAGGCCCCGATGCCGCGCCGCAGCGTCACCAAGCGGAGACTCTGCAATAAAGGGAAACGATCACCTGCCGATTGTTGCCGCAAGCCCGCACAATTCTAGGCATCCGGCAAGAAAACCCGTGCGAAAGTATTAACATTTATAAAAAGGGGATACATTTCTGACGGAAATTAGGCAAGGTTAACGCCGTTGCCCAAGACCAAGCTCCGAGTCGGAAGATCACGATCGGAAGAGCGGACAGGGTCGTCGGGCGGCATTTGATTTGGCACCTGCAGTAGACGCGGAACGATTTGAAATGACTGCGCCGTTCGATCCTTCGCGTACCACGGTGGCCAGCCCACTCTCCTCTTCGGTGGCCGACCAGCCCTTGCCGTTGCTCCAGAAGCGGCGGGCCTCGTTCTACCGCGCTGCCGGAAAAAGGGCGCTCGACGTCCTCCTCGTGCTCGTCGCGGCACCCTCGGTGATCGTCTGCGTCGCCATCCTCGCCCTCATCATCGCCCGTGACGGCGGCTCGCCCTTCTTCAGCCAGATGCGCATCGGCAAGGATGGCCGCGCCTACCGGATGTGGAAGCTGCGCACGATGGTGGCCGATGCCGATGCCCGGCTCGCAGCGCATATCGCCGCCGATCCCGTCGCACAGGACGAATGGCACCGTACGCAGAAACTGCGCAACGACCCCCGCATCACCCGGTTCGGTCGCCTCCTGCGCAAGAGCTCGCTCGACGAACTGCCGCAGCTGTGGAACGTGCTGAAAGGCGATATGAGCCTTGTCGGCCCCCGCCCGATGCTGCCCAGCCAGCAGCCGCTTTACCCCGGCAGCGCCTACTACCGCCTGCGCCCCGGCATCACGGGCATGTGGCAGGTCTCGTCGCGCAACAATTCCGAATTCGTCGAACGCGCCGCTTTCGATCAGGAATACGAACGCCGCCTTTCCTTCCGCACCGACCTGCGGCTGATCCTCGCAACTCTGGTCGTTGTCCTGCAGGGCACCGGGCACTGACGCCCGCCTTCCCCACCATGCACAACCGTTCCTCTCTCCTTCGCCCGCTCCTTTTGATCGCCACGCTGGCCTTGGCCGCCTGCCAGACGTCCGAAGAAAAGGCCGAAGGCCATTTCAGCGCCGCGCGCACCCTTGCCGAGTCCGGTGATATCGACCGGGCCATCGTCGAGTTGCGCAATGTCTTCGAATTCGACCCCGACCACCGCGAAGCCCGGGTCTATTTCGCCGACCTGCTCTATGAAAAGGGCGACATCCCGCAGGCCTATGGCCAGTATCAGCTTCTGGTCGATCAGCATCCCGATTCCGTCGACGGGTTGATCCGTCTCGCCGAGATCGCGCTTAGCCAGAACGACTGGGAGCGGTTCGAAACCCAGACCCGCGCTGCCGAACGGCTGCAGCCCGACAGCCCCGTGGTCCGCGCCCTCATCCTCGCGCTCGACTATCGCTCCGCCACCGAAGACGAAAACGAGGCAGGCCGCGCACGGATCGCCGAAGAGGCAACCAAGCGGCGTCAGGACCTGCCCGACAACCCCGCGCTGCGCCGCATCCTGATCGATCAGATCAGCATGAGCGACACGCCCGGCGACGCGCTCCCGCTGGTCGAAGAGGCGCTGGCCGAACAGCCCATCGATTTCGGCCTGCAGGAACTCAAGCTGCGCCTGCTGATTGCCGCCGACGACAAGGCGGCGGTGTCGGCGCAACTGCGCAGCATGATCACCCTCTTCCCCACGGCCGAGGAATTGCCCGCTGCGCTCCTGCAATGGTATCTGGAGCAGGAAGATATCGACGGCGCCGAAGCCTTCCTCGTGGAACGCGCCGGCGCTCCCGATGGCCCGGTGGAAAACCACGTCGCGCTGGTGGAATTCCGCAAGACCTTGCGCAGCTCCGAAAGTGCGATCGCAACGCTCGACGCCCTCATCACCTCCAATCAGGGCAAGCCGAACGCCGATCTCTACACATCCTTGCGCGCCTCGCTGCGTTTCGAACAGGGCGACCGGGCCACCGCCATCGCCGAAGTGGATGGCATTCTTACCACCGCCCCGGCCTCCGACCAGACCCGCCGCATCAAGACCCTGCTCGCCCGCATGCTCGAGGCGGATGGCGACAGCACCCGCGCGCGGGCGCTGATCGATCAGGTCCTGACCGAAGACCCCGGTCAAGTCGAGGCGCTGATGATCCGCGCCGCATGGCGCATCGCGGATGATCGCGCGGCCGAAGCGGTGATCGATCTGCGCGGCGCTCTGGGCCAGACACCCGATGACCCCCGGCTTCTGGCGATGATGGCCGACGCCTATCTGCGCGACGGCAGCCGTGACCTTGCCGCCGACAGCCTCGCCCAAGCGGCACAGGCCTCCGGCAGCGCACCCGAATACGCGCTGCGCTACGCCGCCTTCCTGCGCGAAGAGGGCCGCGATCCGCTTGCCAAGACCGTCCTGTTCGACTCGTGGCGCAACAACCGTGCCCATCCGGGCCTGCTCGACGCTCTGGCCGACCTCGCCATCTCCTCCGAGGACTGGGCCCTCGCAACGGAAATCTCCGCCACCATGCGCAGCCTCGACAACGAGGTCTATACCGCTGCCGCCGACCAACTCGACAGCGCCATCCTGATCGGTCAGGACCGCGTCGAGGAAGGTCTCGCCCTGCTTGAGGAACGCGCCGCTGCAGGCCCCGCCGATGCACGCTGGGTCTCGCTCATCGTGCAGACCCAGATCCGCAGCGGCAAGACCGAGGATGCCCGCCGCTTCCTAGACGATGCCTTGGCCCGCCTGCCGGACGACCGCGAATTGCGCCACCAGTCCGCCGCGCTCGATATGCTGCTCGAACGCAATGTCGAGGCCATCACCCAGTACCGCCGCCTGCTCGCCGACACTCCGACCGACGATCTGGCCACCCGCAGCCTCTATTCGCTGCTGCGCCTTGCCGGGGAAACGGTCGAGGCCGACGCCGTTCTGGCCGCAGGTCTGGCCGCCAATCCCGCTTCGGCCGATCTCCGCTGGGTGAAGGCCTCGTCCATGCAGGAACAGGGCGATTACGAAGGCGCACTCGCCGTCTATGAAGAGCTTTATGCCGAAAACAGCGCCAACATCATCGTGGCGAACAACCTCGCCAGCCTGTTGACCACGCTGCGCCAGGACCCCGAAACCGTCGCCCGCGCCTATTCCATTGCCCGCCGCCTGCGTGGCACGCCCGTCCCGGCCTTTCAGGATACATTCGGCCGCATCGCCCATTTGCAGGGCGAGACGATCGAAGCCCTGCCCTATCTCGAAGCCGCCGCCGAAGGCCTGCCCGAAGACGGATCGGTTCAGTTCCATCTCGGCGAGACCTACGCCGCCCTCGGTCGGGTGGACGAGGCGCGCGACCGCCTTAACGCCGCCATTGCGCTGGCAGGCACTGCGACCCCGCCTTGGCGTATCGCAGCCGAAAAGGCGCTCGCCGCCCTCGACGCGGCTCCCGCACCCGCGCCGGCCCCCTCGGCCGGTACAGACACGGACGCACCGACCACCGAGCCGGCCGCCCCTGCCCCGACAACCGCACCGGACGCCAATCCGTGACGCGCCGCCGGGCCGTCCTCTGCCTCACCCTAATGCTCTGCGGCGCCACAGCCACCGCCGCACCGGCACAGACAGTGCCGCCTCTCCTGCCACCCGATGGCCTCGCTGACCCGACGCTCGCGCTCGGCATCACCGGCCTTTCCGATTGGGAAACCGGTCGCCCCTTCATCGACCAGATGATGACGGCGCGCGGCTGGTTCGGGGCGGCCGAAGGCGATTGGGAAACGATGTCCACCGGCGATCTCATCGCGGGTGGCTATGTCGATGAGGACGGCTGGGTCACCCGCCTGCCTCCCGGTATCTCCGTCATCCGCACGATCTGGGCCTATCCCGACGTCACCGCCGAAAGCCGTGCGGGCACCTATGTCCTGACCTATGAAGGCGAAGGCCGCATCAACCTTGGCGGCGATGCCCGTCGCCTAGATGCCCGGCCCGGCCGCATCACCTTCGCGACCGCAGGCGGCAGCTTCTGGCTCGACCTCACCGATCTCGACCCGCGCGGCATCGGCACCCCCATCCGCAACATCACCATCGTGCAGGACAAGCACCTCGCCCTGCACGAAGCCGGGGTGATCTTCCGCCCGGAATGGATCGATCTCGTCAAGGATGCCCGCCTCCTGCGCTTCATGGGCTGGCAAGGGACCAACGGGTCCGGCATCGGCCCGGGCGACCTGCCAGTGATCGAGGCGCGCGGCTTTTGGAAGATGCGCGGACAGGGTGCCCCTGTCTCGCTGATGGTGGAACTAACCAACCAGATCGGCGCGGACCCCTGGTTCTGCATGCCGCACATGGCCGATGACGCCTATGTCCGGGCCTTTGCGGATTACGTCTATGCCAACCTCGACCCCGACCTCGTTGCGCATGTGGAGTATTCCAACGAAGTCTGGAACGACGCCTTCCCGCAGGGCCGCTGGGTCCGCGAACAGGCTGCCGCCGTCTGGGGCGTGCCTTATGGCCACGAAGGCGGCTATGCCTTCACCGCACGCGAAGCGACGCGCGACGCCCTGATTTGGGAAGATGCCTTTGGGGCCGATGCCACGACACGTCTCAACAACGTTCTACCGGGCCAGACCCCGAACACTTGGGCCACCGGGCATCTGCTGAACCCGCAGGCTTGGGCAGAGGCCGAACCCGACACCTATCTTCCCGCCGCAGCCGTCTTCGACTCCCTTGCGCTGACCTCCTATTTCGCCGGTATCATCATGTCGGATGAGACGACGCGTACCGATCTCGTCTCTCGCATCCGGCAGGACCCTACCGCCGCCCGGCGCTGGCTGACCGACCGGATGGCCGACCCCGGCCTGCCCGACACCCCCGGCAGCAACCTCAAGTTCCTAAAAGAACAGAAGGCCCTCGCCGCTGCACAGGGCCTCGTCCTTCTCGCCTATGAAGGTGGCCAGCATCTCCATCACTCCTGGGCGGTCCCCGGCCTGACGGATGCCGATGTGCAGGCTGTCACCGATTTCATGATCGCCTTTGTCCGCGGCCCCGAAATGGCCCGGATCACGGCGATGAACTGGGAAATCTGGAAAGAGATCGGCGACGGCCCCTACATGCATTTTGGCGACAGCGGCGTCGGCGGCAGATGGGGCAGTTGGTCGCTTGTCGATGCGCCGGGCGTTTCCAACCCGACAGCCGACCTTCTGACCGAACTCAACCGCAGCACCCCCTCCTGGTGGGGCGATCCGGGTGGCCCGCGCTATCAGCAGGGCCGCCGGATCGATGGCAACGACCGCGCCAACGCCCTTGCCGGAACCACCCATGGCGATATCCTTCTGGCCGGGGCGGAGGACGACCTGCTCAATCCCGGCCCCGGGCTTGACCACATCCATGGCGGAGACGGCATCGACACGGTCCTTCTGCCCGACCCGGCCGACAGCATCAGCTTTGCCGCCGAAGGTCCCCGCATTGTCGCCCGTGGGCCCTCGGGACGCTGGCACCTCTTTTCGGTCGAACGCATCCGCTTCCCCGACGGCACCGAGATCGAGACCCCCACCCCCTAAGGCTGCCGCCGCTCCGCCAAGGCCGTCAGCGCCAGCCGCGGCAGCACCGCCGCGCAGGCCGCATAGCGCCCCGCCAGCCGCGCAGGATCACCCAGCATCCGCCACAGCCATTCCAGCGCCAGCATCCGCACCCAAACCGGCGCGCGCCGCTGTGTCCCGGCGATGAAATCCAGCCCCGCCCCGATCGACACGAAGCCCAGCCCCGGCTGCCGCACCCGGCCCAGCGCCGCAAGCCGCTCCTGCTTCGGCGCACCCAGCGCCAGCAGGACCAGCCGCGCGCCTGTGCCGGCCACCTGTTCCAGCACCGCCGCCGCCGCAGGTCCCGCAGGATCGAACCCCATCGGCGGCGCGATCCGCGCCACCACGCGCAGCCCCGGCTCCGCCTCCTCCAGCCGCGCCGCAGCCCGCTCCAGCACCGCCTCCGTCGATCCGATTAGGCCGACCGGCACCGACAGCCGCGCCGCCAGTGCCATAGCCGGGGCGATCAGATCCGACCCCGGCACCAGTTCCACCTGCCGCCCTGCCAGACGGCACAGCCAGACGATGGGATTGCCATCCGCCACCACATGACTCTGCGCCACATAAGCCGCGCGAAAGGCCGGGTCACGCCGCAGCTTCACAACGTGATCAAGGTTCAACGTCGCCACCGCAAAGCCGTCCCCGTCCCGCAGCCGCGCCTCCATCTCGGCCAGAAGTGTGTCGCGCGCGCTCGTGGTCACACCGATCTCTCCCGCGCCCGGTGGCCCGAACACCAGACGCCCCTGCCCCGCCCCTTCGCCTGCCGCCACGCGCACCGCCGCCGATCTCTTCGCCTCAGGGCCTTGCGCCCGGAAAGCACTGTTGCCTCACGACTATTAAGCTAGTTTAACATGCAGCGCAGCGAAACCCGTATCGGACGTCCGAGTACCCCGCATGACAGACCCTCGCCCCGATGCGGATGCCCCCTTTTCCCTCATCATCCCCGCCAGCAACGAATCCGCGTGGATCGGCCCCTGTCTCGATGCCCTGCTCGCCCAGACGGCCGAGGCCGGGCCGATGGTCGTGATCCTCTCGGCCAATGCCTGCCGCGACGATACGGTCGCGCAGGCCGACCGCCGCAGTGCCGCCTTCGCCGCGCGTGGCAGCCGCCTCGTCGTGATTGACAGCGACATCCCCGGCAAACCCGCCGCGCTCAACCGCGCCGATGCCCTCGCCCCGCCCGGGCCCCGCGCCTATCTCGATGCCGACGTGACCTGCGCCCCCGGCCTGATCGCCGCACTCCGCCATGCCCTCGCGCCCCGCGATGCCCGCTACGCCACGGGCCGCCTGACACTCGCCCCGGCCCGCAGCACGGTCACTCACCGCTACGGCCGCCTCTGGATGGCGCTGCCCTTCCATGCCCCGGGCGCCGCCCCCGGCGCGGGCCTCTTTGCCGTCAACCCCGCGGGCCGCGCCCGCTGGCAGGCCTTTCCCGACCTGATCTCGGATGACAGCTTCGTCCGCCTCCACTTCACCCCTGCCGAGCGGATCGAAGTGACCGAACGCTACCTCTGGCCCCTCCCCGAAGGCTTCGCCAATCTCGCCCGCGTCCGCAGGCGTCAGGATGCAGGCCTCGCCGAACTGCGCCAGCACCACCCCGACCTTTTCCGCGCCGGGGAAGAGACGGCCGCCCCGCCGGGCCTGCTCCTGCGCCTCCTAGCGCGGCAACCACTCGACCTCGCCACCTACCTCGCTGTCCGCCTCGCCGCACGCCTGCGCCCCGCAACCGGAGGCTTCACCCGTGGCCGCTGATCCCCGCCCCGCGCCGCTGGACGACCCGATCCCCGATCCCGGCCCGATCGCCTATCTGACCGGCGAATATCCCAAGGTCTCCCACACCTTCATCCAGCGCGAGGTGGCCGCCCTCCGCCGCCTCGGTCTGCGCATCGAAACCTGCACCGTCCGCCGCGCCCCTGCCGCCGCCATCGTCGGCCCGGACCAGCAGGCCGAGGCCGCGCGCACCTACTGCATCCTCGACGCCGCGCGAAATCCGCTCACCCTCATCGCCGCCCATCTGCGCCTGATCGCCACCGCCCCCCGGCGCTGGCTCGCTGCGCTCTCCCTCGCCTTTCGACTGCGCCCGCCGGGACCGAAGGCCCTGCTCTGGCAGGTCTTCTACTTCCTCGAAGCCGGTGTTCTAGCCCGCCACCTGCAAGACCGGGGCATCGTCCACCTGCACAACCATTTCGGCAGTTCCTCCTGCAGCGTGGCCCTGCTGACCGCCACGATGACCGGCCTGCCCTTCTCCTTCACCATGCACGGCCCGTCCGAATTCTTTGAAACCGCGCTTTGGCGGCTGGATGAAAAGGTCGCACGCGCCGCCTTCACCGTGGCCATCAGCCATTTCTGCCGCAGCCAGTTGATGTACTTCTCAGACCGCACGCATTGGCACCGCATCCGCATCGTCCATTGCGGCATCGACCCGGCGCGCTTCCCGCAGCGCGCCCCGCAGCCCGATGCCCACCCCCATATCGCCTTCGTCGGGCGGCTCGACCCGGTCAAGGGCGCCGACCTCCTGCTCGACGCCCTCGCGGCACTGCGCCCTTCCCATCCCGGCCTGACCGCCTCCTTCATCGGCGACGGTCCGCAGGCAGATCACACCCGCGCCAGTGCCCGCACCCTAGGCCTCGACGACGTGACCACCTTCCTCGGCGCACAGCCCGAGGAAGCCGTGGCCGACCTGCTGCAACGGGCCGATCTTCTTGTCCTGCCCAGCTTCGCCGAAGGCCTGCCGGTCGTCCTGATGGAGGCGATGGCCACCGGCCTTCCCGTCATCGCCTCGCGCATCGCAGGCATCCCCGAACTTGTCCGCGATGGCGAGAATGGGCTTCTGATCCCGGCAGGCGACACGGTCGCCCTGACGGCCGCCATCGACCGTCTTCTCACCGATCCCGACCTGCGCCTGCGCATGGGTCAGGACGGGCGCGCGACGGTCCTCGCCGATTTCACCATCGAGACAGAGGCCCGCCGTCTCGCTCGGCTCTTCACCCGCGGTGTCACGTCCGGCTGACGCGCCGTGCCGCGACCCCCTCCACCGGTCGCCGCGCCGTCCCGGTCAGTTCCCGCCGCGCGGCACCCTGCCCGCCTCGCACCGCCTGCGGCAGGATCGTGCCCGCCACCGCGCCTGCCATCAGCCATGTGATCGACTCCAGCGTCGCATTCGGGATCAGGTCAAGAAGGTTCGCCGCAAGGACCGCGGCCAGAAAGGCCCCCTCAGGCCCGACTTCGCGGCGAAAGGCCAGACGCATCACCGGCAGGCACAGCAGCCCGAACTGCGCCAGATAGCCCATCCAGCCGAACCCGTTCATCACAATGATCCATGACCCGTCGGTGACCGAAACGCGGTTGCCCCAGTCATTGTAGATGAACCCCCGCCCCCAGCTGCCCCAGCCGAACAGTGCCTTCTCATTGGCCTTGGCCAGCAGCATGTCCTCATTCACCAGCCGGAACCGGAAAGACCCTGCCCGATCCGCATCGATGCTCTCCGCAAGGCTCAGCACCGCCTCGACCGGCACCAGCCCAACCCCCCGCGCCATCGGATAGAACAGCACCAGCGCCGCCACCCCCGCCGCCACCAGCATCACCAGCCGCCGCCCGCCAAGCAGCACGACCACCCCAAGAACCAGCGCGATGATCAGCGCACCCAGCGACTTCGCCAGCACCAGCACCACCAGCAGCCCGCCCGCCAGAACCAGCCAGCGCAGCCGGTCCGAGGGCCGCACCCCTGTCGGCGTCAGCCGCCAGAGCGCCAGCGACGACAAAATCGCCATGGTCATGAAGATCCCGACCCAAAGCCCATGCGACAAGAACACAATAGGCCGGAACCCGTCGCCGCGCATGTGCTGGGCAAAGGAATGCGGAAAGAACCCGTAGATCCATGTGTTCAGCTGCGGGCTCAGCCGCACTTCGATCAGCATCAGCGGCGCATAAAGCAGCCCGCCCAGCGCAAAGCCCATCAGCAGCGCGCGCTGCCCGGTCGGCGTCCCCAGAAAGCGCCAACCCAGAAAGAAGGGGATCAGCATGATCCCAAGGCCCATCAGGACCGAGATCATGTCATAGGCCCGCATCCCGGGCAGAAGATAGGGTCCAGCCGCCACTGGCTCGGGATTGCTCAGCGTGGTGGCCATGACCCCCAGCGCCGCCATCACACAAAGGGCGGCCACCCACCCCTTGGACATCAGCCGCAGTTCCGGCACCTGCCGCGCCTTGACCTGCCTCTGGGGCGCAACCTCGGGCGGCACAGCCTCTGGCAGACGCTCCACCCTCTGCGGCCCTCCAAAGCGGCTGTGCAGGACGGCACCGCGCCCGCTTGCCAGCGGCACTGCCGCGACGGGCCCCGAACCAGCCCATCCCTTGCGCAGCACAAGCACGGCAATCAGCGCCACGACACTTGCGATCACCGCCTTGTCGATCGACGGGATCATCGGAAAATCGATGACCGGCCGCACTGGCAGGAACAGATATCCTCCCAGAATGGTCCAGATCAGGGCCCGCTCCGGCGGTTGCGTGCGAAACAGCACCACCCCGAAGAGCGGCCACAGAAACAGCACGATATAGGCGGTCAGGTTCGGCATCGCGGGGCTGCGTCGTCTTTCCTGTTGTGATCCCCCGCACAAGGCGGTTAATTCTCATTACCTCAGTCACAGGACCGAATTGCAAGCATGAACGGCCGCCAGACCGCAGATGACGCGCTCTCGCACCCGCCGTCCATCGCCATCATTATCGTCAACTACGGCACGGCCGCCCTCGCGCTCGATGCCGCACACAGCGTGCTTGGCCAGACTCTGCCGGACCGGGCGCTTCACATCCATATCGTCGACAACGCCTCGCCCGGCAATGACGCGCAGATCCTCGCGCATGAGATCATCGCCAGAGGCTGGCAGGATCGCGTGACCCTGTGGCCCGAAGCCGTCAATCACGGCTTTGGACGCGGCAACAACATCGTCTTGTCCGCCCTCTCGCGACTGCCCGCGCCCCCGGCCTATGTTTTCCTTCTCAACCCCGACGCCGCGCTCGAAGACGGGGCCCTTGCCCGCCTTGCCGCGCTGCTCGATACCCGGCCCGACGTGGTCGCCGTCGGCGCCGGGATCTCGAAACCCGACGGTCAGCCCGTCACTGCTGCCTTCCGCTTCCCTTCGCTCCTTGGCGAATTCGAGACGGCCGCTTGCTTTGGCCCGATCAGCCGCCTTCTGCGCAATCACCGCATCCCGCTCCCGCCGGATCATCCCGAAGGGCCCGTGGATTGGGTCGCCGGGGCCGCCGTCCTCTTCCGCCTCGACGCCCTGCGCGACGTGGATTTCTTCGATCCGGCCTTCTTCCTTTACTTCGAAGAGGTCGACCTGATGCGCCGCCTGCAGGCGAAGGGCGGCGTGATCTGGTACCTCCCCACCGCCCGCGCCCGCCACATCGAAGGCGCGGCAACAGGGGTCGCCTCCGGGCTGCAGCGGCGCAAACCGTCCTACTGGTTCCACTCCTGGCAACTCTACCACCGGCGCGCGGCGGGCATCCCCATCGCTCTTTTGGTTGCGCTGGCCCATATGTCCGGAACGTCCCTCCATATTCTGCGCAGCCGCCTGCGCCGAAAGATACCGGCCTTGCCAGAGTGCTACTTGCGCGATTTCGTGTCAGGCGCCTTGATCCCCCTGCTGCGACCGACAAGAGCGACCCATGACTGACTCCCACCGCCTGATCGGCCTGACCAACGAGAACCCGCAGGGCATCAGCCTCGCCGGACTGATCGCCGAGGACTACCGGACCCATGGGCGCGACCCTGTTTCGCAAGGTTTCTGGGCACTCTTCTGGCACCGCTTCGGGAATTGGCGCATGGGCATCCGCCCCCGCCCGGTTCGGCTGCCCTTCTCTGCCGCCTATCGAATTGGCGCAAAGCTCACACAGTGGTTCTGCGGGATCGACCTGCCCTATACCGTCCGCCTCGGCCGTCGGGTCCGTCTCGATCACTTCGGCGGAATGATCCTCGTTGCGGAAAGCATCGGCGACGATGTGGTGATCCGCCAGAACACGACCCTCGGGATAGCCCGAACCACGAAGCCCCATGACCGGCCCCGCATCGGAAACGGCGTGGATATCGGCGCCGGCGCTGTGATCATCGGTGCCATCGTCGTGGGCGACAGGGCAGTCATCGGCGCGAATGCGGTCGTGCTCCGCGATGTTCCCGAAGGGGCGATCATGGCAGGCGTACCCGCGCGCCAGATCGGACAGCGATGACGACGCGACCCACCCTCGCCGCCATCGCCATCGGACGAAACGAGGGCGAACGCCTGCTGGCCTGCCTCGACAGCCTTGCCCGCGCGGGCATTCCGCGCATCGTCTATGTTGACAGCGGCTCGTCCGATGGTTCGGCAGAGGCCGCCGTCGCCCGCGGCGCATCACTGGTCCGCCTCGCGACCGACCGACCGTTCACCGCAGCCCGGGCCCGCAACGAAGGTCTTGCGGCTCTCGCAGAGGCGCCGCCGGAGATGGTGCAGCTGATCGACGGTGACTGCGTCCTTGCCCCGACTTGGATCGAGACAGCGACGACCCGTCTGATGGCGGACCCCAACCTTGCGATCGTTTGCGGCCGCCGTAGGGAACGCCACCCCGAAACCTCCGCCTACAACCGTTTGTGCGACCGCGAATGGAACACCCCCATCGGCATCACCACGGCCTGTGGCGGCGATGCCCTCGCCCGCTACGACGCGCTTGCCGCCGTTGGCGGCTTCGACGCCAGCCTCATCGCAGGCGAGGAACCCGACCTCTGCCTCCGACTTCGCCGTGCGGGCTGGCAGATCGAACGGCTGGATGCCGAGATGGTCCTGCATGATGCGGCCATCACCCGCTTTTCCCAGTTCTGGCGCCGCGCTCGCCGCGCTGGCCATGCCTTCGCCGAAGGCCACTGGCGCCACCGTCACGGCCCCGAGGGCCATTACCGCCGCGAAACCCGGCGCGCCCTTCTGTGGGGGGCGGCGCTCCCGCTCCTGATTCTGCTCGTCCTGCCCGTCCATCCCGGCATCGCGGCTGCCCTCCTCGCCGCTTACCCGGTCCAGATCCTCCGCCTCGCCGCCCGCGAAGGCTTCTCCCGCCCCGCCCGCGAAGCGGCCCTGCTCCTGACCCTTGCGAAATTCGCCGAGGCGCAGGGTGCCATCGGCTACCACCTCGCCCGGCTGCGCAACCGCCGCATGGGCCTGATAGAATACAAATGACCCAAAGGCGTTCCCTCCGCATCCGGTCGCGCGATGCCGCCTCTTGGTCCGTCGTCCAGATTGCCGTTTCCAGCGCGATGCGTCTGGGCAGCAACCTCATCCTCACCCGCCTGCTCGCGCCCGAAGCCTTCGGCCTCATCGGCCTCGCGATGACCGTGGTCACGGCCCTCACGCTGCTGTCCGACATCGGCATCGGGCGCAGCATCGTCCGCGAGCCCGACGGCGACACCACGCCCTTCCTGCAGGCCGCTTGGCGCGCCAAGGTGCTCCGCGGGTCCGTCATCGCTGTCGGCGTCCTGATCGCCGCTGCCCTTCTCTGGCTGCTTGGACCGTGGCTCGCCCCCGCCGACAGCGCCTATGCCGATCCGGCCCTGCCCGGCTTGATCGCCGTCACGGCCTTCGGCGCCCTGACCCAAGGCCTCGGCAGCACCTGCGCGGAACTCGCCTCTCGGCGCATGCAGACCGGCCGCATCGTCCTCGTCCAGTTGCTCGGGCAGAGCGTGACCATCCTTGCCACCTTGACCGCCGCATGGCTGATCGGTTCCGTCTGGGCCATTGCCATCGGCATGACCATCGGGTCGGCCTTCGCCCTGCTCTTGACCTTCACCATGTTTCCGGGTCCGCGCATGGCCTGGAACGCGGACCCTGTCCTTGCCGCCCGGCTCTGGTCCTTCGGGCGCTGGATCATCCTGTCTTCCAGCCTGACCTTCCTGCAGACCAATGGCGACAAGCTGGCGCTCGCGGCCCTGCTCGGCCCGACGGCTTTCGGCCACTATGTCATCGGCCTGATCTGGCTAGAAGCAGGCAAGATGCTCTACTCGACGATGATGGGCCGGATCGCCTATCCCGCCTTCAGCGAGGTCGCCCTCGCCCGCCCTGCAGACCTGCCCGGCCTCTATCGAAGGCTGCAGCGTCTGGGGGATGCCTATCTCCTCGCCGCATTCCTCATTCTGCATTTCGGCGCATCCACGCTGATCGGCCTGCTTTACACCGACGCCTATGCCGATTCGGGACATTTCCTAGGGCTTGCTGCTTTCGCCCTTCTGGCCTCCCGCTTCGATCTTTCGTCGGAATTGCTGATCAGCCTCGGCGACAGCCGCGCCATCGCTTTCGCATCGTCGATCCGCACCGTCTCGCTCGGCCTTGCCCTGCCCCTGGGCTGGTATCTCGGGGGCGTCGACGGTCTCATCCTCGGCAGCATGCTGCATTCCCTCGCACAGACGCCCTTCATGCTGTGGAAACTGAAACGGCACCTGCCCGCCCTTAACCTGTCCGAAGACGTCGCCATCGTGATCGCGATCCTGACCATGGTCGCGGTCCTGCTGCAGATCTAGCGTGACGCTTCAGGAGGTTGTCCTCCCGAAGCAGGGAAAGGCCATAATCGCCAAATCCGTTCCGAGGACCCTTTAGGATGAAGAACTCGTATGAAATCATCCGCCTGACCGGTCACAGCCGAGAATAGATCGCCTGCCGGAACTCCCCCCTTATGCGATCGACCATCTGAAGGACCTCATCCGCGTTCATCTCGAAACCATCCTCGGCGACGGTCCCGACCACCGTGCCGTATTGCATGTCCAGCAATCGGCACCATTCATGATGCGGATTGTAGAACCGCAGCGGCGACTGCAAGGCGATCAGCGCGCCGCCGTCCTGCAAAAGGAAAACGGCATGGGCCAACTGGCTGCCCTCCATGCCGATGATGATCTCCGCGTCCAGAATCTGCGCGATGACAGTCTCCATCGGGCTGTCGCCGTCCACCACGCGGACACCCGCCTGCTCAAGACGCGACACCAGCGCGTCCTCGTTTCGCGGATTGCGGCGCGAGTCAGGGCCCCCCCGGCGGATGAACACGATGGCAGGCGCACTCGCCGCCCTGCATCGCGCACGCAACCGTGCCCGCAGGGCCCGCAGGCGCTCGGCCTTCTTGGGACTGAACCCGACGTCGCAAAGAAACGTCGCCTTCCGTGCCGAAAACCCGGGATGTTCGTCCCAGATCTGCCCCAGCAGCGCCGAATAAAGCGGCGCATCCCGATATCCGGGGCGACAGATCGACACAACTTTGCCGAAGCCCCCCGCCAGTTCATGACTGGAACAGTCGTCGCGCAACCAATGCCCGAAGTAATGCATCCCCTGAAAGCTGTTTGGCACGGCCGCACTGTCAAAGGCGTCAATCCCGCGCCACAGCGCCCTCAGAACCCCGCTGTCGCGCAACAGGTTGCGTCCGTCGCTGTGGAAGACATGCCCGCCAAGCACCAATACATCCCGCAACTCACAGATGGATGCCGGTCCAGACGTCCACCGCGTCGCCGCAAGCTTCTCCACCTCGCTGCCGATGGACCGATCAAAGCCACATCGCACCACGCGCCCGATCTGATCGGGGACAAAGACCGCAGGCCGACAGGACAACTCGACCGCCGGCTCGATCGGCCGATACGCCCATTCGGTGAACTTGGGCGCCGCCTGCAGGCGGCGCAGCGCAGCCGTGCGGACAGCCGTCCCCAGCGCCACGACATTTGCGATCATGCGCAGGGCTTCCCCCTTTTCACCCCTCGCGCCCCGCCCGGAACATCGGCACCCGCACCGCCTCGTCTTCGCCCGACAGCGCCGCCGGCTCGATCCCCGCGAAGAACACCCCGTCACGCAGCACTTGGCTCACCGTCACCCGGTCCACCTCGGGGCTGCCCTTGGAAAAGGCATAGACCATCGCGAAATCGCACAGCTGGTTGGTCAGGCGCGGCACGCCCCGCGCCTGCTCATGGATCATCGCCACCGCCTCGGGCGTGAACAGGGGCGCCGTGCCCCCCACGCAGGCAAGCCGATGCGCGACATAGGCCGCGGTGGTTCCCGCATCCATCGCCGGGATGTGGAAGGCCGCCGTCACCCGCTGCGCAAAGGCGCGCAGCCCGGGCCGCAGGATGCGCTCGCGCAACTCCGGCAGGCCGACCAGCACCACCTGCAACAGTTCATCCGTCCCGGTGTTAATATTGGTGAACATCCGGATCTCTTCCAGCGATTCCGCCGTCAGGTTCTGCGCCTCGTCAAAGACGAGAACCACCCGCCGCCCGGCGGCATATTCCGCCACCAGATGCTCCTCGAACCGGGCATAGAGGTCGACATAGGTATCCCCCGCTTCCGCCGGCTGGCCCAGCGCCAGCAGCACCCAGCGAAGCAGCTCGTCCCGCCCACCCTGCGCATTGGACACAAGGCCATAGGTCACATCCTCGGCCCCCGACCGCAGCAATTGCTGGATCAGCACCGTCTTGCCCGTGCCCACCTCCCCGGTGATCAGGGTGATCGGCGCCCGCGTGATGATCCCGTATTCCAAAAGCGAGTAAGCCCGCTTATGGGCCGACGACCAGTAAATCAGCGCCGGATCGGGCGCGATGGCGAAAGGCCGCGCGTTCAGACCGTAGAAATCAGTGTAGATGTCCAGAATGTTACCCATCCGCCTGCACTCCGCCCCGATTCCGCCCGGGTTTATCTATAGCGCATTTGCCAGAACCTGCGGCAACCGTTAACACTTTTTGCGATCCTTAACCCCGATTCAGCGATTTACCTGCATGAACGACGCACCTGCTCAGGCCCCTGCCCGGCTCTTGTCTCGCCTGCAACCTGCGGGCCTGTTCTGGCTGGCCTTTGCAACGCTGGGTGCAGGGGTCTTCTTCTGGCAGGGGATCGAGACACTCCTGATCGCCTGGAAGCAGCCCGAATACAGCCACGGGCCCCTGATCCCGGTCCTGTCGGCCATCCTCTTCCTGCGGCAACTGAAAGACGAACCCATCGTGACCGGCCCGGTCAATCGGGTGCCTGGCCTCCTTCTGATGGGCCTGTCGCTGATCCTCGCCCTTTTCGGCAAGATGGCCGAGATCGGCGATGTCACGGCCTATGCCATGATCCTCTGGGTGGGGGCGGTGCTTCTCGTCTCCTTCGGCTGGGAACAAGGGCGCCGTTTCTGGCCGCCGATCGTCCACCTCGCCTTCATGCTGCCCCTACCGGGCGTGCTCTACTACAAGGTCTCCACCGACCTGCAGTTCATCTCGTCCGAACTCGGCGTCTGGTTCCTGAGACTGATGAACGTCCCCGTCTTCCTCGACGGCAACGTGATCGATCTGGGCGTGCTCAAGCTCCATGTCGCCGAAGCCTGTTCCGGACTGCGCTACCTCTTCCCGATCCTCAGCTTCTCCTACATCTTCGCCGTGCTCTTCCAAGGGCCCATGACGCATAAGGCGATCCTGCTCCTCGCCGCAGCGCCGATCTCGGTACTGATGAATTCGGTGCGCATCGCGCTGGCGGGCCTGATCGTTCAGGAATTCGGCGAAGGCCATCTGGAAGGCTTTTCCCATTTCTTCGAAGGCTGGGTGATCTTCATCCTCTGCGTCCTGATGCTCTTCGCGCTGGCCCGCGTGCTCCTGCTTTTCCGGCCCGGCCGCCCCAGCCTCGTCGATGCGATGGATCTGGAATTCTCCGGTCTCGTGGAACAGTCCCGCCGCCTGCTGCTCGTCGAACCCTCGCGCGCGCTGGCCGCCACCGCGCTCATCACCGCGCTCGCAGCAGCGGCTTGGCAGGTCTCCCCCGGCGGTCGGACCGTGACGCCCGAACGCACCACTTTCGCCGCCTTCCCCGAACACCTTGGCGACTGGACAGTCGGCCAGCGGGATTTCCTCACCCCCGACATCGAAGCCGCGCTCAACCCGCAGGATTATCTGCTCACCCACCTCACCAATCCGGCGGGCGAGAGGGTCGACATCTTCCTGTCATGGTTTGCAGACCAGACGGTCAGCGGTGCCCATTCCCCCGAAGTCTGCTTGCCCGGTTCAGGTTGGGAATTCTCGACCCTCGACAGGATCGATCTCGGCCCCGCACTGGGTCTTTCGAAACCCTATCCCGTAAACCGCGCCATCCTCCAGTTTGGCGAGGAACGGCTGCTCGCCTATTATTTCTTCCGTCAGAACGGCCGTCAGGTCGCTTGGGATTTCGGCTCCAAGCTGTGGCTACTCTGGGACGGCGTCTTCGACGGGCGCAAGGATGGCGGCCTCGTGCGCATCATCACCCCCCTTGCTCATGGAGAGGACCCGGTCAAAGCCGACCTCCGCCTGCAGGGGGCGCTCGTGCAGATGGAACCGATTCTGGCCGACTACCTGCCTGATTGAAGCGGTCCACAGACGCTGTCATAGACCGCGCGCACCGCGCGCGCCTTGGCTTGCCACGTGAAATCGCGTGCGACCCGCGCAGCGGCGGCTTCTCCCGTGCGCACCAGACAGGCACGGTCGGCAAGGATCCGCTCCACAGCCTCGCCCAAAGTTCGGATGATGGACGCCCGAGTCCCGATCGGAACCTTGAAACCAGTATGCGCATCAACCAATTCGCCTGGCCCGGCATAGTCTACGATCAGGGGCGGAATACCCATGGCCATCGCTTCCAATACCACCCCGCCCCCGAACTCGCGTATCGACGGAAAGCCGAGAAGGTCGGCGCCCATCAGCACTTCCTTCACTTTGCGCCGCACGAGCCAGCCGTGAAAGGCAACCCCCGCCAAAGGAGCCGTGTTCACATTCGGCTCTAAGGATGGTAGACGAAGGTCGCGCACCTGCTGCTCCAGATCCGCCCGCATGGGCCCGTCGCCGACGAGATCGACGCGCACCCGCCCCTGCCGGATGAACGGCGCACAGGCCTCGAGCAACATGTCGGCTCCCTTATAGGGCACAAGCCTGCCGACAAAGGCAATCAGCAGCGGTCCGTCAGCACGCCTCGCCTCTGCCCGCGGCAGGATCCATGTCGGATCGACCGCATTCTCCGGCAGATACACGGTCTTGCTCCGCTGCTCCTGCGGCACCTCCGACTCAGTATGCCGCGATCCGACAAGGATCGAGGCCGAATCTGCCATCGTTCGGCGCACAGAGGGCCTCAGATGGTTCAGCCCCCGGAAATAGGACAGCCACTCCCGTTCCCGCCGTCGCGCCTGATCGAAACCCTTGGGCCATGGCACCCCGCCATTCAGCGGCCCCAAAACGAACGGCACACCCGCGGCACAGCAGCGGCGGGACATCGGGCTTGGGATCGTTGGGCTCAGAGGGGTCACCCGATGGACAACATCAAAGCGACCCGCCTTGATCTGAGGGCCGAACAAGGCCCAGACCTTCCGCTCGAACCATGGATAGGCGAGTGCATTCACCGCCTGTACCATCGTCCATCCACGCCCCTCGCCCATCCGCAGCACTTGCGAAAGCCGATAAACCGGGCGCGCGATGAACTCGGTATCGATTGCGGTGAAATCTTCACCCTCCCGCAGGCCAGCCCGTTGCAAGGCGTCGCGATTGCGCACCTGTGTCACGAGATGAACCTCGCCACCATCGGCCACGATCTCATCCCGGATCGCCGCGAAGATCGACCAGCCGACAAGCGGCACGCTCACCCATTCGGGATTCGCCGCTTCTGCAATCAGCAGGACGCGATACCCCATCCCCGTCTCCTCAAACCTTTATGAATCTTAAAACGACCGACTTTGCTGAAACAAGCAAGCCGCCACTTCCCAAGGCCCCATCTACTGGGTCAGATTGGCCACCCACCCACCCCGATAACGCCCCCTCATGCCCCGCCTCGAAACCGACCGCCTCTTCGTCGCCATCATGGAAACCGGCAGCCTTGCCGGGGCGGCGCGCAGGCTTGGGCTGTCCTCTGGGCAGGCCTCGAAACTATTGGCGCGGCTGGAGGCCGAACTCGGCGTCCGCCTGCTCAACCGCTCCACCCGCGCGCTGTCGCCGACAGAGGTCGGGCAGGCCTATTACGACCGCATCCGCACCATCCTCGACGATCTCGACACGCTCGATGCGCAGGTGCAGGACCGCGCCGCCGCCCCCCGTGGCCGCCTCCGCCTCACCGCGCCGCTCACCTTCGGCACGCTCCGCCTCGTCCCGGCGCTGAACGACTTCGCGTCAGCCTACCCCGAGATCGACCTCGACGTCTCCTTCACCGACCGCATGGTGAACCTCGTCGACGAAGGTTTCGACGCCGCCATCCGCGCGGGCCGGGTGGCCGACACTTCCCTCATCGCCAAAAAGCTCTGCGAAATGGAGACGATCCTCGTTGCCAGCCCCGCCTATCTGGCGGCTCACGGCACCCCCACCCACCCCGCCGATCTGGCCGCGCATCAGGCCATCATCGACACCAATTTCCGCGATCCGCTGATCTGGCGCTTCCGCGACGCGGGCGGCCCGCTCTCCATCCCCCTCACCGCCCGCCTGCGCTATTCCAATGCCGAGGCCTGCCTTCAGGCCGCCGAAGCGGGGCTTGGCATTGCCCATCTCCCCGATTTCGTCGCAGGCCCCAGCCTTGCCGCAGGCCGCACCCGCGCGCTTCTGCCCAATTTCGCCGAAGAAGCGGGCGGCATCTACGCCCTCTACCCGCCGGGACGCCATCTTGCAGCCAAGCTGCGCGCGTTGGTCGACTTCCTCGCCGCCCGCTTTCACCGCCCGGATTGGTCCGCCTGATCCCTTCCAAATTGGAAGCAATATCCTTCCCGTCAGACGGATTATAATCCCGAAAGAATGGATGCATCTTCCCCCCATCGCCGCCCCTGCGCGGCCAGATCAGTAAGGGAACCGCCTCCATGACCGCCTTCACCGCCTCCTCCACCTCCGCCAGCCATGCCGACCTCGCCGCCACGCTCCTGCGCGTGACCTCGGGCATCTGGTTCCTCCTCCATGCCGGGCTCAAGATCTTCGTCTTTACCCCCGCCGGCACCGCAGGCTTTTTCGAATCCATCGGCCTGCCCGCCTTCCTCGCCTATGTCGTCATCGTGGCTGAACTCGTCGGCGGCCTTGCCCTGATCGCCGGATACAAGACCCGGATCGTCGCGCTTGGCCTTTCGGTCATCCTGCTCGGCTCCATCTACACCCCGCACTTCGCCGCTGGCTTCTTCTTCTCGAACCCCAATGGCGGCTGGGAATTCCCGGCTTTCTGGGCGCTCACCCTCTGGGCGCTGGCCCTTCTGGGCGATGGCGCCTACGCTCTGGGCAAGCGCTGAGTCCGGCCAAAAGGGAGACCCGCGATGAGCACCGCCACCGCCCCGATGGAGATCGGCACCGTCACCCTGACCGTGCGCGACCTTCCCCGCAGCGCCGATTTCTACGCCCACGCCCTTGGTCTGGAAAAGCTCCATGCCGACGGGTCCGAGGCGATGATGGGCGCAGGCAACCGGGCGCTGGTGCGGCTCATCGCCGATCCCGCCGCCCGCGAACGCACCCCGCGCGAGGCGGGCCTCTTCCACACCGCCATCCTCCTGCCCGACCGCGCGGCACTGGGGGCGTGGGTCCACCACGCCTCCGCCACCCGCCTGCCCGTGCAGGGCACGTCCGACCATAGGGTCAGCGAAGCGATCTACTTCGCCGATCCCGAAGGAAATGGAATCGAAATCTATGTCGACCGCCCTCGCCCCGCATGGACGAAACCGGACGGCAGCATCCACATGACCAGCGACCCGCTGGATGTGCAGGACCTCGCCGGCGCCGCCCGCGGCCCGTGGACGGGCGCGCCGGACGGAACGGTCGTCGGCCATGTCCACCTGCAGGTGGGCGATGTGAAACAGGCCGAGGCCTTCTACAACGGCACGCTCGGCTTTCCCATCACCGCCCATTACCCCGGCGCGGCCTTCTACGGCGCGGGCGGCTATCACCACCACTTCGCCACCAACATCTGGAACAGCCGCGGCGCAGGCCCCCGCACCCCCTCCACCGGCCTCACCGCCGTGGAAATCCGCGCCGATGCCGCCTCTCTCGCCGCGATCACCGCCCGCACGGATGGCGCGACTGACCTGACAGACCCATGGGGCACCCGCATCACCTTGACGGAGAAAACCTGATGCTCGTCAACGGCAAATGGGTCGCCAAATGGGACCCGGTGCAGGCCAAAGATGCCAAAGGCGGCTTCGTCCGCCAGACCTCCACCTTCCGCAACTGGGTCACGCCCGACGGCAGCCCCGGCCCCAGCGGCACCGGCGGCTTCAAGGCCGAGGCGGGGCGCTACCACCTCTATGTCGCCCTCATCTGCCCATGGGCCAGCCGCACCCTCATGGCGCGCAAGCTCAAGGGGCTGGAAGAGGTCATCACCCTCTCCATCGTCGAACCCGAGCTGACCGATGAAGGCTGGCGCTTCGCTCCCGGCGCCGATCCGGTGAACGCCGCGACCTATATGCACGACCTCTACCGCAAGGCCGACCCGCAGGTGAACGGCCGCGCCACCGTCCCCGTCCTCTGGGACAAGGCCACCGCCACCATCGTGAACAACGAAAGCGCCGATATCCTGCGCATCTTCAACACGGGCTTCGGCCCGCTGGCGAAAGGCCCCGACCTCTACCCCGCCCATCTGGCAACCGAGATCGACGCGCTGAACGAAGCGATATACCCGGCGCTCAACAACGGGGTCTACCGCGCGGGCTTCGCGACCACACAACTCGCCTATGAAGAGGCCTTCCACGACGTCTTCACCACGCTCGACGCGCTGGAAACCCGCCTCGCCGACGGTCGCCTCTGGCTGCACGGCGCCACCTTCACCGAAACCGACATCCGCGCCTTCGTCACGCTCGTCCGCTTCGACGCGGCCTATCACGGCCTCTTCAAATGCAACCTGCGCCGTCTGGCCGATTACCCCCACCTCTCGGCCTATACCGCCCGCGTCCACCGCCTGCCCGGCATCGCCGAAACGGTGAACGTCGACCACATCAAGCGCGGCTACTACTCCATCAAGGCCCTTAACGCGAACGGGATCGTCCCGCTCGGGCCAAGGCTGGACTGGCTCGCCCCCTGACCGCCCTCACACCGGGGCGACCACCACTTCCGTGCCCCATTCCGCGCATTTCCGCGCCAATTCCTGCGGCAGCGCGCGATCCGTGAACAGCGCCGTGATCTCCGACAAGGACGCCAGCCGTGCGGGTGCGCTGCGGTCCAGCTTGGAATGGTCGCAGACCAGAAACACCTTCCGCGCCTGCCGGATGATCGCCTTCGACACCCGCACCTCGGCCAGATCGAAATCCAGCAAATCCCCATCCCGGTCCAGCGCGGATGCCCCGATCACCGCGTAATCCACCTTGAACTGCTCAAAGAACTGCGTGGTCAACTCCCCCACCAGCCCGCCATCCGACCGCCGCAGCGCCCCGCCCGCCACCATGATCTCGCAGCCCGGATTGGCGGCCAAGGTGTTGGCCACATTCATGTTGTTCGTCACCACCGTGATGTTGCGATGCGCCAGCAACTCCTGCGCCACGGCTTCCGTCGTGGTGCCAAGGTTCATGATCAGGCTGCAATTCTCCGGGATCGCCGCCGCACAGGCCCGCGCGATGGCGGCCTTCGCGCCCTCGTTCATCCGCCGCCGCTGCTCATAGCCAAGATTGGCCACCCCGGTCTTGGGCACCGCCCCGCCATGCACCCGGTCCAGATGGCCCATATCGGCCAGTTCCGACAGATCCCGCCGGATCGTCTGCAGCGTCACGTCAAAGCGCTGCGCCAGATCCTCCACCACCACACGGCCCTCGGCGCGCGCGATTTCCAGAATCTCGCTCTGACGAAAGCTCAGCGCCATCGCGCGTTCCTTTTTCTTCGCCGGATAGCCGTGCAGTTTCGATAAGGTCGCGCGACCGATCAAGCCGGAAAAGTTTCTGCGCGCGCAAGCAGAAACCCCGCCGCAGCGCAGCGCGAAATTGCGCGTTTCCCTCACAAATCCTTGAAAATCCATGATTTACCCAACGTCACTTGCGCGCCAATGTTCGCTTTCGCTAAATTCGCGCAAAAGCGAAAAATGTGGATTGACCTATGAGTAAGATTCGTACCAACCTGCCCCCCGTCAGGGAGGAGACTGGCGTGAACACGAAGACACGGCCCGAAGTGGCCGACCTCTTCATTATTGGCGGCGGCATCAACGGCTGCGGCATCGCCCGCGATGCCACGGGCCGTGGCCTGTCGGTGATCCTCGCCGAACAGGGCGATCTGGCGCAGGCCACCTCCTCCGCCTCGACCAAGCTGTTCCACGGTGGCCTCCGCTACCTCGAGTATTTCGAATTCCGCCTCGTGCGCGAGGCGCTGGAGGAACGCGAAACCCTCCTCGTCGCCATGCCCCACATCTCGTGGCCCATGCGCTTCGTCCTGCCCTACCATCCCGACATGCGCTTTGAGGGCGACACCCCCACGGGCCGCCTGCTCGCCCGCCTCATGCCGTGGATGAAGGGGCGCCGCCCCGCATGGCTCATCCGCCTCGGCCTTTTCCTTTACGACACACTCGGCGGCCGCAAGATTCTGCCCGCCACCCGCACGCTCGACCTGACGCGCGATCCGGCGGGCAAGGCGCTGCAATCGCGCTTCCGCCACGCCTATGAATATTCCGACTGCTGGGTCGAAGACTCCAAACTCGTCTCCCTCAACGCCCGCGACGCCGCCCAGCGCGGCGCGACCGTCCTCACCCGCACCCGCGTCACCTCCGCCACCCGCGCGGGCGATCTGTGGGAAATCACCACCGACGGCCCCGATGGCCGCGACACCTTCCACGCCCGCGCCTTGGTGAACGCAGGCGGCCCATGGGTCGAAGACGTCATCCGCAACGTCGCCCGCATCAATTCCTCCGAAGGCGTCCGCCTCGTGCGCGGCAGCCATATCGTGACGAAAAAGCTCTACGATCACGACCGCTGCTACTTCTTCCAAGGGACCGACGGACGCATCATCTTCGCCATCCCCTATGAGCAGGACTTCACCCTGATCGGCACCACCGACAAGGATCACAAGGGCGCCCCGAAAGACGCCGCCTGCACGGATGAGGAACGCGACTACCTGCTGAAATTCGCCTCGCAGTATTTCGCCAACCCCGTCACCGTGAAGGACGTGGTCTGGACATATTCGGGCGTACGCCCCCTCTACAATGACGGCGCGAAATCGGCCACTGCCGCCACCCGCGACTATGTCCTGTCGCTCGACGACACCGGAGCGCCCTTGCTCAACGTCTTCGGCGGCAAGATCACCACCTACCGCCGCCTTGCCGAATCCGCGCTGGAGAAACTCCAACCCTTCTTCCCGCAGGCCAGCGGCCCCTGGACGGCCCGCGTCCCCCTTCCGGGCGGCGCCTTCGCCCATGACGCCGTCCCCGCCCTCACTGCCGCGCTCAAATCGCGCTTCCCCTTCCTCACCGATTACTGGGCCGCCCGCCTGATCCGCGCCTATGGGAGCGAGGCGGAAACCCTCCTCGGCACCGCCACCTCGCCCGCCGATCTTGGCCGCGACTTCGGCGCGACCCTGACCGAGGCCGAGGTGCGCTGGCTCATGACCCACGAATTCGCCCGCGCCGCCGCCGATATCGTCTGGCGGCGCACCAAGCTTGGTCTGCGGATGACCAAGGAACAGATCGCCGCGCTGGATGCCTTCATGGCAGGCGCGGCCACCCACGGGGCGATCAGCCCCGCGGCAGAGTGAAGGGGGACCGATGGCGCTGGAACTGCAAGCCGTCAGCCGTGTCGTGAAGGGGCAGATGCACATCCACCCCACGACGCTGACGCTGGAAAAGGGGACGATGAACGTCCTTCTTGGCCCCACGCTGTCGGGCAAGACCTCGCTCATGCGCCTGATGGCGGGGCTTGATGTCCCGACCTCTGGCCGCCTGATGTGGCACGGGCAGGATGTGACGGGCGTGCGGGTGCAGGACCGCAAGGTCGCCATGGTCTACCAGCAATTCATCAACTACCCGGGCCTCTCGGTCTATGACAACATCGCCTCCCCCCTGCGCCTGATGGGCAAACCCAAGGCCGAGGTGGACCGCGCCGTCCGCGAAACGGCGGAAATGCTCAAACTCACCCCCATGCTCGACCGCAAACCGCTAGAGCTCTCGGGCGGCCAGCAGCAGCGCTGCGCCCTTGCCCGCGCTCTGGTGAAAGGTGCGGGTCTCGTCCTCTTGGACGAACCCCTCGCCAACCTCGATTACAAGCTGCGCGAGGAACTGCGCGCCGAAATCCCCCGTATTTTTGAGGAATCCGGCGCGATCTTCGTCTATGCCACCACCGAACCCGAAGAGGCACTGCTCTTGGGCGGCAACACCGCCACGCTCTGGGAAGGCCGCGTCACGCAATTCGGCCCCACCCCACAGGTCTACCGCCAGCCCGCCGATGCCACCACCGCGCGCGTCTTTTCCGACCCGCCGATGAACTTCGTCTCCTGCGTCAAGGAAGGAAACCGCGTGAATTTCGGCGGCCATGCCAATGCCCCCGCCGACGGCACCTTCGCGGGCCTGCCCGATGGCCGCTACACCGCGGGCTTCCGCGCCAACCACCTGCACCTGAACACCCATTCCGGCCATGCGGTGGAATTCCGCTGCACGCTAGGCGTGTCGGAAATCACCGGATCGGAAACCTTCCTCCACCTCACCCATGGCTCGGACCGCTGGGTCGGCCTCGTGCATGGTGTCCATGACCTGCAACCGGGCAGCGAGGTCAGCCTCTGGCTCGACCCCGTCCATGTCTATCTCTTCGATGCCGAAGGGCGCCTCGCCGCGCCTGCGGCCTATGCGGCGGCGGCCTGACCGATGGCACAGATCACCCTCAAGAACCTCGCCCACAGCTACCACGCCAACCCGCGCGGCGAACAGGACTTCGCCCTGAAGGAGATGGATCACGTCTGGCAGGACGGTGGCGCCTATGCGCTTCTGGGTTCCTCCGGCTGCGGCAAGACGACCCTTCTCAACATCATCTCGGGCCTGCTGCGCCCAAGCCAAGGCCGCGTCCTCTTCGGCAATACCGACGTGACCGATGCCGAAACGGCGGAACGCAACATCGCGCAGGTCTTCCAGTTCCCGGTCGTCTACGACACGATGACCGTACGCGACAACCTCGCCTTCCCCTTGCGCAACCGGGGCATGGATGCCGCCTATATCCAGTCCCGCGTCGCCCAGATCGCCGCCATGATCGGGATGGACCACATCCTCGACCGCAAGGCGCGCGGGCTGACGGCGGATGCCAAACAGAAGATCTCCCTCGGTCGCGGCATGGTGCGCGAGGATGTGAATGCCATCCTCTTTGACGAACCGCTCACCGTGATCGACCCGCACATGAAGTGGGAACTCCGCACCCAGCTGAAACAGCTGCACCGCGAGTTTGGCCACACGATGATCTACGTCACCCATGACCAGACCGAAGCGCTCACCTTCGCCGACAAGGTCGTGGTGATGTATGACGGTCGCGTGGTCCAGATGGGCACGCCGGAAGAGCTTTTCGAAACCCCCGCCCATACCTTCGTGGGCTATTTCATCGGCTCGCCGGGGATGAACCTCTTCCCGGCAGACATCCGGGGCAGCACCGCGCATCTGCAAGGCGCCGCCGTCCCGCTGGGTGCGGCCTACGGGCCAATCACGGGCCGCACCCAGATCGGCATCCGCCCCGAATATGCCGTCCTCACCGAAGGCGACGGCGTCCCCATCACCATCCGCCGGGTGGAAGACGTGGGCCGCCACCGCATCATCCGGGGCGAGGTGGCGGGCCAGCCCATGAACGTCATTGCGCCCGAAGGCATGCCTGTGGGCGCCTCCCTCACCCATGTCCGCTTCACGCCCGACCGCGTCAACGTCTATGCCGATGACTGGCGCGTCGCACCTGCCGGGGGGGCCGTCTGATGGATAAGACCCAGAACAACAAGGCGTGGTTCCTCGTCCTGCCAGTCCTCGTGATCGTGGCCTTCTCGGCGATCCTGCCGCTGATGACGGTGGTGAACTACGCGCTCAACGACACCTTCGGGAACAACGAATTCTTCTGGGTGGGGCTTGAGTGGTTCGAGGAAATGGTCACCTCCGATCGCCTGCACGAAGCGCTCGGTCGCCAGATCCTCTTCTCCGCCATCATCCTCGCGATCGAGGTGCCCTTGGGCATCTACATCGCCCTCAACATGCCGAAAAAGGGCTTCTGGGCCTCCGTCTGCCTCGTGCTCATGGCGCTGCCGCTTCTGATCCCCTTCAACGTCGTGGGCACGATCTGGCAGATCTTTGGGCGGGTGGATATCGGCCTTCTTGGCCATTACCTCGCGGAATTCGGCATCGACTACAACTACACCAATGACCCGCTCGACGCTTGGATCACCGTCATCGTCATGGATGTCTGGCACTGGACCAGCCTCGTCGCCCTTCTCTGCTACGCAGGCCTGCAATCCATCCCGCAAGCCTATTATCAGGCCGCCCGCGTGGATCAGGCCTCCCGTTGGGCCGTCTTCCGCTACATTGAACTGCCCAAAATGGCGGGCGTCCTGCTGATCGCGGTCCTTCTGCGCTTCATGGACAGCTTCATGATCTACACCGAACCCTTCGTCGTCACCGGCGGCGGCCCGGGCAACTCCACCACCTTCTTGTCCATCGACCTTGTGAAGATGGCCATCGGCCAGTTCGACCTCGGCCCCGCCGCGGCCTTCTCGATCATGTATTTCCTCGTGATCCTGCTGGTCTCGTGGGTCTTCTACACGGTGATGACCAATCTCGATAAAGAGGAGGGCAAGTAACATGCGCCTGCGCGGCTCCGCCCTTGTGATGACGCTCTACCTGCTGTTCCTGCTGATCCCGATCTATTGGCTCGTGAACATGAGCTTCAAGACCAATACCGAGATCACCTCGACCTTCACCCTCTTCCCGTCCGATTTCACGATCCAGAACTACGTGACGATCCTCACCGATCCGTCTTGGTACATGGGCTATGTGAACTCCATCATCTATGTGGTGATGAACACGGTCATCTCCATCACCGTGGCCCTGCCCGCGGCCTACGCCTTCTCGCGCTACAACTTCATGGGCGACAAGCATCTCTTCTTCTGGCTGCTGACCAACCGCATGGCCCCGCCCGCCGTCTTCGCGCTGCCCTTCTTCCAGCTCTATTCCTCGGTCGGCCTCTTCGACACCCATATCGCCGTGGCGCTGGCGCATTGCCTCTTCAACGTGCCCCTCGCGGTCTGGATCCTCGAAGGCTTCATGCGCGGCGTGCCCAAGGAGATTGACGAAACCGCCTATATCGACGGCTATTCCTTCGGGCATTTCTTCGTGAAAATCTTCATGCCCCTCATCGCCTCGGGCATCGGCGTCGCGGCCTTCTTCTGCTTCATGTTCTCATGGGTGGAACTGCTGCTCTCCCGCACACTGACCAGCGTGAACGCAAAGCCCATCGCCGCCACCATGACCCGCACGGTCTCTGCCTCCGGCATGGATTGGGGCGTGCTCGCCGCAGCAGGCGTGCTCACCATCATTCCCGGCGCGCTGGTGATCTACTTCGTCCGCAACTACATCGCCAAGGGCTTCGCCCTGGGGAGGGTGTGATGACCTCATCCCGCTGGACCCTGATCTACCTTGTGACCGGCGGCACGCTGGCCGCCATCCTCATGGCCCTCATCATGGCCACGCCGCGCACCGAAGACGGGATCGACTGGTTCGGTCCCATGATCCCCGGCGGCTGGATGGCTTGGACCTTCCCGGTCGCCCTCTTCTTCTTCGTGATCGCAAGCCTTCTGATCCTCTTCACACTGCTCGCGATCCGGTTCCCCGAAACACCCCGCCGCGGCATCCTGCGCATCGAAACCACGCGCGGCGACCGGCTTTTCATTTCGCTCTTGGGCTCGGCCTTTATCTGCCTTGGCTGGCTCTTCTTCTTCGGCGCTCCCCTCTGGGGCGCGTTGATCCTTTGCCTGATCTATGCTGCAGCGGTCTTCCGCTGGGTGTGATCCAAGGCATGACAGCGCCGGGGGGGCCGGATGCGACCCGTCCCCCCCGGCAGAACGAAGACGGCACGTCTCACATTCTGGGAGGAAAGTTAATGAGACTCAGACAAACGACAACCGCGATGGCGCTTGCGCTCTTCGCGCTCGGCTCGGCCCCGGCCTGGGCCGACATGGAGGCGGCGAAAGCCTTCCTCGACGCAGAAATCGGCGATCTCTCGACCCTGTCCCGCGCGGATCAGGAAGCCGAGATGCAGTGGTTCATCGACGCCGCTGCCCCCTATGCCGGCATGGAAATCAAGGTGGTGTCCGAAACCATCACCACCCATGAATACGAAGCCAAGGTCCTCGCCCCGGCCTTCACCGCCATCACCGGCATCAAGGTCACCCATGACCTGATCGGCGAAGGCGACGTGGTGGAAAAGCTGCAGACGCAGATGCAGTCGGGCGAGAACATCTATGACGCCTACATCAACGACTCCGACCTGATCGGGACCCACTGGCGCTACCAGCAGGCCCGCAACCTGACCGACTGGATGGCAGGCGAAGGGGCAGCGGTCACCAACCCGAACCTCGACGTGGCCGACTTCATCGGCACCAAGTTCACGACCGGCCCGGACGGCAAGCTGTACCAGCTTCCCGACCAGCAGTTCGCGAACCTCTACTGGTTCCGCTACGACTGGTTCAACGATCAAAAGACCAAGGACGACTTCAAGGCCGCCTATGGCTATGATCTCGGCGTCCCGCTGAACTGGTCCGCTTACGAAGACATCGCGGAATTCTTCACCGGCCGCGACATGTCCTATGCGGGCGGCCCGGCTTCCGGCGTCTATGGCAACATGGACTACGGCAAAAAGGACCCGTCCCTCGGCTGGCGCTACACCGACGCATGGATGTCCATGGCCGGTATGGGCGACGTGGGCGAACCCAACGGCCTCCCGGTCGATGAATGGGGCATCCGCGTGAACGAAAACTCGCAGCCGGTCGGCTCCTGCGTTGCCCGTGGCGGTGCCACGAACGACGCCGCCGCCGTCTATGCCGTGACCAAGGCGATCGAGTGGCTGCAGAAGTTCTCGCCGCCCGAAGCGCAGGGCATGACCTTCGGCGAAGCGGGCCCGGTTCCTGCTCAGGGCAACATCGCCCAGCAGATGTTCTGGTACACCGCCTTCACCGCCGACATGGTCAAGCCCGGCCCGGTGATGAACGAGGACGGCACGCCCAAGTGGCGCATGGCCCCCTCGCCGCACGGCGCCTACTGGCAGGACGGCATGAAGGTCGGCTATCAGGACGCCGGGTCCTGGACGCTGATGAAGTCCACCCCGGTGGATCGCGCACAGGCCGCATGGCTCTACGCGCAGTTCGTCACGTCCAAGACCATCGACGTGAAGAAGTCCCACGTGGGCCTCACCTTCATCCGTGAATCCACGATCCAGCACCAGTCCTTCACCGATCGCGCCCCGCAACTCGGCGGCCTGATCGAATTCTACCGCTCGCCCGCCCGCGTTCAGTGGTCGCCCACCGGCACCAACGTTCCGGACTATCCGAAGCTGGCGCAGCTGTGGTGGCAGAACATCGGCGATGCCATGTCGGGGGCCAAAACCCCGCAGGAAGCGCTCGATGCCCTCTGCGAAGAGCAGGAAAAGGTGCTGGAGCGGATCGAACGTGCAGGCGTTCAGGGCGACATCGGCCCGAAGATGAACGAACCGCAGGATCCGCAGGTCTGGATCGACGAACCCGGTTCGCCCGTCGGCAAGCTGGAGAACGAAAAGCCCGCAGGCGAAACGATCTCCTATGACGAACTGATCAAGTCCTGGCAGCAGGGCTAAGGCCAAAGGGCGGGCGCCTCCGGGCGCCCGCCTCCCTTCTTCCTCGTCAAGCCACGCCCTGAACCGGGGCGTGGCTTTGCCAGCAAGAAGAAACGATCACGAACAGGGGCCACGCATGACCCATATCCTCGCCATCGATCAGGGCACCACCTCCTCGCGCGCCATCCTCTTCGACGCCGCCCTCAAGGTCCGCGCCGTCGCGCAGGAGGAATTCCCCCAGCACTACCCCGCCTCCGGCTGGGTGGAACATGATCCCTCCGACCTCTGGTCGACCGTCGCAGGCACCGCCCGCGCCGCCATCGAAAAGGCCGGGATCGGCGCGGACAGCATCGCCGCCATCGGCATCACCAATCAGCGCGAAACGACCCTGATCTGGGACCGCGCCACGGGCGAGCCCATCCACCGCGCCATCGTCTGGCAGGACCGCCGCACCGCCGATATCTGCGGCGCGCTCAAGGCCGCCGGGCATGAGCCGATGATCACCGCCCGCACGGGCCTGCTGCTCGATCCCTATTTCTCGGGCACCAAGATCAAGTGGCTGCTCGACCACGTCCCCGGCGCCCGCGCCCGCGCCGCGCGCGGCGAACTGGCCTTCGGCACCGTCGATACCTTCCTCATCTGGAAACTGACCGGCGGCAAGGTCCACGCCACCGACGCCACCAACGCCGCCCGCACCCTGATCTACAACATCGCCAAGGGCGAATGGGACGCCGACATCTGCGCCCTCCTCGACATCCCCATGTCCCTGCTGCCCGAGGTGAAGGATTGCGCCGCCGATTACGGCACCACCCGCCCCGATCTCTTCGGCCGCGAAATCCCCATCCTCGGCGTGGCGGGCGACCAGCAGGCCGCGACCGTGGGTCAGGCCTGCTTCGCCCCCGGCATGATGAAATCCACCTATGGCACGGGCTGCTTCGCGCTTCTCAACACCGGCACCGATATGGTGCCCTCGAAGAACCGCCTCCTCACCACCATCGCCTATCGGCTCGACGGCCAGACGACCTACGCCCTCGAAGGCTCCATCTTCATCGCAGGCGCCGTCGTGCAATGGCTCCGCGACGGGCTCAAGATCATCCGCGAGGCGAAGGAAACCCAACCCCTCGCCGATGCCGCCGACCCGTCGCAGGACGTCGTCCTCGTCCCCGCCTTCACCGGCCTCGGCGCACCCTATTGGCGGCCCGATTGCCGTGGCGCGGTCTATGGCCTCACCCGCAATTCCGGCCCCGCCGAACTCGCAAAGGCGGCACTGGAAAGCGTGGGCTACCAGACCCGCGACCTCTTGGAGGCGATGCGCTCCGACTGGGGCGCGGCCGCCGACGGCATCCTGCGCGTTGATGGCGGCATGACGGCCTCCGACTGGGCGATGCAATTCCTCTCCGACATCCTCGGCGCGCCCGTAGACCGCCCCGTCGTCACCGAAACCACCGCGCTCGGGGCCGCCTATCTCGCGGGTCTCAAGGCGGGCCTTTGCCCTCCGCCTGCGGAATTCCAAAAGACTTGGGCGCTGGAACGCCGCTTCACCCCCGCGATGGACGACAGCACCCGCGCCGCCAAATACGCCCGCTGGGGCCGCGCCGTCGCCGCAACGATGACCGTCTGACCCCCTCCCCGACCCTCCCCCGTCCCGGGGGAGGGAGAAGGCCCCCCTCAACTCTCCGCCCGAACCCCGCTCAGCCTTCATCGCCAAGACGCATCTGCCCGCGCCACGCCCCCAACCCCCTCCCCCGGCACGGGGGAGGGTCGGGGAGGGGGTCGCCGCCAACCCACGGACCCGCCATGCCCCCCTTCGCCATCGCCACCCCGCAACGCATCCTCTTCGGCCGGGGCGAGGCCGCGAAGGCCCCCGCCCTCATCGCCGCCTTCGGCCCGCGCGGGCTGATCGTCCACGGCGCAAACGCCGCCCGCGCGGCATGGCTGATCGACGCCCTTCAGGCCGCAGGCATCGAAACCCTCGCCCTCCCCTGCCCCGGCGAACCCACCCTCCCCATGCTGGAACAGGCCCTCTCCACGGCCCGCCCCTTCCAACCCCAATGGGTCACCGCCCTCGGCGGTGGCGCGGCGCTTGACCTCGGCAAGGCCCTCGCCGCCCTCATCTCCGCCCCGACCAGCCCCCTCGACCATCTAGAGGTCGTGGGAAAAGGCCTCCCCCTCGCCGCCCCGCCCCTCCCCTTCATCGCGCTGCCCACCACCGCAGGCACAGGGGCCGAGGCCACGAAAAACGCCGTCATCGGCCTCCCCGACCACGGCCGAAAGGTCAGCCTGCGCGACGACCGTATGCTCGCCCGCCTCGCCATCGTCGATCCCGCGCTCACCGACCACACCCCCCGCGCCACCACCCTCGCGTCCGGCCTCGACGCCATCACGCAGGTGATCGAACCCTTCGTCTCCTCCAAGGCCACCCCCTTCACCGACGCGATCACCGCCCCCGCCATCCCGCAGGGCCTGACCGCCCTGAAACGGCTGATGGAGGCCGAAGACCCGCAGGCCCGCGACGCCCTTGCCTATGTCTCGCTGACGGGCGGCCTCGCGCTGGCAAATGCGGGGCTGGGCGCGGTGCATGGGCTGGCAGGCGTCATCGGCGGCCTCAGCCCCGCCCCCCATGGCGCGATCTGCGGCGCCCTCCTCGCCCCCATCCTCCGCCTCAACCGCCAGCATGCCACGGGCGAAACCGCCCGCCGCCTCGACACCGTCTTCGCCCAGATCGCCGCCACCCTCGGCGGCGCGGCACAAGACGCCCCCGACACCCTCGCCGCGTGGGCGCGCGCAGCGGGCCTGCCCGGGCTTGCCGCGCAAGGCCTGCCCGCCACCCTGCACGCCGAAACGGCCAAGGCCGCGCTGACGTCCTCCTCCATGAAAGGCAACCCCGTCCCGCTGACCGAGGCAGAGCTTATCTCCGCCCTCCAAGTCGCCGCCTGATCCCCGTGCGTCAGAGCCTGCCCCTTGCAACCCGGCCCCGCTTCTGCCCTTCTGGCAGGGCCACCGGGAAAGACATGTGAATGCCCCGCCTCTTCGCGCCCCTCTTCGCCCCCCTCCTTGCCCTGGCCCTGCTCTCGGCGTGCCAGCTGTCCCTGCCGGGCCGCGACCGCGCGCCCGACGCCGCTGCCAACCCAGTCACAGGCGGCGCGATCACCACCACCACGCTTGACGCCCCCGCGCCGCCCGCCGCCAACGCAGCCACGGCCACGGCACCCGCCGCAATCGCCACCACCGCCTCCCCCAACGACCCAAGGCCGCAACCCCGCCCCGAAACCGCAGGCCAAGCCGCCGAAACCACCACCGCCGAACCGACCGCCGAACCCGCCCCCGAAATCCCCGCCGCCCTCAAATCCCCCAGCCAGATCGCCTGCGAAGATGACGATGGCACATGGGCCCGTGCAGGCGATGGCGGCGGCATGGCCTGCGTCTATCAGACCCGCGACGGCGGCAAGCGCTGCGACAGCAAGGACGATTGCGAAGGCGAATGCCTCGCCCGCTCGCGCAGCTGCTCGCCCATCCAGCCGCTTTTCGGCTGCAACGCCGTCCTGCTCGACACCGGGGCCGAGGTGACGCTGTGCCTCGACTGATCCCCGCCCTCCTTCTCGCCCTCCTCGCTGCCTGCACCCAGACGACGCGGATCGACGGCTTCCGCAGCCAAGGCCCGATCTATTCCAACGCCGTCCTCGACCTGCGCCAGTTGCAGGGCACCTGGACCCAAGCCGCCGCCTTCTCCGCAAACCGCGCAACCTGCCGCCCCGGCATGGCCGAGATCGCGGCCACCCCCACCGGCCTCACCATCCGCACCCGCCTCTGCCTCAACGGGGCCGATGTCGCCTATACCGGTCCCCTCGCCATCACCGGGCCGGGCCGCCTGCGCCCCACCGGGCAGGCCCCCAAACCGCTCGACCGCGACTGGTGGCTCCTCTGGGCCGATGCCGATCTGCGCACCCTCGTCCTCGGGACGCCCGATGGCAGCTTCGGCTTCATCCTCAATCGCGGCGGCCCTCTCTCCTCCGACCGCCTCGTCGCCGCCCGCGACATCCTCGACTGGAACGGCTACGACACCACGCGCCTCGTGTCCTTCACGCGCTGAAGGATCGCTCGGAAAGCCTTAACGAAGGGTCAGCCGACCGCGCGCTGCGTGCCCACAGAATGCGGCACAAAAGACGGCACAGAACAGGGCACACCCTCTGCAGGCCCTGCCCTCCCCGACGCCCTCACTCTTCGTTAACAAAAGCACCAGACAGCGCCCGCTGCGTGCCCACAGTTTGCTGCACAGATTGCGGCACAAAACAGGGCACATCTGTTTTCAGGCGATCCCCTGCCGCAGCCCCCGCAAATGACCCGCCACATCCCGTGCGCTGAAGGCCGCTTCCTTCACCAGCCAATCGAAATGCTGGCTGATCTGCTGCACCCGCCCGCTGTCCCGAAACGCCAGATAATGCCGCCCCAGATAGACCACCGCCAGCAGCGGGCCAAACACCGTCACCGGCGCCGAAAACACCCGCCGCGCATCGAAAAGATACAGCCGCAGCGACGGATAAAGCTGTTCCGTCAATAGGATAAGCCGATCCATCTGCTCGGCCCGCACCCGCGCCTCAAGCCCCGCGTAATAGCCCGTCCCACCCGCAAAGGCCGCGATCTCGTGCAAGGGCAGCGCGATCTCGTAATCGGACCGGGCGTTGCGCATCCATTCCAGCCGGTCCTCAAAGGCCCCCAGCGCCTGCTCCGCTGTCCGGCCCAGCTGGGGCCGATATTCCCACTCCACCATCGCCCGTGTCTTCAACATATCGGGCAAAGTCGCCGGAACATGCCGTATCTTGTAGCCCGCCGCCTCCTGATGCCAGCCGAAGATCGTCTCATCGATCAGCGCGCGCGGCGCTTCCGTCACGGTAAGGCTTGTCGCCAATAGATCGGCAATCGGCTCCGGCCGCCCCGTCAACCCGAGCAGCCAATCGGCCGAGATTCCCAATGCCTGCGCACAATCCGCCGCCAATTGCGCATTCGGCAGCCGCGTTCCCGGCGCCAGCAACTGCGACAGCGTGGACCGATCCACCCCCACCTTCCGCGCCAGCGCCGCGCGCGACATGGCCTTGTCGGCCATCGCCTCGGCCAACCGCGCGCGGAACAGCCCCGCACGATCGCGCTTGTCCATTTTTTCAACCATCGGTGACTTTCCTCACCAAATGTGATCTTTCGTTGCGCATCCTCAGGATTCTCCGCCCTCACGGCAAGTGCTATTCCTGTCCTGTCATCCACCTGTCACGGGGCACCCGATTGCGCGACGACAACCCGGCCATCGAATGGCCAACCCTTCTTATCGTGGTCGCCACCTATGGACTCTGGGCATTCGGAACAACGCAAGTATATGATTTCAGTGCCTTTCTTGGAATCGTCCTGACCGGCCTCACCATCGCGCAATTCTCGTCTCTCCAGCATGAGGTACTGCACGGCCACCCCTTCCGGTCCCGCCGCGCGAATGAAGCGCTGGCCTTCCCCGCCTTCACCTTGACCGTGCCCTATGGCCGCTTCCGCGACACCCATCTCGCCCACCATCACGACCCGATCCTGACCGATCCCTATGACGACCCCGAATCGAACTACTTCGACCCGGTGGTCTGGGCGCGCCAGCCCGCATGGGCCAAGGTCTTGTTTCGCATCAATAATACGCTTCTCGGCCGGGTCACCCTCGGCCCCCTTCTCGGCTCCGTCCTCTGGCTCGGCGGCGAAGCGAAAGGGGTGATCCGCAACGATCCCGGCCTGCGCCGCGACTGGGCGCTGCATGCGGCGGGCCTGATCCCCGTCATCCTCTGGCTCTGGATGGCGGCCATGCCGTGGTGGGCCTACCTGCTCTCCGCCTGGATCGGGCACGGCCTTCTCAAGATCCGCACCTTCCTCGAACACCGCGCGCATGAGGCCGCCCGTGCCCGCACCGTGGTGATCGAAGACCGTGGCTTCCTTTCCCTCTTGTTTTTGAACAACAATTTCCATGTCGTGCATCACATGCACCCCAGCGTGCCGTGGTACGATCTGCCCGCGCTCTATGCCGAAAACCGCGATCACTACCTGCGCCGGAACGACGGCTATCGCTACCGCAACTACGGCGAAATCTTCCGCGCCCACTTCTTCCGCGCCAAGGACCCGGTGCCCCATCCCCTGATGCCGGGCCCTGACGGCCACTAGGCCATTTCCCCCGAACGGGTCTGCCAACGCCCCGATACGGAAGGGTGTTTTCCTGCTATGCTGCCCCCACAGCAGGAGGCCACCATGCGCCCGCCCATCTTCGCCACCCTCGCGGCCCTCGCTCTGACGACGCTGCCCGCCGCCGCCCGCCCGGTGCCCTACATCCTCGAACCCGCCGACTCCATCGTGGGGTTTGAAACAGATTTCGGCCCCGACCTGATCACCGGAGACATGCCAGTCAAGACCGCCGATCTGATCCTCGATTTCGACCGGGTCGAGAATTCGCAGATCGCCGTCGCCCTTGATGTCACTGGCGCGCAAGCGTCTTTTCCCTTTGCCGCGCAGGCGCTCAAGGGACCAAAAGTCCTTGATTCCAATAACTTTCCAGAAATGTCATTCCAATCCACCAGCGTCCGCCCCAAGGGTGACGGCGCATCGGTGGAAGGCCTGCTCACCATCCGGGGCGTCACCCGTCCGGTGATGCTCGACGCGATGATCTGGCGACAGCAGGGGCATGCCGCGGGCGATCTGAGCCACCTCACCGTCCGCCTGACGGGCGCGGTCCTGCGGTCCGACTACGGGGCTACCGGATGGGCCGACATGGTGGGGGATGAGGTCCGCCTCACCATCCTCGCCCGCATCGCCCGGGTCGACTGATGCAGAAGAACAGCGCCGAAAGCTTCGGCCTGATCTCCCGCCTCCTGCATTGGGGCATCGCGGGGCTGGTGGTCGTGATGCTCTCCTTGGGCCTCAGGCTAGAGGACATGGAACCGGGCCTAGCCAACCTCTGGCTCTACGGCCTGCACAAGTCATTGGGAATCCTCACCCTTTCCTTGATGACCGCCCGCATCCTGTGGCACCTCTACTCCCCGCCGCCCCGCCCCATCGGCGGCGGCTGGCAGGCCCGCGTCGCCCGCGCCACCCACCTGACCCTCTACCTCCTCCTCCTCGCCATCCCCCTGTCCGGCTGGATCGCCAGCTCCGCCACGGGGATCGACGTGGTCATCTTCGACCGCTGGACCCTGCCCGCCATCGCCCCCGTCTCGTCCGACTGGGAAGCCCTCGCCTTCACCCTCCACGACGCGCTGACGAAGGTCTTGATCCTCCTCCTCTTCCTCCACATGGGTGCCGCGCTGAAACGCGAGATGGACGGCGACGGCACACTCCGCCGCATGATCACCGGCCGCGCTCACGACTGACCCGCGCGCCGCAGCGTCGCAGAATCTCCACCCGCCGCGCCTAACCTCTGGCCCTTGCAGCAACCCCGCGCTAAACAGCGCGCGCATCGGGACGAAAGGCGCATCCATGGCACGGATTCTGATCACCTCGGCCATCCCCTATATCAATGGGATCAAGCACTTGGGCAATCTCGTCGGCTCGCAGCTGCCTGCCGACCTGTTTGCCCGCTACATGCGCGCCCGGGGCCATGAGGTGATGTTCATCTGCGCCACCGACGAACACGGCACCCCGGCCGAACTCGCCGCCGCCAAGGCCGGCAAACCGGTGGAGGCGTACTGCGCCGAAATGCATCAGGTGCAGGCCGATCTGGCCAAGGGCTTCCGCCTGTCCTTCGATCACTTCGGCCGCTCCTCCAGCCAGCGCAACCACCGCCTGACCCAGCATTTCGCCGGAAAGCTCGCCGAAAACGGCCTGATCGCCGAAGTCTCTGAAAAGCAGGTCTTTTCCATCGACGACAACCGCTTTCTGCCGGACCGCTACATCACCGGAACCTGCCCCAATTGCGGCTACGAAGCGGCCCGCGGCGACCAATGCGAAAACTGCACCAAGCAGTTGGATCCCACCGACCTGATCAACCCCCGCTCCTCCATCTCCGGCTCCACGAACCTCGAGGTGCGCGAGACGAAACACCTCTACCTCCGCCAGCGCGCCCTGAGGGATAAGTTGGAGGCATGGATCGACTCAAAGTCCGACTGGCCGATCCTCACCACCTCCATCGCCAAGAAATGGCTGAACGACGGCGACGGGTTGCAGGATCGCGGCATCACCCGCGATCTCTACTGGGGCATCCCGGTGAAGAAGGGCCAAGAAGACTGGCCGGGCATGGAAGGCAAGGTCTTCTACGTCTGGTTCGACGCCCCCATCGAATACATCGCAGGCACCGCCGAATGGGCCGATGCCAACGGTCTGGACGATGCGGCATGGGAACGTTGGTGGCGCACCGACAAGGGCGCAGAGGACGTCACCTATTACCAGTTCATGGGCAAGGACAACGTCCCCTTCCACACCCTCTCCTTCCCCGCCACCATCCTCGGGTCGGGCGAACCGTGGAAGCTGGTCGATTACCTCAAGTCCTTCAATTACCTCAATTATGACGGCGGCCAGTTCTCCACCTCGCAGGGCCGCGGCGTCTTCATGGATCAGGCCCTGTCGATCCTGCCCGCCGATTACTGGCGCTGGTGGCTGCTGTCCCATGCCCCCGAAAACTCCGACAGCGAATTCACGTGGGAGAACTTCCAAGCCTCGGTGAACAAGGACCTCGCCGATGTGCTGGGCAACTTCGTCTCTCGCGTCACCAAATTCGCCAAGTCGAAACTGGGCGAAACAGTCCCGGCGGGTGGCGACTTTACCCCCTCCGAAACCGCCCTCATCGCGGATCTCGGCGCGCGCATCCGCGACTACGAAACCCTGATGGCGCAGATGGAGGTCCGCAAGGCCGCCGCCGAACTGCGCGCCATCTGGGTGATCGGCAACGAATACCTGCAAGCGGCCGCCCCATGGTCCGCCGTCAAGACCGATCCCGCGCGGGCCGAGGCGATTGTGCGGCTGTCGCTCAACCTCATCCGCGTCTACGCGATCCTGTCCCGGCCCTTCATCCCCGACGCCGCCGCCACCATGATGCAGGCGATGGGGTCGGATGACTGGACATGGCCCGAAGACGTGCCCGCCGCCCTACGCGCCCTGCCAGCAGGGCATGACTTCACCGTTCCGGAAAACCTGTTCCGCAAGATCACGGATGAGGAACGCGCGGATTGGCAACAGAAATTCTCCGGCGTCCGGACCTGACACCCGGCTTCAGCTTGGCCCAAATACTCTCAGGGGGGGGGAGCCCCCCGGGGCGACGGGGGCGGAACGCCCCCCGGCGGAGCAGACGCGGCAGCGGAGGCGACAGAAAAGGAATGCGGGCCGGAACGGACCGCGCAATTCGGCAACAGGAGCGTGACATGACCCTCTCCACCACACCCTTCGGGCGCACCGGCCAGACCGTCACCCGCATCGGCTTCGGCGCATGGGCCATCGGCGGCAGCTGGGGCGACGTGTCCGAGTCCGAGGCGAAAGCCACGCTCGAAGCCGCGCTCGATGCCGGGATGACCTTCATCGACACGGCCGATGTCTATGGCGACGGCCGGTCGGAACGCATCATCCGCGATGTGCTGAAATCCCGCTCCGGCCCCCGCCCCTTCGTCGCCACCAAGGCGGGCCGTCGCCTCTCGCCCCATGTCGCCTCTGGCTACACCATTGAAAACATAGAGGCCTTCATCGACCGCAGCCTGACGAACCTCGGCATTGACTGCCTCGACCTTGTCCAGCTTCACTGCCCCCCGACCGAGGTCTACTACACCCCCGCCCTTTTCGACGGGCTGGAGGCGCTGAAGGCCAAGGGCAAGATCGCCCAATGGGGCGTCTCGGTCGAAAAGGTCGAAGAGGCGCTGAAGGCCATCGAATATCCCGGCTGCGCCTCGGTCCAGATCATCTACAACCTCTTCCGCCAGCGCCCCGCCAACCTCTTCTTCCGCGAGGCAAAGGCGCGGGGTGTGGGCACCATCATCCGCGTCCCCCTCGCTTCAGGCATGCTCACGGGCAAGATGACCGCCGCCAGCACCTTCGCCGCCGACGACCATCGCAACTTCAACCGGCATGGCGAGGCTTTCGATGTAGGCGAAACCTTCTCGGGCGTTCCCTATGACGTGGCCCTGCAGGCGGTAGAGGAACTGCGCCCCCTCGTCCCACAACGCGCGACGATGGCCCAATTCGCCCTGCGCTGGATTCTGATGGAAGAGGCCGCCACCGTCGTCATCCCCGGTGCCCGCACGCCCGCGCAAAGCATCGCCAATGCCGGGGCCGATGCCCTTGCCCCGCTGCCCGCCACCACGATGGACGCCTGCCGCGAGATCTATGCCCGCCTCATCGCCCCTCACGTGCATCAGCGCTGGTAGGCCCTCACCCGTCACCTGACCATGCAAAAGGGCGCCCGACCGGGCGCCCTTTCCGCTTTTGCGTCAAAGTCTTGGCTTACGCCCCTTCCGGCAGCACCCGCACCGCGCCCTTGTCGGCCGATGCCGCAAACAGCGCATAGGCCTTCAGCGCCGTCGTCACCTTGCGCGGGCGCGGCTTGACCGGTTTCCAGCCCAAGCGATCCTGCTCGGCCCGCCGCGTGGCCAGTTCAGCCTCGGAAATCCGCAGGTTGATGGTGCGGTTGGGAATGTCGATGTCGATCATATCCCCTTCGCGCACCAGACCGATCGCCCCGCCCGATGCCGCCTCGGGCGAGGCATGCCCGATCGACAGCCCCGACGTCCCGCCCGAGAAGCGGCCATCCGTCAGCAGTGCGCAGACCTTGCCCAAACCCTTAGATTTCAAATAGCTCGTCGGATACAGCATCTCCTGCATCCCCGGCCCGCCCTTCGGCCCTTCATAGCGGATGACGACCACGTCGCCCGCCTTCACCTCGTTGTTCAGAATACCCGCCACCGCGTCATTCTGCGACTCGAAGACTTTCGCGGGGCCGGAAAAGACGAAGATCGACTCGTCCACCCCCGCCGTCTTCACGATGCAGCCGTCCAGCGCGATATTCCCCTTCAGCACCGCCAAACCGCCCTCCTTGCTGAAGGCATGTTCCGCCGACCGGATCACGCCCTTGGCGCGGTCGAGGTCCAGCTCGGCATAGCGCTTTTCCTGCGAAAAGGCCGTCGCCGATCGCACATTACCCGGCGCGGCCTTGAAGAAATGCCGCACGTTTTCGTGGTTCGTCCGGCTGATATCCCAGTGATCCAGCGCCGCCCCCATCGTGGGCGAATGGACGGTCACACAATCGCGGTGCAGCAGGCCTGCATTGTCCAACTGGCCAAGGATCGCCATGATCCCGCCCGCGCGATGCACGTCTTCCATGTGCACGTCCGACTTGGCCGGGGCCACCTTGCACAGGCAGGGCACCTTGCGCGACAGGGCGTCGATGTCGTCCTGATCGAAATCGATCCCGCCCTCATGTGCTGCCGCAAGGATGTGCAGGATCGTGTTGGTCGACCCACCCATGGCGATGTCCAACGCCATGGCATTCTCAAAGGCCTTCTTGTTCGCGATGTTGCGCGGCAGAACGCTGTCGTCGTTCTGTTCGTAATGGCGCTTGGTGATATCCACGATCAGATGCCCTGCCTCCACGAACAGCCGCCGCCGATCCGCATGGGTGGCCAGCGTCGATCCGTTCCCCGGCAGCGACAGGCCCAGCGCCTCGGTCAGGCAGTTCATCGAATTGGCGGTGAACATACCGGAACAGGACCCGCAGGTCGGGCAGGCCTCTTTCTCGATCGCCTCCACCTCGGCATCGCTGTAGCTTTCATCCGCCGCCACGACCATCGCATCGACGAGGTCCAGCGCCAGTTCCTTGCCCTTCACGATGGCCTTCCCGGCCTCCATCGGCCCACCCGACACGAAGACCGCCGGAATGTTCAGCCGCATCGCCGCCATCAGCATGCCGGGAGTGATCTTGTCGCAGTTGGAAATGCAGACCATCGCATCGGCACAATGGGCGTTGACCATGTATTCCACGCTATCGGCGATGATCTCGCGCGAGGGCAGGGAATAGAGCATCCCGTCATGCCCCATGGCGATGCCGTCATCGACGGCAATGGTGTTGAACTCCTTCGCCACGCCGCCCGCCGCCTCGACCTCGCGCGCGACCAACTGGCCAAGGTCCTTCAGATGCACATGGCCCGGTACGAATTGGGTAAAGCTGTTGACGATGGCGATGATCGGCTTGCCGAAATCCCCGTCCTTCATGCCGGTTGCGCGCCACAGGCCCCGGGCGCCGGCCATGTTGCGGCCATGGGTGGTGGTACGGGAACGATAGGCGGGCATCGACGTCTCCTCCGTCAAACGTGCCTGTGCGGCATGGCATCCGCCGCCGCACTGGTCAAGTCACTGCCCCCTTAGAGCAGCCCCCGCCCCGCCAGATTCCGCATCAAGGCCCCTGCGCCGAAAGTCCATTCCGGCAGGTCCGTCGCCAGATGGACAGAGTTCTGCAGGCTGCCAAGCTCGCGCGAAAAGATCGTCACCACATCGCCCGTGTGATGGGTAAAGCCCTGCCCCGGCGCGTCGCGGTCCTGCACCGGGGCGAACATTGTCCCGCAGTACAGAGCAAATCCGTCGGGATACTGGTGATGCGCCCCCCGCGTCTGGGCCACCAGATCGGCCGGATCGCGGCTGATCTCGGCCATTGACGACCGTCCCTCCATCACGAAGCCGTCTTCGCCCGTCACCCGCAGTTCCAATTCCATGCGCCGCACGTCGTTCAAGGTGAATGCCTCGTCGAAAAGCCGGATGAACGGCCCGATCGAGGCCGAGGCATTGTTGTCCTTGGCCTTGCCCAGCAGCAGCGCCGACCGCCCCTCCACGTCGCGCAGGTTCACGTCATTGCCCAAACTGGCACCAACGATGCGCCCGGTGGAATCGACGGCCAGAACCACCTCCGGCTCCGGATTGTTCCAGCGGCTGACGGGATGCAGGCCCACACCCGCGCCCCAGCCCACCGCCGCCATCGGCGGGGCCTTGGTGAAGACTTCGGCATCCGGGCCGATCCCCACTTCCAGATACTGCGACCACAGCCCTTCAGCCTGCAGCAGCGCCTTGACCTCGGCCGCCTTTTCGGACCCCGGCACCAGATTGCGCAGGCTGTCGCCGATCACCCCGGCGACGCGCGCACGGATTTCCTCGGCCCGGCCCGGGTCGCCACCCGCGCGCTCTTCGATCACCCGTTCCAACATCGACCGCGCAAAGGTCACGCCACAGGCCTTGATCGCCTGCAGATCGACCGGCGCAAGCAACCGCGTGCCCCCCCGGCCCTGCAGCGATGCAGCGGCGATCTCGCCAAGGCTGCCGATATCCTCGCCCTCGGTCCCGGCCACCGCTGCCGGCACATCATCGACCTCAAGCAGATCCCGCATCGTGGGTGCGGTCCGCGTGGTGATGTCGATCACCCGATCTCCGCGCAAGGCCACCACGGCAGGCCCAACACCGCGCCGCCAGACACGCCCGACGAACACCCCCGATTCCGGAAGGTCCAGCATCCTCTTCCCCCGCTCCTCCTGCCAGGTGACGCCAGTTTTGCCCGCTGCCTTGGGCAAGGGCAAGGACCCTCGACCTCAGTAATTGCGGTCCGCAGGTTCAGGCCAGTGCAGGGGGGCGATGAACTGCTGGGCATCTACGCGCAGACTCTCTGCACGGTCATCGATGCTGCCCACTTCGAAATCCAGAAAGACCATGGCGACCTCGGGGCAGGCATCGGCCAGTTCCTCTAAGAGGCGCACGTAATCCGATCGCCGCTTCAACTGGTTGACGCGCTGCTGCCCCATCGGCGGGCGTTCGCAAAGCTCTCTGGCCAGCGCCTCAACCCGGACCTGTGCCACACCGGGGCCGGACATGCAGACAAGCGCCGACAGCCAAATCAGTACGACACGAAAGCCGTGCATGCGGGGTGTCAGGCAGGTGATCACGGCAGTCTCTCCGGGCGCCGAGCGCGTCCTAGACAGCCTGACAGCGACGGTCAGGTCGGGCCTGATCCAGATCAGCTTTCCTGCGAAAACCGGCGACTGCCAGCCGTTTCCGTCTGGGTGCCCAAGGGCCATTGCCTTGTTTTTGGGCGGCCCGCTCCGGCGTGCAATCATGCGTTGCATCTGGAACGGTCGCGTTCGATAGTCGCATCGACATTGGTCCGAGGCATAAGCGGACCCATCCGAAAGAGTATCATTCCGGCACTTCCGTCTGGGTTGCACGCAGACCATCAAATAACGGATATTGAATATGGTGCCTGTCGCACCTGTTGGATTGGCCATGATCCGGATCGCCTTCGCACTTGCTGCGGCCCTGCTGGCCCTGCCCGCCTCGGCTGCGGATACGCTACCTCCAGCAGGCAGCAAGGCCATTCCCGTTCCGCAGGCCACAATCATGGCCCGCAAATATCCCGATGTCGGCTCCTGCGGCGCTTATCAGGAGGCCTATCTTGCCGCAGGCTGGCCGCGCGGTGTCGGGATCGAGACGGTCAAGCAGATCGACAGCCTCGTCCGAAAGCGCATGGTTCTACGCAATGACAGCGGCGCCGATGTCTGGACCCCGCTGACCGAGGCGCTGATCGCGGGCAAGCGGCCCGCAGGCGATTGCGACGACATGAGCATCACGAATGCCCAATTGGCCGTCTGTGCCGGCATGCCGGCCGATCGGCTCGGCCTTCTTATCACCACCGCCCCCAACGGCACCGGTGGTGAATTGCATATGCTCGCCTTCTACAAAGACCCAAAGGATCAGACTTGGGTTTTCGGAGACACATTCGGCCGTCCGCGCGCCCTGTCCCGCGTGTCCCAGCGGCTTATCTTCATGGCCTATTTGAACGACGTGACGCGCTGGTACGGCCTTCTCGGGCGCAGCGATCCGTCGCTTGGCACGTCTGCAATCCCGGTCACATCGGCCGTTCCTCTTCTGCCGGATGGCGAGTCATCCTTCGCCAGCTGCACGCGCACCGTCGAAGAGCCAAGCAACTGACGGTCAGCTGGCACGCGGTCGGGCCACGTCGTTCGACCCTTCCTCCTCGGGGCCAAGGCCATAGCTCATCCGCTTCATCTGCGCGATGACCCGCGCCATCTCTTCATCCGATAGGACGGGCGGCTCTCCCAGAACCAGCGCCTGCTGATACATCCGCGCCAGCGTCTCCACCTCCACTGCCATCCACAGCGCGCCCTCCAAGGTGGTGCCAAGGCTGATCTGCCCGTGCTGGCCCAGAAGGCAGGCCATCCGGTCTTCCAGCGCCTCGATCGCGGCATCCGAAAGCGCCTGTGTTCCGAAAGTGGCATAGCGCGCGCAACGCAGCGTCGTGCCGCCCATCACCCCCACCATGTAGTGGAAGGCGGGGATCGTGCGGTGGTGACAGGCGACCGACGTGGCAAAAAGCGAATGGCAATGCAGGACAACGTTCACATCCGACCTCGCCTTCAGGATGTCGCGGTGGAACCGCCATTCCGAAGATGGACGCCGCCCGTCATAGGTGCCGTCCCAGTACATCATCACCAGATCCTCGGGCACCATCGTGTCATAGGGCAGGGACGAGGGCGTGATCAGGAACCCCTCGCCATGCCGCACCGACAGATTGCCCGCCGTCCCCTGATTGATCCCGGTCTCGTTCATCTTTCGACAGGTCGCGACCATCCTCTCGCGCAGGGTCTTTTCGTCCGTCATCTCATCGCTTCCTCGGCAAGGGCGCGCCAGCGCGCGGCGTAATCGGTCAGGTCCGGCAGACCCGGAAGGGGCTGCGGTTCGGTCAGGTCGGGCGGCGGCATGGCCCGCACGGGATGGCACAGCGCCGCCGCCCCTGCCGCAATGCCATAGCCTTCGGCATTGACCCGCGTGATACGCCCGGGCCGCAATGCGGTGACCAGCGCCGCAAAGGCCGGATCGCGCAGGAAACTGCCGTCAAGCACCCAAGGCCGATCCGGGTCCAGTCGGTTGCCGCATTCGACGGTCAGAAGTGCGGTGTACAGCACCGCCAATGCATGCCGCTCTGCCGCGCCCTCGGGCGGCGGTCCGACGATGCATCCCTTGCCAGCCGTTCCCGGAAACTGTCCGTCATTGGTCCCGAAGGTCGGCAGCGCCATGGTTCCCCGCGTCACCACCTGCGCCAGCACCGCCGGATCGACCAGAACGCCCTCTGGCTGCGCGCCTGCCACGGCTGCGTACTCCCGCCCGCCCATCGTCAGCGCCCCGCCCACCGGCGCGCCTGTCACATCGGCATTGCAGGTCATCCCCCGCGCCTCGTCCAGTCGGGCCAGATCAACCCCATCGGCCAAGGCCACGATCCATGTGCCCGTCGAGATAACGCAAATGCCCGTCATCCCTGCCGCCCGATAGCGGTGGAAATTGGCCGAGGAATCATGCACCCCCGCATGTACCCGCAGCGCGGGCACCCCTTGCGCCACCAGCGCCGTCCGGACCGGGCCAAGGTCATCGGAAGCCGTGACGAATGGAGGCATCAGCCGCCCCCAACCCCGCGCTGCCACGATGGGCGACCATCGTCCTTGCGCCACGTTCCACAGATGCGACTGCGCGCCAAGGATCGTCGCCTCGCTGACCGCCACACCCGTTAGCCGCCACGCCCAGTATTGCGGAATGCCCAGACACCACCGCGCCCGCGCGAAACCCTCCGGGCAGGCTCGCTCCGCCCAGAACATCTGCCGCGCGGTATGGGTCGCGGCCATCATCACCGCCGATCCCCGGTCAAGAAAACTTCCCGCGAGAGGCGCGTAGTCTTCGGCCAGTCCTTCGGGCAAGGGCTGTTCGTAATCCACCATCGGCAGGACCGCACCATCGCCCCCGGCATCCGGGTCCACGCCCACCAGCACCCCCCCCGACCCGTGCCCCGATGCCACGAAATGCGCCAGAGGATGCCGTCGTCCCAAATCGGCCAGCCCAGCCATCACCCAGAGGTTCAGCGCTTTCAGATCGTGGTGCCGCCACGGTGGACCCGGCTTCACCGGGTTCGGCAACGACAGGACCTCCACCACATGCCCGTCGATATCGCAGGCCGACAGCTTCACGTTGGACTTGCCCACGTCCAGAACCGCGATGCTGCCCGCGCTGCCCATGATCATCCGTTCGGCAGGCGGAAATCCTCGCCCCGGCTTTCGGCCATGACGAAGCGCCCGTTGGGCAGGTCATTCCCGTCCAGCTTCCACGCGATCTCGTCCAGCGTCAGGTCGTAATGCCGCCACCGCGCCGTCAGCCGCTCGCGCAGCACAGGTTCCGGCACATCCACCAGCACCGCCACATCGAACATAGGCCGCAGCCGCGACCAAGGCTCTTGACCCAGCAGCAGGTAGTTGCCCTCGACGATGATCACCGGCACCTCCGCCGAGATCATCCGCGCCCCGGCCCGCGCGATCTCGATATCCCGGTCAAAGACGGGGACGGCCACGAAGTCCTCATCCCGCGCGCGGATGCGCCGGAGTGTGTGATAGAGCCCGCCCACATCAAACGTCTCCGGCGCGCCCTTCCGGGGTCGCAGGCCCGCCGGCACAAGATGCAGGTCGTCGTAATGATAGCCATCCATCGGCAGCACCGCCGCCATCCCGGCCTGACGCTCATTCAGCGCCGCGCACAGCCGTTCGGCCACGGTGGACTTGCCCGATCCCGGCGCCCCGGCAAGGGCCGCGACCACGCGCCCCCCGCCTTTCGCCTTTTCCGCCAGCAGCGCTGTTAGCCCCGATATGTCGATGGATGGTGCCGTCACGTTGCCCCTCAGATCAGCCGATATTGCTTGGCCTTATTGCGCAGGAAGGGCAGGCCCTTGTCCATCACCTCTTGGAAATTTTCCGCCACTGGCCGCCACACGGCCAGCCCATAGCCCACTTCGGGTGGCATGTTGATGAAGCTTTCCATCGCCAGCCCGCCCTTGAAACCGACGGCCGCCAAGGTGGCATAGACCTCGTCCCAGTCGCAGGTCCCCTCGCCCGGCGTGCCCCGGTCGCTCTCTGACAGATGGATGTAGCGCAGATGTTCGCGCGCATCGAGGATGCCGTTGCCTGCGCCCTTCTCCTCGATGTTCATGTGGTAAGTATCAAGGTGGATGAAGATGTTGTCGGCCCCCACCTTCTCGATCATCCACTTGGCCTGCCAGCCGGTGTTGATCAGATGGTTCTCATAGCGGTTCACCGGTTCGATCCCGAAGGCGATCCCCTTCTTCTTGGCGTGCTTCGCCGCCGCTGCCAACGCGCGGGCGATGTTGTCATATTCCGCCATGGTTGGCGGCAACCCCGTCCGCTGCCCGATCCCGCCATAGGTGACGCCAGACAGCGCCTCGGCCCCCATCTCGGCCGCCTTGTCGATGCTATCGCAAAGCTGCGCGATGGCCCCATCCGGGTTGATCGACGCCCAATTCTTCTCCGGCAGGCCCAGCGAACAGACCGCCCGCACATTGTGCTTGTCCAAGAGCGCCCGCGTATGCGCCGCATCCACGATGGATGTGTTCAACAGAGCGATCTCAATGAAATCCATCTTGTAGGCGGCGGCGGCGGGAATGGTCTTCTCCGCCCCTGCCCTGTCCCAGTGCATGGTCCACATGCTGGTATGAACGCCGAACCCTTCCATTATCCTCTCCCTCGTTGTCGTTCTTTCCATCGTCCCGCGCCCCAGCGCAGGATCATCACGCCGACCAGAAACAGCCCCCAGACCGCCGTCGACAGGTGCTGGTTCGCGCCAAGCAGGTTCAGCCCCGAAGACAGCACCTGCAGCACCACGAGCGCGATCACCACCGGCACCACGCGACCGAACCCCCCGAACGGGTCCACCCCGCCAAGGAAACAGGCCAGCACCGTAACCAGAAGCAGCGCCTCGCCATGCCCCACGCGCACCGAATTGAACCGCGACAGCATCAAGATGCCCGCAATGGCGCACATCACGCCCGACAGCGTGTAAATCAGCACCAGCGTCCGCTTGGCATGAACACCCGAATAGGCGGCGGCCTTCAGGTTCGACCCGATCATCCGCGCCGCAAAACCATGCCGCGTTCGCGTCAGCAGCACATGCCACGCCACGGCGCACAGCCCGAACAGGATCAGCGGCACGGGAATGCCCAGCACCGACCCATGCCCCAGCGTGGCGAGATAGGGGGGAAAGCCCGAAATGTCGCCGCCCTTTGTCAGGAACTCGCCCAAACCCCGCAGGAAGATCATCATGGCCAGCGACACAAGGATGGGATGCGCCCCCACATAGGCGATCACCGCGCCCATCGCTGCCCCCGTCAGTGCCCCCACCCCCAAGGCCAGCACGGTGCCCAGAAGGAATGGACCGATTCCCGCCTCCACGCCCCCGAACTGCATCAGTACGAAGGCCAGCGTCAGCCCCGCCATGTTCGCCGTATAGATGATGGCCAGATTGAACCCGCCGGAAATGATCGGGATCAGCATCGCCAGCGTCAGGATGCCCAACTCCGGCAATTGAAAGGCGATGGACCCCAGATTGGCCCCGGTCAGGAAGTTCGGCGCCGTCACGCCAAAGATCACGACCACCAACAGCAGGAAGCCAAGCAGCCCAGGCACCTCCGGCCCGAAGGCGCGCTTCATCCGGTCGATCATTCCCGGTCCCTCCGCTTCGGTGCCAGAATCGCGGCAAGGTCGATATTGGAGGTGGAGATGGCCGCGAGGATGATGATCCCGACCACCATCTTGAAGGCATAGGGCGAAACGCCCAGCAGGTTCAGCCCGTTCTGCGCCACGGCCACCAGCGCCACGCCCAAGACACAGCCAAGCACCGACCCGCGCCCGCCGCCCAGCCGCGCGCCGCCCAGCACCACGGCGGCCAGCACGTCAAGCTCTCGCCCGATCAGCGCGTTGGGCACCACCTCCTTGGTCACATGGGCCTGCATCAGCCCGGCGATGCCCGCCATCATCCCGCACCAGCCGAAGGCGATGGCCTGCATCAGCCAGATATTGATCCCCGCCCGCCGCGCCCCTTCCGGGTTGTCACCAAAGGCATAGAGCTGCCGCCCCGTCGTCGTCCGCCGGATCAGGAACCACGTCGCCAACAGGCAAACCGCCATCACCGCAACCGGCAGTCGGATATCGGCCCAGCCGATCTCGGTCTGCAATTCCCACAGATAGATCGGGCGCGACAGCCAGTCGGGCAGGCTGTAGATGCTCTTCCCGCTTGTGAAGAACATAAGAAGGCCGAAGAAGGCGTTGAAGGTCGAGATCGTCACCACGATCGAGATGATACGGAACCCGTGGATCAGCGCTGCGTTGATCAGCCCCAGCCCGATGCCAAAGGCCATGGCCAGCGCGATCCCAACCGCCCAGCCGCCGCCGCCCATCCCGATCAGGGCCATGACGACAAGATACTGCACCACCGATGCGCCCACCGCGAAGGAAATGTCGATCCCCCCCGCGATCAGCACGACCAGCAGTCCCACCGCCCAGATCAGGTTCACCGCATTGTTGTTGATCAGCGAGGTGATGTTGACCAGCGTCAGGAATTCCGGCGCGGCAACCGAAAGCCCCGCCACCAGCAGGGCCAGAACCACCAGCAGCTTCGCCTCTGCGGGATAGGCGCGCAAGAAGTCACGCATAAACCGCCGCCTCCAACTCGGGAAGAGTGGTCTGCCGGGGATCGTATTCCCCGACGATCCGCCCGCCCGCCATGTGCAGTACACGGTCCGCGTTCACATGCACCTCCGACACCTCGTCCGAAATCAGCAGGATCGCCAGACCCTTGGCCGCCAGATCGCGCACGATGCGGAAGATGCCTGCCCGCGCGCCGACATCCACCCCTACCGTGGGGCAATCAAGGATCAGAACCTTCGGCTCCGTCGCAAGCCATTTGGCCAGCACCACCCGCTGCTGGTTCCCTCCCGACAGTGTGGACACCGCATCCCCCGGCTGGCCGATCTTCACCGCCAACTCGCGCAACCAATGTGCCACTAGATCAACCTGCGCCTTCGCCGACAGCAGACCGGCGCCCCCTGTAATCCGCCGCAGCACCGACAGCACCGCATTGTCGGAAATGCTCTGCGGCTGGATCAGCCCCAGTGCCAGCCGGTCCTCGGACACATAGGCCACCCCTGCCGCAACCGCATCACGATTGGAGGCGAAGCGCATCTCGCGCCCGTCCAGCAGGACACGGCCCTCCTCCGCCTGCGTCATCCCGAACAGCACATGCGCCAGTTCCGTCCGCCCCGCCCCGATCAGCCCCGTAAGCCCCAGCACCTCGCCCCTGCGCAGCACGAAGGACATATCCCGGAACTCGCCCTTCCGCGACAGCCCCACGACCTCCAGCACCACAGGATCGGCGGATGTCTCCCGCGCCATCACCTGATGGTCGAAGGTCTTGCCCGTCATCAATTCTGTCAGCCGCGCCTGCGTCATGCCCTCCGTCGGATAGACCCCGACCAGCCGCCCGTCGCGCAGCACCGTCACCCGGCTCGAAATCTCCAAAACCTCTGCCAGACGATGGCTCACGAAGACCACCGCAACGCCCCGCGCCGACAACGTTCGCACCACGGCCAGCAGGGCATCCGTCTCTGCCTGTGTCAGAGATGCCGTCGGCTCATCCATGAAGATCAGCCGCGCCTCGCCCACCAGCGCGCGCGCGATCGCAACCACTTGCCGCTGCGCGATAGGCAGCGTGCCCAGCCGCGCATCAAGGTCCAGTGTCACATCCAGCCGCGCCAGCGCCGCCTCGGCCTTCGCCCGCAGTGCAGAGTAATCGACGAACCTCGGACGGTTCCCCAGCATCGTCTCGAAGGCGATGTTCTCGGCCACCGTCATTTCGGCAAACAGCGCAAGGTCCTGCCAGATAACGGCAATACCCTTCTGACGCGCGACATTCGGCGTGATCGCCGACAGCCGCTCTCCGAACAGGTCCATCTCCGCGCCCGTGTCTGGCTGGTAGACCCCGGTGATGATCTTGATCAGCGTGGACTTGCCGCAGCCATTTTCGCCCGCAAGGCAATGCACCTCGCCCTGCCCCACCTCGAAAGCCACGTCCTGCAGCGCCTTCACGCCACCAAAGACCTTGGACACATGCGAGAAACGTATGGCGGGGGGGGCATCAGTCACGTCGAGCATTCCATGAAAACCCGCTCACCATGCGGGCGTAAGGTGTCCGGGGCCGCGGGAGCGGCGACCCCGGACAGACATCATCCAAAGATCAGAGGCCGAGGTCGGCCAAACCGTCAACGGTTTCCGCGTTGATGGCGATCAGGTTGTTGGTGATGATGTCTTTGTTCGCGGCATCCGGCGACACCACACCCAGACCCGGGATATCCGTGCCTTCGGTGATCTCGGTCCCGTCCATCAGCATCTTGCCCATGGTCACGAAGACACGGCCCGCTTCCGCCGGGTTCCACATGAACCCGCCCGAGATCGCGCCCGACTTCACCAGATCACGCCCCTGCCCCGGCGAGAACGGCCCGATGACATGGACGGAGCCGGTTTTGCGCTGCTCTTCGATGGCACGACCCGCACCGATGGGCCCTTGCGATCCAAAGGCAAGGAACCCGCCCAGCCCCGCATTGGCCGCCATCAGATCCAGTGCCGTCTTGCGGCTGTCATCCACATTTTCGGCCACGCCATAGCGTTCGCCGATCAGCGTCATGTCCGGGTACTTCTCGCCAAGATAGGCGATGGCCGCGTCGGCCCACGCATTGTGCAGCGGCACGGTCAGCGAGCCCACGAAGACCGCATATTCGCCCTTCCCGCCCATCTTCTGCGCCAGCAGTTCGGCATGGGTCTCGCCGAACCCCTGCGCCGAGGCCATCTCGAAGTTCCAGTCGACATTGTTGATGCCCGGCCCTTCATGGCTGACGACCTTAATGCCCGCCGCGCGCGCCTTCTCCAGCACCGGCTCCAGCGCGGCCTCGTCATTCGGCACCACGCCGATCACGTCCACGCCCTTGGCGATCAGGTCCTCGATCGCGCGCACCTGCAGCGCCGGGTCGGCGCTGGTCGGCCCGATCATCGATGCATCGACCCCCAGTTCCGCCCCCTTCTCCTTGATCCCCATCTCCATGGCGTTGAACCACGGAATGCCCCCGATCTTCACCACGACGCCCATCGTGGGCTTGTCCTGCGCGAAGGCCGCGCCCGACAGCGTGGCCGCAAAGGCAACACCCGCCATCAAGGCGGAGAAGCTACGTCTTTTCATGTTCTTCCTCCCAAAGGGCGCCCGGTGCGCCAAAGTTAGCACCATCGATTGCGCAAAACCCCTTAAAGCGTCGGCCCTCCTCAAGACCCACGTTTTTTCGGCTGATTTTGGCGCGTTGACCCGCACCGCAGGCTTGCACAATCGATATTGCGCATGAAGCCTCCAAACCTCTAGACTCGTCAAGAAGATTCTTCGACCGCCCGCTCTGCGCAGGTTCCGCCATGACGATGCAAGGCCGAAAGGCGACAATCTACGATATCGCGAAACTGACGGGGGCCTCGCCGTCCACCGTCAGTGCCGCGCTTTCGGGCGCGTGGAAGGCGCGGCGCATTAGCGAACAGAAGGTGGAACTCATCCGCCGCATCGCTGCCGAGCAGGGCTATTCCACCAACATGCAGGCGCGTGGGCTGCGGCAGGCGAAATCCGGCCTTGTCGGCATGATCATCCCTGTCCACGACAACCGCTATTTCGCCTCCATGTCGCAAAGCTTCGAAGCCTTCGCCCGCGACCGCGACCTTGTCCCCGTCATCGCCTCATCCATGCGGGACCCGATGGAAGAGAGGCGGATCGTCGAAACCCTGATCTCCTATGCGGTGGACAGCATCTTCATCGCCGGGGCCACCGATCCCGGCGCCATCACCGATCTCTGCGCTGCGGCCAATATGCGTCATGTCTTCGTCGACCTGCCCGGTCCCGGCGCGCCCTCCGTCATCTCGGACAACTATCTTGGCGCGCGCATGCTGACCCAGACGCTCTTGGCGGGCGTCCAGCCCCGCCGCAACCCCGCCCGCGACCGCATCTATTTCATTGGAGGCGTGTCCACCGACTATGCCACAGCGCGCCGGATCGAAGGTTTCCGCGACGTGCTGACCGAGGCGGGGCTTCCACCGTCACCCGAGCAGATCATCGCCTGCGGCTATCCGCCCAAACGCGCGATGCAGGAAATCGCCGCCCTCCGCGACCGGCTGGGAGACCTGCCCGCCGGGCTCTTCGTGAATTCCCTCACCGCCTTCGAAGGCGTGCTGGGCCATTTCGTGCATCTGCCGCCCGGCAGTTTCGACCGCTCCATCATAGGCTGCTACGACTACGACCCTTTCGCCGCCTATCTGCAGTTCCCTGTCCATATGGTGCGACAGGACAGCCACCGCCTGATCGAAGAGGCCTACCGACTGATCGAAGACCCCGCCCCCGGCATCACCGTGCGCGAAGTGGAACCTGCCCTCATCCCGCCGCGCACCATCTATGCCGGTCCCTTCGGCGAACATGGATGAAAAAAGGGGCCGGACTCGCGTCCGTCCCCCTCCCGCTCGACCGGGTCTTGCCGCCAGGTTCAATCCTCGACGTGCTTGCTCAGGATCGCGTCATTCGCGGTGTCGACATACATCTCCCAGCGCATCCCCTCGGGATCGACCACATCCATCTCGACGATCGACCCGTCTTCGCGGCTGATATCGAGGATGCGGTATCCCCGCGCTTCCCAGTTCCCGGCGATCTGAGACAGTGGAAGCAGGACGCCGGCTCCCGCCACACCATCATCGGCCCCGTGCCCGCCATGGCGGCGGCCGTGATCATCGCCCGGGCCGTCATCAGCCCCGTGGCCCCCGTTGCGGCGGCCGTGGTCATCGCCGGGGCCGTCATCGCTGCTGCGGCTGCCCCGATCCTCACTCCCCCGGTCATCACTCCCCGAATCGTCGCTGCCGCCATAGGCCGTGCTCGTCACCGACATCAGCGACATTGCCCCGACGACAGCGGCGGCGAACGCCACACCCATCGAGATATGGCCGGCACGGCGAAGATCATTCGTTGTCGTCATGGCAGGGTTCTCCTTCATGTTTCCTGTTGCCCCTCGTTGCGGGATGAACCAGCCTTGCCATGCGCCGCCTGACAGCGTCCTGACCCGAATTGTCAGCGAACTGTCAGCTTCGTCCTGCTAGGGATGTCCGATGATCCGACCAACCCTCCTCATTCTTCTCGTGCTGCTGCACGCGGCTGCACCAGCCCTCGCCAAGGATGGCGACGGCGGGGGTGGCGGTGGCCATGGCAGCGATGATCGCGGTGGCGATGACAATGGCGGCGACAGCGACGACAACGGCGGTGACAGCGACGATGATGGCAGCGGCGCCCGTGCCGGGGTGTCTTCGGGCCTGATCCTGCCCCTCGCAGCCATCCTTGCGCAGGTGGAACCGGAATTCGGGGCCCGCATGATCGACGCCGACCTGAAGAAACGCCGGGGCCGCGCGATCTATGAACTCGAGATGATCACCACCAATGGCCGCGTCCTCGACCTTAAGGTCGACGCCGCCACCGCGCGCGTTCTGGACATCGAGGTCGATGACTGATGCGCGCCCTCATTGTCGAGGATGACGCCCGCATCGCGGATCTCGTCGCCTCCGCCCTATCTGCGGCCGGATTCCGCACCGAAACCGTCGGCGATGGCGACACCGCCTGGTTCCAGGGCGGGACAGAGGATTATGACCTCGTCATCCTGGATCTCGGCCTTCCCCGGCTCGACGGCCTCACCCTGCTGAAGCGATGGCGGGGCGAGGGGCGGGCCTTCCCCATCCTCATCCTATCCGCCCGCGGCACATGGTCCGAGCGGGTGGAGGGGATCGAGGCCGGGGCCGACGACTACCTGCCCAAACCCTTTATGGTCGAGGAACTCACCGCCCGCGCCCGTGCCCTCGTCCGCCGCGCGGCGGGGCAGGTACAGACCGTCCATCGTCTCGGCGCACTGGCCATCGACACCAACCGCATGACCGTCACGCGCGACGGCCTTCCCGTCGCACTGACGCCGCTGGAATTCCGACTGCTCTCCTATCTTCTGCTGAACCGCGACCGCACCGTCGCGCCTTCCGAACTCCTCGACCACATCTACGGCACCGAGGACGGACGCGAGGCGAACGCGATCGAAGCGGTGATCACTCGCCTGCGCCGCAAGCTCGGCGCCGGGGCAATCGAAACCCGGCGCGGCTTCGGGTACCGACTCGGAACCGATCCATGAGACGCGCCTCCCTCCGCCTGCGGCTTGCGCTGGCCGGAGCGCTGGTCCTGATCCTCACGCTCATCGCCGCCCAGCTGGGGATGTCCACCCTTTTCAACCGCCACGCTGAACGCGCCATCGCCGCCGACCTGTCCGATCTTTCGGACTACCTCATCGCCGCCATCGAGGCACAAGCCGACGGCAGCCTCGATCTGCCCGAACCGCCCCCCGATCCGGCCTATGCCCGCCCTTATTCCGGTCACTACTGGGCCGTCAACGCAGGGGATGACATCTGGACCTCTCGCTCGCTGTGGGATTTCACCCTATCATTGCCGCCAGCCCCCTCACCCGGCGAAGACGCCATCCTCACCCTGCCGGGCCCGCAAGACACGGCCCTTCTCGCGCTCGACCGCAGCGTGATCCGCAGCACGCCGCAGGGCGACCGCTCCCTCCGGATCACCGTCGCCATCGACCGCGCACGGATCGACGCTGCCCGCGCCGCCTTCGAAGCCGAGATGCTGCCCTGGCTCGCCGTTCTTGGCTTCCTGCTCCTCGCCGCAGGGGCGGTGCAGATCGTGGTCGGCCTCGCCCCTCTGGCCACGCTGGGCCGCCGCCTCACCGATCTGGCCAGCGGGCGTGTAGACCGCATCGGCGATGGCGTGCCACTGGAGATCATTCCCCTCGCCCGCCAGATCGACGCCCTTCTCGACGCCCGTGCACAAGAGATCGAACGCTCCCGTCGCCGCGCCGCCGATCTGGCGCATGGGTTGAAGACACCGCTGCAGGCCCTGCTTGGCGAAGCGCGCACCCTGCGCAACCTCGGGCGCAGCGACGAGGCCGAAGGTGTCGAAACCGTCGTCCTGTCCATCCGACGGCAGGTGGACCGCGAACTTGCACGCGCCACCATAGCGGGCAGCGCACCCTCCGCCCGCGCCGACATTGCGCGCAACGTCGAAGGCGTGGTTGCCGTGCTGCGCCGCACTCCGGCCGGGGGCGCATTGGACTGGCGGATCGACATACCTGCCAACCTCCTCGTCAGGATCGACGGAGCCGACCTGACCGAGGCACTTGGCGCTCTGATCGAAAATGCCGCCACCCATGCCCGCAGCCGCGTCACCATCACCGCGCAACGCGACCGCGCCGAAGCGCGGCTTACCATCCGCGATGACGGTCCGGGAATGCCCGAAGACCAAATCGCCCGCCTGCGCCAGCGCGGCCAAAGGCTGGACACCAGCGGCGAAGGCTCCGGCCTCGGCCTGTCGATCGCCGACGAGATCGCCGCCAGCGCAGGCGGCAGCTTGACGATCGAGGATACGGGCAAGGGTCTCTCGGTCCACCTGTCGCTGCCCGCCATCCCCGAGGCCTGACCCCCCGATCCCGCGAAACCGCATTCTTTCCTTCAATTCGACACCGAATCGAAGTTAATGATTATGAGTTTCATTTGGGCCGGCCGTGCCGGACACCCTCGCTATGTCCCGTTTGCACAAGATCGCCGCCGCCAGCATCTTCATCGCGCTTGTCGTTCTGGCGTTGAAGCTCGGTGCGTGGTGGGTGACGGGCTCCATCGCGCTCTTCTCGGAAAGCACCGAAAGCCTTGTCAACCTCGCCTCGGCGCTGGCGGCTTTCGTGGCGGTTTGGCTGGCCGCGCGCCCGGCTGACACGCGCCATCCCTTCGGCTTCCACAAGGCCGAACTCCTCAGCGCGCTCTTCGGCGGCACACTCATCACCCTCGCCGCTGTGATCATCCTGCGCGAGGCGGTAACGGGCCTTTTCGACCCGCAACCGGTGCAGGCAATGGTGACGGGCCTCCTCCTCTCCTCGCTGGGCAGCGTCATCAACGGGATCTGGTGCTACGTGCTGATCACCGAAGGTCGCAAGCTGCGCTCGCCCGCGCTGCAGGCCGATGGCCGCCACCTCCTATCCGACGTACTCTTTTCCGCCGCCGTGATCATCGGCCTTGTCGCCAGTTCCTTCACCGGCTGGCTGATCCTCGATCCGCTCATCGCCGGGCTTGTTGCGCTCAACGTCCTGCGCACGGGCTTGTCGGTCGTCTTTGGCGCGCTGCGCGGCCTCCTCGATGAAAGCCTGCCGGAAACCGAGCTTCAGAAGATCCGCGCCGTGATCCTTGCCGAAGGTGGCGATGGCCTGCGCATGCGAGACCTGCGCACCCGCCATGCCGGAGCCGCCACCTTCATCGAATTCTGCCTGATCCTACCCGGCGGAATGACGGTCGCAACAGCGCATCAGCTGACCCTGCGCCTCACCCATGCCCTGCAGAAAGCAACGCCCAACAGCCAGATCACCATCCATATCGAGGCGGATCGCGGCAGTGCCTCCCCCTTCTCGGTCATTGATGGCGGCCGGAAGGATCGCGCCTGATCCCGCGCCCGTGAACGGCAAAGGGGCCGGACGAAGCTTGCGCTTCCTCCGGCCCCCACCAATTTCGCTCCATCACTGCACGGTCTTGCCCAGTCGCATTTCCAGCAGTGCCACGAATTTCTCGCGGAAATCCGGGCGGCCAGAGAGGATCGTCATCACCTCATTGGCGCCCCATCCCTTCACGTCGACGCGGCCGCTTTGGGCCCATTCACCGAGCAGGGTCTGCAGTTCGTTCAATTCTCGATCATACATCTCATTTCATCCCCAAGATGCCGGACGTCGTCCTGCGGGGCCCCCCGGCCGGTTTCCCGGCCGGGGGGTGTGCTTCATCAGAAGGTGAAGGACGAGCCGTCGAGGGTATGCGCCCCGCGCAGCGTCAGCGAGAAGTCGGCATCCGCATCGCCGTC
>VYLE01000114.1_pt1 | contig 76031 bp, 79 predicted proteins | sample 5114391 | NCBI WGS metagenome assembly VYLE01 (sample SAMN12291771, study PRJNA351875) | freshwater metagenome | isolation source: freshwater lake | place: USA: Michigan, Kent Lake | collected 2013-08-15 | reverse complement strand
GGCGGCTTTGCCGGCGGCCCGGCGGTTCGCCCGGGTGGCGGCAGCTTTACGGCCGGTGCGGCGGCGAACGCCGGCGCAGCCTTCGGAGGCCGCAACTTCGCGGGCGGCGGCCATAACTGGCACGGCGGCGGCGGCAATTGGCACGGTGGCGGCTGGCATCGCCGCGGCGGCGGAGGGTTCGGACCCGGCTTCGTCGCGGGCGCTGCGATCGGCGGCCTCGGTTCCTACGCCTATTACGGCGGTGGCGGCTACTACAACGACCCGTACTACTACGGCGACAGCTATTACGATGAGCCGTCCGTTGCAGTCGTCCAGGACGACGGCGGCGACTCCGTGGCGTACTGTGCACAACGCTTCAAGTCGTACGATCCTGCCTCGGGCACCTATCTCGGCTATGACGGTCAGCGGCATCCCTGCCCGTAAGCAAAGCATCATCTCACGAAAAGGCGCCGCAGCGATGCGGCGCCTTTTTTCGTTTAATCGCGCCGGCGTTGCGACGAAGCGCAACGCGTGATCGTCGCGCTATTCACCGCACCGTGCATATCTCATCTTTTCCAATCGCAAATTGACCAACTCCGCGATTCGCCTATATCAGCAATGACGGGACGTCGATCTGCTGGGGAATGTCATGCCGCGCTTGATCGTGGCCGACGACGATCCGATGGTTGGCGCAACCATTGAGGTGAGCTCTCAACGTCAGTCTCTCGACGTGACGCTGGCCTACGCTGGTGAAACGGAGTTCGCTGCGCACGAAGCGCGGCCATTCGAGATGAAGGCGCTGAACGTTCACATGCCGCCGATGAGCGGTGCCGAAATCATCTGCCGCCTCCTCCATTCGCGCGCGCCGGAAATCCCGGCGAACGCAAGGACGGGATGCACACAGGCGTCACGGCCGGCGCGTATGAACACGATGTCTGCATGCCTCATGGTCTCAGGCGGCGATGCCCTGCCGTCGGACAAGAAAGAGGTCCCTTGATCCCGACACAGCGTCTCATCCTTGGTGTTGGGCTGGCGATCCTCCTCGTGATCGCTGCGACCTCGATCGGGCTCGACGTGAAGTCGCGCTCTGATGCCGTGTCGGTCAACCATACGCTCGAAGTGTTGAACAAGATCGCGGACCTCCGTCTCCAGTTGCGGCGCGCCGAGAGTGCCGCGCGCGGCTACCAGCTCTATCGCACGCAAGGATTTCTCGACGAATTCCAGGCGGCGCGAGACCGCGTCACACCGCTTTTGAGGGATCTCGGGCACGACATCAGCGACAATTCCGAGCAGGAGGCCTGATGGAAAAGCTGTCGGTCAATCTCAATCAGCTGGCCGCGGTCGAACGGAAGCTGCTCGCCGCCCGCGAAGCGGACTCGCGCCGTACCGGGATCGTGCTGCTCGGGATCGACCTTGCCGGAGCGCTGGTCATCGTGCTCCTCGTCGTGATGGTCATGCGCGAGAGCCAGCGCACCACGGTGGAGCTCCAGAGCTCACTGCTGGAGACCAAGGCCGCCAAGGAAGCGCTGGAGGCTGCCGTCGCCGAACGCACCGAGCATCTCGTCAACGCCCATGACGAGCTGCGCCTGTCCGTCAACGTGCTGCAGAGCACCTTCCGCAGCATGGCCGAGGGTGTCCTGGTCATCGACACCGACAGGAACATCCTGCTGTCGAACCCGGCTGGCGAGCGCATGCTGCTGTACCGGTCGAGCCGGAATCTGCACGATTTGCGCGCTCTGTCCGACGTGTTTCACAGCGACGGCGTGACCCATTTCGGGCCGGACGAGCTGCCCTCCGCGCGCGCATTGCGCGGGGAATCCTTCGAGGAGCTCGAACTCGTCGTCCGCCCCCACAGCGGCAATCGTGTGCGTCATCTGATGGTCAGCGGCCGGCCGATGATGAATGCGCAAGGCGCGATCTCCGGCGCGGTCCTCGTCTATCACGACGCCACGGCATCGCGCGAAACCGAACGTCAGCTGCACCAGTCGCAGAAGCTGGACGCGATCGGGAAGCTGACCGGTGGCGTCGCACACGACTTCAACAACATGCTGACCGTGATCTCCGGCAACACCGAGACGCTGGTCGCCGAACTCAAGGACCAGCCGGAGTTGCAGCGATCAGCCCGCCTGATCGACGATGCCGCCCAGCGCTGCGGCGAGTTGATCCAGCATCTGCTCGCGTTCGCGCGGCGACAGCCGCTGCAGCCGCGCAACGTCGAGATCAATTCCGCGATCGCGGACATCGCCAAGCTGCTGCGGCCCACGCTGGGCGAGCAGATCCAGATCGACACCGTGCTGGAACAGGGGCCGATGACCTCGCACATCGATCCCTCGCGGCTCACCAACGCCGTGCTGAACATGGCGATCAATGCCCGCGACGCCATGCCGAACGGCGGCCGGCTGCTGCTCGAGACCCGCCGCGTCGCGCTGGACGACGCCTATGCGGAGGCCAATCCCGACGTCACGCCCGGCACCTATGTCATGCTCGCGGTCAGCGACACCGGCACGGGCATGTCGCCCGAGATCCAGCAGAAGGCGTTCGAGCCCTTCTTCACCACGAAGGAGATCGGCAAGGGATCGGGTCTCGGCCTCTCGATGGTCTACGGCTTCGTCAAGCAGTCCGGCGGCCACATCAAGATCTACAGCGAGGAAGGCCACGGCACCACGATCAAGCTCTATCTGCCGCCCGGCGAAGGCAGTCGCGAAGCCCTCGCAGGCGAGGCCACGCCGTCCAGGGCGACCGGCGGCGCGGAGAGCATCCTCGTTGTCGAGGACGACGGTCTCGTTCGCAATTTCGTCACGGCCCAGCTCAAGAGCCTCGGCTACCGCACATTGTCCGCGGCCGACAGCCAGGCTGCGCTGCAGCTGATCGAGTCCGGCGAGGCCCTGGACCTTCTCTTCACCGACATCGTCATTCCGGGCGGCGTCAGCGGGCGCGACCTTGCCGATGAGGCGCGCAAGCGCCGCCCCGGCCTGAAGGTGCTCTACACCTCCGGCTACACCGACAACGCCATTGTCCATCACGGCAAGCTGGATGACGGCGTCATGCTGCTGACCAAGCCCTATCGCCGCAACCAGCTCGCCGAGACGATCCGCAGGGCGCTGGACGGCGGCGGCGGTCCTCCGGCTTGAAGCGCCGACGGCAAAGCGCGGAAGGCTCGGCAATCGGTGTCTCGCCGCTGCCGGCGCCTAGCGCGATGAATGACGCGGCTTCGCAGTCGTCGTGCTGGTGGGCGCAGCTTCCGAAATCGAGAATGTCAGCCAGGTGTTCCAGCCCGATGGCCGGTTGGCGGCATCGAACTCACCATAGCCCTTGAGGCCGAGAAAGGCGTGGTTTGCGCCGATCGGGAAGATATAGCCGATCTGCGGACCGACCCCGAGAACACGCGAGCGAAATGGCCCCAGAATGGGGTGCTGTCCGGAATCGTCGGTGACTTGCTGGTAGGCGTACCCAACCAGGCCAATGAAGACCTGCTTGGAAAGAAACTTGGATGCGCCCCAGTCGAAATGGAAATCGATGCCGCTTTGATATTGCGTGGCCGTGTTCTTGAAATTGTAGGTGAACCCCGCAACGCCAGAGAATTCCAGGCCGGTGGCCGGGTTGAGGTAGGTGTATCCGCCGCCGCCATCGATGGCGCCGTGCCCGATTCCGGTATTGGCGAGGCGCGTCGACTGATAGTCTCCCACGGGAATATCGCCGGTCGCATAGGTCATCCAGTTGTGGACGCCGTCGTGCCACTTGAGCGACACGACGGGATAGAGATCGCCGACCGAGACCAGCGTATCGGTCAGGCTGCCGGTCCGCGTGCTGCCGAACGGGCCGACATTGGTGGTCAGCGTCCCGTCGAGCCCGACCGCACTGCGGGCAAACGTTCCGGTGAGACCCACGGCCAGCTGCCCCCCGAACACCGGCGTGCCGAACGTGTAACTCGGAGCCAGGATCAGGATATCGGCCTGGGCATTCAGGCTGGCGTTCAGATTGACATTGACGGTCGCCGGAAGCCTGCCGGTCGTGATCTCCCGGGATGCCGCGATCCCGCCGGAGCCGCCGACCGAGGTGTGGTAGTAGACCGTGCCAAGCGACCATCCCGGCGTCATCGGCACGGCCGCGAGGCTGCCGAATTGGCCAGGCAGCCAGAACGAAATGCCGTTCTCGTCCGCGCTCGCCATCGTCGGCGACAGGAGAGCAAGTGCGGCGGCAGCGAGCGCGCAACGCGATCGCGGACCGGACGTCGTACGGAAAGTCATGATTGCCACCTCACAGCCAATCGAATGGATCGATGAACCTCAAGGGGCGAACGCAAATCCGCCCCTTGCGATTGCTCAATCGGACAAGCCCTTCTTCAGAAGGGCCGCTTTGCGCCCCTCCGCCGCTTCGTCGCGATCGGCCTTCTTCATGTCCTTCAGCTCGACCGTCACCCGGTTGATCACGCCGGAAAACTTGAACGGCACCTTGTAGGCTTCCGTCACGGGCGTACCTTCATCGGCACCGACATCGGCGCCCTCGTCGGCCGAGAAGCCGCAACACTGGGTGCGGTCGATGCGTCCGCTCGCGACATTCCTGCCGTTGACGAACAGCGTGCCGATGCCGCCCTTGCCGATTCCACCGCCATCATAGGCGAACTCGAAGCGGATGGTGGATTTTCCGGCAGGCAGGGCCTGCGGTGCAGCAATCGTAAATCGCTGCAGACCGAGGAAATTGTACGTGTAGGTTGGCTTGCCATCCTTCAGGTACAGGCTCCAGCCGCCAAACCGCCCGGCCTGGGCGAGGACGACCCCGCTGGCTCCGCCACGGGGAATGTCGAGATCGGCCGTGATCGCGTGCGAACGGTTTTTCGTATTGATGAAGACATTCTCCGACATGCCGAGCATGCCCTCGTGAACCGTGAGCGAGGTGCGGCCCGCCATCAGGTCGGGGCGTCCGACCAGAGCCGGGTTCAGTCGCTCCAGGGTCCGGTCGTCGAGCGGCAAGACGGAATACTTGACGGCCTCCTTCAGGAAGAGGTCCTGAAGCTCCTTCAACTTGTCCGGGTTCCTGGCCGCCAGATCATTCGCCAGGCTGAAATCCGAACGCGTATCGTAGAGCTCCCAGATGTCCTGATCGAGCGGCCGGCGGTTCTTCGTCTCCCAGGCCGCACGATGAATCGTTCCGGCCAGCCAACCGTCGCTGTAGATCGCGCGGTTGCCGAAGATCTCGAAGTACTGGGTCAGGTGCCGGCCTGGCGCCTTGGCGTCGGCAAAGCTGTAGGCCATGCTGACACCCTCGATCGGGGTCTGCGGCGTTCCGTTCACGCTTTTGGGCTCGGGAACTTTCGCGGCTTCGAGGATGGTCGGCACGATATCGATCACGTGGTGCCACTGCGAGCGCACCTCGCCCTTTGCGGCAATGCCTTTCGGCCAGTGGATGACCATGCCGTTGCGGGTGCCGCCATAGCTCGAGGCCACCTGCTTCGTCCAAGTGAACGGCGTATCGCCGGCGACCGCCCAGCCGGCCGCATAGTGGCTGTACGTCATCGGCCCGCCCAGTTCGTCATAATGCTTGAGAATGTCCTGGACGCTCTCCTGCACGCTGTTGAAATAGGTCATCTCGTTGAAGAGACCGTTCATGCCGCCTTCCGCGCTCGCCCCGTTGTCGCCGATGATGTAGAAGACGAGCGTGTTGTCGAGCTGGCCGGTCGCCTTGACGGCGTCGATCAGGCGGCCGATCTGGGTGTCGGCGTATTCGCCAAAGCCTGCGAACACCTCCATCTGGCGGGCGAACAGCCTCCGCTCGTCGGGGCTCAGAGCGGCCCAGTCCTTGATGGCATCCGGCTTGGGCGCCAATCGGGTGCCGGCCGGCACCACGCCGAGCTTGATCTGCCGCGCCAGCGTCTCCTCGCGCAGCTTGTCCCAGCCCTGATCGAACTTGCCCTTGTACTTGGCGATCCATTCCTTCGGCACGTGGTGCGGCGCATGGGTCGCGCCCGGCGCGAAGTAGATGAAGAACGGCTTATCGGGCGTCAGCGACTTCTGGTATTGCATCCAGTCGATCGCCTTGTTGGTCATGTCCGTCATGAAATTGTAGTTGGGATCCTTCGACGGCTCGACTTGGGTCATGCCGTCGTAGATCAGCGGAGCCCATTGATTGGTCTCCCCGCCCATGAAGCCGTAGAACTTGTCGAAGCCCTGTCGGGTCGGCCAGCGATCGGTCGGACCGGACGGACTGACCTCCCATGCCGCGGTCTCGTGGTTCTTGCCGAAATGCGCGGTGCTGTAGCCGTTGAGCCTCAGCATCTCCGCAACGGTCGCGACGCTGTTGGGGCGCTGTCCGGTCTGCCCCGGAAAGGTCGTCGCGGTTTCAGCGATCGATCCAAAATTGTTCATGTGATGATTGCGGCCACTCAGCAGCGCCGAGCGCGTCGGCGAACAGAGCGCCGTCGTGTGGAATTCGTTGTAGCGCAGACCCTCGTTCGCCAGCGTCTCCACCGTCGGCATGCGGATCGGACCGCCGAACGCGCCGGACTGACCGAATCCCATGTCGTCGATCAGCACGATCAGCACGTTGGGGGCACCATTGGGCGCCCTCACCTCGAAGCGCGGCGGCGGCGTCGCATTGCGGGCATCGAACACCGTGCTGTGCGGATAGGACGGCTCGGGAATCGGCAGCACGCTGCGATCGGTCGGAAGCATGGGCGGCGGCGCAGCGACTTGTTGGGCCTTCGCCGGAAATGGCATCAGCGCGATCAGGGACAGCGCGACGGCAGCCGTCTTCATGGATCTCATGTCAGCGACCTCAACGAAAAGAGACTTGGAAATTCGGTTACTGGGATGCGGGCGGATGCGCGCCTGCGCATCCCGTGACTGACCGCATCTCGCTCCAGGATCAGCGCCGGCCGACGCGATTGACTGGACCACCGCGATTCATGGGCCTTCCCGCGACCCCGACTCCAGGTGTCGCCACGGCGCGCGCGACCGGTCGGGGCCGCAACACGACTCCAGGTCTGGCGATGCATCCAACGGGGTAGTCGACGTATTGGCAGTAAACCACCACTGCGTCCGCGGTTGCCGTGCTTGCGGTCACGAAGCCGGCGGCCAATCCAGCCGTCAGCAGTGCAGACGATAATGCGACTGAAAGTTTCATCCCGGCGCCTTCCATATTCTCGTTGTTGTCTTTGGTGGCGATTTCCACTTGCCGACTTTACCCGGCCCCTCCATCGTCGCATTGAGGCATGTCAAGTTGCCTCGGGCATCAGCCGTGCCTGATATCTCGCGCGGATCCGCGCACTTGCGGCGGATCTGCCGAACGAAGGAGGATGATTGACACGCAAGCGGCGCAAAGCGGCAAACAAGATGACTCGCAGCGCGTCGGCCGCGCGGCAGGACGCGGCTGCGCCGCCCTTCCTCAAGACGCGCTGGCTATCCAAAGTGCGACGGGTCTCGAGGCCGTCGATCTGGGTTCCCGTTGTCGTCGCCGCAGCGCTGGCGTTTGTCGCGACGATTGCATTCGCGCCGATCGGCGACCGCGGCGGTGGCTTGTCGACCCCACCCGAGGCCGCCTATGTCGGCAGCGAAACCTGCGCCGGCTGCCATCAGGCCGAAGCCAGATTGTGGGCCGCCTCGCAGCACAAGGCGGCGATGCAGCACGCCAGCGAACAGACCGTGCTCGGCAATTTCAATGACGTCGGCTTCGACCATTACGGCGTGCATTCGCGCTTCTTCCGCAAGGACGGCAAATTCCTGGTCGAAACCGACGGCGCCGACGGCAAGCTCGCCGTATTCGACGTAAAGTACACATTCGGCGTCGATCCGCTGCAGCAATATCTCGTCGCGTTTCCGGATGGCCGCCTGCAGGCCCTGCCGATCGCCTGGGACAGCCGGCCCGCGGTCGCCGGCGGCCAGCGCTGGTTTCACCTCTCGCCCAACGAGGCCATCAGACACGACGACGTCCTGCACTGGACCGGGCCGAACCAGAACTGGAACTTCATGTGCGCCGAATGCCACTCCACCGGCGTGCGCAAGAATTACGATCCGGCGCACGATCGTTTTGCGACGACATGGGCGGAGATCAGCGTCGGCTGCGAAACCTGTCACGGCCAGGGCTCGCACCACGTCGCCTGGGCCGACAGGCAACGCAGCTGGTGGCCGCCACGCACGCAACAGCAACCCGACAAGGGATTGCTGGTGAACTTCAACGAGCGGCTCGGCGTCACCTGGCCGATCGACCCGCGCACCGGACGACCAGGACGCTCATCCGCCCCGGCGCTGCTGCGCAAGGAGGTCGAGACCTGCGGCCTCTGTCATGCCAGGCGGGCCAGCCTGCGCGAGGACTGGATCCCCGGCGAATGGCTCTCGCAGACCCACAGCGTCGAGGCGCTCACCCGCACCACCTATCATGCCGACGGGCAGATCCGCGACGTCGAGGAGCCCTACAATTATACACCATTCAAGCAAGGCAGGATGTTCGCGGCGGGCGTGACTTGCAGCGATTGCCATGAGCCGCACAGCGCGAAGCTGCGCCTCCCGGGCGAAGGCGTCTGTCTGCAATGCCATGCATCGGACAAATATGCCGACGTGACGCATCGCCACCATGCCGCGGTCGATCCGGCGCCGACCTGCATCTCCTGCCACATGCCGACCCGCACCTATATGGGCATCGATGTCAGGCACGATCACACGTTCAGGATCCCGCGCCCCGATCTGTCCGTCAGCCTGGGAACGCCGAACGCCTGCAACGACTGTCATCGCGACAAGACGGCGCAATGGTCCGCGGCGACCGTCGATCGCTGGTTCGGGTCCGAGCGCAAGGGCTTCCAGACCTACGGGCCTGCGTTTCACGCCGCCCGCAACGATCAGGCCGATGCAAACGCCCTGCTCTCGGTGCTTGCCGAGGACAGGCAGGCGCCGGGGGTCGCGCGCGCCAGTGCGCTGGGCGAACTCGCATCGCGCCTGAGGCCGGCCAATGTCGCGACGGCGCGCCCCGCGCTCGCCGATCCCGATCCGATGGTCCGGATCGGTGCGCTCGACATGCTGGAGAGCCTGCCCGTGAGCCAGACATGGCCGCTGGCCTCACCGCTGCTCGCAGATTCCGTGCGCGGCGTGCGCATCAGGGCCGCGGCCCTGCTCGCGCCGGTCCAGGTCGCGAGCCTGCCGGAAGCCGATCGCGCGCGCTTCGAGCGCGCGGCTGATGAATTCATCGCCGCCCAGCGCGCCAGCGCCGAACGCCCCGAAGCGCGCACCGCGCTCGCGGATTTCCTTGGCCGTCGCGGCCGGACGGCGGAGGCCGAGACGGAGTATCGGGCGGCGCTGAGGCTCGGCCCGCGCTTCACGACGGCCGCGATCAATCTGGCCGATCTCTACCGTCGGACCGGCCGGGACGACGATAGCGAAGCCGTTCTGCGCGCGACGATCGCGACATCGCCGGCCGATGCAGCGGTGCATCACGCGCTCGGCCTCGCGCTGACGCGCCTGAGGCGGCCGGCCGAGGCCCTCACCGAACTGCGGCAGGCCAGCGAATTGGAGCCGGCGCAGGCGCGCTACGCCTACGTCTATGCCGTCGCGCTGCACTCCGCCGGACGTGCCGGCGAGGCGATGACGGTCCTGACCAAGGGGCTCGAGGACCATCCGGGGCAACGGGACATGCTGTCCGCGGCGCTGCTCTTCAGCCGGGAGGCCGGCAACGCAAGGGCCGCGCTGGGCTACGCCGAGCGCCTCGCGACCATCACGCCGGACGACAAAAGTCTCGCGGCCCTGATCGCGCAGATCCGACGGCAGATCGATCCCCCGACCAACGATCCGGACGAGGCTGCGCGGCAACAGCGCCAGCGCTGAGACACCGGCTTGAGTTGCATCAAGGAACCTTGCGGCGATTCCGCCTAGCGTGAGCGTGCAAGGAGATCAGCCATGTTTATTTCGACCGACGACTTCCGCCTCAAAGCCGAGAACTTCGACCTCACGCGCATCGAGAATATCGTGCGCATCGCCTGCGGCCTGTTCTATCTGCCACACGTGGCGGGCAAGTTCACCGCGATCGGCGTGCTCAATCCGGGCATCGTCAAGTTCTTCGCCGCGGCCGGCCTGGCGCCGCCGGAGGCGTGGGTCTACCTGGCCGCAGCGGCCGAGTTGTCGGTCGCCATCGCGCTCACCCTCGGCCTTTGCACGCGCTTTGCCGCGCTCGGCTCGGTCGCGCTGATGGCGGTTGCCGTTTACTCGCTGCAGGTCGTGAAGGGCTTCGGCTGGACCTGGAACACCGGCGGCTACGAATATCCGGTGTTCTGGGGCATCTGCTCGCTGGCGGTCGCCGTGCAGGCCTGGAAGGTCTGGGCAGGCCAGGCCAGGCGCGCGCTCGGCAGCCAGCCGGTGCGGATGGCGCCCGCCGAATGACGAGGCTCAGCGCGTCGCCAGCACCACGGCGGCGAGCGTGAAGATCAGCGCGGCGATCTGCCCGGGTCCGAGCGGCTCGTGCAGCGCCAGCGCGGAGGCGACGACGCCGATCACCGGCACCGCCATGGTGCCGATCGCGGCGACCGAGGCCGGCAGCCGCGACAGCGCCGCGAACCAGCTGACATAGGCGATGCAGAACTGCACCACGGTCGAATAGACCAGCAGCCACCAGCCGGCGGTGGTGACCTTGTCGAGATGCGTGGTCTCGATCGCAAGGCCGATGATCGAGATCGGCAGGCAGCCGATCCCGATCTGCCAGGCCGCCGCCGTGATCGGCGGCAGCTTGATCGGGTACTTCTTCGAGAACACCGTGCCGAGCGCGAAGCCGGCGGCCCCGCACAGCGCCATGATGATGCCCGGCAGCTTCTCCGCGCTCGCGGCGATGCCGTTGCCGCCCATGATCGAACCGAGCCCGATGAAGGCCATCACCAGCGACAGCGTGCGCAGCACGGTCGGGCGCTCGCCCAGCACCGGCCAAGCGATGATCGAGGCCCAGACCGGCATCGTGTAGGCGATCAGCGCCGCCTCGCTCGCCGGCAGCCACAGCAGCGCCAGCCCCATCAGCACCATCCAGCCGGTGACGTTGAGAAGGGCCGCCGTGAGGAGCCGCGGCCACACCGCGCGCGGGACCTTGAGACTGTCGCGGCGGAGCAGCGCCAGCGCCGCCAGCAGCACGGCGCCGAGCACGCCGGTCACCCCGCGCAGGGTCAGCGGCGGCAGTTCGGCGAGCAGGAACTTGGTGACGGGCCAGTTGAAGCCCCAGCCGATCGAGGTGATCGCGAGGAACATCAGGCCGGCCGGGGCGATGCGCGGTCGCGCATCCCGGCTCATCGAATCAAGCATGCGGGCAGTCCGGCAAAATCGAACGGCAGCTTGGCCCGGATTCGCCCCCGCGACCACCGCCGCCGGGCACATGCCTGCCCATCCGATCCGGGCGGTTACGTGAGTCCCGCTGACGCAACCCCGCTGCCACAAAATATAGCTGCCCTGTGAACAGCGGGATGAAGCCCCGCCATCGCCTCCCGATACAAATTTTTTCGGTTGGGAATCCCTGAGGACTCACTGATACTTGGGTCCACAACAGGCGCGGGCTTGCCCCCTGTTATCCCCCGCAATCCACCACATTTAGTATTTGATTCAGGAACTCGCACTAGTTCTTGACGGGCGCGATGGAGAGTCCTAGCTTCCGGTCCGTTCGGCGCGAGTGGTGTTTGCGTCCCGCCGGCACTCCCCCAAAGGGTCCGCACAAACAGCACTCCGCCAGGCCAGACGAAGGCAGCGGAACGAGGGCGTGTCTGCCCTCGGCGAGGCGGATTTTCGGGCGCTGAACGGGCCGGAAACAGGCCCGGATGGCAAGAGTTAGGACGACGTGGCGTTGGGGCGTTGAACGCAGGTCGCGCGCATCCCGTTGGGGCGGATGGGCGTGGACATGCCGGCCGGTCAGCGGGTGCGCGCACCCGTCGATGCGGCCGGGAGAACAAGGGCCGGGTCCACCGGCTGAACTGCGAAGCCTTCCGGCCGGTCGGCCTTGGCGGGTTTCGCGAACTGAAATGTCGACCCGGCGCCTGAACGGAGGCGATCCGGGCAAAGCTTAGGACGGGGCAAGACGATGCGGATTGAGCGGCGCCACACCACTTCTGGACAATCACCTTATGCGGGTATCGAATTCCGCCTCACCACGTCGGAGATCCGCAATCCCGACGGCTCAGTGGTCTTCAAGCTGGAGAATGTCGAGGTCCCGACCCAGTGGTCGCAGGTCGCCTCCGACGTGCTCGCCCAGAAGTACTTCCGGAAAGCGGGCGTCGCCGCGCGCCTGAAGAAGGTCGAGGAAGAGTCCGTCCCCTCCTTCCTGTGGCGTTCCGTGCCCGACCTCGAGGCGCTCGCCCAGCTGCCGGAGAAGGAGCGCTATGTCAGCGAGCTCTCCTCCAAGCAGGTGTTCGACCGCCTCGCCGGCTGCTGGACCTATTGGGGCTGGAAGGGCGGCTATTTCACCTCCGACGACGACGCCCAGGCCTTCTACGACGAGCTGCGCTACATGCTCGCCATGCAGATGGTCGCGCCGAACTCGCCGCAATGGTTCAACACCGGCCTGCACTGGGCCTATGGCATCGACGGCCCCGGCCAGGGCCATTATTACGTCGACCCCTTCACCGGCAAGCTGACCAAGTCGAAGTCGGCCTATGAGCATCCGCAGCCGCATGCCTGCTTCATCCAGGGCGTCGGCGACGACCTCGTCAACGAGGGCGGCATCATGGACCTCTGGGTCCGCGAGGCGCGCCTGTTCAAATACGGCTCCGGCACCGGCTCCAACTTCTCGCGGCTGCGCGGCGAAGGCGAGAAGCTGTCCGGCGGCGGCCGCTCGAGCGGCCTGATGAGCTTCCTCAAGATCGGCGACCGCGCCGCCGGCGCCATCAAGAGCGGCGGCACCACCCGTCGCGCGGCCAAGATGGTCGTGGTCGACGTCGATCACCCCGACATCGAGACCTATATCGACTGGAAGGTGAAGGAGGAGCAGAAGGTCGCCGCCCTCGTCACCGGCTCCAAGATCAACCAGAAGCACCTCAAGGCGGTGCTGAAGGCCTGCGTCAATTGCGAGGGCTCGGGCGACGACTGCTTCGACCCCGAGAAGAACCCTGCCCTGCGCCGCGAGATCAAGCTGGCGCGCCGCAGCCTCGTGCCCGACAATTACATCAAGCGCGTCATCCAGTTCGCCAAGCAGGGCTACAAGGACATCGCGTTCGACACCTACGACACCGACTGGGATTCGGAGGCCTATCTCACCGTCTCCGGCCAGAACTCCAACAATTCGGTCTCGCTGAAGGACGACTTCCTGCGCGCCGTCGAGACCGACGGTGACTGGAACCTGACCGCCCGCACCTCCAAGAAGATCACCAAGACGCTGAAGGCGCGCGACCTCTGGGAGAAGATCGGCTACGCCGCCTGGGCCTCGGCCGATCCGGGCCTGCACTTCAACACCACGATGAACGACTGGCACACCTGCAAGGCGTCCGGCGACATCCGTGCCTCGAACCCGTGCTCGGAATACATGTTCCTGGACGACACGGCGTGCAACCTCGCCTCGGCCAACCTGCTCACCTTCTACAACACCGAGACCCGCCGCTTCGACGTCGAGGGCTATGAGCATCTCTGCCGGCTCTGGACCCTGGTGCTCGAAATCTCCGTGATGATGGCGCAGTTCCCGTCCAAGGCGATCGCCGAGCTCTCCTACGAGTTCCGCACGCTCGGCCTCGGCTACGCCAATATCGGCGGCCTCTTGATGACCATGGGCCTGTCCTATGACTCGAAGGAAGGCCGCGCGCTGTGCGGCGCGCTGACCGCGATCATGACTGGCATCACCTACGAGACCTCGGCGGAGATGGCGTCCGAGCTCGGCACCTTCCCGGGCTACAAGAAGAACGCCGCGCACATGCTGCGCGTGATCCGCAACCACCGCCGCGCCGCCCACGGCCAGTCCAACGGCTATGAGGCGCTCAGCGTCAACCCGGTGCCGCTCGACCTCGTGTCCTGCCCGCAAGCCGATCTCGTCGCCCGTGCGCAGCGCGCCTGGGATGCCGCGCTCGAGCTCGGCGAGAAGCACGGTTATCGCAACGCCCAGACCACCGTCATCGCGCCGACCGGCACGATCGGCCTCGTCATGGATTGCGACACCACCGGCATCGAGCCCGACTTCGCGCTGGTGAAGTTCAAGAAGCTGGCCGGCGGCGGCTACTTCAAGATCATCAACCGCGCCGTGCCGGCCGCGCTGCGCACGCTCGGCTATCGCGAGAGCGAGATCGCCGAGATCGAGGCCTATGCCGTCGGCCACGGCTCGCTGTCCAACGCGCCCGGCATCAACGCCTCGACGCTGAAGGCCAAGGGCTTCACCGACGAAGCCATCGCCAAGGTCGAAAAGGCGCTGCCGACCGCCTTCGACATCAAGTTCGCCTTCAACAAGTGGACCTTCGGCGAGGACTTCATCCGCGACCAGCTCGGCATCGGCGCCGAGGCGATCGCGGCTCCCGGCTTCGACCTGCTCCAGGCCGTCGGCTTCACCAAGCGCGAGATCGAGGCGGCCAACGTCCACATCTGCGGCGCGATGACGGTGGAAGGCGCCCCGCACCTCAAGGCCGAGCACTATGCGGTGTTCGACTGCGCCAATCCCTGCGGCAAGATCGGCAAGCGGTACCTGTCGGTCGAGAGCCACATCCGCATGATGGCGGCGGCGCAGCCCTTCATCTCGGGCGCGATCTCCAAGACCATCAACATGCCGAACGACGCCACGGTGGAGGATTGCAAGTCCGCCTACATGCTGTCGTGGAAATTGGCGCTGAAGGCCAACGCGCTCTATCGCGACGGCTCGAAGCTCAGCCAGCCGCTCAACTCGCAGCTCATCGCCGACGACGAAGACGAGGACGATGCGGTCGAGGCCTTCCACGAGAAGCCGATGGCGGCGCGCGCCGCCCAGGTCTCGGAGAAGATCGTCGAGAAGCTGGTCGAGCGCATCATCGTGATGCGCGAGCGCGAGAAGATGCCGGATCGCCGCAAGGGCTACACCCAGAAGGCGGTGGTCGGCGGCCACAAGGTGTACTTGCGCACCGGCGAATATGACGACGGCCGTCTCGGCGAGATCTTCATCGACATGCACAAGGAAGGCGCGGCGCTGCGCTCCTTCATCAACAACTTCGCCATCGCGGTGTCGCTCGGCCTGCAATACGGCGTGCCGCTCGACGAATATGTCGACGCCTTCACCTTCACCCGCTTCGAGCCCGCGGGCCCCGTGCAGGGCAACGACAGCATCAAGTACGCGACCTCGATCCTCGACTACGTCTTCCGCGAGCTCGCGGTGAGCTATCTCTCTCGCTTCGACCTCGCCCATGTCGATCCCAACGAGACCGGCTTCGACGCGCTCGGCAAGGGCGTCGAGGAAGGCAAGGAGCCGGACGGCGAGACCGGCGGCCAGCACGCGACGAAACTCGTCTCGCGCGGCCTCACCCGCTCCCGCACCGACAACCTCGTCGTGATGCGCGGCGGCTCGATGCCGACAAACGATGCACAGGATTCGGCGGTGAAGATGGGTTTCCACCAGCCCCCCGGCTGGACTGAAAAGAACCGTATCGGCGATGCCATTGAAGGTGCAGTCGCACTAAAGCAAGAGGCCAACCACGACCTTTCTCCGACGGAGAAGCTTGAGGCGCTCCAGTGGAGCAAGTCTGGCACCGCGCAAACAACGGCCGCTCCCAGCAAGGCCGAACGCCGCGCGGAAGCTAAAGCAAAGGGATACGAGGGAGAGATGTGTTCTGAGTGCGGAAACTTCACGCTTGTTCGCAATGGCACTTGTATGAAGTGCGACACTTGCGGCAGCACCACCGGATGCTCTTGAGTTTTCTGTAGGAGTATCCGGCGCCCAAGGGGACACCGTGATGCAGTCTGATTACAAGGTTCGGTTTCTACACGAAGATCTAATTGCTGCTGCCGCCGAGTGCTGCTGGAGGCACGCGCCTCCAGCACGGCGGTACACATTCGACGTCATCAAACTTCTCCGTGTCTTGGCAACAGTGGGTATCGATGAAGTCTTTCACATCAAGGGAGACCGGAGAAAGGGGCGGCTAGAAATAGAGTTCTTCGACCGCCGACGTCGGTGGCAATGGGAAAGGCCCGCTTGGGTGGAGTTCGGGAAGAGCGTTAAGCTCGTCGTCGATCGCGCGATCTGGGAAGCTGCGGTAACCGGTGAGACCTTTGCTTGCTTCGTACTGGCGCATGAGGTCGGCCATATCCTTCTTCACGACTCTACTGCTAAGGCGTTCTCCAACAATAAGGCCATACAGCTATCGTTCATCGCGGAAGGCGACTCTGCGGAGGAACAGGCCAACTCTTTTGCCGGACACCTGCTTGTACCGACGAAGACGGTTCAGCGATTTCTCGACAAGGACATACTGGCGGTCCTTTGTAACGTTCCCGATGAACTAGCCGCAGACCGTCTTGCCGCAGTCCGCGATACGAAGGCTATCTTGGCCAACCACGCAACGATGGATTACTGCATCGGTTGCGGAGGCTTCGCGGAGGTGTCAATGGGCGTATGTTCGACTTGCGCGCCCAGCCATCTCGAAGCGAGCAACTAGACTCACCATCAACAGCAGCCAGCGGGGACACACGCAGACAAAATTGAGTTGATAACCCGAGCAATCACAAGCGTGCTCTGAGTCGGCTAAGCAAAGCTCACTCATAGCGTTGTGATTCGCCTTTCTAGAGACACCAATGCCGAGGCGAGCGTCGGCATTGGGCCCGTGAAGACCAGCTAAGGTACTTACGGGGACGTCGAGAAAGCAAAGCTTCCTCTCCGTGGCACGAGCAGTTAAGCGATTCTTTCTTCCGGAGTCTAGCGGAGCCTTAGCGTTTTTCTACAACGAGGTTCGCAAATGGCGAATAATCTACATATTTCGTACGACCTGCATGACCCTGAAAGAAACTATCACACTGTAATTGCTGCGGTTCAAAGCCTCGGCGCTTGGGCGAAGATCCATTACTCGTTCTGGTATGTCAGAAGTGACTACAGCGCAGAACAGGCCCGAGACATCTTGGCCAAAGCGATTGACGCCAACGATAGCGTCTACGTTGTCGACTCAACGAACAACAATGCTGCTTGGTTGAACATACCATTCGACTCATCTGCCTTCATCCAACAGCACTGGTTCGCACTCGCCGCAGCGTGACAAAGGGGGCGGACTTAGTCCGCCCCCCACTGCCGTCAACTTGGCCACGAGCCGCAACCAATGGCGTCAATTAAGTGCATTGTCACCGCAATCGCTTTTCTCCCGAGATCCGGGAGACACAAACTTGAACTGAGCCGTCAAGTTTACCACGTCTTGCCAACCTTGATCTTGCGAGGAGGAGTCCTTGTCTCGACGAATGACCCCGGCCGAGTATGAGCGCTGGATCCGACAGCAGCAGAATGCGCAGAGAGATGCGATCCGCCGGTACAATCAGGAGGTGGATCGCATCAACCGAGCGAACCGCGCTTCTGCGGAAAAGTATGTGCGCGACTACAATCGGGAGGTCGACCGCGTCAACCAATACAACAAGCGCGAGGTCGATAGGGTCAACCAGCACAACAAGCGTGTCGTAGACGACCACAATCGTCGCGTCCGGCAGAGCAATCAAAACGCAGCCGCGGCCGTCAACAAATACAATAGCGCCGTTCGAGCACATAACGCGCAGGTCGAACGAGACCGCCAGCGCCGTATCTCGGCCCTCCGGGCCATTGCGAGCACCAACTACGTCGAAGTCCGTCAGTCTGCGTTCGAACTAAGCGAGCGCTTCGACAGCGTCGAGCGGTCGGCCAGCACGGCTTCCTACGCTGACTTGCTGGCCCTTTCGGAAAGGGAAGCCAACAACAGCGCTACAGTGGCCGAAGCGCTTGTCGCGGACGACCCCAAAGCTCCGGAAAGTGCTCAGGACACCGGGATTCTGGAGTATCTGGCAGGCTTTTCGCAGGATCTCTGCGACCGCTGGCGCGGCGCCCTGTTCTCCCTAAATCCCGGCAATCCGGACGCCGGCCGGCACTTCTGCACCAGTGTGCGCGAAATCTTCACGGAAATTCTCGACAAGTGGGCAGACAACAACGACGTCCATGAATCCAACCCAAGCTGCGAACTCACACCTAACGGTACGCCGTCACGTCGCGCCAAGATCCACTTTCTGCTGAACCGGAAGGGCGCAGACTCTCCCGAGATGCTTGGCTTCGTCGAAAAAGACATCGACGATATTATTCAGCTTTTCCACGTTTTCAACGAGGCCACTCACGGCTCGGCTGGCAAGCATGGCTTCGCTAGACTTCAAAGCATCCGCCAGCGTGTTGAGGGTGGCATCATGTTTCTAGCTGCGGTGGCTCTCTAATTCTCTTGCCGTAGGAGGATCGAATGAAAGCTGCGGCCGCCGAACGGCGGGCCGACAATGGGTCGCCGTTTCTGGCAACTACGATGACCATGCGCAATATTCACTCTCTCCGCCCTGGATTACGGTGAGAGTGCACTTAATTCCCAGCCCCCGGATGGGTGGAGGGTCTAACCGATCACTATCGTTCGGCAAAAGCGCGTTCCCTTCGATCTGCGACTTCCATACCCATCAACAGCGCACCAAGGAATTGCCTTTGCCGGCGACCTATTTCCCCCTAAACTCCCTCCACGACCAGCATGCGTTCCGGCGGGCCCGGTCGAAGCGGAGCCAATTCATGCCCACACCGGAAACCTTCCCGATCGAGTCGATCTTCGTTCCCACGAAGATCAAGAAGACCCTCAACCCCGCGTCCGTCGCGGAGATCGCGGAAAGCATGCTGGACATCGGACAGCAGGCCCCCAATTTCCGTCTGGCGCGACGGAGACCGCCTCGTGCTGGTCGAGGGACTGCATCGGCTGGAGGCCTGCAAGGCGCTCGGCGAGACGACCATTCTCGGCGTCCTGGTGCCGCCCGAGATGGCGCAGGCCAGGCCACAGCTCGCCGAACGACCCGAAGTCGAGGCCGAGCGCATCAAGATGGCGCGATTGAAACAGTTGCGCCTGGAGAAGGAAGCCGCGGAGGCAGCGACGGCTGCGTCGAAGACGGCTCATGACAGGGACGCGCCACGCGGCCGTGCGGCGCCGGGCGTGCGCGACAAGGCGAGACCGTCGGCGGACCGGGCCGCGGAAGCGCGGCCGAAGACCTTGTCGGACTGGATCACGCAGCAGAAGGGCAGCGGCGGGCGATATTGAACGGTCGGTATTGCCGACGATCGGCCACGCGAGATCGGTACGTAGGGTGGATGAGCGAAGCGTAATCCACCGTCTTTGTTTCCCCGGACACGGACTTGGCGGGTTACGCCACGCTTGCTCACCACCCCAAGAGCTACTCGCTCATCCGGACGATGCTCGCTGAATCGGTTTGCGCGCGCGGAATGCACCAGCTACGTTTGACGGGCCAGTTGCGGAACGTTCCCCCGATCGAACGCCAATCGTTCCGGTGAGATTTTCCCGAGACATCTGCCGTGATTTACCCAACCCTGAAATTGCTCCACATCATGAGCTCTACCATTCTCTTTGGTGGAGGTTTGTTTGCCGCCTTGCTGGGCACGATCGTCTTCGGCTCCAGGAAAGCAAAAGTCATTGCGGAAGTCGGGCACCATATTGTGAAGGTCGAGTTTTACTTGACCGTCGTGTCCGCGCTCGTCCAGATCGTCACTGGGTTGTGGATGGCATCGATCGCTGGATTTCCGGTTTTGACCGGCTGGCTCGGGTGGGCCTTGATGCTGTTTGGCATCGCTGGTCTTTGCTGGATCCCCGGTGTCTGGCTGCAGCATCGCATGGTCGACCTGTCCAGGGCGGCGATCGAGACAGGCAGTGAATTACCGGCTGCCTATCATCAGCTATTCAGGCGCTGGACCTGGCTGGGCCTGCCCTCGACGGCCGCCATGATCGGGATATTCTATCTGATGGTGTTCAAGTCGGACTGAACGCCGTCGGGCAGCAGAATGTTCGAAAGACCGATATCTCGGGAAACGCGGTGACGATGCTGCAGAATTAGCTCTCCTCGCTTCGATCTGCGCGGCCGCGCTCTTCCGATGCTCATCAAACCCGCTGCAGAATTTGTCTTTGCGCGAGAGCTATTCCCTCCTAGACTCGCCGGCCTGGGTTCCGACAGGCCCGGTAGACGCGGAGTCGAGTTATGCCCACACCGGAAACCTTCCCGATCGAGTTGATCTTCGTCCCCACGAAGATCAAGAAGACCCTCAAGCCGGACACCGTCGCCGAGATCGCGGAAAGCATGCTGGACATCGGACAGCAGGCCCCCATTTCCGTATGGCGCGACGGCGACCGCCTCGTGCTGGTCGAGGGACTGCATCGGCTGGAGGCCTGCAAGGCGCTCGGCGAGACGACCATTCTCGGCGTCCTGGTGCCGCCCGAGATGGCGCAAGCCAGGCCGCAGCTCGCCGAACGACCCGAGGTCGAGGCCGAGCGCGCCAAGATGGCGCGATTGAAACAGTTGCGCCTGGAGAAGGAAGCCGCGGAGGCCGCGATGGCCGCCTCGAAGGGCGCCGGCGCAACGGAGGCGCCGCGCACACGTCCGGCAAAAGGCGTCCGTGACAATCCGCGGGCCGCAGCAACCCGGGCTGCGGCGGCGCGGCCGAAGACATTGTCGGACTGGATCACGCAGCAGAAGGGCACCGGCAGCCGGTATTGAATCCGGACTCGGTCATTCCGGGGCGCGCCCGGTTGGGCGTGAACCCGGACTCCATCTGGCGCCATAACGCGTGGTGCCATGAATTCCGGGTTCGCGCTTCGCGCGCCTAGGCATGACGGTGAATGGGTTTCGTCTCGTGTGATTGCCGCCGGTTGATGGCCGCAATCCCGGGGATCGCGGCCACCTCGCCTCTCACGACAATCGGCGCCCGCCTCACGCCGCCTTGGCCTGCTCCGGCGCGGCGGTTTCCATCGCGCGCATGTAGAGGTCGAGCAGGCTCTCGCGCTCGTCGCGCTCGTTCTTGTCTTCCTTGCGCAGCTTGATGATCTCCTTGAGGATCTTGACGTCGAAGCCCTCGCCCTTGGCCTCCGCGAAGACCTCCTTCTTCTGCTCGCTCAACTCCTGCATTTCGCTATCGAGGTTCTCGATCCGCTCGACGAAGGACCGGATCTTGCCGCCGGGAATGGTGATGTCGGACATGGTGCCTCTTTGCTGACTGAGGTCGCGAAAATGACCGCAAAGACATCACCAATGTGTTAACCTCGCCGCCGCGCGGTGGCCCGCTCATTGCATCGAGATCCACGGCCCGTGTGTGCGCGAAGCGCGAACGGACGACGCGCGGGGAATGGAGCACGCGGCATTGATCGAGCAGGACTACGACACCATCGTCATCGGCGGCGGTTCCGCCGGCGCGACTCTGGCCGCGCGCCTCAGCGAAGACCCCGCGCATCGCGTGCTGCTGCTCGAGGCCGGGCAGGATCTGCGCACGGCGACCACGCCGGAACATCTCCGCATCCCGAACCCGATGCGCGCCATCGGCGATGACGATTTCCGCTGGCCGAAGCTCTTGGCGCGGCGCACCGAGCAGCAAGCGCCGCTGCTGCTCTGGCGCGGCCGTGCCATGGGCGGCAGTTCGACCATCAACGGCCAGATCGCGATCCGCGCTGTCCCCGATGATCTCGACCGCTGGGCCGAGGCCGGCTGCACCGGCTGGTCCTGGGACGAGATGCTGCCGTTCTTCTGCAAGCTCGAGACCGACAAGAATTTCCCTGATGCGCCCTATCACGGTGACCGCGGTCCGATCCCCGTCTACCGCGCGCCGATCCCGGATTGGGGCAATGTCGACCGGGCCTTGCGGTCGTCGGCGCTCGCGCTGGGCTATGGCTGGTGCGAGGACCACAATGCCCCCGATGGCACCGGCGTCTCGCCCTATGCGATCAACAGCGAGGCGGGCCTCCGGATCTCCACCAATGACGGCTATCTGGAGCCGGCGCGCGGCCGCGCCAACCTCACCATCGTCGGCAACGCGCTGGTCGACACCATCCTGTTCGAGGGCAACCGGCTGCATGCCAGCGGCGTCCTGGTTCGCGTCAACGGGCAATCCTGCACGCCCCGCGCCGCGCGGGAGGTGATCCTCTGCGCCGGCGCGATCCATTCGCCGGCCATCCTGCAGCGCTCCGGCATCGGGCCCGCCGCGCTGCTGGAGAGCCTCGGCATCCCCATGCGAGCGGACCTGCCGGTCGGCGAGAACCTGCTGGACCATCCGATCGTCAACGCGCTGCTGCATCTGCGCGAGGACCGCCAGGTCTCGACGCTGATGCACCGGCACACCAATTGCTGCCTGCGTTATTCGTCAGGGCTTGCCGGCGCCGGCGACAACGACATGATCATGATCGCAGGCAATCTCGCCCGCACGCCGCAGGCGTTGGCCGTCGTCGCGCTGGGGCGCATTGCCGTATCGGTCTATCAGGCCTTCAGCCAGGGCACCGTCCGCATCACGACGACCGACCCCGACATCGACCCTGTGGTCGAGGAACGCATGCTGTCCGACCCGCGCGATCTCGAGCGCATGCGCGACGGCGTCCGCCGCCTGCGCGAGATCTGCCTGCAGCCCGCGGTGACCGAGATCGCCTCCCGCGTCGACTACGGCAACAGCGGCCGCTCCATGGACGAGCCGTTCAGCGATGCCGAGCTGGATGACTGGCTGTTCGCCGAGTGCGGCGATGCCCAGCACGCCAGCGGCACCTGCCGCATGGGGGCGCCGGACGATCCGCGCACGGTCGTCGATCCCGAATGCCGCGTGATCGGATGCACGGGACTGCGGGTGATCGATGCCTCGATCATGCCGGAAGTGCCGCGCGCCAACACCCATCTGACCACGGTCGCCATCGCCGAGCGCATGGCGGTTCGGTTGAAGAGCACGTAAGTCCGCAGGGTGGAGCGAAGCGATATCCATCGCTTCCTGTGCAAGGCATGATGGGTTTCGCTGCGCTCAACCCATCCTGCGCGCTACGGGCCAAGAAATACAGGCCAAGAATTACGGGCGACGCGCCGACGATCCCGGATCCTCGGCGGTACCCTCGACCTCGACCTCGACCTCGCCCGCATCCCGCGCACCCGCGGCCTTGCGTCCGGCCATGAAGATGTCGTGCACCAGCCCGAGCTTGCCGAGCCCGAGGATGATCAGCCCGTTGATGTCGATCTCGTACCAGGCGTGCGAGAGATAGGCATCGCGCGGGAAGCGGTGGTGGTTGTTGTGCAGGCCTTCGCCGAAGGTCAGCAGCGTCGTCACCACTTCGTTGGTGGTGCCATCGTTGAGCTCGTAGCGGCGATAGCCCCAGCGGCCGTCGCTGTGGCAGACCGAATTCACCAGCGAGGTCGCCATCGTCATGACGTAGCTGCGGAACAGGCCAGAGAACAGCACGCAGCCGATCATGGTACTCACGCCGCCGAAGGCGTAGCCGATCGCGCCCGGAATGATCAGCGCCGACAGCGCGTACCAAGTCCAGCGCGTCCTCGTGAAGAACATCGCGATCGGGTCGGCGAGGATGTCCCTCGCATAATATTCGGCGTCGGTGGTCTCTCGGTCCCACACCCAGCCGCCCTGCGCGTGCCCCATGCCCTTGGCGAAGTTCTCGATCGGATGGCCGCCGCCATCGTAATAGGGGCTGTGCACGTCGCCCGGCTTGTCGGAGTGCAGATGATGCCGGCGGTGGTTGCTCACCCATTTCAGGATCGAGCCCTGCACCGCCATGGTGGCGATTGCCGCGAGGATCGTCCGCATCACCGGCCCGCAGCGATAGCTACGATGCACGAAATAGCGGTGCATGAAGCCGATGCCCATCGTGGTCAGCATGAACATGCCCGCGAACACCGCGATCTCGATCCGGCCGATGCCGACCGTGAAGGCCCAGATCAGCGCCCCGATCGTGCCGCCGATCATCAGCGCGAAGGAGATGTAGGAGTCGCGAAACTTGGCGTCGACCACGGGGCCGTCGACCAGCACCCCCGGCGGCAGCTTCACCGCCGCGCCCCGCTCCGCCACAACATCCTCGACCACAGTCATCTCAGCCATCCATTCCAGGCCACGGCAAGGTACAGCCGGGGGTTGTTCCGGGCAAGGCTGGGGCGGTGTCGGTCGCGCGCCGGCGAGAGGCCGCCTGCACCCTGCGCAGGCCTCCTCGTAACCCACCATCTTTAACGGAATCCGAAAGGTCCTCGCCGCCCGCCCTCCCGGCAGGCGCTACCACCAATAGGGCCAGCGCCAACCCTCATAGCGCACATAGGACGGCACCAGCGGGGGGCCGTAGGGATCGACGCGATCGTCCTCGGGGCGATAGCGGTAGCGGGGAACGACGTTGTAGTCCCACGGCGTCGGCCGCAGCACGGGCGCAGTGACGATCAGCCGCTCCTGCGGCACACGCACCACCTGCGCCTTGCGGGGCCGGGCGTCCGCGGCCGGCGTCGCGAGATGGCCGAGCAGAAGCGCGGTTCCCACGGCGAAGATGAAGGTCTTTCTGGTCATGCGTCGGTCTCCTTGCCGCAAGAGTGCGCAAGGATTCCGCGCGAGGCAAGTCAATTCGGGTCGAGCGGATCACCGCGGCACCGGTGGCGGCATCATCCGCCGGACGTCGCCAGCGCGTCATAGCCCTGCCCGCGAAACGCCAGCAGGCAGAACCCGTGCCCGAAAGGATCGGCGAGCATCGCGATCCGTCCATAGGGCGCATCGCGCGCCGGCGCCTCCAGGATCGCGCCGGCCTTCACGGCCCGCGCCAATGCCACGTCGACATCGTCGACGACGACGTCGAGATGCAGCGGCGTCCAGTGCCGGGCGTAGCGGCGAGGATCGTCGGCCGCACCTGTCGTGCCGGCCGGCTTGGTCAGCAGATAGACCGCCGCGGGCCAGCCGAGCAGTTCGACGAAGTCGCTTCCGAAGCGCCGCCCGACCGTGAGCCCGAACGCCTCGGTGTAGAATTTCGTGGCGCGCGCGACGTCGGGAACGTCGATGTTGAGCAGGAAGGTCATGAGCAAGCCTCGATGGAGAGTTCAGCCCAGGTTACCCGGCACACGACCGATCGCGCCATCAGGAACTTCCGCCCCGCGCCAGACTTGATGCCTCATGCGCAACCTTTCTCTCCTCCTCATCGTCGCCGCCAGCCTCGCCCTTGGCGCCGCCGGCGTATTGCTGCTCCCGGCCAGGGATGCCGATGCCGGCCGCACCGTCACCACCGAACAGGCCGCGGCGGACGCCGGCGCGACCGTGCTGCCGACCGACCGCAAGCTCAGCATCGAGCCCAAATAATCCCATGCGATCCGACATGACCGACGACGAGCGCTTCATGCGCGAGGCGCTGCGCGTCGCCGACAGCGAGGGCACCGATCCGTCGCTGAGCCCGATCGGCTGCGTCATCGTGCTGAACGGCAGCGTGCTCGCGGCACGCCGCAACCGCGTCGCCGAGCATCACGACGCCACCGCCCATGCCGAGATCGAGGCGATCCGCGCCGCCGGTGCCGACTTCGAGAATGGCGAACTGCGCGGCGCCACGCTCTACACCACGCTGCAACCCTGCGGCATGTGCACCATGGCCTCGATCTGGTCGAAGGTCTCGCGCATCGTCTACGGCGCCGGCCGCGACGACGTCCACAAGATGTATTTCGAGGCCCGCCACATCGACACGCTCGACTTCGTCGCCAAGGCCTATCGGGACGACCTCAGCATATCGGGCGGCATTTTGCGCGAGGCCTGCGCAAAGCTCTACTACCGCCCCTGGGACAAGGTGCCCGAAGAAGAACAGGGCAACATCTGAAGTGCGGGCCTCGTAGCCCGCATGCAGCGCAGCGGAATGCGCGACGATCGGACCCGAAATCTCTCCTCCGTCATTGCGAGCGAAGCGAAGCAATCCAGCAAGCCCGGCCGCGGCACACTGGATTGCTTCGTCGCTCCGCTCCTCGCAATGACGAACGGTGAGAGCGTCGGAATATCACCGCCCACCTCGGGCGCCCCTCATCGGTCCAGCAATTCTCTTATCTTCCGCGCCAGCATCACCTGCGTGATCGGCTTCGACAACAGCGACACGCCGGGGTCGAGCCGGCCCTGGTGCACGATGGCATTGCGGGAATAGCCGGTCATGTAGAGCACGCGCAGCGACGGATGGCGCGCCAGCAGTTCGTCGGCGAGCTGACGGCCGTTGAGGCCGGGCATCACGATGTCGGTGAGCAGGAGGTCGGCCTTGACCGGCCCCGCCGCGAAGGCGGCCAGCACCGCGGCGCCGTCGGGGAAGGCGCGCACCTCGTAATTCAGCTCGCGCAGCGTGTCGGCGAGATAGGCGCGCACCGCGGGCTCGTCCTCGGCGATCAGGATGGTCTCGCCGCCGGGGCTGCCGACCACGCGCAGATCGGCTTTCTCCGACAGCGTCGCCTCGGCATGGCAGCGCGGCAGATAGATGCGGATCGTGGTGCCCTCGCCGAGTTCGCTGTAGATCTTCACGTGACCGCCCGACTGGCGGACAAAGCCATAGACCTGGCTGAGCCCGAGGCCCGTGCCCTGCCCCGGCTCCTTGGTCGTGAAGAACGGATCGAACGCCTTGTCCTGCACCTCCTTCGGCATGCCCGGCCCGGTGTCGGTGACGGAAATCTGCACATACTGACCCACGGCGACGTCGGCGTTCTGCGCCGAATAGGCCTCGTCGATGAAGGCGTTGCTGGTCTCGATGGTCAGCTTGCCGGTGCCTTCCATGGCGTCCTTGGCGTTGACGACGATGTTGAGGATCGCGGCCTCCATCTGGCCGGGATCGACCTCGACCTGCCAGACGCCGGCGCCGCCGACGATCTCGAGGTCGATGGTCTCGCCGAGCGTGCGGCCGAAGAACTCCGACATGCCCGCGAGCAGCTGGTTGACGTTGATCGGCCGGGGATCCAGCGGCTGGCGCCGCGCGAAGGCGAGCAGCCGGTGGGTCAGCGCGGCGGCGCGCTGCGCGCCGGTCGAGGCGCTCGCGATCAGGCGTGTCAGGCGGTCCCGCGCGCCGTCGTTCCAGTTGCGCAAGGTGCGGTCGGCCGTCTCGAGATTGCCGATGATGATGGTCAGGAGGTTGTTGAAGTCGTGGGCGACGCCGCCAGTCAGCTGGCCGATCGCCTCCATCTTCTGCGATTGCCGCAGCATCTCTTCCGCCTCGCGGCGGTACTGCCCCTCCTGTGCGAGCGCGATCTCGGCCGCGCGCAGCTGCGACGGCGAGGGAATCGCCAGCAGTTTCGGCAGCAGCGGCCACAGGATGACCGCGGTGAGCAGCGAGGCGATCGCCGTCATCGCCTTGACGAGGCCCTCGATGCCGTAGATCGGCACCCAGAGCGTCACGATCGACAGCACATGGGTCAGGCCGCAGGCCATGATGAAGACGGCGAAAGCCCAGAACAGCCAGCCGAAATCGACGTCACGCCGGCGCGCGACGAAGATCGTCAGCACGGCGGGGATCGAGAAATAGGCGGCGGCGATCAGCGCATCGGAGGCGACATGCAGCCAGATCAGTTCGGGTTCCCATAACAGGCAGATGCCGTGCGGCGAAAACATCGAGGAATCGAGCAGGCGCTCGAAGAAGGCCCACATGACGTGGTCATGCCTTTCTGACTTTGGTGAAGGAAACGTACGGGGGGAAACAGTAACGCGGATGCGCCGAAGTTCAATCCAGAGGCGGCCGCGCTGCCGCCCCGGCGCAATGGCTGGTGGAACCCTCCGCACGGGAACTCGGGTTCCCGCGAAAGTGCCAGCGTGCCATCATGCGCCTGTTTTGCCCGACGGGTCAAAGCCCAATCGGAGGAATGCCAGGGACGGACTGCCGCGCAGATTGCGCTTGCCAGCTACTTTGCATGGGGTTGTTTTTGCAACTCGCGCGACGGCCGCCGCGCGCCGTCAGCGGCGGCGGAGGCTGAGGATGTAGCCCGACAGCGCCTCGGCCTCGTCGGGCGAGATCACGAGGTTCGGCATGGTCTGATGGCTGGTCTGCCAGAACACTTTCAGCGAGAGCGCGGTGGTGCCGCTGCGATCGGCGATGCTCTGGAAGCTCGGCGCCTGGCCGAACAGGCCCCTCATGCCGGGCTCGATGGCATGACAGCTCTGGCACCAGGCCTGTGCCAGACGATGCCCCTGCGGGATTGTCCGCCGCGGGGCGGCTGCGGCCGTGTGGACGATGCTGAGCAGAAACAGCACCGACAGCACGATCAGGACGGCGAGGCCGAGCTGGATTCGGAGACTGCGCGACATCGGGTCGACCTCGCTCTTGCTGCGGCGGCCCGATCAACGTAGGTCTGCGGGCGCCGGCCGCGCTTGATCTGCATCAAGCGGCCGCCGGGCGGTCCGTCGCAAGAGAGCCCTCCTGCGGCCTCGCTCGCCTCTGTCACTTTCCTTGCTCGCTTTCCTTGCTCGCTTTCCTTGAGGATCGGACCTGCCATGAACGACGTCACCAAGTGCCCCGCCTGCCAGTCGGAGCACGCCTATCAGGATCGGGATCTCTGGGTCTGCCCGGAATGCGGCCACGAATGGAGCGCGTCGGGTGCCGCCGCGGAGACGGCCGCGGCGAAGGCCGGCGTGCGCGACGCCCATGGCAATGTGCTCGCCGACGGCGACAGCGTCATCGTGATGAAGGACCTCAAGGTCAAGGGCTCGTCCTCGGTGGTCAAGGGCGGCACCAAGGTCCGCAACATCCGCCTGCAGGACGCCAGCGACGGGCACAACATCGCCTGCAAGATCGACGGCATCGGCGCCATGAACCTGAAGTCGGAGTTCGTGAAGAAGGCGTAAGGCCTGTCAAGGCGAAACCGCACCCTCGCCTGAACTTTTCGCGGTCTGCGCCGTTCTCTGTGACAACACAGGGATTGGCAGACATGGTCATCGATCTACGCATCGCCGCGGTCGCGGCGGGTCTCATCGTCGCGTCCATCGCCGTGGCAGCGGCGGACAATGCGGCCGAGCAGGTGCCGGCGGCGCCGGCCGCGCAAGCCCAGCGCGCCGCGGATCTCCGTCCGATCCGAGTCGTGCTCCCCGCCCCCTGGGAGCCCGCCCCGGCCGCGTCCGCCTCCGCGGCATCACCGCGGAACTAAACGCAGGGCTCGCGCATATCCAGTGTCCGGATGTGGACATACGAGCGCCCAGCCCCTCGCTATGCCCATGCCGACAATGCAGGGGGGGCGTCGTTGAATCAGTCGAGCTGGCCGTTGATCAAGCGCTGGACCGACGAGGAACATGCGCAGCTCAAGACCATGGCGGCGGAAGGTGCTCGCGTCGACGAGATCGCGCTGGCGCTGAACCGCAGCGAAAAGGCCGTACGGGCGCGCGCCGCGCAGCACGGCATCGAGCTGCGCCTGGTCGCCGTGAAATCGCGCTCACGCCGGATGCCGGGCTGAGGCCTCTCGTCAGCCACGCCCGCCCGCGAGCAGAGCCAGCGCCCGCGGCACCTGATCCCGCTCCTCGACCAGCACATATTCCTGCCGCTGCAGGCTCGCCCCGCTTGCCAGCACGACCGCCTGTTTCGGACAAAGCCCGAAGCAGCCGGTCATCACCAGCTTCGCCGGCTTGTCGCCGTCCTGCCGCGCCGCCTTCAGCCCGGACTTGAGGGCGCGCCTGATGTCGCGTCCGTCGTCGCTGCGCTTGAGGCATTTCCTGCAGATGAGGACAGGCGCCGCGCGGCGCGGACGCACGAGTTTCGGAGAAGCGGATCGGTCGGACATGACGGGCCTTTCAGGGTGACCCTTCATATAGGCACGGAACCGCGCCTTGCCCGGGATCAGCGCTGCCGCTGCGCGAGATAGAATCCGCACAGCACCGTGACGAGGCCCGCCGCCTGCAGCGGCGTCGGCGGCTCGCCGATCAGGAGCCAGCCGACCAGCAGCGTCAGCGCCGGCACGCAGGCGGGGAACACCGCCGCCCGCGCGACGCCGAGGCGCTGCACCGAAACGGCGTAGAGATAGAGCGCGGCCGGCCCCGCAAGCACGCCCTGCGTCAGCGCCTGGATCGCATTCTCACTGACGCCGAGCGCGGCAATGCGCGCCAGTCCGCCCGTCGCGAGATAGATCGGCAGCAGCGCCAGCGACACCACGTTGATGACGAGCGCAGCCGACACCGCGGAGACGCGCCAGTGACGCAGGGCCGCGCCGAAGCCGGCGAACATCAGTCCGGTGGTCACGAAGATCAGATCGCCGAACACGCCGTCGGGCCCGATATGACCGATCGATTCCGCGCCGATCACGCCAAGGCCACAGACGATGACGATCGCGCCGAGCAGCCGCGAGGCGGAAATCCGTTCCTTCAGCAGCACGGCGGCCAGCAGCAGACCGCCCAGCGTCGCACAGGACGGCTGGATCACGCTGCCATGCCCGAGCGGCACGAACAGGAAGCCGCAATAGGAGATCAGCGACATCACGGGGCCGCCGAGCACCGTCAGCACGAGCCCCCGGCCCCAGCCGATTCCGGCGAGATCGGCTATGCCGGCGCGCAGTACCAGCGGCAGGAACGCGACGCCCGACCAGACATAGCGATGCGCGAGCAGATCGACCGGCGTGAATCCGAGCTTCAGCCCATGCCTCGTGGCAGCGAAGCCGAGCGCCCAGAACAGCGCAGCCGACAGCCCGCAGACGACGCCGAGCAGTGCCGGCGCAGTCTCCTTCGTCCGACCAGGAGTGTCGGCGCCGCTGATCCGCTGATCCATGCGGCAAGGGTTAGGTCAGGACGATATCGGCCTCAACCCATGCCTGTGCAGGGCTGTCACGCGGCGCGCCTCAGAAGAAGCCCGGGCTGAGATCCAGCCCGTAGGTCAGGCTCAGCACGAACACAAACAGCGCGGCCGCGGCAAACAACGCAAGGTGCCGAAGAACGAATTCGCGCGACGAAGCGACTGCGATGACGGCTTTCTGAGCGACGGGCATGACGGCCCTCCAGTCTAATTCCAGAAATTGCCGCGCAACGATCGCGGCTTCCGCATCAAGCGCCGCTCATTGCGAAACAACTATTAAGGAGATCACACCGCTCTTGAACGGCCATCCACAAATGCAGCCATCACGATGATTTCTTCGTGCGCGCTTCGAGACAACGCATCACGCGATCGCGGCCGGGACCTCGCCCGGCCGCGATACTCCGATGTCAGCGCGCCGAACCCGTGGTCGCCGTCGCGGTCTTCTGATTGCGCGGCGCGAGCACGCTCGCTTGCAACGCCGTGATGCTGGACGCGGGCGCAGCCTGCTGCTGTTCGACATGGGCCGCACCGAGCAGGCGGACCTGCACCGGCGACACCGGAATGCCGCCGGCTTCATAGCTGGGCAGTTCGGCGGCAAAGCCGGCCATCGAAGCTGTCATGGCGATGGCGGCCGCGGCGATGGAGATAGTCTTCTTCACGGTGATGCTCCTGGGTGAGGTTCGGAGCACATCTAGTCCCGATTTGCTGCATCGCAAACTACGATGCTGCAATGCAACATCGCGCCTGGCGCATAGGCGCGATGGTTAATGCTTCATGAGTCCCCGCGGCGCATCCCGCGGCGAAAAGGCGAGAAAACGACCGTCTACTTCAGCGCGGTCGCCAGCGCCTGGAGTTTCTCGACCAGATTGGTTCCGAGCGCATAAATGACTTCGATGATGGCCAGCGCGATACCCGCTGCGATCAGGCCGTATTCGATTGCGGTCGCCCCGGATTGATCGGCGGCAAAGTCCTTCAGGATGCATTTCCAGTTCACACGCGTATCCTTCCCATTCCTGCCGGACGTTTCCGGCGCGAGAAGGATGCATTGGCACAATCCAAGATTGAGTGAATCCGAGTCCTGCAAATTGCTCACAATTCGCCTTGGAGCTGCACAACCCGGGTTGGAACCCGGCGTTGCATCTCGGCAACACACCCCTGAAATGACGCCGCCCATGGATGGGGCGCCATTGCCCCGCCACACCATCCCCCGAACAATGGATGTGCTGCTGGCCAGACTGTGCAAGACTGTTCAGCAGCACACGCCCGACAACGCCGGTTCGAACAGGACCGTTGGGAGGCAGGGATCATGAACGATCGACGGTCTCTTCTGGTGGCAGTCTCGTGCCCCGCAAGCGTCGTGGCGGGATGGCTGGTCCTCTCGTTGTCCGCCTATGCTCCGGCCCTGATCGAGAACAGCGGTGCCAACACGAGCGCCGTCTCGAGAGCAAAGGACGTCGGTCGTATCGAGATCTCCGAGGTTCCGCACGCTGCCACCATCGAGGACGGAATGGCGCTCACCGCCGATGTCGCTGCAGCGGCCGAAGCAGGCCCCGCGACCACGGGGACGACCGAGGCCCCTGCCATCAAGCTCGCGTCGGCCGATCCGGCGCTGATCCTGCCCTCGACACCGCTGACCACACGGCAGGTTGCGTCCGAGCGGGAGCCGGTTACGGCGAGCTCGCCAGCGCCGGAAAGCATCAAGCTTGCCTCCGCCGATGCCGCCGAGATTTTGCCGTCCGAGCCATCTCTTGCGGTGATCGCAGGCGGACAATCCGTCAGCGAGAGCAAGGCTTCGCCGCCCGCCGACACCGTCGCCGTACTCGACGAATGCTTCGTGGTCGAGGCCTGTATCGATCGCTATCTCTGGGCTCTCTATGAACGAACGCCGAAGGAGGATTCGATCAAGGTCGAGGAGCGCAGTGCCGTCACCGTCAAGCGCAAGGGCAGGACGGTGACCGTGATGCGCAGCGTCACGAAACTGGTCGAGCAGGATTTCGCCTGGAAGGATCCGAAGGCGGCCGAGCACGCCGGCATGCCCATGATGGATTACGTGATTGGCGGCATGGACAAGAGCTTCAAGCTGAAGCTGTTTCGCACCCTGCTCGCCGCAGAGGCCGCCGGCCTCTCGCCCGGCATCACCAGCGCCTTCCGCGACGACTACCGACAGTCGATCGCCAGCGGTCTGAAGGCTGCCTCCGACCGTTCCTATCATGGCGGCAGCCTGCGTGGCGGCTACGGCCATGGCATGGCCGCCGACGTCGTCAGCACCAAGGGCGACAACCGCGCCCAGCGTTGGATCTCGACCGAGGTGCTGTGGAAATGGATCGACGCCAACGGCAAGACGCTCGGCATCGGCCGCCCCTATCTCGGCAGAGATCCGCCGCATGTCGGCCCGATCGACGGCCCCGAATACATCTCCCGCCGCGGCGTGGCGACCGACCGCAAGGAAGCGGCGAACGTCAAGCCAAAGACGCTGCGGGCAAGCGGCGCAAGGCCTGCGCAGGCAGCTCACAAGCAGAACGGGCCGGTCAGGCCGCAGAAATCGGCGCAATCGGCGGCGAAGCGCTCGACCTGATTTTCAGCCGTCGCAGCCTGGCAATGGCACGAGCCGCATCTCGGCGGATCCGGCCTGCTCGGTCCGCACCAGCACGGCGAACACGGTCTCGACCGCCAGCCGCACCGCAGCTTCCATCACCTCGCCCTTCGCCAGATGCGCCGCAATGAGAGCGGAGAGGAGATCGCCCGTACCGGAGGGGCGGATCGGCAGACGCGGCGTCGCAAAGCGCGCCAGGCGATCGTTCGCACAGAGAATGGTCTCGACCTGTCCCGCCTGCGTGTCGGCCAGCGTGCAGCCCGTGGCGATGACGCCGAAGCTGGCCAGCCGTTCAAGCTTCGCGCGCGCCGCTGCAAGGCCCTGTGTGTCGTCGATGGTCGTTCCCGCCAGCAAGGCGAGTTCGAACTGGTTCGGCGTGATCAGGTTTGCCGCCGGCACAAGCCGGTGCCGAACCACGTCGAGAATGCCGTCGGCGACATAGACCCGGCCGTCATCGCCGATCACGGGATCGCAGAGATAGACCAGTTTCGAATTCCTTGTCAGCGCCCGCTCGACGAAATCGGCTACCACCGCGGCGATGCCCGGTGAGCCGAGATAGCCGGTGACCAGCACGGCGGCCTGCTCGACGAGGCCGCGTTCCTCGACCCCGGTCAGCAGCTCGGCGACGAGCTCGGTCTCCAGCACGCGGCCCCGCAGGGTCGGGTAACGCGGATGGTTGGAGAGCAAGGTCGTCGGTACGGCGGCGACGTTCACGCCCTGCGCCTGGATGGCGTAGGCGGCGGCACTGTTGCCGACATGGCCGTGGACCACCTGGCTTTGGATGGAGATGACGAGCATGCGGAGGTCCGTGGGATCGGGGGGCAAGACGAGCGGGCGGACGGGCCACCTGCTGTCGTGGCATCGTCACGCCCGCATGATAGCAGCTGTCACAGTCGTCGGCTAACCATCGCCGGTCGGAGCCGCGCTCGCGATTCTCGAGACCCCAGACGGTGATGACCTCCGCCTTCACGTCCTACGCCGCGCTTGCCCTCGCCATCATCTTCGAGGTGGCCGCGTCCGCCTTCCTCCAGCAATCCGCCCAGTTCACGCGACCCTGGCCGACGCTCGCCATGGTGCTGCTGTACGTCGCGTCCTTCTATGCGCTGTCCGTGGCGATCCGGATCATCCCCCTGAGCATCGCCTATGCGATCTGGGGCGGCGTCGGCATCATCCTGACGGCGACCGTCTCCTTCGTCTTATTCCGCCAGATGCTGGATGGCGCAGCGATGATCGGTATCAGCCTGATCGTGTCGGGGGTGGTCGTCATCAATCTGTTCTCGGAAGCGGCGGTGCGTTGAAGCCCGATCCGGCCGAGATCGCCTGTCTTCAGCGTGCCCTCATGGGCTCGTCACCGGCTTCGTGGGGCGCGGTGCCGACCGCGGTCGTTTAGCAGCCGGACGCGTCCCAGCCGCGTCGACCTCCTCGAGATAGGTCGCGAGGGACTTGGCCGAGGCGGCGCTCGTCGCAAAATGGTCCTCTAGGTACCAGGCGAGCGTCATACTGAATCGTCCCTTGGCGAGCCCGCGCGGACTGCGATGGCAGGTCCCGCAGCCGTCGGCGAACAGCCTCGCGGGCGATTTGCCGGCGTCGAGATTCTGCGCGATTGCGACGGTGCTCGTCAGGATGATTGCGAGAGCGATCGAGGACGCAATCAGGCCCCGTCCCGACCGAGAGATCGGCGCCAATTGCCGCCCTCGTCCCGTCAGGCAGCGAGCAGCTGGTCGAAGTCGGGCGGCGTGTAAGCCTTGCCGTCCTGGTCGGTGATGACGACCTGCCACCCCTCGCTCGCCCAGACTTTTGCCTTGGCCACGATCAACAGCCGGCTCTCGCGAGCAACACTGTACTTTTCATTGTCGCGTTCTGCGACCATCTTGTAGGCCAATGCACATCCCCTTGCGTTGCCCCGCGCCCGACCTCCTCGTGACAGCCGGCTTTGGCGGCAATTCGCCGGGAGCATGGCAATTTGGTGCCGTCCGGCTACGCCTCGACCCGACCGACGATGGAGATCGAACATGCCTCGCATCTTGAACGCGATTCTGCTTGCCGCGGGCTTGTCCGCCCTGCTGGGGACCCGGCCTGTTCCCGCGCAGACCTACGATCCGCGCTACCCGGTCTGCATCGAGATTTATACGATCGACGGCAGCAACATCGATTGCAGCTATCTATTGATGGCACAATGCGCCGCGTCGGCTTCCGGGCAAGCGGCGCGCTGCTACGCCAATCCCTATGCCGTGCCGAGCCGGGCATCGGTTCCCCCGCCGCGACGCGACCGCTAGTTCATCGCATCGTCAGTGCACGCGGATGATGTGCGGACGGCCGAGTTCGATCAGACCCTGCACCGCCGAGAGGCGGTCCTCCAGGGCGGCGATGGTCAGCAGCAGATTGTTGCGACGCTCGTCGAGCAGGCCCATTTCAATCCCCGGCAACTTTGCTTGTGCGCGCCGCTCGCCGATCGCTTCCAGCGATCGCTTGAGCCCCGCGATCAGATCGGTGAGCTGCCTGGCTTCGTTGGTCATCGACCGCTTCGCGAGATTCTGGCGACGTGTCTCGGCTCGAACCTGTCTCATCATCATCCTCCGGTGCCCCGCTGCCCCGAGTGGATGCATGCATCTTTGGGTAGAGACATTACGATCGATGAAATCTGCGAGCGACGATCTGCTTCAAATTGCGCATGCACGGAACCGACGCCGAGCGGCTTCAGTGTTCCATGCGGGTGAGGTGGTTCCTTCAATTCGCGGGCAGCATGAAGCCGGAGAAATAGTCGGCAAGCCCGGTGAAATCGGTGAACGGCAGCACGGCGCCGACATACTGATCAGGCCGCACCACCACAAGGCAACCGTCGGCGCGGTCGATGCCGCGCATGGCGAAGATGTCCTCTCCGCTCTTCAGGTCAGGGCAGAACATCTTCTCGTAGTCGATCAGGCCATGGCGACCCTTGCGCGGCAGCAGCAGTGGCGGCATGGCTTCGACGGCGAGGTCGCGATGCCCCTGCTGGAACACGGCCCGCAGGTCGATCACGCTGTCGAGGTCGGCGCCATCGGGCGTATAGCGCCGGATCGGCGATTCCCTTCCCTTCTCCAGGAAATTGCACAGCGCATGCACCGCCGAGCTCGGCGCGGTGGGATCCTCTGCCGGCGCGAAAGCGTAGATGCGGAAGCGGCCATCGGCTTGCCCCGCATGGCCGAGATGGACCGGCTTGGCATCGGCCAGCCGGATCACGGGCGCGGAGTGGAAGCGCTTCCCGACGATGAGGCCCTGTGCCAGATGCTGGTGTGACGCTGCGCCGGTGAGAACGGACGGCTTGTAGTGAGTAGCGGTGCCCGCGGTATAGCGACCATGCCGAACGAAATAGTCCTGCGTCCTCGCCGCATCGCCGCCCCCCTGCTTCGCAGCCGACGCCAGGATGCCGGCCCATTCGCGGTCGAAATCGATCAGCTCCTTCGCGACCGCCTGGCGCTCGGAAGAATAGGAATGCAGCAGGCTCGGTCCGCACTGCCCGCGGATCACTGCAGCGAGCTTCCAGCCGAGATTGAAGGCGTCCTGCATCGAGACGTTCATGCCCTGTCCGGCCTTGGGACTGTGGGTGTGGCAGGCATCGCCCGCGATGAAGACGCGCGGCAGGCGCGAGGCACTCTCGTCATCCGGCACGTCATCGAACCTGTCGGTCAAACGCTGGCCAATCTCATAGACCGACCACCAGGCGATCTCCTTCACCTCGAGCCTATGCGGCCGCAGGATTCGCCGCGCCTTGGCAATGACGTCATCGGCCGTGATGTTGCGGTTGGCGACGCGCTCGCCGACATCGAGTTTGGCCAATTCGACATAGATGCGCACCATGTAGCCGCCTTCGCGCGGGATGATCAGCAGGCTGCCATCCGTTGCCGACTGGATCAGGCTCTTGAAGCGGATGTCCGGGAAATCGGTCACCGCCAGAATGTCCATCACGCCCCAGGCGTGGTTGGCGGAATCGCCGTGGAGTTCCCGCCCGATCGACTTGCGCACCGTGCTGCGGGCGCCGTCGCAACCCACGACATAGCGGGCCTTGACCGTCTCAATTCCCTCGTGGCCCGCCTCGCCCCGTTCGAGGCGAACCGTCACGCCGTGTTTCCCTGTCGCCGCGGCCGGATCGACGCGGAGGTCGAGCAGCCGGCGTCCGTAATGCGGCGCGATTTTCGCCGGAGACCGCTGCATGAGATCGAGAAAGCCGTCGTGAATACGCGCCTGATTCAGGATCACGTGCGGGAACTCCGATAGCCCGTCCTCGACGTCCTGCACCCGTCCGCTGCGGACGATCCGGTCAGGCGACGTGGCATCCGGTTTCCAGAACGTCGTCTCATTGACCCAATAGGCCTCTTTCAGCACCCGTTCGCTGAAGCCGAAGGCGTGGAACATCTCCATGGTGCGACAGGCGATGCCGTCGGCCTGCCCGACCAGAAGGCGCCCCGGCTTCTGCTCGACGATGCACGTGCGGATGTCGTCAAACTGCGCAAGCTGGGCTGCGAGGGTGAGGCCCGCGGGGCCGCAACCAACGATGAGGACATCGACCTCGGCCGGCACGGGCCCGGAGGCACCCGGCGGCTGGACGCGCGCGGCGGGATCGAAGATCTCGGGATCACCCGGCTGGAATCCATTGAGATGGAATTGCATGAGCACCTCTCCCCGTCGCCCCTTGATCCAGTTATTGATCAGTATGCTGACTATCAGTATACTTGTCAACGAAGCGGCCGGTGCCGGACGCGACGGAGGATTCGGTGAAAGACAACAACGACATGCCCGGACACCTCGCCCGGCGTTTCCAGCAGATCGCGGTGGCCGTCTTCCTCGCCGAGGTCACGGAGGCCGGCTTCGACCTGACACCCGTGCAATATGCGGCACTCGCGACGATCAAGGCCAATCCCGGGCTCGATCAGGTGACGCTGGCGGGGCTGATCGCCTATGACCGCACCACGATCACCGGCGTGGTCGATCGGCTCGTACAGAAGGGACTCGCCGAGCGGCGCGCCTCCAGCCGCGACCGTCGTGCCCGCGAACTCGAGATCACGGACGAAGGCCGCCGCACGTTGCGCAAGATCACGCCGGCGGTGGAGTCGGCGCAGCGCATCATGCTGCGCGGCCTCACCGCCCGGGAAGGCGACGAACTGATGCGGCTAATGCGCAAGGCCATCGCCGCCGGCAACGAACTGAGCCGCGCGCCGCTGCGCGAGGCGCAGGGCTGACAGACCGATCGGATGCGCGCGCACGAAGCCATCCGTATTGCCACGCCCTGCGTGTCATCGATCGGCGCAACCTGGAACTAACTTTCGGCTGCTATGGTCTCGCCCGTTCGGCGCTTAACGCGCGATTAACTTTATCGGTCTGGGGTTTTGCATGTTCAGGTTCATCATCGCCGCCGCGGCCCTCGTGCTCACGGCGGGCCATGCGTTTGCGAACAGCCATGGCGGCGACGCCCCGGCTCCGGCGAAAGTCGAAGCCACGGCTCCGGCAAAGGTGATCCTGACGAAGAAAGGGCCCAAGCTGGTCGATCTCAAGGGCATGACGCTCTACTATTACGAGCGTGACACCAGCGGCAAGACGTCCAACTGCAACGACAAGTGCACGGAGAACTGGGTCCCGTTGACTGCCCCCGGAGACGCCAAGGCTTTCGGCGACTTCACCGTCATCGAGCGCAAGGATGGCAGCAAGATGTGGGCTTATCGCTATCGCCCGCTCTACACCTCGCCCGCCGACAAGGCGCCGGGCGACGCCAACGGCATTGCCACCACGATGCAATGGCGCGTCGCGGTGCCCGAGGATTAGCAAACGATCGCCTTCGAGACCAACCACGTCGAAGGCAGAGTCGCTTATCCCCGCCAGCCGGTCCGCGCCTCGGCCTGTGCGCTCTGTCCGGGGGGCAGCACCACGACCATCGAATTGAGTTTCACGCGGTCGTAGAGATCGATCACATCCTCATTGCGCATGCGGATGCAGCCCGACGAGATCGCCTGGCCGATATATTCCGGCTGATTGGTGCCGTGGATGCGATAGAGCGTGTCCTTGTTGCCGGAATAGAGATAGATGCCCCGTGCGCCCAGCGGATTGGCGGGGCCACCGGGGACGCGCGCCGGGAACGGTCCAAGCCGCGCCCGGATGTCGGCGGTCGGAACCCAGTCGGGCCACTCCGCCAGACGGCCCACCCGTGCGACACCTGAGAAGGCCATCGCCTCCTCGCCGACGGCCACCCCATAGCGGATGGCCTTTCCGTCCGGCAGCACGAAATAGAGATAGCGCGCATCGGAATCGACCAGGATCGTCCCCGGCTGCTCCTTGCGATGGTAGTCGACGATGTGACGCAGATACTGCTCGGGCACGTTCGCCTGCGCGTAGGGCGCATGGGCCAGCAGCTGGCGGTCGCGCGGCGTCATGCTCGCGTCGGTCGTCGGCGACAGCGTCGTCTGCATGCATCCTCCGAGCGGAAGCATCGCAATGACGAACAAGGCAAACACAGATCTCGGCACCCAGGCCCCCGCGAATATCGGCACGACAATGGCGGCAAGTGCTGCCCAAAACGTGCTGAAAAAAAGGCAATTCGTACACGTGCGCGTGTACATACAGGGTTCCATCACCATGATCAGTGGAAAGAGTGTCGCAGTGTGTCCATGTCCCGGCCTTGGTTTGGTCAAAACCGGCTGGACTCGTGGGCAAGGGCCTATGGATGGGCATGGCTCAAAGAACCGGCTCGCGCCAATGCGGACCAACGGGCGCCAAAGGAGCTGCGATGCTCGCGAAGCTGAATGCCAATCAAATCGTCGATGAAATCGTCAAGGACGCGGTGAAAGAGAACGATCCCCACGATGCGGTTCATATCGCGCCGGAGATCGTGCTGGCCTCCCGCGCGGACTTCGACGCACCGAAGCTTGCTCCCGATATCGCGATCAAGCGGGAGCCCCGGATCGGTTCGGCGAGCGAGACCCTTGCCGCGGCGGACATTGGCCGCGAGCCCAGGTTCAGTTCCGCCAGCGAAGCCCCGGCAACGGCGCCGGTCCTCGACCCGGCGTTGCGCGTGACGACGGAGGATCGCGCGTCGCAGAAGCCATCGGCCGGCGGCAAATGGCTTCGCGGCGCGCTGGTCACGATGCTGTTTGCAGGCGGCAGCGCCGCGGCCACCATTGCGTGGAACAGACATGGCGAGACGGCGCGCCAGATGCTCGCCGAATGGACGCCGGCCGTGGTGGCGCTGATCCCGGCGACATCCCAGGCGGCGCAGGTTGCAGATGCGCCATCCGCGGCGGCAGATCAGACGGCGCCACCCGCGACCCAGCAGGCTGCCACGCCTGCAACGCCGGCGGATGCCACCCCATCGGTGCAGTCGATGACGCGCGATCTTGCCGCCATGGCGCAGCAGATCGAGCAGTTGAAGTCCAGCCTCGCCGAGTTGAAGGCCGGACAGGAGCAGATGGCCCGCGAATTGGCAAAGCCCCCTGCCCCGAAGCCGGTGGCTGATGCGCGGCCCGCAGTCGATGCGCATGCGCGCCTTGCCACGCCGCCCCGTCCGCCGGTACGCAAGCCGAAGCCGGCCGTGACGCAGACCTACATGCCGTCCTATCCACCGGCCCCCCCGACGCCGGCGCAAGCCGCCGCGGTTCCTCCTCCTCCGCCGCCGGTGGCGACATCGCAGGCGGTTGCCGACGACAATGGCCCCGTCGTGCGGCCGCCGATGCCGCTACGCTGATGGTGAGGACCAGCTGACACCGGACGAATACGGTGTCAGCACGTTCGAAACTGAATCGAGACAAGAGAAAAGGCCGTCGGGATCTATGCCGCCGGCCTTCTCTTGCAGCTGCCGGTTCCCGGAGCCCGGTTCTGCTGCAATTCCATGCCTAAAACTGGCGCCGGCATGCTTAATGAAACGTTAACGCGACCACCCGCTGCACATCATTTCTGCGCCATAAGCGTAGAGAATGCGCCGTCCGTTCATCGGATGGATATCGACTCAGTGATACGATGGCACATGCGTTGAAGACTTCGTTTGAAGGCTTCGCCCAGCGAACTGGGTCGTCACACCGGGGAATTCGGATGCCTTACTATTCCTTCGATCTCGTGGTTGGTGAAGAGTTCAAGAACCAGGGTGGAATCATCCTCGAGGACATCGAGGTCGCTTCCGACCGTGCCGTGCAACTGGCCAGCGAGCTGTCGCAAGTGAAGCCGGAACTGCAGAAGCAGGGCTGCGCCGTGCGCGTCACCGACCGCGATCACAAAGAGGTCTATCGCACGCCGCTGGATCCGGTCCCGGCCTGGCGGCGCTAGCTAGTCGCCAATCACAGGCGCGTCGAACCAATTCGTCAGCGAGAGCCCGCCGTCGACGACGAACGCAGCGCCGGTGACGTAACCGGAAAGCTTGTTCGACAAGACCGCGAGCGCCATCGGTGCGAGGTCCTCTGCCCTGCCGAGGCGGCCGAGCGGAATGTGCCGCGCCAGCGAAGCATCCGCGACGAAGCCACCGGCCGCGATCGCGCCCGGCACCAGCGCGTTGACGCGGATGTCGTGGCGACCGAACGTCTTGGCGAGTTCCTTCACAAGCATCGCCATGCCTGCCTTCGCCGTCGAATAATGTGGCAGGTTGCGCGGCGTCCCCGCGTGCAGGGACGTCAGGAACAGGAAAGACCCCGGCCGCTTCGCAGCGATCAGCCGCCTTGCGATCTCGCGCGCGAGATGAAAGCCGGCGTCGAGATTGACGGCATGCATCTCCTGCCAGGTCCGGCGATCGACCGCGAGCGCATGATCGGCCTCTCGCCGCGGCGGCGAGGCACTGTGCACGAAGTGGGTGACCTCGCCCAATTCGCCACCGGCGGCGGCAAGCAGGGCATCACAGGCGTCGAGCGAGCCGAGATCGCCGACCCACGGAATTGCCAGCTCAGGATGACCGCAGGCCTCGATCGCAGCATCAACCCGCTCCCGGCTGATATCGGCGAAGATGGTCTTCACACCTTCCCCCACCAGGGCCTGCGCGATCGCGCGGCCGATCCCGTTGCCGGCGCCGGTGACCAGCGCCCGGTCACGTGCCGTGTCGAAGGGTGTGCTGAACAGGCTCATACCGTTCTCCGCCGCTATGCGGCCGTACGTTAGCGCACCGCACCAAGGTCCGACAATTGCGCTTCCGCACCATTGCCGCGCGGCCCGCCCGGCGCTAGCCTTCCGGAAAATCAAGGAGGACCCCGGGGATGCGTACCTTGTTTCCGATCGCCGGCCTGCTGCTGCTCGCAGCGCCGACGCAAGCCGCCGACGATCGCTCGCGGTCGATCTATGTGACGATGATGCTGCAGGCCTTCGCCGCCAAGGTCGAGTGCCCCGGAACGGATGTGGTCTATGAGGATCTGCTGCGGAAGGCCGAGCAGATGCAACTGCCAAACGACACGACCGAGAAGGTGCGCAAGGCGATCGCCTGGATGCACACCGGCGGCAAGATGGGCGAGAAGCAGGCCGACGACATCATGGCGGAGGTCGCTGTGGCGACCCAGGCGACCGACCTCGAACAGCGTCGCCTTGGCATGACCAATTGGTGCGAAAAGCAGAAGACCAATCTCGCCGGCGTGATCCGCAGCAAGGGCGGCTAAGGGCAGAAGCATCACGTTAAGCACGCGAGGACGGAACCGCGTCCTTGGCAAATTATCGTCACAATCCTCGCCAGCATGCGGCTTCCTTTCGAACAGGAGGACCTCATGCGAATTGCCCATCTCGTCTTCGCCGGAGCTCTTGCCGCCAGCGCCGGTCTGGCGGGCCCGACGCTGGCGCGAAATGCCGATGCCCCCGGGAAAGACGACAAGTCGACTTCCTCGTCCTGCAGCGCCTATCAGCAGGGTCCGGACGGCTCCTGGGAGCAACTACCCTGCAAGGAGGCCGGTGATCGCGGACAGCCGCAGACCCAGAACAGGTCCGGGGCGCGCGGGACCCAGCAAAGCGAGCGCTGATCGCCCGAGGAACCCTGCGGCCCGCCCGCGTCGGCGTGCCGCTTGCCGCGCCGCCTGAGCGCGTTAGAGTGCGGGCGGGCAGTGCCGCGAGCCGGCCCGCAGGAAACGCCAACCGCGAGCGCTTGTGGAATCGATCGATATTGAAGACCTTCAGCGCCGCCTGAAGGCGCTCGAGGGCGAGAATGCGCGCCTGAAGGTGCTCGAACTGGCCAACCAGACCGAGCGCCGCAAGGCGGAAAGCGCGCTGGCAGAGAGCGAAGAGCGTTACCGGACGCTCTTCAACTCGATCGACGAAGGCTTCTGCATCATCGAGTTCTTCGACGGGCCGCACGGACCGCTCAGCGACTACGTCCACGTCGAAGCCAATCCCGCCTATACCCAGCATGCCGGCATTCCGAACGTCGTCGGCCAGAAGGTCCGGGAAATGGTTCCGGGCGAGGCCGACGGCTGGGTCGAGCTCTATGGCGGCGTGCTGCGCACCGGCAAGCCGATCCGCTTCGAGCGCGAACTGGTGGCGACCGGCCGCCATCTGGAACTCGCCGCCTTCCGCGTCGAGCCCGCCGGTCGCAAACAGGTGGCGGTGCTGTTCCAGGACATCACCGCGCGCAAACGCGCCGAGCAGGAATTGCAGCGTCTCAACGAGACACTGGAAGCGCGCGTGGTGGCCGCGCTCGCCGAACGCAAGCTCCTCGCCGACATCGTCGAAGGCACCAATGCCTTCGTGCAGGTGATCGGCCCCGACTTCCGCTGGCTGGCGATCAACGGAGCGTCCGCCCGCGAGTTTCACCGGCTCTACGGCGTCATGCCGAAGGTCGGCGACAACATGCTGGAGCTGCTCGACCATCTACCGGATCATCGCGACACCATCCGCGCCGTCTGGACAAAAGCGCTCGCCGGCGCGGAGTTCGTCGAGATCGCGGAGTTCGGCGATCCCAGCCGCATCCGCCGGTTCTACGAGATGCGCTTCAATACGCTGCGCGACGCCGAGGGCCGGATCGCCGGCGCCTACCAGTTCGTCTACGACGTCACCGAGCGCCTGCGCGAACAGGCGCGGCTGCGCGAGGCGGAGGAAGCGCTGCGGCAGTCGCAGAAGATGGAGGCGGTCGGCCAATTGACCGGCGGCATCGCCCACGACTTCAACAACCTGCTCACCGGCATCATGGGATCGCTGGAGTTGCTGCAGACCCGGATCGGACAGGGCCGCGTCAAGGAAATCGACCGCTACGTCAACACGGCGCAAAGCGCCGCCAAGCGCGCGGCGGCCCTGACGCACCGGCTGCTGGCGTTCTCGCGGCGGCAGACGCTCGATCCGAAACCGACCGACCTGAACCGTCTCGCGATGGGCATGGAGGAACTGATCCGCCGCACCGTCGGCCCGGAGATCGCCGTGGAGGTCGTCACGGCGGGCGGCTTGTGGTCGACGCTGATCGACGGATCGCAGCTCGAGAACGCGCTGCTCAACCTCTGCATCAACGCGCGCGACGCCATGCCGAAAGGCGGCCGCATCACCATCGAAACCGCCAACCGCTGGCTCGACGATCACGGCGCCAGCGAGCGCGAACTCGAGCCCGGACAGTACGTTTCGCTCTGCGTGACCGACACCGGCACCGGCATGGCCCCCGACGTGATCGAGCGTGCCTTCGATCCGTTCTTCACCACCAAGCCGCTCGGCCAGGGCACCGGGCTCGGCCTCTCCATGGTCTACGGCTTCGTGCGGCAGTCCGGCGGCCAGGTCCGGATCTATTCCGAACTCGATCAGGGCACGACGATGTGCCTCTATCTTCCGCGCCACTATGGCAAGGACGCCGAAAGGCCTTCAGCGATCACCGCGAAGAGCACGCTGCGTTCGGAGGCGAGCCACACGATTCTCGTCGTCGACGACGAGCCATCGATCCGCATGCTGCTGACCGATTCCCTGCAGGATATCGGCCTCGACGTCATTGAAGCGCCCGACGGCCCGACCGGCCTCGGCATCCTGCAGTCCGATGCGACCATCGACCTCCTCGTGACCGATGTCGGCCTGCCCGGCGGCATGAACGGACGACAACTCGCAGACGCCGCGCGCATCACGCGACCAGGGCTGAAAGTGTTGTTCATCACCGGTTATGCCGAGAATGCCATCATCGGCAACGGCCAGCTGGCGCCGGGCATGCAGGTGCTGACAAAGCCCTTCGTGGTCGAGACGCTGGCAAGCCGGGTGCTCGACATGATCAAGGACGACCGCGACCGCAACTGACGTCGTCGCGTCACGAAAACGAAAGCGGCCCGCCATGCCCGGCGGACCGCCTGATCACCCACCCCAATTGTGAAATGTGGACGCCGGGGCCTACCCGACCGCCGCGCGCTTGCGCTCGAAATCGTTGGGCACCTCGATGTCGACTTCGAGGGTCGAGACCTCATCACCGCGATCGAGCCGGACGATGACCTTGGTCGGGTCCAGCGTGACGTGTTTTGAGACCACGGCGAGGATTTCCTCGCGCAGCACCGCGAGCAGGTCGGGCTGGCCGCGCAAGCCGCGTTCATGCGCCAGCAGGATCTGCAACCGTTCGCGTGCGACGGGTGCGGTCGCCTTGTTGCCGCGGAGAAGCCGGAGCAGACCCATGCTCATGCCGCCCTCCGTCGCAGCAGGCGATCCATGAAACCCTTGCGCTCGGCCGGCACCTGCATCGGCACCGTGTCGCCGCAGAGCCGCCGCGCCGCGTCGATATAGGCGCGCGCCGGCGCGCCGTCGGCATTGGAGAGCGTCACCGGCGTGCCGACATTGGAGGCACGCAGCACGTCCTGGCTCTCCGGGATGATGCCGAGCAGCGGCGTCGCCAGAATCTCCAGGATGTCGTCAATGGTCAGCATTTCGCCGCGCGCAGCGCGAGAGGGATCGTAGCGCGTGATCAGGATATGCTTCTCGACCCGCTCGCCCTTCTCGGCGCGCACGGTCTTGGAATCCAGCATGCCGATGATGCGGTCGGAATCGCGCACCGAGGAGACCTCGGGATTCGTCACGATCACGGCCTCGTCGGCGAAGCGCATCGCCATCGACGCGCCGCGCTCGATGCCGGCCGGGCTGTCGCAGATCACCCAGTCGAAGCGGCTTCGCAAGTCGGCGATCACCTTGCCGACGCCCTCTTCGGTGAGCGCATCCTTGTCGCGGGTCTGCGAGGCGGGCAGCAGCCAGAGATTTTCCAGCCGCTTGTCGCGGATCAGCGCCTGCGGCAGTTTCGCGACGCCCTGCACCACGTTGATGAGGTCGAACACGACGCGACGCTCCGCTCCCATGACGAGGTCGAGATTGCGCAGGCCAACGTCGAAATCGACCACGACCACCTTGTCGCCCCGTTGCGCGAGCGCCGCCCCCAGCGCCGCGGTCGTCGTGGTCTTGCCGACGCCGCCCTTGCCTGATGTCACGACCAGTACCTTGGCCATCTCACTTGTCTCCTTCTGGTCAGTTCAGCGCTGTAATTCGCATGGTGTTGCCCTGCAGGAAGGCCTGGGCCGGCTTGCCGCGCAGGGCCGCGTCGATATCGTCGGCGGTCTGGTAAAATCCATCGATCGCAAGGAGTTCGGCCTCGATCTTCTGGCAATAGATCCGCGCGCTGGTGTGACCGTTCACGCCAGCCATGGCGCGCCCGCGCAGCGCCCCGTAGATGTGGATGGAACCGCCGGCCACGACCTCGGCCCCGGAGCCGACCGAGCCGAGAATGGTGACGTCGCCTTCGGGGAAGATCACGGTCTGGCCCGAGCGCACCGGCGCCTCGAGCAGCAGCGAGGTCGGCCGGGTCTCGGTCTTCACCTCGGGCTTCTTCGGCGCGCTCGGCTCGATCACGCAGCTGCGTCCGCCTGAGAGCAGCGGCGGCATCGCCGGCGTCAGCCGCGATTCATCGACGCCCTCAATGCCGAGCACGCGGATGTTTCGGTCCTGAAGGCTCGTGAGCAGATGGCCAATGCCGGACTGGCTGAGGTCGACCGCCGACAGGTCGATCACCACGGGCCGGCCGGCAAAAAATCCCGGCGACCGGGCCATGGTGGCATCGATCTCGGCAAGCCAGTCCTGGATTGGAACCGTCGGCACGAAAACGAAGGCCACATAGGAACGCCCGCGCAGGCGCACCATTTGGCGTTGAGGTTTGACTGCAGCCTCCATCGGCCGACTCGTTCCCTGTTATTGAATGGTTAACGATGCGGCCGGGATGGTTAATGACTGGTTAATGTCTCCGTGAGGTTACGTAGGAGGCAGCCGGCTTTGCGCCGTCATTGCGCGCGCGCAGCCGGCATCCCCGGCTCCGCACGGCGGGCAACGCGAAGCGTGCCCGCCAAGCCTGTCCTTGGAGCAAGCCTGTCCTTGGAGAAAGACCGTGGGCACGACGCCTTTCGCCTTAGCCCACCGACAAGAGCGCGGCGCCATCGCGGCACCACGCTCTCTCGCGATCAGCCCTTGTTGCGCGCCTTGCTGAGCAGATAGTTGTCGTAATAATTTTCCGCGATCTGCGTATAGAACATCAGCTCCTTCATATACGCGTCGTGGCTGTCCTTGGTGCGCTTGAACAGGTCGCTCTTGGCGGCGAGCTCGTTCAGATGCTCCTGGGTGGCGGCATAGCAGGCCTCCAGCACGGGCTGCGGGAATGCCTTCAGCTCCGCGCCGTTGGCGATCAGCCGCTTCAGCGCGGCGGGATTGACGCTGTCGTACTTCTCCAGCATCCAGGCGCCCGCCGCCGAGCCGGCCTGGTTGAGGATCGCCTGGTACTGCTTCGGCAGGCTCGCCCATTTCTCGTCGTTGACGATCATGTGCAGCATCGCGCCGCCTTCCCACCAGCCGGGGAAGTAATAGTACTTGGCGACCTTCTGGAAGCCGAGCTTCTCGTCGTCATAGGGACCGACGAACTCCGCGGCATCGATCGAGCCCTTCTCCAGCGCCGAATAGACGTCGCCACCCGCGAGCTGCTGCGGCACCACGCCGAGCCGGGCCAGCACATGGCCGCCCATGCCTGCGATGCGGAATTTGAGGCCCTTGAGATCGTCGACGGTCTTGATCTCCTTGCGGAACCAGCCGCCCATCTGCGTGCCGGAATTGCCGCAGAGAATGGCGTGCACCTTGAAGGGCTTCAACGCCTCACCGGTGAGATCGGCGCCGCCACCGAAATGCCACCAGGACTCCTGGTGGCGATGGTTCATGCCGAACGGCGCGCCGGTGGCATAGGCCAGCGCCGGCTCCTTGCCGATGTAGAAATAGAGCGGCGTCTGCGCCATCTCGACCGAGGACACGCTGACCGCATCGAGCGCCTGCAGGCCGGGAACGAGTTCGCCCGCGGCAAAGGTCTGGATCTGGAATTTGTTGTCGGTGGCCTCGGCGACGTATTTCGCGAAGGTCTGCGCGGTGCCGTAGATGGTGTCGAGCGATTTCGGGAAACTCGAAGTAAGGCGCCATTTGATCTCGGGCGCGCTCTGCGCGATCGCGGGTGCGGCAACCAGCGTCGTGGCGCCGGCAACGGCGCCGCCCTTGAGGAATGTCCGGCGTTTCATGATGAGCTCTCTCCCTGAACAATGATTCAAATGAACGGCCTTGCAGCCGGTCCCGGCCACGGTCTTTCCGGGACCGTTTGCCTGTTCCCAGGACGGAGTTCAAGCTCGCAGAAGGTCGCCGTCAGAGCAGCCTGGCGCTCACGAACAGTGCGCGCACGGCGTTGGTCGCCTGCACCGCCAGCATGGCGTTGCCCGCCGCGGCTTCCAGGGTCGCGACCGCATCCTCGTGCAGCGCGCGGAATTCCATCCACTCGACCGACTTGAAATTGGTGAGGAATTGATAGGCTTGGCCGACCGTCGAGATCGCCAGCGTGTCGCCGTTCAGCTTGATCTTGAACGTCGTCCGCAGCGGGGTCTCGGAGTTCTGGGGATCACTCATGGGCTGCTTCTGGACGAGGACGGCTTAACGAAGGGAAAACGGCAGCCCCGCCGTCTCCGGCAAAGATCAGGAATCGGTGCTGGTGCGCTGCGAGGCGGTCGCCGATCCGCCCAGGCTGGGAACCACGACGAGGCGATTGAACTCGCCATTGTCATAGGCCTTGATGAAGCGATCATAGTCCTTGATCGAGACGCAGCCGTTGGAATCGCCGCGCGGACCGAGCATGTAATTGTGCGTGAGCAGGCCGACGCGACCGAGCGCGCTGGTGCCTTCCACGGGCGTCATGCGCAAGGCGCGAACGCCGTGAAACGGCTTTTCACGCGGCTTGAGGTCGTAGATCGCAGGCGGCGTTGCGCCGACCATGCGCTGGTCGACATGTTGTGGATCGTCCATCAACGGCCCCATGCCTGAATGGGCTTCAAGGGCGATGCCGCTCGGCAGGTACACGGCCTTTGCCGAGATGTCATAGACCGCGGTCCGCGAATCGTAGCCGAGGGCCGAGAGGTCCGGTGCCCGACCCAACAGACCATCGCCGGGCGTCAGCGACGCCAGCTTGATCTTGTCGGTGAAGCGCTCGAAGAAATTGCGATTGTCGACCCGAGGGCTGGCGTCGGCAAAGGCCTGGCTCGAGGCCACCTGGGCGGCCAGATCGGCCTGTACCGGCCGGGCGCGCGGAATCGGAACACCATCCGTGCGCTGCGAGGGCCGCGTCTCGTCGACGGAGGAACGATCGTCGGCCGTCAGGGTCGACCGCCAATCGTCGCCCTGAAGCTTCTGGGCGAGCATCGCCTTGGCCTCGCGCAGCTTGAGCTGCACCGCGTTTACCGCGGACCGCTCCAGCGTCCGCAGGCCGAGGTCGCGAACCGGCGCCTCACCCGACAGGGAGGCGAAGCGGTCTTCGAAGGACGGCGCGTTGGCGGGCGGCAATGCGGCGGTGACCAGAGCGGGGGATTCGCCGGACTCCGTGACCCAGGCGGCGGCGCCCAGTGCCAGCGCGGCAGCGGCCAAAGACAGCAGAATTGTCTCGGCTCGCCCTGTGCGGCGGCGCGACAACAGCCTCTCGGCTTGTGCGGCGTCGGAAACCATCAGATCCCCAAATCGACTCCCGGGGGAACCCACCCCCACCCGAGATTCTATACCAGCTACCACATTGGCAGCCAAAAGTTAGGCATAATCGGGGCCGGTCCGGCGAGCAAAGGTACCCTATGACCGGAATCTTCGATCTGGATCGCTTCGTTCAGGCCCAGGACCCGGTCTATTCCGACGTTCTGACAGAGCTGCGCACCGGCCGGAAACAGAGCCACTGGATGTGGTTCGTCTTCCCGCAGGTCGCCGGGCTCGGCCTCAGCGCCATGTCCCGGCACTATGCGATCGCCTCCACCACAGAGGCCAGGGCCTACCTCGCCCACCCCGTCCTCGGTGTGCGCCTGATCGAGTGCACCCGCCTCGTGCTCGCGGTCCAGGGACGGACGATCCATGCGATCCTGGGCGCGCCGGACGATGCCAAATTCCGATCATCGATGACGCTGTTCGGTGCGGCCTCGGATGAGCCGGTGTTTGGTCAGGCACTGACGCGCTATTTCGCCGGCGCCCCCGCCCCTGCGACGCTTGCGATCCTCGCCGCGCAGGATCGCAAGGCCTGAAGCGCGGCGCCGCCGGCAGCGTAAACCGGGGATTAATATGCAACTCCTATCGTCCGGAGAATAACTTTCTCCCCGCGACCATTGCCGGACAGATCATGAAAATCGGTACGCTTCTGACCACCGCCATCGTCTCGCTCTCGACCGTCGGCGGTGGACTTGCCGTCTATGTCGCCGTGACGAAATACCAGACGATGGACCGCATCGCGGAGGCGCAGGGCCGGCTCGCGATCGTGCGCTCCGTCAGCGACATTCCGCGCTATCTCAATCCCGAGCGGGGATTTGCCACCAACATCCTCTACGGCCCCGCGACGGTCGATCCGGCGCAACTGGCCGAGCACGACAAGCTGCGCAAGCAGACCGACGGCGCCCGCGAGAAAATGAACGCGCTGCGCAAGGAACTGCCCGGCGGTTTCGACGACGGCACCAATATCGGAAACAATATCGACGCCATCAATTCCAAGTTCACCGCGCTGCGCGAGGCGATCGACAAGGCCATCGCAGGCCCCGCAGACGCCCGCAAGGACGCAGCGAAGAAGGTCGTCGCCGACAATGCCGTGCTCAATGCCGGCGTCACCGCACTGCTCAACGAGCAGGTCCGCCGCATGGCGATCCTGAACGGCGATGCCTATCGCCAGGCGAATTACGCCAACATCGCCATGACGCTGCGCGACATCGGCGGCCTCAATGCCAGCGTTCACAAGAACCTTGTCGGCAGCAAGAAGGTGGCGAGCGAGGCCGAAAAAGCCGATGTCGCCCGCATGCAGGGCCGCAACGACCAGATCGTGATGTCGCTGCTGGAACTGCGCGGCAATCCCGCCACCCCGGCCAATGTCGGTGCCGCGCTCGACACGATGAACGCCGGCTATGTCGAGGAATTCGGCCGCGAGCTCAAGCTCGTCAAGGACGGCGCCGCCAGCGGCAAATACGAACACGACGTCGACACCTATTATGCCGCCTCACAGCGCGGCCTCGGAACGATCATCGGCGTTCGCGACGCCCTGTACGACAATGCGGAACATATCCTCTCCGGCGCCGCGGCCGCCGCGCGCACCAGCTTTGCGATCGCACTGGTCGGCCTTGCCGCCGTGCTGATCGCCAGCATCGGTCTCGTCGTCATGGTCCGCCGCCGGGTCTGCGCCCCGATTGTCAGCCTGACCACGCGGATGTCGCAGCTCGCGGAGGGCGACGTTGCCGCCGAGATTCCCGGCGCGGAACGCTCCGACGAGATCGGCGCGATGGCCGCCGCCGTGCAGGTGTTCAAGGACAACATGATCCGGGCCGACCGCCTCGCCGCGGAGAAGCAGGCCGAGAACGACGGCAAGATGCGCCGCGCCCAGGCACTCGACCAACTCACTCGCGCCTTCGAGAGCAAGGTCACCGAACTCGTCGGCGGCCTGTCGCGGGCCTCCGCGACGATGGAAAGCACCGCCCAGTCGATGACCTCGACGGCGGCGCAGACCAACAGCCAGGCCGCGGTGGTGGCGGCCGCATCGGAGCAAACCTCGTCCAACGTGCAGACGGTCGCGAGCGCGACCGAGGAGCTGACGTCGTCGATCGCGGAGATCGGCCGGCAGGTTGCCCAGAGCACCGAGATCGCGGCCCGCGCCGTCGAGAACGCGCGACGCACCGGCGACACGGCAAGCGCCCTCGCCGAAGGCGCGCAGAAGATCGGCGACGTCGTCACACTGATCCAGAGCATTGCCGAGCAGACCAACCTGCTCGCGTTGAACGCGACCATCGAGGCCGCGCGTGCCGGCGAGGCCGGCCGCGGCTTTGCCGTGGTTGCCTCCGAGGTGAAATCACTGGCCGGCCAGACCGCCAAGGCGACCACCGAAATCTCCGAACAGATCGCGGCGATCCAGACCGCCAGCGATGAGACCGTCAATGCGATCCGCAACGTCGCCGACGTCATCGCCGAGATCGACCAGATCGGCGCCGCGATTGCAGCAGCGATCGAGCAACAGGGCTCGGCCACCAAGGAGATCGCGCGCAGCGTCCAGGAGGCCGCGCGCGGCACCCAGGAGGTCAACACCAACATCACGGGCGTACAGCGCGCCGCCGACGACACCGGAGCTGCGGCGCGCGAGGTGCTGGGCGCGGCCGAGCAACTCTCGACCCAGTCACGCGACCTCGCCGGCCAGTTCGACCGGTTCCTCGGCGAAGTCCGCTCCGCCTAGCGCTCCACATGCGTCGCCCGGATGACGCAGAGCGAAATCCGGGACTCGTGCCGCAAGCAACGACAGCCCCGGATCGCGCTGCGCGCCATCCGGGCGATGGACGTCAATAAGGCGGAGCCTTGCGCGCGCGTTGGGCCTTGGCCGCCTCGATCCACCACGCGAGATCGTCGGCGAAGCGCGGGAATGCGCGCTCCAGCGCCTTGCCGCCCTCACCGGTCGGCTCGCCCTCGGCGGAGAGCGTCTGAGCGATCGGGCCGACACCGATCGTGCTCGACACCACAACCATGCCCATCTCCGACAGCGTGCCATGCCAGGCGGTCGCGGCGCGCGCCCCCGACAGGCGGCCGGCCGAATAGCTTGCGATCGCAGCCGGGCGCCAGAACCATTCCTCCAGGAAATGGTCGGTGAGATTCTTCAGTCCGGGCTGGATGCCCCAATTATATTCGCCGGTGACGAAGATGAATCCGTCGGCGCTGCGGATCTTGCCGGCGAGGTCCTGAAGCGCCGCAGGCGCGGTCCCCTCTGGATATTCCTTGTACATGCGGTCGAGCATGGGCAGCCCGATCGCCTTGGCATCGATCAGCTCGGGCTCGTCGCCACGCGCGCGCAGGCGATTGACGATAAAATTCGCAAGGCGGATGCCCATGCGGTCGGAACGGTAGGAACCGTAGAAAACGAGAATGTTGCTCATCGGCGCAGGCCTAGCACGAAACGGCGGGTCCGGCTCGCGGGAACCCGCGCCTTATCGCCGCCGGCCGCGTTCCAGGGTCTGCGACGGCGCTTCGCCGAACTGGTTGCGGTAGCTGCGCGAGAAGTCGCTGAGATGCCAGAACCCGAACGCGAGCGCCACCGCCTTCACGCTGTCGGCGCCTGCCAGGAGCCGCTTGCGCACCAGCCAGAGGCGGTGGAGACGCAGATAGCGATGCAGGCTCATGCCGCGATAGCGGCGCACCACATCGTGCATGGTGCGCACCGACAGGCCGAGCTTGCGCGCGATCTCCTCGCTGTAGATCGGTTGCGACAGATCCTCGGTCAGCAGCGCGCGGATGTCCTGAAAAAGCTTGAACTGCCTCTCGTCGTTGGGCCGCATCGTCCATGGCGCGGACACCAGATTGGCGAACACGTCGTCGACCGCCGCGAACAGGCTCTCCCTCATGGCCAAGGGCTTCAGCGAGAGCTCGGTCTGATCGGCAGGTTCGAAGGATGCCGCAATGACCTCCCTGGTGACCTCGCGCAGTCCTTGCAGCGCCCGCGCCGTCGTCTCGTATATCCTGAAACTGGAACCCGTTTCGGGCCAGCCCCGATCCCTCACCTCGGGCCGGAACACCACCGAAGCGATTTGCCGCTGCTGCTCCTCGATGGTGGTGTAGGCCGCCCCGTTGCGCCCGATCACGACGACCGCGCGATCGGACTGCGCACCGTTGAAGCGGATCGGAACGTCGAGATCATCCATCGCAAAGCCAATCGCCGTGCAATCGGCGACGAGTTGCGCATCGACGACGCGGGGAAAGACGCGGGTCAGATTCACGTCGCAGCCCGGCAATTGCAGGATGATCTGTTCGGCCTCGATCCGCGTCACAAAGGGCGTGAACGCGGAATTCAAGCCGCGGATCGCACTGCGGAATTCATCGACGTCGGAGAAGCGAAAGATTTGAGGCACCAGGCTTGGCGCACTATCGTTTCTGGTCATATCAAACGAAAAACGCGTCGAAACAACGCGCGACCGGCATTTGCGCCGATCTGAATTCCCCCTTGTCGGATTTTCGTCGGACCGACGGAATCATTCCGTCCTGTCCCGCTTCAGTTGCCGATCCTTCGGTTCTCAGGACAAGTTGCGGCTTCGTGACCTGCCAATTTTCGATAACGTTTCCAAGAAACTTGGCGGTTTCATATTACCGCGATCGAGCAGATGTAAAATCCAAATTAACGTGTGCGGCGCGAAATGACTCGCATTGGAAACACCGAGCCCATTTGAGTTCAGGCCACTGCCATGACGGCAAATCCGCCTGCCGATATTCTCTCTGAACTGGAAGACGCGGTCGCGGCGTGTCCTGCGGAACGTTGCGACCGCATTCTCTGCGGTCTTCTTCAACTGCTCAATTGCAGCCGCGATACGCGACAGGCGATGCTCGCCCATCTCGTCGATGGCGTGCTGCTGCGCCTGACAGAACGTGTCGCACCCGGCGCACTGACCCAGCTCAGCCATGTTCTCGCCGGCCTCGATGCAGCACCGCCCGAGACCCTGCGACGGCTCGCCCGCCACGACGATCCGGAAGTTGCCTGCGCGATCCTGCTGAGGTCGCCCGCGCTGTCCACGCAGGACCTCGCGACGATCGCGCGGTCCTGCGGGGAACGGCACCTATTGGCGATCGCCGCCCGCGAACGCGTCGAACCGGAGGTCACCGAGGCTCTGCTCGGTCGCGGCGGCCGCGCACTCTGCCTCGCGCTGATCAACAATGAGGGCACGCTGTTCTCGGATGCCGCCTACGCGGCGTTGATCACCGTCGGACAGCAGGACGAGCAGATCACCAGGGCTCTGGCGCTGCGCCCGGGGACGCCGGATCAGATCGTGCGGAAGCTGCTCTCCGCCTCGCCCGGAAAGGCCCCGGCGAAGCCGACCGCTTCTGCCGCGCCGCCTGAACGCGCCGCCGCCCCGATCAAACGGCCATCGCAGGCGGACTATGCCAGCGCCCGGCCCGAGATCGTCGCCCTCAACCGGGTCGGCAAGCTCAACGATTCCACCGTGAACCGCTTTGCGATCCGCGGCGAGACCGCCAATCTGTGGACCGCGCTGTCGGTGCTGTCGGGCGCACCGATCGAGATCGTCGAGCGCGTCATGAGCGACGTCGATTGCGAGGGCCTCGTCATGGCGTGCCGGGCTTCGCGTTTGAACTGGGCCACAACGCTCGCGATCCTGAGCAATCGCGGGGGCGTGCGGCTGTCCTTTGCCGAGCGCGAACGCGCACAGCAGATTTTCGAGAATCTCCTGCTGTCGACCAGCCAATGGACGGTGCGCTGGGGAGAAATAGCCGCAAACGCCAAGGCGGACGATGCCGCTCAACGCGGCGTGAAAATGAGGACGAGCCCATGAAGTTCGACGGCCGCAAGGCATCACGCGTCCGGATGGATACCAGGCAACCGGTCAACCTGATGGGCTCCGACGGTACATGGCGGCGCAGCTGTGTCCTGCTCGACGTCTCGCAGACTGGCGCAAAGCTCGAGGTCGAGGGCACGCTCGACGTGCTGCAGGCCAAGGAATTCTTCATGCTGCTGTCGTCGACCGGCCTCGCCTACCGCCGCTGCGAACTGGTGTGGATCGACGGAACCACCGCCGGCGTGCACTTCATCACCGATGGCAAAAGGAAGCCCGCGGGCACGAAGGCCTCCGCGGCGGCCAAGTGACTCATTCTTCGTTCCATTGAAATTCAGTAACTGCCAGGTCAGACGTGCAGAACGCGCGAAGCAATTCCAGCCCCAACAAGACGGACCGCGGCGCTCGCGCAGAGACCGCCCGTCCCTATGTTCACGTGCTGGCGGACAGGTCAGACAGGCTGTCCGGCGTCTGCTCGATCCTCGAAGAGAAATTCGCCGTCGCAGGTGAACGCCTCGACGCCGATGCCAAGCTGTCCGACGTGCCTTATGCCGTCGTGATCCGCGCCGAATTGCGCGATGTCGACAATATTGCCGCCATCAAGAAACGGGCGGGCCGACTGGCAAAGGCGACGAAGCGCATCTTCCTGCTCGATCACGCCTCCCATGTCGGCGTTTCGCAGGCCTACGCGCTCGGTGCGACGCTGGTGATTCCCGGTACGATCAACCGGATCAAGCTGCTGTCGGCGCTTGCCGAGCCCGCGACCCCGACGACCACGTCGCCGAACGGGACCTCGCAGCCCGACAACGCCGTGGAGACGGCGACGACCGCGATCGCCTCGATGTTCTCGGCCGTCACGCTTGGCGAGCCGCTCGATATCGACGGGACCCGGGAGGCCGGCCGCCAGATCGCCGATCGCATCGGCGAGCACGGCCTGTCCGAATGGCTCACCACGGTACGGCGGCACCACGAAGGAACCTATCAGCACTGCCTGCTCGTGACCGGTGTCGCCATCGATTTCGGCCTCAGCCTCGGCGTCGGTCGAGCTGACCTCGAGCGTCTCTATTCGGCAGCCATGTTCCATGACATCGGCAAGGCCCAGATCCCGCTCGCGATCCTCGATAAGCCAGGCCGTCTCGATGACGGCGAGCGAGCCCTGATCGAGACCCACCCCGTCGCGGGCTACGAGTTTCTCAAGTCGCACGACAGGATTTCGCCGGAGATCCTGGACGCGGTGCGTCATCATCACGAATATCTCGACGGCAGCGGCTATCCGGATGCGCTGGCCGGCGAGCGCATCGGCGACATCGTGCGCATTCTCACGATTTCCGACATCTTTGCGGCGCTGATCGAGCACCGCCACTACAAGCCGACGATGCCGCGCGCGGATGCCTACAACATCCTCTGCGGAATGGATGGAAAGCTGGAAAAGGCGCTCGTCGCCTCCTTCAAGCAGGTGGCGCTCACGCGATGAAGCGCGTCGTCTCCGCGACGGGCTTGCGCCAGGACAGTCTCTTCCGGAACCATTTTCGTTCCGATGGACTCGGAACGGGGCTCTGGATCATTGGCTGGACGCGTTCTCTTGACGCGAACCGGAATGCATTTCGGTCGAAAATGCTCTAGTGCGTCGCGCGATACCGGGCCCGGCTGGGAATCGAGCGACAGGCAAGCGCTTCCGCGATCATCTTCATGTCCTCGCGACGGCCGCTGCGGATCAGCTTCCCGAGTTCGTCGGGCGTGAATGGAAGATTGGGATCGTCATCGATCGGGCGCCGCATCCGCGGGCCGAACAGTCGTCGCACCAGGCCAGCCAGCCGCCGCATGTGAATTCCCTCGCGCCAGCAACAAACCTCTTCGTCGCACCATTGTTCCTACCGCGCGGGCAGGATTGCAAGGGGCAGCGTCAACTCAGCACCGGAAATTTCGGCGACGGGCTCAACGCAACGCCACCGCGCCGGGCATCGCGCGCTGGTGCATCGGCGTGTCGTAGCACGCGATCCCGATCGCGGCGAACAGCCTCTTGGCGATGTCGACCTGCCGCGTGCGGTGCACGCCCTGTACGCGCCATGGCTGATGATGTCGCGCTTGACCTGGGCGCGGCGACCATCTCCTCCATGTTGCGCCGCCTCACCGCTTCGAGCAGGGCGCAGATCAGCACATATGCTGCCCGGGCACCGATGGTTGCCGAGGCGGCGCGCGAAATCTATGCTACCTCGCAAGCAAGACCAATATCCCTTTGAGGACACGCATGGCCGCCCCGCTCGATCCCGTCATTGCCCAGATCATTCCGCTGCTGCCGCTGCGCGATCCCACGACGATGACGCCACAGAGCGCACGCGATTCCTTGCGCGCACTGGCTGCCGCGCGCGCGGCCGTCCCGCCGCCGCCGGTCGATGCGGTCAAGGACATCAAGGTGAAAGGCGGCGACGGCCTGCTCGATGCACGGCTCTATCGCGTCGGCACTGGCGCGGCGCCCACCGTGGTGTTCTACCATGGCGGCGGCTGGGTCGCGGGCGACCTCGAAACGCATGACCGGCAGGCTCGATGGCTGGCGATCGAGACTGGCGCCGTCGTTGTCTCGGTCGACTATCGTCGCCCGCCCGAAACCCGCTTTCCCGGCGCCTTCGAGGATGCGTTTGCAGCGGCGCGCGACATCTTCAGCCGCGTCGCGGAATTCGGCGGCGATGCGAGGCGCCTCGGTGTTGCCGGCGACAGCGCCGGCGGCAATCTGGCGGCCGCGACCGCGATCGCCTGTCGCGATGCGGGCATCGCGCTCGCCGCGCAATTGCTGGTCTATCCGGTCACGGACGTGCTCGGCAACTACGCCGAGCCGCGCGAGAATGCGCGCTATCCGTCGCGCGCCGAGAATGCCGAGGGCTACTTTCTGTCGCGCGCCGTGATGGAATGGTTCTCCGGCCACTATCTCGCCGACCCCGCCCATGGCGGCGACTGGCGGGTCTCGCCGCTGCGCGCGGCCTCGCTGGCCGGACTTGCGCCGGCCATTGTCACCACCGCCTGGTTCGATCCGCTGCGCGACGAAGGCGCGGCCTATGCCCGGGCGCTGGAGGCCGCGGGCGTTCCGGTGACGCATCACGAGGGGGCCGGCCTGATCCACGGCTATTTCGGGCTAGGCGAAGCTTCCGAGCTCGCGCGCGCCGAAGCACAGCGTGCGCGGGCGGACTTCAAGGCGCTGCTCACGCGCGGGGCCTGAGCGCCTTGCCGCCGCGCCGGGCCGCTTCGGCGGAACCGCTCATACGCAGCCTGGCCGGCCTCGTCGCGGCTTGGGTGTCGGTCGCGGTGGCTGCTGCGGCGACGCCGCAGACCGTCTATTTTCGCAGCGCCGACGGTCGGACGACGCTGGTGGGCTATCTGTTCCAGCCGGCGACGCCTGGACCATGGCCGGCCGTCGTCATGCTGCACGGCCGAGGCGGTCCTTATTCGAGCAACGCCAATGCGGGCTGTACCTCCGTGGGCACCGGCATCGCCTCGCCCTGCAACGCGGCCACGCTGTCGAAGCGCCACATGATGTGGGGCGAGTACTGGTCGGCGCGCGGCTATCTCGCTCTGCTGCCCGACAGTTTCGGCCCGCGCGGCAAGGCTTACGGTTTCGGCCGCTTCACCCATGACGATCCCGACCGCAGCGACGTCAACGAACGCACCGTGCGCCCGCTCGACGCCGAAGGCGCTCTCTCCTACCTGCGCGGACGAAGCGACATCGTCGCCGAGCAAATTGCGCTGCAAGGCTGGTCCAATGGCGGCAGCACCGCCCTCAACGTGGTGCTCCGGCAGGCTGGCCCGGGCTATCGCGGCGCCCTGGTGTTCTACCCCGGCTGCGGGCCCAAGGCGCTGCTGGCGCCGACCATCGCGACCAGGATTCCCATCGCCATGTTCCTCGGCGCGGATGACGAGGAAGTCTCGCCGCTGACGTGCCAGCGCGTCGCCGAACGGTCGCGGCAGGCCGGCAGCCCGATCGACGTCACGACCTATCCGGGCGCGACCCACGATTTCGACGATCCGTCAGTCCGACGACAATCCGATCCCGGGAATCAGGCCGCCATGGACGATGTGCGCGTCAAGGCCGTCACCATCGTCGGCAACTGGAAAAATTGAAGGACCGGCCGATCGCCCGCGACGGATCGCGCTTGATTGCGCCATGATTCCGGTCTCCAATCCGCCTACCAATTTCGTTGGAGGAGACACTCATGATGAAGCGGATTTTCCTGGCTGCGATCGTCGCCACGTTCGCGGCAGGATCGGCCTTCGCGGACGACACCTGCGAGAGCAAGGCGATCGGCAAGGACGGCAAGCCGCTGGCCGGCGCTGCCAAGACCTCGTTCCTCAAGAAGTGCAAGGAAGACGCCTGCGCGCCCAAGGCCGTCAGCTCCGACGGCAAGCCGCTCGCCGGCGCAGCCAAGAACAGCTTCATGAAAAAGTGCGAAGTCAGCGCGTAACGGCGCTGCGATCTGCTCCCTCGCCCCGCTTGCGGGGAGAGGGTTGGAGTAAGGGGACCTTCCGCGAAGGATGGAGATGGTTGGACTCGCGGAGAGTCCCCCCTCACCCGACCTTGCGCTTCGCGCAAATTCGACCTCTCCCCGCAAGCGGGGCGCGAGGTGAAGGCAAGACTCACTCCCGCTTGAAACGATAGTCGAACGCGCCGCCCAGCGGCTTGATCAGGCCGGCCGTCGGCGCCGGAAAATGGATCGGCAGGATCAGCGTGTCGGTATCGGCAACGGAAGCAAAGAACTTCCGCCGCGATACCGCCGACTGCTTCGCATCCCAATCCGGTTTGGCCGACCAGTCCGGCTCCCGGCACTGGATCTGGTGATGCATGAGATCACCCGCGACCACCGCGCGCTGGCCTTTCGAAAAGATGTTTACGCAGCAATGGCAGGGCGAATGTCCCGGCGTCGGCGTCAGCGTCACCGTATCGTCCAGGGCATAATCGTCGTCGACCAGCAGTGCCTGGCCAGCCTCGACGATCGGCAGGCAATTGTCGCGGAAGACGGTGCCCGGCGGATCGTTGCCTTTGGCGTGCTCGGCTTCCCAGGCTGCATATTCGCGCTTGTGAAAGACGTATTTCGCATTGGGGAAGGTCGGCACCCAGCGTCCGTCGCGCAGGATCGTGTTCCAGCCGGTGTGGTCGATGTGCAGATGCGTGCAGAACACATAGTCGATCTGCTCGAAACTGACGCCGAGCGCGAACAATTCCTGGCGCCAGCGTTCCTTGCCGGGAAAATCGAACGGCGGCGGATGGCCCTTGTCCTCGCCGGTACAGGTGTCGACCAGGATGGTGTGACGCGGCGTCCGCACCACGAAGGTCTGGTAGGTGATCACCATCATGCCGCGCGCGGCGTCGAACACCTCCGGCTCCATCGTCGGGAGATGGCGCTTGAACACGCCTTCGTCATACGCCGGAAAGAAATCCTGCGGCCGCCGCCACGGCCCCTCCCGCTCGATCACCGCGTCGATGGTGATGTCGCCGATCCGCAATTGCTTCATGGTCGTTTCGCTCCCGGCTTTTGAGAGAGCGTAGCGACGGGCAGGGATGGGTCAAGGCACGAAGCGGAATGCTAGCTCCGCAAGCCCGGCGCCTCCTGGCCGGTGCGCGCGACATATTCCGTGTAGCCGCCGCCATATTGATGGATGCCGTCGGGCGTCAGCTCCAGCACGCGATTGGAGAGCACGCTGAGAAAATGCCGGTCGTGCGAGACGAACAGCATGGTGCCGTCGAAATCCGACAGCGCGTTGATCAGCATCTCCTTCGTCGCGAGGTCGAGATGGTTGGTCGGCTCGTCCAGCACCAGGAAGTTCGGCGGATCGAACAGCATTTTCGCCATGACCAGCCGCGCCTTCTCGCCGCCGGAGAGCACGCGGCAGCGCTTCTCGACATCGTCGCCCGAGAAGCCGAAGCAGCCGGCGAGCGCCCGCAGGCTCCCCTGCCCCGCGGTCGGAAAAGCATATTCGAGAGATTCAAACACCGTCTGCTCGCCGTCGAGCAGGTCCATCGCGTGCTGGGCGAAATAGCCCATCTTGACGCTGCCCCCTAACGCCACCGTGCCCTGGTCCGGCTCGCTCGCGCCCGCGACGAGCTTGAGCAGCGTCGACTTGCCGGCGCCGTTGACACCCATCACCGCCCAGCGTTCCCGGCGGCGGATCATGAAATCGAGACCGTCATAGATCCGCTTGCTGCCATAGCCCTTGTGCACGCTCTTGAGCGCGACGACGTCCTCGCCCGAGCGCGGCGCCGGCTGAAAGTCGAAAGCCACCGACTGGCGACGGCGCGGCGGCTCGACCCGCTCGATCTTGTCGAGCTTCTTCACCCGGCTCTGCACCTGGGCGGCATGCGAGGCGCGCGCCTTGAAGCGCTCGATGAACTTGATCTCCTTGGCCAGCATCGCCTGCTGCCGCTCGAACTGCGCCTGCTGCTGCTTCTCGTTCAGCGCGCGCTGCTGCTCGTAGAATTCGTAGTTGCCGGTATAGGTCGTGAGCGAGCCGGAATCGATTTCGACCACTTTCGAGATCACGCGGTTGATGAACTCGCGGTCGTGCGAGGTCATCAGGAGCGTGCCTTCGTAGTCGCGCAGAAATTTTTCCAGCCAGATCAGGCTCTCGAGATCCAGATGGTTGCTCGGCTCGTCGAGCAGCATCACGTCGGGCCGCATCAGGAGGATGCGCGCCAGCGCCACGCGCATCTTCCAGCCGCCGGACAGCTTGCCGACGTCGCCGTCCATCATCTCCTGGCTGAAGCCGAGCCCGGACAGCGCTTCGCGGGCACGGCCATCGAGCGCATAGCCGTCGAGCTCTTCGAAGCGCGCCTGCACCTCGCCATAGCGCGCGATGATCTCGTCCATCTGGTCGGCCTTGTCGGGGTCGGCCATCGCGGCCTCGAGCTCGCGCAACTCGCTTGCGACCTCGCTGACGGGACCCGCGCCATCCATCACCTCGGCAACCGCGCTGCGGCCACTCATCTCGCCGACATCCTGGTTGAAATAGCCGATCGTGATGCCGCGATCGGTGGAGACCTGACCTTCGTCGGGCAATTCCTCGCCCGCGATCATCCGGAACAGCGTGGTCTTGCCGGCCCCGTTGGGCCCGACCAGCCCGATCTTCTCGCCCTTGTTGAGGGCGGCGGAGGCTTCGATGAACAGGATCTGGTGGCCGGCTTGCTTGCTGACGTTGTCGAGGCGGATCATGGCTCTATGGGGGATTTTTGCGTTGCAGCGTCATAGGCCATGCGGACCGACAAAGGAAGCCTCGGAGGGCCCCGGATCACGCCAGGAACCGCGCGATCCCCTTGGCGATACAATCCAGGATCTCGCCCTGCCGCTCCTCCAGACGCGAGACGGGTCCGCCGACGCCGAGCACGAGCTGGCGCCCGAAGTCCCGCTTGGGAAGCAGAACGGCGATCACGCCGGCGTCCTGGACGATGACGTGCCTGGAGAACATATAGCCGTCGCGGCGAATGCCCTTGATGATCGTCATCAGCGCGCTCAGCTCGAAATGTTCTTCGGGGGGACAAACGGCGTTGATGCGCCGAAGCAGCCGCGCGATCTCCGCGTCGGAGTGACCGCTGAGCAGCGTGCGCCCGATGCCGGCGATCGCCAGCGGCCGGACGTCGCCGGGCCTGACTTCAAAGCGCAGGCGTTTGCTGGTCTGCAGGCAATGAATGTACTGCGCATGCAGGTCGGACTGCGTGCTGATGCTGACGAGTTCGTCCAGCTTGGCATGGACGTAATCGACCAGCGCGAGGATCGCGCTGTCTCCGAACAGGCCGGAATCCAGCCAGCGGCCCATCTGGGCGATGCGCATCGTCGGCATGTAGGTGCGGTTGTAGCTGTCGTAGAACAGGTACCCCAGCATCGCCATGCTCTTCAGCAGGGCCGCGGCACTCGAGGTCGGATAGTCGCATTTGGCGGCGACTTCCTTCAGCGAGATCGGTCGTTTCACCTCCTCGAAATATTCGAGGACTTCGAAGATCCGCTTCGCCGACTTGATGGTGGCATTGGTCATTTCATTCACCGGAATTGCGCGGCCGAGATGCAGCGCGTCCGAACTCTGCGTCGGCCACTTTACACATATATGGAAATAGAACCACATATATGTAATCTGTAGACTCGACCCAGCACCGCCTCTAGTCTTCCCGGCGGCCACAAGGCCGCGTCGAACAGCCGTTGAAGAACAAGAAAACGCCCCGCCAGAGGGGCGCGCTGACAGGGAGGCATCATGAAGCCAGGATCGAATGTGTCCGCCGCGACCGGCTGACGGAGACCGCCTCGGTACGCCGGCCGGATCGCCGGCCCTTCTCCCGAACCCTCTCTTGAACATCACGAGGCGTACCCGAACGTGACGGGCGCCTCGGCTCCGGTGGAGCGGCCGCGAAGTCTCTCGTTCGGCGCTGACCGCGAACCAACAGGAACTGGCTTGCATGGACTATCGATTGCCCGACGGCAGCTGCGACTGCCACTTCCACATCTACGGCCCGTTCGATCGCTTCCCCCAGAGCGATGAGGGACGCTTCACCGCAGCGCGGCCCTTCACGATCGAGGATGCCTTTGCCGTCTGGAACAGGATCGGCGTGACGCGCGGCGTCATCGTCCATGCCGTCGGGTCGGGCGAGGACAACGCCGTCACCTATGATGCGCTCCGTCGCTATCCCGACCGGCTGCGCGCCGTCGCGATCCTGCGGCGCGACGTCTCGGACCGCCGGCTCGATGAACTCACCGATGCCGGCTTCAAGGCGGTGCGCGTCACCATGATCCGGCAGGACGGCAAGCCGGTCTCGACGCTCGGTACCAGCTTCGACGATCTGGTCGCGCTGGCCCCTCGCCTCGCCGAGCGCGGCTGGCATGCCCAGCTCTGGATCGAGAGCTCGGATCTGGCTGAAGCCGCCGACAAGCTCGAGAAGCTGCCGCTGACTTACGTGATCGACCACATGTCACGGACCATGGCCGACAAGGGCCATGAGCATCCGGACTTCCGCGCCTTCACCGAACGGCTGAAGACCGGCCGCTACTGGACCAAGATATCGGGCGCCGACCGCAACACGCGGATCGGCCGACCCTATGCGGACACGGCGCCCTATATGCGCGCCATCGTAAAGGCCGCGCCCGACCAGGTCGTATGGGGCAGCGACTGGCCCCATGTCGGCCACAGCGCCGAGACGATGCCCGACCTCCAGGACCTGCTGCGCCTGCTGCACGATTGCGTTCCCGATGACGCCATCCGCCGCAAGATCCTGATCGACAATCCCGCCCGGCTCTACAAGTTCTGACCGCAACCGAGGACGCCTTGGACACCAGCAAGAGATTGCCGCTCGACGGCGTGACCGTCATCGACCTCGGCCAGGTCTATCAGGGCCCCTATTGCGGCTTCCTGCTCGCGCAGGCCGGCGCGACCGTGATCAAGGTCGAGCCGCCGAATGGCGAGCCGGTGCGTCACCGCGCCCGCATCAGCAAGGGCAACGCCGTTCCCTTCGCGATGCTCAACGCCAACAAGCGCAACATCAGCCTGAACCTGAAGTCGCCGGAGGGCGCGGCGGTGCTGAAGGCCCTCGCGGCCAAGGCCGACGTGCTGATCGAGAACTACGCGCCCGGCGTGCTCGATCGGCTCGGCGTCGGCTATGCCGCGCTCAGCGCCAGCAATCCGCGGCTGATCTACGGATCGGCCACCGGCTACGGCCTGTCGGGCCCCGATCGCGACAATCTCGCCATGGACCTCACCGTGCAGGCGGTGTCGGGCATCATGAGCGTCACGGGCTTTGCCGACGGCCCGCCCGTCAAGGCTGGACCGGCCATCACCGATTTCATCAGCGGCGTGCATCTCTATGCGGGCATTCTCACCGCGCTCTACGATCGCGAGAAAAGCGGCCGCGGCCGGCTGGTCGAGATCGCGATGGTGGAGACCGTCTACCCCGCGATGGCCTCCAATCTGGCGGATGTCTTCAACCGCAAGGCCGCGGCGCCGCGCACCGGCAACCGCCATGGCGGCCTCGCCGAAGCGCCGTACAATGTTTACCCGGCCTCCGACGGCTACGTTGCCATCATCAGCGTCAACGAATCCCACTGGACCGGATTGACGCGTGCGATGGGACGGCCGGAGCTTGCCGACGATGCGCGCTTCAGGACCGTGCTCGACCGCCTCAGGCACATCGATCTCACCGACCAGATCGTGTCCGACTGGTCCTCGCGGCTGACGCGCCTGGAGATCACCGAGCTCTGCCGGGCCAACCGGGTGCCCTGCGCCGCGGTCCGCGATCTTCGCGAAGTGACCGAGGACAAGCACCTGCACGCCCGCGGCATGCTGCGCGAAATCCAGCATCCCGAATATGGCGACATTCTCGTTCATCGCAGTCCGCTGGTGCTCCACGACACGGACGAGCCGGACTACATCTCGTCCGCGCGTCTCGGCCAGCACAATGGCGAAGTCCTGGCGGAGTATCTTGGCCTGTCCGAAAACGAAATCGACGCGTTGCGCCACGCCGGCGCCATCGCGCAGGCGTGACGATGGTCATCGGCGACAAAGCCTGCCGGCGCGGGTTACGCGCTCAACCAGTTCAGGGGAGGATTGAAGTTGGTCAAGCTGTTTGAAAGCATCACATTCCGGGGCGTCGAGCTCGCCAATCGGATCGTCGTCTCGCCGATGGGAATGTACTCGGCCCACAATGGCTACATCACGCCGTTCCACCTCGTTCACTACGGCAAGTTCGCCATGGGTGGCGCCGGGCTCGTCTTCGTCGAGCAGACCTCGGTCAGCCGCAAGGGGCGCATCACCAACGGCGATCCCGGCCTGTGGGAAGACGGCCAGATCGACGGCATGCGCCAGATCGTCCACGTCATCAAATCGCATGGCGCCAAGGCGGCGATCCAGATCAATCACGGTGGCCGGAAATCCAGCCAGCAGCGCGCGTTCCGCGGCAACAGCCATCTGACCGACCGCGACATCGAGATGGGCGAGGAAAGCTGGGTGCCGACGGGGCCGTCCGATGTCCCGTTCTCCGACGGCTTCCAGACCCCCATTCCGCTCAGCAAGGACGGTCTGATCGGCGTCCGCGACGCCTTCGTCGCGACGGCCCGCCGCGCCGTGCTGGCAGGTTTCGACGTCATCGAGCTTCACATGGCGCATGGTTACCTGCTGCAATCCTTCCTGTCGCCGCTCGCCAATTTCCGTACTGACGAGTATGGCGGCAGCCTCGAGAACCGGATGCGGTTTCCGCTCGAGGTGACGCGCGCGGTGCGCGCCGCCCTGCCCTCGTCCACGCCACTGTTCGTACGCATCTCGGCCACGGACTGGATCGACGGCGGCTGGGAGATCGAGGACAGCGTCATCTTCTCGCGCAAGCTGAAGGAACTCGGCGTCGACCTCGTCGACTGTTCGACCGGCGGCAATCTGCGCGCCGGATCGACCAACGCCAATCTCAATCGCGGTCCGGGCTACCAGGTGCCATTCGCAGAGCGCATCCGCCACGAGTCCGCCGTCGCGACCGGCGCGGTCGGCATGATCCGGACGCCGGATTTCGCCGAGAAGGTTTTGCAGGACGGCCGCGCCGACCTCATCTTCATCGCCCGCCAGATGCTGTTCGATCCGTTCTGGGCGCTGCACGCGGCGGAACATTTCGGACTGACCGGCAATTTCGAGAAATGGCCCGAACAATATGGCTGGTGGCTCGCCAAATGGGGCGCGGCCCTGCGCGCCAATGGCGAAAGCCTGGACGGGCTGGAGCGCTACCGCGAGGCCGCCGAATAGACCTGTCGATCACGCCGGGACATCCATCAAGACGTCGACAACAAACAAGATCAAACGGGAGGTTACGACCATGAAGAATCTGCTGGCCGCGTTGGCGGCGGTCCTGAGTATTGCCTCGGCTCACGCCCAGGCGCCCGCCTCGAAGCCCGTCAAGCTGGGCGTGCTCAACGACCAGTCGGGCCAATATGCGGATGCCGCGGGGCCCGCCGCCGTCGAGGTTGCGAAGATGGCCATCGCCGATTTCGGCGGCAAGCTGCTGGGACAGCCGATCGAGCTCGTGTTCGCCGATCACCAGAACAAGGCGGACATCGCCTCGGGCATCGCCCGGCGCTGGATCGACACCGAGAACGTCGACGTGATCCTCGACATCGGCAATTCAGCGGTCGCCCTCGCGCTCGCCGACCTGGTCCGGGACAAGAACAAGATCATGATCGTGTCGTCGGCCGGCGCCTCGACGATCACCAACGAAAAGTGCTCCCCCAACAGCTTCCAGTGGACCTACAACACCGCGACGCTCGCGCGCAGCACCGCGAAGGCCCTGCTGGGCCAGGGCGGCAACGACTGGTTCTTCCTGACCGCCGACTATGCCTTCGGTCACGCCTTCGAAGCGGATGCCTCGGCCGTGGTCAAGGCGAACGGCGGCAAGGTCGTCGGCTCGGTCCGCCACCCCTTCAACACCAGCGACTTCTCCTCGTTCCTGCTGCAGGCCCAGAGCTCCGGCGCCAACGTTCTGGCGCTTGCGAACGCCAGCGGCGACACCTCCAACTCGCTGATGCAGGCGCACGAATTCGGGCTGCTCGGCCTCAAGAGCAAGATGAAGGTGGCGGCGCTGCTGTTTCAGATCACCGATGCCAAATCGGTCGGCCTGAAGAACATGCAGGGGCTCTATACGTCGGAAGCCTTCTACTGGAATCGCAACGACGCCTCGCGCGAATTCGGCAAGCGGTTCTTCGACAAGGTCGGCCGCATGCCGACCATGGTCCAGGCCGGCATGTATTCGGCCACCCTGCACTATCTGAAGGCCGTCGAAGCCGCCGGCACGCTCGACACCGCCGCCGTGCTGGCCAAGTTCCGATCGCTGCCGGTCAAGGACTTCTTCTCCGAGAAGGGCTATGTCCGCGAGGACGGCATGCACATCCACGACTACTATCTGCTGCGCGCGAAGACGCTGGAGGATTCCAAGGGACCGTGGGACTTCTATGACGTCGTCGCCACCGTTCCCGCCGACGACGCCAACATTCCCCGCGATCAGAGCAAGTGCCCGTTGATGAAACGGTCCTGATCTTCGGCTTGAGATGAGATCAACCGCACGACCCGGGCGGTCGCCATCGCGCTACCGCCCGGACCAATGCCAGAGACATGGATTCGGTTGGGACGAACCCCTCAGACTGCGGCAGCCCGATTGCGGCGACGAAAGGCAATCCAGCCCACGCTCGCAAAACCAAGGATCATCATGCCCCAGGTCGCGGGTTCGGGGACGGCGGCAATGGAAGCGATAATCTCATTGCCTGTCACCGGCAGAAACGGATCGGGAGCCCCCGCGACAAAAATGACGATCCCGGCCCCTCGCGCGGCGCCGCATGATTCTGCGGACGCCGTCTGAAAGCACAGCATGCTTCCGTCACCGGTGTAAAACTTCAGAAAGTCGGGAGTTCGGCTCGAGAAGTCGAAGTACACGTGGTCGGCAGTGACGGTGATCGTATGGCCGAGAGGATCACCCACAGCCACCTGCGCGTTGTTCCCGCTGGATGACCCGATCAGAGTCGCGGTGAACGATCCCTCGGTAAGTTCAAAATGGAAAGGAGCACCCACTCCGCTGTTATTGTTGCTGCCGACCACTCCGTGAAAATAGCCATGCGCGGTTGCATCGGGCATAGCGACATCGACATAGAACGGGATGTAGTCCGCCGCGGCATTTGCGGTCAGGGCGGCGAAGGCAATGACCGTCGATGCAAATGTGCTCAACAATTTCATGTGAACCCCCAAACAGTTGAAGCTGAAACAAGGCGGGATCGCCCCCCCTCTTCCCTGGTGGCGACAACGGCACGCGATGAGATCCGTGCGGGGTCCCGCAAAACAGGATCAGCGCCGAGACGGCAGGTCATGAGTTGCCAGGCGATATTGCCGTGGGCCCCGGAAGCGCAAAAACCGCCGCTGTTGCGCAGCCCGGGAAGCCCTCGCGGGCGCCACCAGAACTTCCCGGGGTAAATTCGTTTCCGATCGCACGGCACCTGACTAAAAATGGATGCGAAACTCAGTAGCAGGGCGCGTTGTGATTGTTGCCTGCCGTTTGATCGCACTTCTTTTCGTTAGATGCCGGTTTTGTGCCCGACGATTGCTGAGTGGTCGGCTTCGCCTTCTTCGCGAGGGCCGCGGATGGCGAGAACACCGATGCTGCAGCGAAAAGAAGCGTAAGCGAAAGAATTCCTGCCAATACTTTCATGCGCAATGTCTCCTCGGTTGACCGGCAACGACCGCCGCCTTGGGCAAAGGTGACGTTAAGGCGACACCGTGTCATGACCCATTTGGGCTACCATGGCCGTCTGTACACCGTTCTGCGCGACCAGTATTCAGACACCCTTCGCCGATCACCATCCGGACAGGATTGCATTGCAGCCGGCAAGCTCCGTTCGGAGCGGCGCAGGACGAACAAATCGAAGACGAATGCACGAGGTTGTCAGCGCGCTCCATGGGCGCGGATCTGGGCTCCCATCACGAGGCCTACCAACTCGGCCTGCCTGCTTGTGCCCGTCTTGGCAAAGACGGCTTTCAGCTGGTTACGCACAGTCTCGCGGGACACATTGGAGTGCAGGGCAATGTCTTCGACACTACTGCCCTCGACGATTTTTTGCGCCACGCGCGCCTCGGCCGGACTCAGGTCGAAGAGCCCGAACAGGATATGAGCGGGCGGCGCGGTGGGACTGCTCACGGAGGTCACGACGAAGATGTTGGCGGCCCCGGTGAAGACATCGCGCGCCTGCCGACGCACGGGAAGCAGGTGGGCCACGCATGCGGCTGAGTTTTCGGTGGCCGGAACCGGGATCGAATAAGACTGACCGCCGTCTCTCGCCTGCGGCAAGTCCGAGAGCGCCTTCCTGAACAGGTCGTTGGCGGGTCGGTGCGAAATGGCCAACCCTCCTCCCGCGATCGGGATGAACTGGTCCTGCATCTTGTCGAGGAGGGAGTTGCTCGACAAGACACGTCCCGTCGCGGTGAGTACAGCGCCCGGAAGATCGAGCCGTCCCAACGTCTCCGTCATCGCACGGGCACGTTCGAGACCCAGCCGTACAGACAGCAGTGCAGAACGCGCAAGATGAGGACGCAAGGCATCGAGCGCAGGGACCACGGCTCGATCAACAAAGCCCTTCTTGTACGAGCGTTCCAGATTGAAGATGATCAGGTCGCCGGTCGGCACCGGGATGACGGTGACCGTGCCCGACCCACCGCCGTGCTTGCGGAGGCAATTCACGTAGAGCGCGTCGGTTTCGGCTTCCTCCGGCGTGACCATGTCGAGATCGACGACGAAGCCGGAGAGGCCCTGCGGGGCAAGACGCGTGCCTCGAATATTCTGGCAGATCCATCCCTCCTCGATATAGGCCTTCAGCATCGGTGAATAGCAATCCGACGAAAGCGCACGGTGAGTTTGCAGGGGATCGGTGGCAATCAGAATTCCGCCGTCGCACTGCGCGATGGCAGCCAGACGATCCAGGATGTCAGGCCAGAAGTCTGGAATGACCGATGCCTCGTAGATGCGATCTACAATATCATCCATGGAGAGCCCCCCGGTCGCCCGATTGGTTGCAGAAATGATGCCTCGGTTCGGAATATTACCCAAGCACATTCTTGTCGGAGGACGCGTATCCAGTTCTCGGCCACCAGCGGTACGCGCAGGGATGAACCGCTAACTGTCTGAACAGACGCACGAAACGTCGCCTTGATGAGCGGTGGCACGTGCTCTAGGGGGATCGGTGCCATAGGCTTTGCGCGGCAGGATCTCGACCGCCAGCCCCGGTACGATCGGCAGACATATCGTGGACAAAGCCGATGGCCACCTTTCGCTTCAATGCGGACGCGTCACTCTTCGGTCTCCCTAGCGCGGCTCCTTCATCACCCTCGCAACGGTCTCACGCAGCCAGCCAATTCCCATATCGCTGGCAAACCGTGCATGCGTACGCACCTTCACCTCGATCGGGGGCAGGCTCAACGGCAGATCAAGCAGCCGAAACTCCTTCGCACGGTGCAGGCGGAGCGCCAGCTTCTCGGGAAAGATCGCCGCCAGGTCGGACCTGCGAACGACCTCCGGCGCGATGGTGAAATGGCCGCGAGCTGCAATTCGCGGCCGAGCCTGGCTTTCGACCAGCCACTTCTCGACGATCTGATGGGTCGGATTGTTCAACCGCGCAAGAAAGAAGCGGAGCTTCTCGACGTTCGCATCCGCGCGCTTTCCACGCGCGACGGGATGATTGGCGCGCACCATGCAAACAAATCTGTCGTGAAACAAATCGATCGCCGAACATTCCTGCTCGGCGTCATTCATATGCCCGACCGACAGGTCGATTTCACCCGACCGCATGGCCGCCGCCCCCTCGTCGGGATGAAGCGGCACGACATCGATGCGGGCCATGGGCGCGTCCTTCGACAGGGTCGCCAGCAGGCTCGGCAACGCATAGACCTCCGCGATGTCGGACATGGCGATCCGAAACCTCCGCCCGGTCGTGCGCGGATCGAACACGACCTGCTCCTGCAGGGCGCGACTGATGATGGCAAACGCCTCGTCGAGCGGACGGTGCAGGCGAATGGCTGCTTCGGTTGGCAACATGCGGTTGGCGGCGCGCACGAACAGGGGATCGTTGAACCGGGTCCGAAGACGCCGCAAGGCGTGGCTGATGGCCGGCTGAGTCAATCCGAGACGGTCCCCGGCTGCCGTCAGGTTACGCAGATCCCAGATTGCGAAGAACACGCGCAGGAGGTTGAGATCGATCCGATCATGAATTTGCTTCATAGTTGAAATGATGAACATGAATTTGACTTGGGTCAACTCATTCGGGAAGCTCGCTTCGGGATGACGATCATCATTGGCAGAGGCGCAGGCCCGCGCGCCGCAGGAAAGATGGAAGCATTCGCGATGAACATGACGGCCGTCGACGCAGAAGCTTCCGGGTTCGACTACAAGAGCGCCGCCCGCCGGATTTTGCCGCGGTTGGCGGCGACGGCGGAGCAGAGCGATCAGTCGCGTCGTCTCCACGATGACGCTGCCGCAGCGCTCCGAGACTCCGGATTCAGCCGGGTCCTGACGCCGAAACGGTTCGGTGGCTATGAGATGTCACCCAGTGCCCATATCTGGGCCTGCGCCGAGTTGGGGAAGGTCTGCTCGTCGGCAAGCTGGGTTCTGATGGTCTGCGTCGCGCATGACTACATCGTCGGCCGCTTCCCCGACGAGTGCCAAAGCGAAGTCTACGACGGAGATGCCGACAATCTCCTGGCCGGATGTCTTCAGCCGCAAGGCACGCTCGAGCGAACATCTGGCGGATGGCGTCTCAGTGGGCGATGGCAATTCGGCTCGGGCTGCGATCACTCGCCCTGGTTTATCTTTGGCGCCAAAGTCTCCAGCCCGACGCCGGACGAACCCTTGGTGCGCCACATCATGATCCCGCGCGCCGACGTGCAGTTCGACGACACCTGGCATACGCTGGGAATGCGCGGATCCGGCTCGAAGGATCTCGTCGTGAACAATGCCTTCATTCCGGACCACCGCTGCGTCCCCACCTTCCCGACATTTCTCGGCCTGAGCCCCCACGCCAAGAGTCCGACCTACCGCCTGCCCGTGTATGCAGGACTTTCCTCGATGATGACCGCCTCGGTTCTCGGCATGGCCGAACGCGGGCTTGGGGCCTTCATCGAGAAGACCGGTGGTCGCAGGAGCGCCTATGGCGTTGCAAAGGCGGAGAATGCCGGCATGCAGCGCCGCATTGCGGAGTCGTCAGCGGAGATTGCCCAGGCCCGGCGTCTTCTGGAAGACATCTGCAGGCGTTTCGATGCGGCCATGATCGCCGACCAGACACCGATGCCGGACCTCGACCGGATCCAATTCCGATGGGATGCAGCCTACATCGCCGAACTTTGCCGACGCGCGATGGAGCGCATCTATGCGGCCGCCGGCGCTCACAGTCTCTATGAAGGCCATCCGGTCCTGGTGGCCTATCGCGACGTCGTGACGGCATGCCACCATGCGGTCGTCGACTTCGACACCGTTTCGGAAATGTATGGCCGTACCGTCTTGCTCGGCAGCCTCAACGAGAATCCGCGCGCAGCGCCGTTCGCATGACCTGGCCGCTATGGGAGCTTGCTGGCGCTCATCGCGCGGCAGAGGAAGCGTTGAGTGACGAAGCAAGAGGTTTGTCGCAGGGCCGACATGCGGACAATCCGCGTTGTGACGCCGCCTTATACAGCCTCGCGACAAACTGATCCGCCTGCGCCTTACGCCCGCCGCATCAGCTTGAGCGAGGCCGCCAGCCGCAGGCTGCGCTTGCCGGCGAGTGCGATGCCTTCGAGCTCCCCGCTCGCATCGGTGCAGCTCCCGGAAAAGCCGATCCCGACCTCGTAGCCGCCAAACACCGGGTTCTCGCCTTTCGCCGGCGTATGCTCCTGGTTGAGCATCTCGCCTTTCCAGCGGCCGTCGGCGGAGGAATAGGAGCCGAGATAATAGAAGAACGCATCGCCGCCGAGGATGCGGCCGTCGATCAGCAGCATGACGCCGGAGAGCGCGGCCTCGACGCCGTCGAGCGCACGCAGATTGATGGCATAGAGTCCGTTGGCGATGCTGCCCGCCCCGATCGCGCCCCGCGGCGGCAGCGCGCCGTCGTCGAGCCGGGTCAAATTGGCCCAGAACAAGGCGCCCGGCATGGTGTCCGAGCCGCCCTGAAGACGGATCTGGCCGCCGCTGTGTCGGCCGCTCGCGCTGATGGTCGCGACATCGGCGCCCATCAGCGGCTTGAAATGCGGGTCCTCGTTGTGCCGCTCGGTGATGACAGCGGCGCGGATCTCGCCGTCGCGTTCGACATAGCTGCCCAGATGCGCGAAGCCGGAATTGCCGCCGAGCATCTTGCCGTCATGCAGGCACATGATGCTGCGGCCGAAGCCGTCATTGATGCCGTATTCAACCTTGTAGAGCCCGTCCAGCAAAGCCATGCCCAGCAAAAATCATGAGGAATCGCGGGCTACCTAGCACCGCAGCCGCGCAGAGGCCATCCGGCTTTTCCGCGCAGGAGGGATCGGGGACCTGCCGCCGCCATGATCCCATCATGCGCCTGTTTTGCCCGACGGGTCAAACTCCGTTTCGCAAAATCAGCATCCGCGGGACCGGCGCCTGCGTTACTTTGCATGGGGTTGTTTTTTCGCTTCCGTCCGGCGCGCCGAAAGGGCGTGCCTTCACGGCTTGCCGGCCGGCGCGAACTGCTGGTTGGAGAACGGCTGCTGGTCGGATGGAACCTTGATGAGGACGAAGCTGCGCTTCATCGAGCGGTGGCAGGCATTGCAGCCGTCGGTCAGTTCGCCATAGCCCTTCTGGAATCTGCGGCCGTCCTTCGCGTCGATGGCGTCGGACAGGGCTTGCAGGGACGGCTCCAGGGTCGTGACATTGCTGACGGGGATGCCGGAATAGAGCATGGCGGCCTCGACCAGGCTCGCCTTCAGCTGGCGCAGTTCGAACGCCGCGAGCTCCCAGTTCTGCGCCCTGCCCGCCAGCCAGAGCTTCTGGTGGCGCGTCTGCGCGGCGCCCATGATGTCGCCGAGCCGCGGCACATACTGGTCGGCCGACGGCGATTTGAGGTCCTGCGCCGACGCGCCGACAGAGGCGGCCAACAGGCCCGCCATCACCGGCATCCAGATCCGAAGTTTCATCGCGGTCTCCAGCACTATTCTTTTGGAGACCGAACCTAGTCCTTGGTGCGCTCTTGGGTGTTGCGCTCGATCAAGGCCGGCGCGAGGAGCCCTCGGGTCAGAAGCACAGCGTGGTGACGAGCTGGCCCTGCTTGTTCTTGATCGCATAGGGACAGCGGATGCGCTCCAGCGCCGCCTTGGCGTCGGCATCGCCGAGCGCGGCGGCGCGCTCATAATAGGCCTTCGCGGCGTCCTTGTCCTTCGGACCGCCGCGGCCTTCCTGGGCGAAGGCGCCCATCCGCTCCAGCGCGCCGGGATGGTTTTGCGCCGCCGCCTTCTCGAACAGGGCGCGAGCGGCGACGTCGTCCTTCGCGCCGCCCTCGCCTTCCGAGAGCATCATGCCGAGCTGGTATTGCGCCTCCGCATTGGTCTCGGCGGCCTTGCCGAGCAGCGCGCGCGCCTGCGC
>VYLE01000112.1_pt1 | contig 76084 bp, 70 predicted proteins | sample 5114391 | NCBI WGS metagenome assembly VYLE01 (sample SAMN12291771, study PRJNA351875) | freshwater metagenome | isolation source: freshwater lake | place: USA: Michigan, Kent Lake | collected 2013-08-15 | reverse complement strand
GACGATGCAAAGCTCGGGCGAGACAAGCCGCGAGAGCGCGAAGCTGTGCCTGCCAACCACACCCACGCCGTCATCGCCCGGCTCGACCGGGCGATCCAGTATTCCAGAGACCGTAATGAATCATCCGAGACGCTGCGGCGTACTGGATTCCCCGCTGGAGCCTGTCATCGGGCTCGCCAAAGGCGAGACCCGGTGGCGGGGAATGACAGTGCGTGTTGGAGAGACAGAACTGCCCGCCAAGATCGTCATTGCGAGGAGCTCGCGACAAAATTGCGTAGCAATTTTGCGCAGAAGCGACGAAGCAATCCAGAAATCCCTCCGCGGAAAGACTCTGGATTGCTTCGCTTCGCTCGCAATGACGAGGAGGATACATCGGTGCGCCACATCATCCCTCCCGCGCCCCGGACGCAGCGCCCCGGCGATGCGAAGCATTGTCCGGTGCGGTTCGCTGCAGAGCCGGGCCGATGCATGATGGAAGCCCGTCGCGTGCCGGGGCGGTGGAGACCTCCGGCTCGACCAGGCCGCCCCCGAACGCCCCGAACGGGCTTCTCGCGGCCGAAAACCCGGCTTTATTCCTGGCCGGGATGCTTTAAGGAGGGGGCAGGATCGGGTCGCGCGGCTTGCTTGCCGGTGCTAGACCCTGATGCAGCACAATGGGGGCTGGGCCGGGGACCGGCCCGGGCCACAGGATGAAGGATACGAAACAATGATTCAGACGGTTGGCATCATCGGCGCGGGAACGATGGGGAACGGCATCGCGCAGGTCTGCGCCGCGGCCGGGCTTTCGGTCGTGATGGTCGACATTTCCGATGCGGCGGTGAACCGCGGTCTCTCCACCGTCGGCGGCAGCCTCGAGCGGCTGGTCAAGAAGGAGAAGATGTCGGTGGTGGATCGCGACGCGACCCTCAAGCGCATCACCGGAACCACCGACCGGGGCAAGCTCGCCGAGTGCGATCTCGTCATCGAGGCCGCGACCGAGAACGAGGACCTCAAGGTCAAGATCCTGAAGGATCTCTGTGCCACGCTGTCGCCGCGCACCCTCGTCGCGACCAACACCTCCTCGATCTCGATCACCAAGCTCGCCGCGGCGACCGATCGTCCCGACCGCTTCATCGGCATGCATTTCTTCAATCCGGTGCCGGTGATGGCGCTGCTCGAGCTGATCCGCGGCCTGCAGACCTCCGACGACACCCACGCCAAGGCGCTGGACTTCGCCAAGCGCGTCGGCAAGGTCGCGATCACCGCGAAGAACAGCCCGGGCTTCGCCGTCAACCGCATCCTGTGCCCGATGATCAACGAGGCGATCTTCGCGCTGCAGGAGGGCATCGCGACCGCGGAAGAGATCGATGCCGGCATGAAGCTCGGCTGCAACCATCCGATCGGGCCGCTGGCGCTGGCCGATCTCGTCGGCCTCGACACCATGCTCTCGGTGATGGAGGTCTTCTACAAGGGCTTCAACGACCCCAAATACCGTCCGGCCCCCCTGCTCAAGGAAATGGTCGATGCCGGCCATCTCGGCCGCAAGACGGGGCAGGGCTTCTACAGCTACAGCAATTGATCGCCCGATTTGCGCTGCGACAAAGGACAGTCGCTGCGATTGGTGCAAGATACAGCTGGCGCGCTTTCCTTCTCCCCTTGTGGGAGAAGGTGGCGCGAAGCGCCGGATGAGGGGTATCTCTCTGCGCATTCAAATGAGAGTTGGACCAGCGGAGACAAACCCCTCACCCGTCTCGCCGCTTCGCGGCGATCCACCCTCTCCCGCAAGGGGAGAGGGAAGAAACAACGGACACACGCATGTCGGATCGGCTGAACGACGAGCGCGAGGCGGCAATCGCGCGGCGGAGCCTGCTGGTTCAGGACGCGATCGCGCGCACCGGGATCACGGAGGCGATGATCGGCGACCTGGTCACGCGGTTCTATGGCCGCGTGCGCGAGGACGAGGTGCTGGGCCCGGTGTTCGCGGTCGTGCAGGACTGGGACGAGCATTTCGCCAGGCTCAAGGATTTCTGGTCGTCGATCGTGCTGACGACCGGGCGCTATCACGGGTCCCCGATGCGGGCGCATCTGCCGCTCGGTCTCGCCGGAGGTCATTTCGACCGCTGGCTCGACCTGTTCGAGCAGACGGCACGCGAAGTCTGTCCGCCGGAGGCGGCTGCGCTCTTCATCGACAAGGCACGGCGCATCGCCGACAGTTTCGAAATGGCGTCCGCGACCGTGGCCGGGCGGATCACATCGCCGCGCCACGTGCTCAGAAGCTGAGCGCTTCGCATCCGTCGACGCGCCGGCGCCGGCGCGCAAATCCGTTTGCACTGCGTGATCGGCGGTCGCGGATCAATTCCGGCATGATGGACCTGATCTGCAAAATCATCATGCCGATCGCGCGATAGGGCGTTGCAACGGCGAAAACGCGTTGTGATGCGCGAAAGACAATTCAATCAAAACGAGTAAAGACATATTGATGCACTGCAGCGCCAATTCTCCGCCTTGTTTTCGGCAGAGTTCCGGCGCCTCCTGTCGCGATGTCGCGCGCATCATCCAACATCAATTCGTCGTCTCACGGACACGCGGACCGCGGCATGGACGCCGGTCCGGAGCCGACGCGGCGAACGCTCCTGCTCGGCGCGCTCGCGAGCACCGCGTGTCTCAGCTGTCCGGCCCGGGCCCACGCCGACGAAGATCCGCCCGGCGCCGATGAACGTCCGCAGAAAGGCGATCTGCTGGTGTTCTCCGAGGGAGACCGGGAGGGCAAGCAGATCACCGTCGCCGATCTGCCGGCGGGCGGTCCGCCGGTGCACGCATGGCCAAAGGATCCCACCACGCAGGTGATCCGCAGCGCTTCGCGGCTGAACGAGATCCTGATCATCCGGCTCGATCCCGCCGAACTCGACGAGCAGACCCGCGCACGGGCCGTCGACGGCATCGTCGCCTATTCGGCGATCTGCGCTCACGCCGGCTGTCCCGTCACCGCCTGGGTCAAGAGCGATGCCGGCGACAAGGAGGTGTTTAAATGCGTCTGCCACAACTCCGAATACGATCCGCGCGCCGGTGCGCAGGTGGTGTTCGGGCCGGCACCGCGACGCCTTGCGGCGCTGCCGCTGGCGCTTGCTGACGGATCGCTCAGCGTCGCCGGCAAGTTCATCGGAAAGGTAGGTGGCGCGCAGCCGGGTTGATGCACCGGGGACAGCGATGGACGGCGCGGGCCGGGCCCGCCGCAGGAGAGGCCGCATCCGCCTTGGCGGACGCCGGGACGACCGACGATCAAGATCGACGAGAACTCGAGATCGATAAGAATTCACGACAAGAATTCAAACGTCAAACGGATGAAAAAGGGGAACGTCCATGACCAGGAAGCAAGTTTTGCTGTCCGGCTTCGTCGCCTTCACATGTGTCGCGTCCACGCTCGCCTCGACCGCCGCCATCGCCGGCCCGATCGAGAACTATGCGCCGGTCACCCAGCAGCGCCTGGAGAATCCCGAACCGGGCAACTGGATGCTCTACCGGCGCACCTATGACGGGCAGGGCTACAGCCCGCTCGACCAGATCAACACCGGCAATGTCAAGAATCTCACGCCGGTCTGGACCTTCGCGACCGGCGTGGTCGAGGGCCACGAGGCGCCGCCGATCGTCAACAACGGCGTGATGTTCGTGGCGACCCCGATGGGACAGGTGATCGCGCTGAATGCGAAGACGGGCGACGAGTACTGGCGCTACAAGCGGCAGCTCCCGGACGATCTGTTCCAGCTGCATCCGACCAATCGCGGCGTCGGCCTCTGGGAGGACAAGCTCTACCTCGCGACGACGGACGACCATGTCGTCGCGCTCGATGCCAAGACCGGCAAGGTGGTGTGGGACACCAAGGTGCAGGACTACAAGAAGGGTCAGTACATGACCCTGATGCCGCTGATCATCGAGGGCAAGGTGATCGTCGGCGGCTCCGGCGGCGAGTTCGGCGTGCGCGGCTACATTGCCGCCTTCGACGCCAAGGACGGCAAGGAACTGTGGCGCACCTTCACCATTCCCGGCGAGGGCGAGCCCGGTCACGACACCTGGCAGGGCGACGACTGGAAGAACGGCGGCGGCTCGGCCTGGATGACCGGCAATTACGACAAGGAGACCAAGACGATCTATTGGGGCGTCGGCAACGCCGCGCCCTGGCCCGGCGAGATGCACCCCGGCGACAATCTCTATACGACCTCCGTGCTGGCGCTCGATCCGGGCAACGGCAAGATCAAGGCCCATCACCAGTACCACCAGAACGATTCCTGGGATTGGGACGAGGTCGACGCGCCGATGCTCATCGACCTGCAGCGCGACGGCCGCACCATCAAGAGCCTGATCCATCCGGGGCGCGATGCGATTTTCTGGGTGCTCGAGCGCACGCCGACCAAGATCAACTATGTCGCGGGCTGGCCGTTCGTCTCGACCGACGTCTGGAAGGGCATCGACGAGACCGGCAAGCCGATCGTCGATCCCGCGCACAAGCCTGTCGTCGGCAAGCGCGTCGAGTTCTGCCCGTCGCTGTGGGGCGGCAAGGACTGGCCGTCGGCGGCCTATAGCGAGCGGACCAAGCTCGTCTATGTGCCGGCCAACGAGAATTTCTGCGGCGGCTTCACCGGCGAGAAGATCCCGCTCAAGCCGGGCGAGCTCTGGCTCGGCACGAGGCCGGAGGATATCGGCCTGAAGACCAAGCCCGGCGCCGATCATTTCGGCGAGATCCAGGCCTGGGATCCCGCGACCGGCAAGAAGGTGTGGCAGCACAACTTCCCGAAATCGCAGATGTTCGGCTCGATCACGGCGACCGCGGGCGATCTCATCTTCGCCGGCGGCACCAACGACCGCAACTTCCGCGCCTTCAACGCCAAGACGGGCGAGCTGTTGTGGGAGCAGAAGACCAACTCCGGCATCATGGGCATGCCGATGTCCTACGAGATCGACGGCACGCAATACATCGCGATACAGTCGGGCTGGGGCGTCGACGCGCAGCGCATCCAGGATGCGCTCGCCACCAACAACATCGGCATCGAGTCCAACGTGCCGCAAGGCGGCGTGGTCTGGGTGTTCACGCTGAAGAAGTAAGCTCCGCGGCGGATCGACGAAAGCGGAGCAGCAGGGGGGTGGCGAGTGCGGCGGGCGGCAACGCCCGCCGCATTTCTGGCTGCATATGGGAACGTGGCTTGCAAAACGATCTCGTCATGCCCGGGCTTGTCCCGGGCATCCACGTTCTTCGTGCCGCAGCAAAGGTCGTGGATGGCCGGGACAAGCCCGGCCATGACGTCCTTGAAAGTCGCAACCGACCGCGAAAAGCCTATTTCCCCTCGCGATCCACCTTGTCCTTTTCCTTCTGATTCATGTCGCGAATCCTGGGATCCGGATTGTGCTGCCCGGTGGTTTCGGTGGTGGAGGGCGGCGGGGCGCCGGGGTTGGGCAGCGAGTTCTGCTCGGGCGTCGAGGGACGCGTCGCGGTGGCCGGGGGTGTCGTGCCGCTCTGGGCGTGGCCGGGCGCGGCAGGCAAAAGAAAGGCGCTCGACAGCAGCGAGACTGCGAGCGCCCTTGAGATATTGGTCATCGATCCCTCCTGTGAGATCGATGCAAACGGCGCGGAGCCGCTTGTGTTCCGGATCAGGCCTCCAATTGCTTGCCGAGCGGCAGGCTGCGGATGCGTTTTCCGGTCGCGGCGAAGATGGCATTCATCAGCGCCGGGGCGAACGGCGGCACGCCGGGCTCGCCGACGCCGCTCGGCGGCGTGTCGGCCGTGGGCGGCACGATGTAGACGTTGGTCACCACGGGCGACTCGTCGATCCTGAGGACCTGGAAGTCGTCGAAGTTTTTCTGCTGCACCTTGCCGTCCTTGAAGGTGATCTCGCCATATTTGGCGAGGCTCAGCCCCATGATCGCCGCGCCTTCGAGCTGCGAGGCGATGCGTTCTGGGTTGACGTAGGTGCCGCAGTCGATCGCGGTGTCGACCCGGGGGACAGTCAGCTTGCCCTTGTCGTCAATGGCGACCTCGACGATGGTCGCGATATAGCTGACGAAGCTGCGATGCACGGCGATGCCGAGCCCGTGGCCCTTCGGAACCTGACGGCCCCATTCGCCCTTCTCGGCGACCAGTTCGACGACCTTGCGCAGCCGCGCGGTGTCGATCGGGTAGCTGTCGAAGGGCTCGCCGTAGTTCCAGAGATCCTTCACCTGCGGCTTGACGATGCGCGGCGAGCCGATCAGGGCAAGCAGCGTCTCCTTCTGGTCGCGGCCGGTGGCGGCCGCGATCTCGCCGACCATCGATTGCACCGCGAAGGCATGCGGGATGTTCGAGACCGATCGGAACCAGCCGATGCGGGTGAACGCCGCCGCCTCCGGATTTTCGCAGGAGATGTTGGCGATCTCGAACGGCATGTCGACGAGGCCCATGCCGATCTCGAACGGCGCCTGGTGCTTGGCGCCGGCCGCGAAGGTCGAGGCAATGGTTGGCGCCACGCTGCGGTGCCGCCAGGCGATCACCTTGCCGTCCTTGTCGAGTCCGGCCTCGATCCGCTCGACCGAGACCGTGTGCAGGAAGTCGTGGCGGACGTCGTCCTCGCGCGTCCACTGCACCTTGACCGGTGCGCCGAGTTCCTTCGACAGCAGCGCGGCCTCGATCGCGAAGTCGCATTTCGACTTGCGGCCGAAGCCGCCACCCAGCAGCGTGACGTTCACGGTGACGTTGGCCTCGGGAATGCCGAGCGTCTTGGCGACGTCCTCGCGGGTGCCGCCGGGGCTCTGCACCGGCGCCCAGATCTCGGCCTTGTCGCCCTTGACGTCGGCAACCGCCACCGGCGGCTCCATGCTGACATGGGCGAGATGGGGCAGGTAGTACTCGCCGACGATGACCTTGTCGGCGCCCTTCAGCGCGGCGTCGACATCGCCTTCCTTGCGCAGCACGAGGCCCGGCTTGCGCGCGGCCTCCTCCAGTTCCTTGCGATAGGCGACCGATTCGTACTTGCCGTTGGCGCCATCGTCCCAGGTCAGCTTCAGCGCGTCGCGGCCCTTGATCGCGGCGCCGGTGTTGCGCGCGATCACGGCCACGCCGCCCAGCGGCTGGAACTTCGACGGCCAAGGCCAGCCGCGCACTTGCATCACCTTCTCGACGCCGGGCACTTTGAGCGCCGCCTCGGGATCGAACGAGACGAGCTTGCCGCCGGTGACCGGCGGGCGCGCGATCACGGCATATTTCATGCCGGGTAGACGCACGTCGGCGCCGTAACGCGCCTTGCCGGTGGTGATGTCGTGGAGATCGACGATACTGACCTCGCCCTTGCCGAGATAGCGGAAGTCCTTGGGATCCTTCAGCTTGAGGCTTTCGATGCTCGGCACCGATTCCTTGGCGGCATCGGCGGCGAGTTCGCCGAAGCCGAGCTTGCGGCCGCTGGCGCTGTGGACCACCTCGTGGTTGACGGCCTTGACCTCGGTCGCGGGCACGCCCCAGCGCTTGGCGGCCGCCTGTTCCAGCATGGAGCGGGCGGAGGCGCCGATCTGGCGCATCGGGATGAGATAATGCCGCGTGCTGCGCGAGCCGTCGGTGTCCTGGTTGCCGAACTTGACCTCGTCGCCATGGGCCTGCTGGACCTTCACCTTCGCCCAGTCGGCCTCCATTTCCTCGGCCACGATCAGCGGCAGGCTGGTGCGCACGCCGGTGCCCATCTCGGCGCGATGAGCCAGGATGGTGACGGTGCCGTCGGGCGCGACCGCGACGAACACGCGGGGATCGACCACGACGCCGTGCGGCATCTTGCCGGCACCGGTCTCGTAGGCGAGGGCCTGGCGCGACATCACGGGGGCGGCGAGCACGAAGCCGCCGGTGATGCCGAGTCCCTTCAGGAGGCTGCGGCGGGAGACCTTCTCGACCTTGAGCGACGTTTCAAAGCCGCGAAGCTTGCGGGGATTGTCGATGAAATTCATGTCACACTCCGGTCGAAGCGAGATGGACGGCGTTCTCGATGCGCTGGTAGCAGCCGCAGCGGCAGATGTTGCCCGACATCGCCTCGCGGATCTGGTCGTGCGACGGCTTCGGGTTCTCCATCAGCAGCGCCGCGGCCTGCATGATCTGGCCGGCCTGGCAGAAGCCGCATTGGGGAACGTTGACCTGGCGCCAGGCTTTCTGGACCGGATGATCGCCGTTCGGATGCAGCCCCTCGATCGTCGTGACTTCGCGCCCGGCGACGTCGTTGATCGAGGTGATGCAGGCGCGGACCGCGCTCTTGTCGACGATGACGGTGCACGCGCCGCACAGCGCCTGGCCGCAACCGAACTTGGTGCCGGTCAGGCCGGCCTCGTCGCGCAGGAACCAGAGTAGCGGGAGATCCGGGTCGCCGTCCCAGCTCTGTTCCTGGCCGTTGATCTTCACCTTGATCATGATCGTCCCTCGCTCTTCATAAGCATGACAAATTCAATGTGCCGGCGAACGCCGGCTGGGGTGTGTCAGGATCGTTCCGCGCGGGCAGATCCCGAACGGAAACGATAACGCCGGATGGCGATGTCTGGATGTGCTCGATACCTCCCGTTCTGATCTTGATGTGATTGAACGTCGCGCGGCATCGTGAGACGGCGGGAACGTAGCAGAGAGCGCGCGATTCCCGCATTCACAGGCCGGTGTTCTCGGCGTGAACAGGTTGCATCCGCGATTTGTCAAAAGCAGGGCGCGGCATGGGGCCGCGTGCGCATGGCTGCGAAACCGGTCTGCGGCACAAAAAGGCTTCGTCCGCCAGGATCACTGGACGGACGAAGCAGGATGCCTCAGTCGAGGGAGGGAGAAGCGCAGGGCGTCGAGGACTTCAAACATGACGTGAGCGCTGCGCGATCATTCAGAAACCAGGACTGAGGAGCGGAAGCTCGGGACAAGAGCAACCCGCGCCTGCGCGACGGCATGGCGCCGCCCGGGGGCGCGTCCCGTCCGGTGCACTGGCGGTGGTCGGACCAGCGACCGGACGGGCGCGACAAAGGCTGGCGCCCTCTCAGGCAGCCTTGGCCTTCGCCACATGCGTCGCGATCGCGTCCATGAGCGCCGGCGACAGGCAGTCATAGGGCTCGAGGCCGATCTCCTTCAGACGCGAGCGGATCCCGGTCATCTGCTCCGGCTTCACGCCCGATTCGATCACCGAGGAGACGAAGGCCGCGAATTGCGGCGCCTGCGAGCCCTGCTCCTGGAACAGTTCCGGGTGGATGAAGTCGAGGCCGTAGAACGGATGGCCCTTGTTTTCGATCCGCCCGTACATGTGCGTGCCGCAGGCCTTGCAGGCGTGGCGCTGGATCACCGCGGAGGGATCGACGATCTGCAGCTTGTCGCCGTTCTCCAGAACGGTGACGTTCTGGCGCGGCACCACCGCGACCACCGAGAAGGTGGCGCCCTGCGGCTTCCAGCACTTGGTGCAGCCGCAGGCGTGGTTATGGGCGACGTCTCCCTTGATGCCGACCTTGACCGGATGGTCCTTGCATTTGCAGACCAGCGTGCCGCCGGCAAAGCTGCCGCTGCCTTGCCTGACGCCATTGTCGATCGAGGGATGGAGTGCAACAGTCATGGTCGATCCTCCTTGGGGTGAAGCTTTCCGTTTCAGTAGACGACGACGGAACGGATGGACTTGCCCTCGTGCATGAGGTCGAAGCCCTTGTTGATCTCCTCGAGCTTGAGCACGTGGGTGATCATCGGATCGATCTGGATCTTTCCGTTCATGTACCAGTCGACGATCTTCGGCACGTCGGTGCGGCCGCGCGCGCCGCCGAACGCCGTGCCGCGCCAGTTGCGCCCGGTGACGAGCTGGAACGGGCGGGTCGCGATCTCCTTGCCGGCCTCGGCCACGCCGATGATGATCGAGGTGCCCCAGCCGCGATGGCACGCTTCGAGCGCCTGGCGCATCACCGTGGTGTTGCCGGTGCAGTCGAAGGTGTAGTCGGCGCCGCCGTCGGTGAGGGCGACGAGGTGCTGGACGATGTCGCCGGTGATTTTCTTCGGATTGACGAAATGCGTCATGCCGAAGCGGCGGCCCCAATCCTCCTTGGAGTCGTTGAGGTCGACGCCGATGATCTTGTCGGCGCCGGCCATCTTGGCGCCCTGGATCACGTTCAGCCCGATGCCGCCGAGACCGAACACCACGACATTGGCACCCGGTTCGACCTTGGCGGTGTTGACGACCGCGCCGACGCCGGTGGTGACGCCGCAGCCGATGTAGCAGCTCTTGTCGAACGGCGCGTCCTCGCGGATCTTGGCGACCGCGATCTCCGGCAGCACGGTGAAGTTCGCGAAGGTCGAGCAGCCCATATAGTGATAGATCGGCTTGCCCTTGTAGGAGAAGCGGCTGGTGCCGTCGGGCATCACGCCCTTGCCCTGGGTGGCGCGGATCGCGGTGCAGAGGTTGGTCTTCTGGCTCAGGCAGCTTTTGCACTGCCGGCATTCCGGCGTGTAGAGCGGAATGACGTGGTCGCCCGGTTTCACCGAGGTCACGCCCGGCCCGATCTCGCGAATGATGCCGGCGCCTTCATGGCCGAGGATCGAGGGGAAGATTCCCTCGCTGTCGAATCCGTCGAGCGTATAGGCGTCGGTATGGCAGATGCCCGTCGCCTTGATCTCGACCAGCACTTCTCCGGCCTTCGGACCTTCCAGGTCGACCTCGACGATTTCGAGCGGCTTCTTGGCTTCGAAAGCGACGGCGGCACGTGTCTTCATCGGTAACTCCTCAAATTGTCGTGGCGGCACCAGGAACTGGGTCTCGGTGCAGGCGCCAAATGTTCACTTCTTGCCCATGCACGAATCTTCGTTCTTCGTATAGGCATCGTTTTTCTCGTCGTGCTTGCCGGGCCTGGACCGCCCCCAGGCCTCGTTCGACCGGGCGCGGAGATAGACGAAGAGATCGTCCATGTAGCAGCCGACATTGGGATTATCGCCGAAGGCCGGCATGACGTTTTCCTGGGCCGTGGATACGTTCTTCCGACCCGAGGCGACGACGCCTAAAAAGTCGGCATAGCTCATGGTCTTGAGCGAATCCTTCAGGGCGGGTGCATAGGTCGAGCCCATGCCGTCGGGCCCGTGACACACGTGGCAGTCGGAGTGATAGCGGCGGTAACCGGAATAGGTGTACCAGTCGACCGAGCCGTCGGTGATCTTGTAGGTCGGGTTGCCTTCCTTATCGAGCCATTCGCCGGTTTCGTTCTGCTTGACGGCGGTCGGGTCACCCGAGCCGTCCGCGACGGCAAGTCCTCCGGACGCAACCAGGACCATCGCGGCAATGACGGAGCAGATTCTACGCAAGTTGATTTTCCTCGGCATGCATTCGCTGGAGACGAGCCGGCGCGTGGAGTGATCCACGCGCCGGAGCGAAGTTGACAGGGCCTAGTTGTTCGGCAGCGAGAACACAGTCAGCGCGCCGCCGAGCGCGGTGTAGTTGCTGAGCGCCGCATAGCCGCCGACGGCACCGAGACCGGCGGTCGGGTCGGTCAGGCCCGCTGCCAGACCGATGCCGGCCCAGCCGCCCACGCCGGAGAGCACGGCGACGTACTGCTTGCCGTTGTTCTCGTAGGTGGTGACGTTGCCGATGATGCCGGACGGAGTCTTGAACTTGTAGAGCTCCTTGCCGGTCTTGGCGTCGACGGCCTTCAGATAGCCTTCGAGCGTGCCGTAGAACACCACGCCGCCGGCCGTCGCGAGAGCTCCCGACCAGACGGAGAACTGCTCCTTGTTCGACCAGACGATCTTGCCGGTCTTGCCGTCCCAGGCGATGAAGTTACCCATGTGGGTATCGCCCTGCGGCGGATACATCGAGAGCGTCGCGCCCACATAGGGCTGGCCCGCGGTGTAGCTCACCTTGAACGGCTCGTAGTCCATGCAGACGTGGTTGGTCGGGACGTAGAACAGCTGTGTGTCGGGCGAGTAGGCCGCCGGCTGCTCGTCCTTGGTACCGAGCGCGGCCGGGCAGATGCCCTTGGTGTTCTTGTCCTCTCCGCCGGCCTCGGTCGAGTATTGGGTGACGACCTTCGGACGGCCATAGGTCGGCGAGTTCTTGTCCATGTCGACGCCGGAGGTCCAGTTCACCTTCGGATCGTACTTCTCGGCGACCAGCAGTTCGCCCGTGGCGCGGTCCATGGTGTAGGCGAGACCGTTGCGGTCGAAATGCGTCAGCAACTTGCGCGGCTGGCCGTTGATCTGCTGATCCGACAGGATCATCTCGTTGACGCCGTCATAGTCCCACTCGTCATGGGGCGTCATCTGATAGACCCACTTCGCAACGCCGGTGTCCGGATTTCGCGCCCAGATGGTCATCGACCATTTGTTGTCGCCGGGACGCTGCTTCGGATTCCAGGTCGAGGGATTGCCGGAGCCGTAATAGACCAGGTTCAACTCCGGATCGTAGGAGATCCAGCCCCAGGTCGCGCCGCCGCCGATCTTCCATTGATCGCCCTGCCAGGTCTTGAGGCTGGAGTCCTTGCCGATCGGCTTGCCGAGCGAGGTCGTCTTGTCGTCGACCAGGATCTGTTCGTCCGGTCCGCCCGAATAGCCGCGCCAGGCGATCTTGCCGGTCTTGATGTCGTAGGCGGTCATGTGGGCCTGCACGCCGAACTCGCCGCCGGAGATGCCGACCAGGACCTTGTCCTTGACGACGAGCGGAGCCGATGTACCGGTCTCGCCCTTGCCGGGATCGCCGTTCTTCGCGCTCCATGCGACCTGACCGGTCTTGGCATCGAGCGCGACCAGCGTGGTGTCGGCCTGGTGCAGGAAGATCTTGCCGTCACCATAAGCCACGCCCCGGTTGACGGTATCGCAGCACATCACCGGAATGACGTTCGGATCCTGCTTCGGCTCGTACTTCCAGACGATCTTGTTCTCCTGCGAAAGGTCAATGGCATAGACCTTGTTCGGGAACGGCGTGTGGACGTACATCATGTTGCCGACGATCAGTGGTCCGCCTTCATGGCCGCGCAGCACGCCGGTCGAGAAGGTCCAGGCGACCTGCAGCTTGCCGACATTCTGCGCGTTGATCTGGTTCAGTTTGGAGTAGCGGGTATTGGCGTAGTCACCCGCCGGCATCACCCAGTCCTTCGGGTTCTGCGTCATCTTGAGCAACTCGTCATTGGCCGACGCGCTGCCGACGGCGAGAGCCGCCGCGGAGCCGAGTAAGGTCGCCAGTAGCACCTTGCGCATAGTCATTCCTCCGTTGGTCGCGTTTATTTTTGCGAAGCATTTGCTCAGCTGCCGGGCGTTTCGTCCGGCATCTGCTCGTGCAGGGCGGTCATGGTGGGGACCAGAAACGATGCTGTGCGTTGCCTCCTCCCGATGAGGGTTGCCCGATGAGGGCCACGGGTCCGATGTGCAGGATCGGCCCGTTCTTCTTCGTTCCCTGATGCAATCCCTAACGTCTTCACGCGGGCGAAACTTGCCCAAGAGGGAAACCGCTTTGCTCGACAGCGCACGGATGCGAAGAATTTGATTTTGCAGTAGCGAATTCAGCGGTTTCCATGCGGCGCGCAATGGCGCTCGCGCACAGGTTCCACTTGACGGCGCTGCAACTAAGGCGGAGGATTGTTTTTCAAGGGTGGCAATGGAGCGATGGCGCTCGTTCCAAAAGACCGCCTCAATTCGAGGTAAACGTCACGCAATCACGGCCAGGGGAGGGCAGCACCGGTCGCGATTCGTCCTGAATCTCCCCGATCAAACCGGTGGCTGGATCATTGATGTCCGACACAATTCACACGCTCTCGACGACGGGACTGACGCCGAAGCGGCAGGTCCAGAGCTGGATCGACGGGCTGACGAGTCTGTGTGGTCATTTCGATGTCGATCCGCTGGAGGCGTCCTCGCTCGAGGGACGCATCGACTACACCAGCGTCTCGCGCCTGAAGCTCTGCCAGATCGAAGTGAGCCAGCATCGCATCGCGCACACGCTGGCGCGTGCGAAGGCCAATGAACATCCCTACATCAAGATTCACTTCCAGACCTACGGCGTCTCCTATTTCGAGCAGGAAGGCCGCCACATCGAGTTGAACCCGGGCGACATCATCGCCTATGACGTCTCGTGCCCTCATTCGATCATCAGCCCGGCCTTCACGCGCCACGACGTGGTGATCGTGCCGAAGTCGCTGCTGCGCGACCGCGGGTTTCCCTCGCAGCGCATGCCGGCCTGCAAACTGTCGGCGCGGACCGGGACCGGGCGGATCGCCCATGATTTCGTCCATGCAGCGTTCGACGAGTCCGCGAAACTGTCGGCCAACAGCGCGGTCGGCGTCGCCGATTCACTGATCGATCTGTTGCTGCTGCCGCTGCGCGAGGCAGACACGATGTTCGATCGGGTCGGACCGGAGGCGATGTATGTGCGCGCGCAGTTCTTCATCCGCGAGCATCTGCGCGATCCGGACTTGTGCATCGACCAGATCTCCGCCGAACTCGGCTGCTCCAAGCGCTATCTGCACATGCTGTTCTCGGAGCGCGGCACCACGGTGAGCGACTACATCTGGCAGGCGCGGCTGCAGAACTGCCGGCAGGAGCTGGAAGCGCATGCCGGCAAGACCATCACCGACGTTGCGTTCTCATGGGGCTTTTCGAGCTCGTCGCACTTCAGCCGCGTGTTCCGGAAGTATTTCGGCGTGGTGCCGTCATCGATCCACAAGGCGCATCATTCTGCGGATGCAGACAGGAATTGACCTCGCGGACATTTCCGCGCGTCCCGCCTCTGGCGTCTCCCGATCGCCGATCGGCCGCGTCTCACAGCGCCAGGGCAACTTTCCCGAAGGCCCTGACCAGCGCGCCCTCCAGCTTTCCTTCCATGCTGCAGAGGATCCTGTAGGCGTCCGGGTAGGACATCGCCGGCTTGTATGACCGGCGCTCGATCAGAGCCGTGAAGATGTCCGATATGGTCAGCAACCGGGTCAGGTCGGAGATCTCCTGACCTTTGAGCCCGTCGGGGTAGCCGGAGCCATCGAGGAGTTCGTGGTGGTGCCTGACACAATCCAGCAGCTCGGCGGTGACGTCCGGATTGTCCTTCAAAGCCTCATAGCCGGCGACCGGATGCGTTCGCATGATCGACTCCTCGTCGGGGTCGAGACGACCCGGCTTGTCGAGGATCGACAGGGGAATGTTCGCCTTGCCGATGTCGTGGAGGGTTGCGGCCATCCCGAGCCGCTTCACGTCGCGCTCGCCGAAGCGAAGGGCGGAGGAAAATCCAACCGCCAATCCTGTCACCAGCAGGCAGTGCTGGAAGGTGCCCTGGTGGTGGCGCCGGACGTCCTCGAGCCATGTAGCGAGGCCTGCCTTCTCGATGCCGTGAATGACATGCGTCGTGATGGTCTCGGCGTCCAGGATGTTGACGGGCTGGCCATTCCGCAAGGCCGAGAACATCGACGAAAAGGCAGCCGTGCTCCTGGCAGGATCCGCAGCAGCGGGCGTGACACCCGCAAGTGCTGCCCTCTTCGCAGCCTCGATCTGTGCCAATTCCCCGACGATCTCGCGGGGACGCGAGACGATGGCCGTGGCGCCCAGCGCACGCGCCTGTGCAACCAGATGGTAGATGTGCTTGGGAACGACGAAGAGCCGGTCGGGAATGACATTGAGCTTTAGCAGGATTTCCTTGATAGCCTGGATGCTGACCAGCTTGCGGAGATCGGCATCGAACATGAGCACGGAGCAGTTGTCGCGGACGTCCGTGTCTCCGCTCCCCAGGAGGCGAGGGACGACGACGTGTCGAGGCCCCAGCATGGCGCGGATCGAAGCGACCTTCGGAAAATCGTCTGTTATGAAATCTACGTACATCGAATGATCAACTTGGCTGGACGCAGTTGGCGGCCTGTCGCGTCTGTCGCACCCGGCAAACACGTGGAATTCGCCAGGCTGCTTAACGAGAACCAGAAAAGCAGTTCACGGTCGAAGCGTCGCGAGCCTAGGTGCGAGCTGAAAAGCCAGAGTTAATCCGGTTCCCGAAAGTCGGGCCTATCCGCTCGTGTTTTCCTGCAAATGCTATCGAAATTCGGCAGTGATCGCGCCCCGACGACGGGCTTCATCGGCAGGAAGCCGGAGGAGGACGGCGTGAAAAAGCTCCTCGGGGGCGCAGGACGACGAGGACTGGGGGCGACGATATCTCGTCGCCGAAAGGATCCGCGGCGACCTGGCGCGATGACCGCCGGTCGCCTGGTTGGACTGCCGGAGCCTGACCCAGGCCGGAAAGAGTCAGCTCGGCTCAAGTCCGAGTGACTGCGCGCTCTCGATCCAGATCGGCAGTTCGCGCTGATAGAGCGCGTTGGTCTCCTTGAAGCCGATCGCCGGCTCGAGCACGAAGGTTGCGAGAACCTCCTTCACCTTCGGATCGTTGTTGGCGGCGACGCAGAGTTCCGACAGCCGTTCCACGATCGGTTGAGGCGTGGCCTTCGGCACGGCCCAGCCCGAGAAGCCGCTCACCGTGAAGAACTTCGACGTCGCGCCCTGTTCGGGGAGCGTCTTGATATTGGGGATCGCGTCGACCTTCTTCGAATGCACGGCGAACACCGTACCCCGGTCGCTCTGCAGGACCGATTGCGCGGCGGTATAGCTGCCCATGGCGGCATCCAGCGTGCCCTCCAGCATGCCCGTCCACATCGGCGCCTCGCCGCGATAGTGCACTGGCTCGATCGACAGACCGTACTGCTTGTTCAGTTCGTTGATGGTCATGTGCGGCGCCGAGCCCGTGCTGTAGGTGCCGAAGTTCACCTTGCCGCTCTTGCGAGCGAAGGCGACGAAATCCTCCAGGGTCTTGATGCCCGTCTTGGGATTGGCGACCAGCAGGAGGCCGGCGCCGGGAATGACGCTGACCAGCGTCAGGTCCTTGTCCATGTCATAGCCGGGATTCTTCATGACCACGCGGTTCATGATGTAGGTGGTCGAGATCGAGCACAGCATGGTGTGGCCGTCGGGCTCGGCGCGGGCCACTTCCGCGGTGCCGATCGCGCCGGAGGCCCCCGGCTTGTTCTCGACCACCACGGTCTTTCCGACCTGCTTGGAGATGAACTCGCCGAACGCGCGCGCGAGAAGATCGGTCTGCCCGCCGGCCGGGTAGCTGCAGATCATCCGGATCTGACGCGACGGCCAGGTGCCCTGCGCCGCGGCGCCGCGCGCAACGAACGGCATTGCGAGTGCGGTGGTGCCGGCGGCGATGAAGTGGCGGCGATCGAGCTTGGCAGACATGATTCCCTCCCGAATTTTTGCGGAAGGTACTGCATTGCGCGCGCCGCACCATGGGCGGGGGGCGAGACAGATTGGCGCATAGGCTCCGGTGCTGCCATGCCGCGAAATTCGGGTGGCGTCCGGAGCGCGGTATCGCAGACCCCGGACGGCCCGGCTGCGACCCGGGCTCATGTCACCGCTGAATGATCTTGCTCCAGACGTCCCCGAGAATCGCCGGCTCGCGTGGCGGCAGGTAGGTGAGGCCGGCCTGTTGGGCGAACTCCGCGATCTTGCCCGCCTCGCTGAGCTCGGTCAGCGCCTTGTTGACGGCCTCGATCAGAGCGGGATCGCTGGCGAGGCCGACGTAACCGCGATTGGCCCCGATCGGGAAATAATAGCCCGATGCGGTGATCGCGGTGTCTGGATGCGCGGCGCGATGGGCATCGTAGCGGCCGAGATCGATCAGGGTCGCGTCATAATCGCCGCGATCGAGTGCGCCGAGCAGGTCGTCGCGGCCCGGGACGAGATGGGTGATGTTCTCGATCAGGCGCCCCTTGTCGTGGTTCATCAGGATCGCATCGCCCAGCGATCCGCTCTCGATCGCAAGCCGCAGTCCGGCGAGGTCGCCGATCCCCTCGATCTTGCGGCCCTTGGCCTTCGGGCCGAGCACGACGGTCATCGGCGAATAGACATAGGGACGGCTCGGCGCGAGCACGCCGAGCGCGACGCGCCGCCGCCGGTCATCGCGCGTGGCGCCGGCGAAATCCGGCAGCCGCGCGGTCTTCATGCCCGGCGCGACCAGCGAGTCCGTCGTCAGCGCATAGCCCCCGAGCAACGCGCAGCGGCCGTCCGAGAGCAGGGCATTGGCCTCCATCTGCGGGCTGGAATCCTCGTCCAGCTTGCTTTCGAACCACTGGATCGCCAGCGGCCGGCCCATCCGTGCCGCGACCGCCTGCGCCAGCAGCACGTCGAAGCCGATGCCCTCCTTGCCGCGATGATGCACCGACAGCGGCGGCCGGTCCTCGTCGAGACAGACGCGTAGCGGCGCGTCGGCCGCGCGCGCAACCGGCAGGGTCGCGGCGAACAGCGTCGCCGCGATCAGAGCGAGGTGCGAGGCTCTCATGGTCTCCTCCGACTCGAGATGAAGGCCCAGAGATTCCCGATCTCCTCGTCGTTGAGAACGTCGCCCCAGGGCGGCATCCTGTTGTTCTTGCCGTTCTTCACGGTGGTGATGAAGCGCGTCTTGTCGTCGGGAATCGCGCGCAGGTCCGGCGTGATGGTGCCGGAATTCATCAGGTTGGGGCCATGGCAGTGCGAGCATTTCTCGGCATAGGTCGACTTGCCGTGGTCGATCTGTGCCTGCACGGGATTGCCGCTTGCATCGTCCGCGGCACGGACGGTCGCCGCAAGCGCGACCGCCAGCACCGCGACGGCGGCGATGATCGCCGCCGTCCTGTGAGCTACGTTTCTCAGCATTGCACCGGGTTACTGCTTGATTGCAAAAACCCAGAGCGAACCGCCGGGCGGCACCTTGGCAAGCCGCTCGTCGCCGGAGAACAGCGAGTAGACGCCGCCATAGCCGCTCGTGACGGCCACGTATTGCACGCCGTCCTGCTGCCAGGTCACCGGCTGTCCCTCGATGCCGGAGCCGGTCTGGAACTGCCAGAGCTTCTTGCCGGTGTCGGCGTCGAAGGCCTCGAACTCGCCGGTGAGGGCGCCCGAGAACACCACGCCGCCGGCGGTCGACAGCACGCCCGAGAAGCGCGGGATATCGCTCGGCGCTTCCCATTTGGACTTGCCGGTCATGGGGTCGATGGCCTTGAGATGACCACGCGGCCCGTCGCCGAACTCCCAGGGATCGGTCAGGTCCATGCCGAGATACCATTCACCCTGCTTGAAGGTGACCGGCTCGGCCTTGTACTTGCCGCCGAAGTTCAGGGTGTTGGCGTAGGCGAGTCCGGTCTGCGGGTTGAATGACATCGGCTCCCAGTTCTTGCCGCCGAGGATCGACGGATAGACGGTCACCTTCTTGCCCTCGCGCGCGTCCTTGGTGACGCCGGTCTCGATCGGACGGCCGGTCTTCATGTCGACGCCGGTCGCCCAGTTCACCTTCACGTAAGGATTGGCCGCGAGCAGCTTCCCGTTGGTGCGGTCGAGCACGTAGAAGAAGCCGTTGCGGTTGGCATTCATCAGCACCTTGGCCGGCTTGCCCTCCACGTTCATGTCGGCGAGGACCATTTCGGCCACGGCGTCATAGTCGAACGGATTGTTCGGCGAGAACTGGTAGTGCCACTTGATCTTGCCCGTCTTGGGGTCCATCGCCAGCACCGAGCAGGTGTAGAGATTGTCGCCGGGCCGCACCGCCGCATTGAACGGGCCGGGATTGCCGATGCCCCAATACACGGTGTTCAGATCGGGATCGTAGGAGCCGGTGATCCAGGTCGAGCCGCCGCCGAGCTTCCAGGTGTCGCCCTTCCAGGTGTCGCCGCCGGGCTCGTCCGGTGTCGGGATGGAATGGGTGCGCCACAGATGCTTGCCGGTGGCGGGATCCCAGCCGTCGATGAAGCCACGGGTGCCGAACTCGGCGCCGGAAATGCCGGTGATGACGACGCCGTCTGCGACGAGCGGCGCCACGGTCATCGAATAGCCTTCCTTGATGTCGGCAGCCTTCTGGCGCCACAACTCCTTGCCGTTCTTGGCATCTATTGCGATCACGTTGGCATCGAGCGTGGTGCGGAACAGCTTGCCGTCATGAATGGCGACGCCACGATTGATGATGCCGCAGCAGACGATGCGCGGCGTCTCGGCGGGGTATTCGACCTTGCTCTTCCAGATCTGCTTGCCGGTCTTGGCGTCGACCGCCATGGTGGCGTTGTGCGTGGTCACATAGATCACGCCCTGGTAGACGATCGGCTGAGATTCCTCGCTGCGGTCATCGTTCAAGGAGTAGTTCCAGACCGGGACCAGATTCTTGACGGTGTCCTTGTTGATCTGGTTCAGCGTCGAGAAGCGTTGAAGGTTGTAGCCCATCCCGTAATTGAGAACGTTCGACGTGTCGTTCACGCCCTTGACCAGCTGCTCGGTGCTCTGGGCGTTGGCATACGTTGATGCCAGCATGACGAGGCCTGCGGCCATCGCAAAGCGTTTCATCCGTTCCTCCTGATATGCGCGCCTTTTGACGCTGCGTCGACAACACTCCGCCCGAACGCAAAACGCGTCAATACGAAAGTCGAAGACGCCATGCCGAAATGTTGGACGCAGGATGCGATCTCGCACCCGGAAATTGCCGCGCATGCGCGTTCGTCACTGCGTGAGTGCGCTGCATCAATTTTTGCTGCGCAAAAGGCGGTCGCGCGCGGGAGAAGGTCAAGATCGGTTCCGTTCCGCCATGGAGACGCGCCGTTTCCTGCCTGAGGGGCCGGGTGGTTGTGGAGCGTGCATGCTGCAATCGCCCCGATGGAGGCCGCTCAGCCGAGCTGCGGTTCGATGCGGCGAATCCCGATCGCGACGGAACGCCCGGTGCGAAATCGTTGAACGCGCGCCGCCCGCAGCCTTGCTGCGCCCGTCGCGGTGACAATCGTGTTTTCTTGACTGGGAGTGCACGGAGTTTGCCCGAGAGGGAAACGCGCGCATCATGCGTGGTGAGCCGAGGCGATTCCAGACTTGCACTGTGTCAGACGCAGCCCTAGGTTTTGCCCGGCGCGATATCGCGCTCAATACCTTGGGAGACCCCGAATGGCTTGGAAAGCTCCGAAGATCGTGGAAGTGCCGGTCGGCATGGAAATCAACATGTACGCCTGCGCTTCGCGCAAGTAAGACGACCTGCCGCGGTTTCGATGGCGCAGGCCGTCGAAGCCGTGGCAGTGTTCGCCATGCGCTTCTTTCGGCAGACATCGCGAACGGTGATGGCGTGCATGCTGGCGCTGGCACCCGCCTGTGTCAGTGCCGAAGAGGGCTTTGATACCGAGCACATTTTCGGCTTCATGATCGGCACCGATGTCGGCACGCCGGGCGAGCGCGAGTTCCAGAGCCAGACGACGGGCCGATTCGGCAGGGCCGGCGGGACCTATCGCGCCCTCGGGCAGGAGTTCGAGATCGAGGTCGTGCCGGTCCCTAACTTCCGCATCGAGGTCGGCGCGACGGCCTCGCTGCACGACATCACCGGCCTTCCCGACATCGACGACCGGCGCCAGTTCAATTTCCAGGGCGCCTCGCTCGACCTGCGCTATCGCCTGCTCGATCGCGAGCGCGCACCGTTCGGCGTGACGGTCGCCGTCGACTTTCACGGCGATCGCATCGACGAGACCAGCGGCGCCAAGGGCCGCATGTATGGCACCGATTTCACGCTCGCATTCGATCGGGAACTGGTCCCGAACTTCGCGATTGCGGCGCTCAATCTGATCTATCAGCCGGAATGGGCGCGGTTCGAGGTCGACGGCCTCGCGGAAAAGAGCTCCACCGTCGGCGCGGCCTTCGCCGGACTGGTGCGCGTGCGCCCCAATCTGCTGCTTGGCGGCGAGGCGCGCTATTTCCGCCAGTATGACGGCATCGGGCTCGGGGCGTTCGCGGGCCAGGCCCTGTTCGTCGGCCCCACCGCCTATGTCCAGCTCTCCGACCGATCCCGTCTCACCCTGAGCTGGAGCATGCAGGCCTGGGGGCGCCCGGCCGGGTCCGGCGCCAGCCTCGATCTCGTCAATTTCGAGCGGCATCAGGCCCGCCTCGTGTTCGGCGTCAATTTCTAGGGCCGTCCTGGCTGGCCTCTCCCGCGAGTTTGAAACCTCCCGCCGCCTGCCACGTAATCTTTCGTGCTAATCTTCAAAATGGCTCGCGCGAGGATTCCGGCATGAACCCGATCGATCTGGTGGTGACTGTGTGTGCGGTGCTCTCGCCGGCGACCTGCGAGGAGCAGCATCTGGTGTTCAACTTTGCGGGCTCGCCCACGCAATGTGCCATGGCCGCACCTCCCTACATCGCGCAATGGGTCGGCGAGCATCCGAAATGGCAGGCGGTGCGCTGGCGTTGCGAATATCCGCATCGCCACGACAAAGCGTGATGCGCCGCCCGGCTACTTGGTGCAGTCCTTGAGATCCTTGTCCGCAATCGAGAACACCGCGTCCGCCCTGATCTCGATGTCGCGGACGATGCATTGCCGCGCATTGGGGTAGCTCACCCTTGCGTCGTAGCGGCCCGGCTCGACGCCGGTGATGCGCAGCCGCTCGTCGTGATCGACCTCCTTGTCCTTGTCATTGAGGCACTGGTTCGGGCCCCAGTCGGTCCTGCCGGCCGGCGAGAGCTGAAAGCCGGAGATGGTTTCGCTGGTCAGGTTCCAGAGCCGGATGCCCTTGCCCTTGGTCTGCGCCAGCGCCAATTCCGGCATCGCCGCCAGCACAATGCCGATCGCAATCAGCGTCCGCCGCATGGTGGACCTCCCTGTTCAATTCGTTGCGCCGAGTTGATCACGAGCGCTCAGCTCTGTTCAAGCGGCACGGCCGCGAGCTCCGCCCGGATGCGGACGAGTTCGGCCTCGCCGCGCTGCGCACGCGGCACCGCTATCGGTACCTCGCGCAGGATGCGGGCCGGCCGCGCCGAGAGGAAGAACAGCCGGTCGCCGAGCCGGATCGCATCTTCCAGATTATGAGTGACGAGCAGCGTAATCATCGCCCGGCTTGCCACCAGCGTCGCGATCTCCTCGCGCAGGCGGCCGGCGAGGGCGTCGTCGAGCGAGGCGAGGGGCTCGTCGAGCACGAGCAGGTCGGGTTCGACCGCGAAGGCGCGGGCCAGCGCGACGCGGCGGGCGAGACCGAGCGACAATTCGCCGGGAAAATGCTGTCGATGCGCCGCCAGCTCCAGGATACCAAACAGTTCGGAGAGCCTCGCTTCGCTGACGCCGGGCGCCGCCAGGCGGATATTCTGCTCGACCGTCCGCCACGGCAGCAGCCGCGGCTCCTGGAACACCATCCCGATCCGTGCCTCCGGCGGCCGGCCGATGCTGCCGGTGAATGTGCGATCGAGGCCGAGGATGAGACGGAGCATCGTGCTCTTGCCGCAGCCGGACGGACCGATCAGCACGCCGACCTCGCCCGACGCAAGCGAGAACCTGATCGGCGCCAGCACGTCATGGGTCTGACCCGCGGCGTTGCTGAACGTCTTGCCGGTGATGTCGACCTCAAGCCGCACGGGGCCGCCACCGCGTTGCGCGTTGCTCGAACGGCTGCACCAGCGCCGTCTCGATCACCAGGACGACGGCGGCAAAGGTCAGCGAGTAGGCCAGCAGCCGCGGCGTGTCGAACAGCTGGAACGCGACGCCGATCTCGAAGCCGACGCCGTTCGGCCGCCCCAGCAATTCGGCGACGAGCACGATCTTCCACACCAGCGACAGGCCGGAGCGGGCCGAGGCCGCGATATAGGGCGCCAGCTGCGGCAGCACGACGTGGCGGAACGCGCGCCAGGGCGGCATCGCGAACACGCTCGCCATCTCGTCCAGCGAGCGGTCGAGCGCGCGTGTGCCCTCCCGCAAGGTGACGATGGCGGTCGGGAGCTTGTTGATGGCGATCGCCGCGATCGCCGCGGCCTCGGTCAGGCCGGCCCAGATATAGGCCAGCACGATCACCACCAGCGCGGGCAGGTTGAGCAGCAGGATCAGCCAGGGATCGCCGAGCCGGTCGGCGAGCCTGCTCCGGCCCATCAGATAGCCGATCGCGCTGCCGAGCGACATCGCCAGCACGAAGGCGAGGGTGACGCGGAGAAGCGTGGCGCCGAGATGCAGGAACAGCGCGCCGCTCCTCGCTTCCGCAACGATGACGTCGAGCACGGCGGACGGCGAGGGCAGCTTCGGGCCGCCGACGAGCAGCGCGGCAATCCACCAGACGGCCAGCAACAAGGCGAACGAGAGCAGGCGCAGCACCTCAGTCTCCAGGGCCGGCGTGATAGAACGTGCCGGGGTCGAGCTCGGCGGCCGGACCGACCAGATCGCGCCCGCCGATTTCGGCCAGCACGCGGTACAGCACGCGCGCATCGGCTTCCTCGTCCCTCATGTTCCGGCGCGGAATGCCGTCGCGATAGCGGTCGCGGTAGGTCTTGAGCAGGACCGGGTCGGTGGTGCCGGTGAGCGGCGCGATCTTGTCCCAGGCCGCATCCGAGCTGGCCAGCAGCTGCTTGGCCTTGCGCGTCATCGCGATGAACCGCGATACGGCCTCGCGATGGCTAGCGGCCCAGCTTTCCTCGAAGACGTAGCCGACGGCGGAGACCGCGCCCTTGGCGCCGAGTTTAGGCAGGATCTCCTCGATGCCGACGAGGCGCCTGAAACCCTTGGCCTCGAGCTGGGCGCAGAAATTCCAGAAATTGAGGCTCGCCTCCATCTCTCCGTCGAGCGCCTTGGCGGCGATCAGGGGCGGAGCGCCATAGACGATGCTGGCGTCCGATTTGAGGTCGATGCCATCCTGCTTCATCCGGGCCTGCAGCAGCAGCCAGCTCTTGTCGATGGCGCCGCCGGCGACGCCGAGCTTGCGTCCCCTGAGGTCGGCCAGGGTCTTGATCGGCGAGGCCGCCGGCACCATCACCGCGCCGAGCGCGGTGGAATAGGGATAGAAGGTCAGCCTGGCGCCGAGCGCGCGCTCCCGCGACACCCACAGCCAGTCGGAGAGCATGATGTCGGCATTGCCGGCGCGCATCGCGATCTTGCCGGCCTCGGGACTTGCCAGTTCGGTGACCTCCAGCGACAGGTCGGCCTCCTTGTCGAGGCCCATGCTGCGGATCGTCGCCAGTTCCCAGGAGAATGTGCCGGTCTTCTGCACCGCAAGACGAATGGTTTCTGCCGCCTGGCCGGTTGCGGCTTGCGTCAGCATCAGCAGCGCCGCCAGCGCCAATCCGCGTCCCAGACCTGTCATCACCTTGTGAGCCGTTTCCTCGCAGCGAATGCTTTTCATGACAATAGGCATAGCATAGCTTCGCTCGCAACCAGTGGGAGGACGCCGATGAGATCTGCCGGAGCGCTACGGCTGCTGGTCGCCGCATGGCCGGCGCTCGCTGCGACGGTCGTCCCGGTGCAGGCCGAGGAGCCCAACGACTACCCCACCGCGGCGCGTGCCGAATATGTCTATGGCTGCATGAAGGCAAATGGCGAGACGCGGCAGTCGATCGAGCAATGTTCCTGCTCGATCGACGTGGTCGCCTCGATCATCCCCTATGAGCGCTATGTCACCGCCGAGACCGCGCTCAGCATGTCGCAGGTTCGCGGCAATCTCGGCGTCCAGTTCCGCACCTCGGAGCAGGCCAATTCGGCAGTGAACGATCTCAGGCGAGCGCAAGCCGAGGCCGAGGTGAGGTGTTTTTGACACCTGCTCCGCGCAAGCGGTGCTGATCCTTCTCCCCTTGTGGGAGAAGGTGGCGCGAAGCGCCGGATGAGGGGTATGTCTCCTCATGCTCTGATGTCTACGCATCTCGTTCGCGGAGACATACCCCTCACCCGTCTCGCCGCTCTCGCGGCGAGCCACCCTCTCCCGCAAGGGGAGAGGGAAAGGCAGCGAAAGCGCCGGACCGCTCAGGTCCCGGGCTTGTCCACGTCCCATTCGTTCCGGAACACGTGACCGTCCGTGTCTTTCGCTTCCGCGCGAAAGCGCTTTGCGCCGCTGGAGACGTAAGTGAAGCGCAGATTGGGGTCTTCGGAGATCGAGATGCCGCCCTCCACCGACAGGACGAGGCTGTCGTCCTGCGTCAATGTCAGCTGATTGACGAAGAAGGCGGGAATGTAGAGCTGCGTGACCTGGTCCATCTGCAGGCCGGAATTGTTGGGGTGGCCGATCATGATCTGCGCCTCCCGGACACGGCTCGCCGGCGCGTCTGGACGGGCGAATTGCCGATAGCGCATCTGGCCGAGGCGCTTGCTGGCTTCCTCCACATTCTTCCCCGCCGGTGCGGAACAGCCGCCTGACGCCTTCACATAGACCTTCGAGACGTAGAGCTGGCCGTCGCTGAGTTCGGCGACGGCGTGCACGTCGGTGTAATTGTTGACGCGCACGCGCGTCGAAATCTCGGTGACGTTGGCGTCGGGCCCGAGTTCGAATTTCGCGGCCATGGGCGCGGGGTTGCGGTCGATCACGAGGGTGATCGCGCGGATGTGCCTGGGGTCGCCGGGCGAGAGCTTGCTGCGGAGGGTCACCGGCACGATGGCGGCGTCCTCTGCGCGGTAGGGCATGTCGATACCGATGACATCGGCGCCGTCGCGCATCGTGCGGTTCTGGAAGATGTCCTGCACCAGGCCCGGCCAGGGGTCGTCATCTTCGGCTTGCGCCGGCGTGAACAGCGCAAATCCAATCAGCAGGGCGATCAGGGGCAGGCGGTGTTTGCATCCCGTCATGGTCGTGCTCCGGCGCGACGAGGGAGTGACGGATGGCAGACTAGCGCGTCCGTCATTCCCATTCAATTTCAGAGAATGCTGCAGTTGCGTTGCGCGCATTGTAGTCGTCGAACAGCTCCCAGCGCGGGCGCTCCGTCGCGGCCGCCTTCTCCGCAGCGGTTCGGATCGGTTCGCCTTTCGCGTTGGACGCACGCACATCCGCCAGCAGGGCCGCAAGATAGCGCCGTTCATCCGCCAGAGCGGCGGGCCATTCGCTGACCGGTCCGTGACCCGGAACCACGCGGACCGCCGGCAAGGTCTCGACCTCCGCGAGCAGACCGAGCCAGCCGCGAATGCTGCCGTCCATCACGGGAATGTGGCGGAGAAACACCAGGTCGCCGGAAAAGAGGGTCCGGGTGGTCTCGTCGAACACGGTGAGGTCGTTGTCGCTGTGCGCCGCCGGCCACGCGCGCAAGGTCAGGCGGCGGCCACCGAGGTCGAGCGTGAGCGTGCCCGTCACGAGCAGTGTCGGCGGTATGATCCTGACCGGATCGATCAACGCGTTGCCCATGATGCGCCGGAAATTGTCGAGATAGAACGGTCCCCGGCTCGCCAGCGCCTGCGGCAGGCCGGAATGGCCGACGAAGCTGGTTCCATCGGCTGCGAAGGCGGCATTGCCGAAGACGTGATCGGGATGGCCGTGGGTGTTGATGACATAGCGGATCGGCTTGCCGGTGCGGGCGCGCACCGCGGCGAGCAAGGCCTCGCCCTCGCGCCGGCTGCCGCCGGTGTCGATCACCGCCACGGCATCGTCGCCGATGATGAACCCGACATTGGCGATGTCGCCCGCGTTCTCGCGCGTCATCAACGCAATGGACCCGAGATGAACGAAAATTCCGGGCGCGACTTCGCTCACAGGCAATTCGGTCGTGTCGGCGCGTGCTAGCGTGACCAGTCCAAGCAGGGCCGCGGCCGCGATCACGAGAGCGTTGCGAGACAATGTTTCGCCTCAGTTCGAAGGACGGGCCTCGTCGCACTGCAGCAAATCCGGGCCATCAAGGCGCTCGGAAGATCAAGGTGCGTCATGCCCGGCATGGTTAGCATCGAAGCAGGAGGAGGAGGAAGCGCGATGACGGAAGCCGGACCACATCGTCGCGGGTTTTGTGCACTCGTCACGCTGCTGGCGTGTTGCGCGTTGGTCGACATCGCGCCGGCGCAGACCAGCGACGGCGGCGATCTCTCCTTCGAACTGGTCGATCCCAAGGTGCTGCGCGTCTGCGCCGATCCGCGCAATCTGCCGTTCTCGAACGAGAAGGGCGAGGGGTTCGAGAACAAGCTGGCCGAGCTGTTCGCCGCCAAGCTGCAGAAGAAGCTCGACTATACGTTCTTCCCGCAGGCCACCGGCTTCGTCCGCATGACGCTCGGCGCGCATCGCTGCGATGTCATCATGGGTTTCCCGCAGGGCGACGACCTCGTGCAGGGCACCAACCCCTATTACCGCACGAGCTATGCGCTGGTCGCAAAATCCGGCAGCGGTCTCGACGATGTCGACACGCTGGAGGACCCGCGACTCAAGGGCAAGCATATCGGCATCGTCGCGGGCACGCCGCCGGCGACGAACATGGCGATCGCGGGCCTGATGGGCGATGCCAAGCCCTATCCGCTGATGATCGACACGCGCTACGAAAATTCCGCGCAGGCGATGATCGACGATCTCGGTGCCGGCAGGATCGAGGCCGGCGTGCTGTGGGGACCGATGGCGGGATTCCATGCCAGGCGGACCGGAGGACTTCACGTCACGCCGCTGGTGAAGGAGACGACCGGGCCGAAGCTGGTCTATCGCATCGGCATGGGCGTGCGGGCGGCGGACCAGAACTGGAAGCGGCAGCTCAACAGGCTGATTCAGGAGAACCAGGGCGAGATCAACAGGATCCTGCTCGATTTCGGCGTTCCCCTGCTCGACGAGAGCGATCGGCCGCTCGGCGCGGAGACCGCCAGGAAGGCGCCGTGAGGCCTGGTCTTGCCGCGCTGGTCGTTGCCGTCCTCGCGGCGCCGGCGATGGCGCAGCAGCAGGAGCCGTTCGAACCCGAAGCCTATCGCACCGACAATTACCGGGCGCCGGTCCCGGCAACGCTGTCCGGCGCGCGCGTGCTGACGACGGCGGAGGCCGAAGCGATCTGGCGCGCGAGGAGCGGCGCGTTCATCGACGTCTTGCCGCGTCCCCCGAAACCGAAGAACCTCCCCGAGGGGACCGTGTGGCGCGATACGCCGCGCAAGAACATTCCGGGCAGTTTCTGGCTCCCGGATACCGGCTACGGCACGCTGTCCCCGGCGACGGAGGATTACTTCCGGCGCGGCCTCGCGCGGGCCTCTCACGGCGACAAGGCGGCGCTGCTGGTGATCTATTGCCTCGCCGACTGCTGGATGTCCTGGAACGCGGCGAAACGTGCGATCGCTGATGGCTATCGCAACATCGCCTGGTATCCCGAAGGCACCGATGCCTGGGAGCGCGCGAAGCTGCCGACCGAGGAGGCGCAGCCGGAGCCGAGGCCGGAGCAGTAAGTCACTACTGCTTCTGCAGCTTCGTGATCGTCGCCGCGCCGTTGCTGTCGGTCACCGCGAACGTCACGCGGTCGCCGGCATGCACGGCATCCAGCATCGCGGCATCCTTCGCCTTGTACTGCTGAACCGCCCCGGCGCCCGCGCTGGCGCCGACGGTGCCCTTCTGGGTTTCCTGGATCGAGATCGTGTTGCCGAGACGGTCGATCCTGGTGACCATCCCGGTCAGGTCGTCCGCAAACGCAGGTGATCCAAGCATCGCGACGGCGGCGGCGCCGGCGAGAATGAATTGAGCGGTTCCCATCGAAATCTCCCGACATCTGGTTCATCCGGACAAGACATCGGGGCGGGTTTGGTTCCGGAACGCGGCAAGCCGTCGCTCGCACAGGGAACCGGCTGAGACGGAAGGGGTGGCTACTCCATTTCCTGCTGGATGACGCGGCCAAGCGCGAACAGGCGCTGGTCGATCGTGGTGGGAACCTCGCAGACGAAGCGCACCACCTTGCGGCGATCCTCGAAGATGCGGGTTTCCCAGATCAACTGGTTCCCGAGCGCATCCACCCTGGTGTCGTCGCGCGGCGTCGCGCCCTGCAGCGCCTGGAGCTGGACCGTCTCCTCGCGGATCCTGTCGGCGGCCTCGCGCTGCTTCCGGCTGACACGTTCGAGCCCGTTCATGACCTGGGAGCGCTGGGCGTTCAGCGTGTCGAACAGGCCGGCGAACAGCAGCTTCGCGTTCGCGGCCTTCTCGGTCGCGGAGCCTGTCAGGAACTCCTTGATGGCCTTCTCGCCTTCCTCGAGTGACGTCTTCCGGGCTGCCAGTCGTGCGACCAGCGCGCTGACCCGCGAATCGTCCTTCCATCTGCTGCCGGCATCGCCAAGCTCCGGCCCGGCCCAGACGGCGGCGAGCGAGATCTCCGGGACTTTTGCCTGGGTGCAAGGCCAGTCGGGATAACGCGGATCGGCCGCGCGGGCATCCGGCAGCGCGACCGCTATCGCCGCGATCAGAACCGCCGACACGGCGAGAACTCGAACGATCATCCTTCGCCTCCCGCGGGCCCGCGCCGGGCCAGCCCGCGCGAGGGATCATAGGCCAGGATGGCGCCGATCATGAACACGATCGTGCAGCCGGCGACGACGGCCAGCGAGAGCCAGTTGATCCGGCCGTACAGCGCGAAGCGGATCAGTTCGACCGCATGGGTGAAGGGATTGGCTTCGCAGAGATAATACAAATACGGGCTGCCCTCCTGCACGCGCCAGAGCGGGTAGAGCGCGGAGGAGGCGAAGAACATCGGGAAGATCACGAAGTTCATGACGCCGGCGAAATTCTCCAGCTGCTTGATGCCGGAGGAGATCAGCATGCCGAGCGAGCCCAGCATCAGGCCGGACAGGATCAGGGCCGGCAGCACCGTGAGATAGCCCCATGTCGGTGGGGTGATGTCCCAGAACCAGGCGATCAGCAGGAACGCATAGACCTGGAGCAGCGACACGGCAGTACCCGCCAGCAGCTTGCAGAACAGCAGATATCCGCGTGGCAGCGGGCTGACCAGCAGCGTGCGCATGTTGCCCATCTCGCGGTCGTAGACCATCGACAGTGAGGACTGCATGCCGTTGAAGAGCTGGATCATCGCCATCAGCCCGGGCGCGATATAGACCTCGTAGAGGATGTAGGTCTCGTAGGGCGGGATGATGGAGATGCCCAGCACCTGGCGGAAGCCGGCGGCGAAGATGAACAGCCACACCAGCGGGCGCACCAGCGCCGAGACGAAGCGCTCGCGCTGATGCAGGAAGCGCAGGCCTTCACGCCAGACGATGCCGGTCAGGCAGGTCGTGTATTCCGCGATCGAGAAGCCGCGCGGCGTCTCCCGCGTGGTGATGCTGCTCATGCGCCGCCTCCCGGCATGGTTTGCGCGCCGGTGAGGCGCATGAAGGCGGTGTTGACGTCCTGCGCGCCCGAATCCGTGATGACGCGGGCCATCGGCCCCTGCGCCAGCACCTTGCCCTGGTGAAGCACCACGAGATCGTCGCCGGGAGTGATCTCGTCGAACAGATGCGTCGCCCAGAGCACGCCGATGCCTTGCTCCGCGACGAGCTGGCGGACATGGCCGATGATGTCGGCGCGCGCCTTGACGTCGAGGCCGACGGTCGGCTCGTCGAGCAGCAGCAATCGTGGCCGGTGCAGCAGCGCGCGCGCGATCTCGAGCCGTCGCATCTGGCCGCCGGAGAGATCGCGCACCTTGTTTCCCGCGCGGTCTGCGAGCCCGATCCGTTCGAGCAGCTCGGCGCTGCGTGCCGCCGCCTCGCGGCGGCTGATGCCGTGGAGGGCTGCGTGATAGAGCAGGTTCTGTGTCAGCGACAGATCGAGATCGAGCGTGCGCGGCTGGAACACGACGCCAAGCAGCCGCAGCGCCTCGCCGGGCGAGCGGCTGATGTCATTGCCGAAGATCGAGACGCGGCCGGACTGGATGCCGAACAGCCGCGTGACCAGCGAGAACAGCGTGCTCTTGCCCGCGCCGTTGAGCCCGAGCAGCGCGGTAAAGCTCGCCGGTTGCACCGTGAAGGACACGTCGATCAGGGCTCGCCGCGGACCATAGGCGTGGCTGACGCCCGCGATCGACAGCGCCGGGACCGCCGCCGGATCGGGTCGCAGCGTCACGCGCAACTCGGGAATGGGAGCGGAGCTGGTCATGGCGCGATCGCGATGCCCCAGGGCAGTTCGCCGACCTGGATGGTCTTGATCACCTTCTGCGCGGCGACGTCGATGACCGAGACGTCGTTCGAGACGCCGTTGGTGGTCAGCAGATATTTCTCGTCCGGCGTGAACGCCATGTGCCAGACCCGCTGCCCAACCAGCAGGTATTTCGTCACCTTGCGCGAGGCGGTGTCGACCACCGCGACGCGGTTGGCGGGGCCGAGCGCGACGAAGGCGGTCTTGTCGTCCTTCGTCATGCCGATCCCGACCGGCTGGATCGCCTCTTTCCGCAAGCCCGGGATATCGAACGTGACCTTGCCGATCACCGCCCGCCTGGCCGGATCGATGATCGACACGGTGCCGCCGATTTCCGACGAGACCCACAATTCGCTGGCATCGTGCTTGAACTCGGCGAAGCGCGGCCGCGCATCGACCAGCACATTGGCGACGATCTGGCGCGTGGCGGTGTCGATGAAATGCGCCATGTTGGTGGTTTCGGACGTGTTGATCAGCGTCTTGCCGTCGGGGCTGATCGTCATGCCCTCCGGCTCGACGCCGACCTGGATGTCGCCGATACGGACGCGCTTCTGCAGGTCGATCACCGTCACCGTGTTGTCGTTCTCGTTGGCGACATAGAGCGTCGTTCCGGCGGCGTCCTGCGCGAACAGCTCGGGATCGGGACCCGAGGGCAGGGTGTCGACGATGGCCTGCGTCTTGGCATCGATCATCTGGATGGTGTCGTCGTCGCCGACCGCGACCATCACGAACTTGCCGTCGCGGGTGAAATCGATGCCGCGCGGGCGCTGACCGACCTTGATGGTCTTGGTCACCGTCCAGCTGTCGGTGTCGATCACCGAGACCGTATTGCTCTTCTCGTTGGAGACATAGGCGATGAAGGCGTGCGCCGGGGGGGCGGCGAACCCTATGACCGCCAGCAATGCTGCTCCGATCATGTGCGAGATCCGTCCGCGGGCGGTCTTCACCTCCCCCGCTTGCGGGGGAGGTCGTATCGCATCGTCAGCTGCGATACGGGAGAGGGCTCTTTCCTCTTGGGGGTTCCCGCGAGTGGAGACACCCTCTCCCCAACCCTCCCCCGCGCGCGCAGGGAAATCGCATATGGCAGATTGCGTTGGTTGGAGATACTCGGGCCATAAGCTCGTCATGCCCGGGCTTGTCCCGGGCATCCACGTTCTTCGTGCTGCGGGAAAGGTCGTGGATGGCCGGGACAAGCCCGGCCATGACGTTGAGGAACGGCCTGTGCAAATCCTTGAAAGACCATATGCGATAGCCCTGCCCGCGCGCGGGGGAGGGGGCACATTGCCTCTGCGGCGACAGATATCCATCACGCTTACTTCAGCTTGCATTTGCTCTCCGGCCGGTCGTAGCCAAGCGTGTCGAGTTCGGAGACCTGGTGCAGGAAGCCCTCCTGCGGCGACACCGACACCACCATGCGGCCATCGACCAGCAGGATCGGCTGCCGCAATTGCAGGTTCCAGTCGCGCAGGGTCAGCCGGGTCCCCTTGAAGGCGGCGAGGGAGAAGTCCGGCCCCCTGACGAAATCGGTCACCGTCTTGACGTCGCCCGAACCGGTGCGCGATGTCGCCTCGCCGATCATGCGCACCGCGGTCCAGGCCTGCATGTCGAGCGCGGTCATGCGGCGCGAGTTCAGCTTCATGAAGCGGTTCTGCATCTGCACCGCGCCCCATTGGTCCTGCGCGGGGTCCCAGCTCTTCGGCACGAGGCCGGCAGAACCGGCGACCGGCCGCGGATCCCAGGTGCGATAGGGCAGATAGGCGCCGAAGACTTCGCTCTCGTCGGCGGCGACCAGCACGTCATAGGCGGGCGCCTGCTGGGTGAACACCGGCATCTGGCGCTGGATCAGCGTCACCCCGCTGTCGGTCCGCCGCGCGCCGCCTGTATCCTCGAAGTTGCGCTCCTGCACGATCTTGGCGCCGAACCGGGTCGCGGCGCGCCGCAGCGCATCGGCGAACAGCTTGTCCTCGTCATGGGAGCCGGTGACCAGCAGCCAGCGCTTCCACTGCTTCCAGACCAGGTATTGGCCGAGCGCGTCCGCGAGCATCGACCGCGTCGGAGCGGTATGGATGACATTGGCGCGGCAATCGGCCTCGCGCAGCCGCTCGTCGATCGCACCGGCGTTGAACAGCAGCGTGCCGCGGTCGCGCAGGGCGTCGGCGACCTTCAGCAGCGTGGCCGCCGGCAAATCGGTCACGATGAAGCTGTTGGCGGCGGCCAGCGCGGTCGCGGCCTGTACCGGATCCTCGCCCTCCTTCAGGCGGCGCTCTTCCAGCGCGAAGCGCTGGTTGAGAAATTTTCCGGTGGTGTTGTTGTCCTCGATGGCAAGCCGCGCGCCCGCGAGGCCGTCATTCTCCGCCGGCTGGTCCACCAGCGACAGCGTCGATCGCGTCCCGGCGAGACCGAGATAGCCGATCCCGATCTGGAGCGGTTCGGCGGCGCAGGCTTGCGCTGCGGCAAGACTGAAGCCGACAAGACCGAACCCGATCAGGCCAAGCCACCGTCGGATCATGCATCCTCCCTGCGTCTCCCCGGCTTGACCGCCGATGGAGAATTCGTTCTGTTCGAGCATGACCGATTTGGCAGGGCTTGCAACCCCGCATTTGATCGGCGCGCGGAAGACCGGGAGTCACGATCATGCGAGCATGGCTGTCGATCCTCGTCCTGTTGCTGGCCGGTTCGCCTGCGCTCGCCGATCCGCCGAGGCTCGCGGTCTTCGATTTCGAATTGATCGACACCAGCCTGCCCGGCGAGTTCTACGGCTCCAGGCCCGAGGAGGCGCGGCTCGCACGCATCAGCGACCAGTTGCGCAAGGAACTGGCTGATTCAGGCAGGTTCCAGCTGCTCGACATCGCGCCGGTGAGGGAGGCCGCGCATCAGGCCAATCTGCAGGCCTGCGGCGGCTGCGACCTCAAGCTGGCCGGTCAGCTCGGTGCCGACCTCGAGATCACCGGCATGGTGCAGAAGGTCTCGAACCTCATCATCAACCTGAACGTCTATCTGCGCGACGTGAAGACCGGCGCCATCATCACCGTCGCCAGCGCCGACATGCGCGGCAACACCGACGAATCCTGGTCGCGTACCATGAGCTGGCTGATCCGCAACCGCCTGCTGGCGCCGAATTACGGCAGGCCGTGAGGCGTATGATGTAACGGCGCGGCGGCGATGCACGCTCGCCCACAAGGGGAGAAGGAAAGCGACCTATCCCTTCAGCCGTTCCGCATGCCAGTTGAGGTGATCGCTCATGAAGGTCGAGATGAAATAATAGCTGTGGTCGTAGCCCGGCTGGCGCCGGAGCTTCAGCGGGATATTGGCCTTGGCGCAGGCGGTCTCCAGCAGTTCGGGCTTCAACTGCTCCTTCAGGAAATTGTCGGCATCGCCGACATCCACCAGCAGGCCGGAGAACCTGGCGCCGTCCTCGATCAGCGCCACCGTGTCGTGGCCGCGCCAGTCGTCCTTGTTGGGTCCGAGATAGCCGGTCAGCGCCTTGATGCCCCAAGGCACCTGCGATGGCGCCACGATCGGCGCGAAGGCGCTGGCGGCGCGATAGCGGTGCGGGTTGCGCAGCGCGACCGTCAGTGCGCCGTGGCCGCCCATCGAATGGCCCATGATCGACTGGCGCCTTGCATCGACCGGGAAGTTTGCGGCCACCAGCTTGGGCAGTTCGTCGGTGACATAGCTCCACATGCGATAGTTGCGGGCGAACGGCTCCTGCGTGGCATCGACATAGAAGCCGGCGCCGAGCCCGAAATCATAGGCCTTGTCGGGATCGCCGGGCACGTCGGGCCCGCGCGGGCTGGTGTCCGGCGCGACGAAGATCAGCCCGAGTTCGGCGCAGGCGCGGCGGAATTCGCCCTTCTCGGTGACATTCGCATGGGTACAGGTGAGGCCGGAGAGATACCAGACCACCGGCAGCTTCGCGCCGCTGGCATGGGGCGGAACATAGACCGAGAACACCATGTCGGTGCCGGTCGCCTGGCTCGCGTGGCGATAGACGCCCTGGACGCCGCCATGGGACAGGTTGGTCGAGACAGTCTGGATCGTCATGCCGTTCGCGCTCCGTGGTATCCATCACATCAGGATTGCCACGCTTGTGTGACCGAATTTGCGCCGTTGCGCCAGCCCGGCGGACCTTCAGGCGACGCCGCTGTCGATCGCCAGCCGCACCAGCTCGACCGAGGTCTTGACCCCGAGCTTCTGGCGCATCAGCGAGGAGGTGTTGGCGACCGTCTTGTAGGACGATTGCACCAGCCAGGCGATCTCGGAGAGGCTCTTGCCGGCGCTGAGCAGCCGCAGGATCTCCATCTCGCGCGCGTTCAGTTTCGACAGCGGGTTCTGCGCCAGCGTCGGTCCGGCGAAGGCGATGCTGCGTGCGATCGCGGTCGGCAGATAGGTGCCGCCGCTGCCGACGGTGCGGATCGCCTCGACGAGGTCGTCGGGATCGCCGGTCTTGGAGACATAGCCCTTGGCGCCGCATTCGATCGCGCGTGCGGCAAAGGCCGCGTCGTCGTTCATGCTGAACATGATGATCCGGGCCTCGGGCGCGCGCTCGAGGATGCGGCGCGCCAGCTCGAAACCCGAGACGGTCGGCAGGTTGATGTCGATGATGCAGAGGTCCGGTCGTTCGACGATGAACACGCACTCGCCGTCCTCGGCGTCGGCGGCCTCCAGGATCTCGATCTCGCCTTCGTCGGCAAGCACGGCGCGGCAGCCGGAGGCGACGATGGGATGATCGTCGACGATCAGAATGCGCATAGGCGTTCCCCGTGACAGCGAAGGCCTGTTTTGCGCCGCATGGTCCCGGAGACGCTGGGCCCGAAGGCCTTGTGTCATGTCGGGTCATGCAACCCGGCCGGGATTGCTGTACGGTTTCGATTAGATAGCGGGCGCTTCGGGTCTGTCAACGTCATCGGATGGGCCGGAGCAACCTTCGCAGTGCGGCGGACGAACAATGTGGCAAAATCTATCCTTGCGCGGGCGCATCAACCTGCTGCTGGCGCTGCTGCTGGCACTCGGGCTCGCGGTGAATATCGGCCGCCAGGTGACCGAGGCCGGGCCGCGGGTGCAGGCCGAGGACCAGAGCGTGATCCGGCTCGCGCGCGAGTTCATCGAGATGATCGTCGCGGATCTGAACGAGGCGCCTGATCCGGAGGCGCGGTTGAACCAGATCGCGCGCGATCTCAGCCGCCTGCGCCATGTCAGCATCGCGCTGCGCGACGAGAACGGGAACCCGCTGACCTCGCCGCGGCCCGGTGCCGATGACGAAGCCGGCGGGCCGCCCGCCTGGTTCGTCGGTCTGGTGCATCCCGAACAGACCGCGGTCAGCGTGCCGGTCGCGATCCATGGCCGGCCGGGCTCGCTGGTCATCACCTCGCATCCCAATGACGAGATCGCGGAGATCTGGGACAGTATCGTGACCCAGCTCGAGGTCGGCTCGGCCATCGCGCTGGCGCTGTTCCTGGTGATGATGACTGTCGTCGGCCGGGCGCTCGCACCGCTGCAATCGCTGGCGCGGGCGATGACCGAGATCGAGGCGGGGCACTACGATGCGCGGGTCGTTCCCGGCGGCGCGCCGGAGCTCGCGGCGATCTGCGGAAAGCTCAACCATCTTGCGGCCGCGCTCGGCGAGGCGGTCGAGGACAAGCGGCGGCTCGCCGAACGGGCGGTGTCGCTGCAGGATATCGAGCGCAAGGAGATCGCGCGCGAGCTGCACGACGAATTCGGCCCCTACCTGTTCTCGCTGCGCGCCCATGCGAGCGCACTGGCCAAGCTCGCCGATTCCCGAAACCCGAACGCGGAGGCGGTGCGCAAGCACGGCAACGTCCTGCTCGAGCAGATCAACGCGCTGCAGCAGTTCACCCGCCGTGTGCTGGAGCGGCTGCGGCCCGTGGGCCTCGCCGAACTCGGCCTGCACCAGGCGCTGGAATCGCTGCTGCGGCTGTGGCGCGATACACATCCCGAAGTCGAGATCGAGACCGAGATCTCGCCGGCCCTCGGCGTCACCGGCGAGACCGCCGATCTCACCATCTATCGCATCGTGCAGGAGGCACTCACCAACGTGTTCCGCCATGCCGGCGCGACCTCGGTCCGGGTCGCGATCGAGCCGGTGGCGCAGCTGATGCGCGACGGGCGTGGCTGCGCCCGGGTCCGGATCAGCGACAATGGCCGCGGCATGGAGCCCGGTCAGAAGCTCGGCTTCGGCCTCGTCGGCATGCGCGAGCGCATCCTCGCGCTGGGCGGCACGCTCAATGTCGTGTCCGGCGAGAGCGGCGTGACGGTGGAGGCGCTGGTTCCGACCGCGGCGGCGTGAGGCATTCAGGGGTCGACGCAAACCGTGCGCTCATTTGGCGCTGCCGGTGTCTCCGCTCGCCAGGTCGCGAGCCCGGCGGATCAGATCGCTCGTGCTGCGGATGCCGAGCTTGGCCCGGGCCTGCTTCAGCAATCGTGTCACGGCACGCGGCGTGATCGCCAGCTCGGCAGCGATCGCCTGCGCGGGCATTCCCTCGCCGAGCAGGCTCAGCGCCTGTTTCTCCCGGCGCGTCAGCACGGCGGAGGTGTCGCCGTCGATGGGGTCGGGCAGAGCCATGCCCCGCAGCTTGATGCGATCGTCGACATAGCGATGGCCGAGGCGGATCTGGCGCACGGCCTTGCTCAGCTCGTCCGGCGGCGAATCCTTGAGCAGATAGCCGATCGCGCCCGCCTTGATCGCCGAGGCGACGATATTGGCGTCGGCGTGCATGCTGAAGACGAGAACGCGCGCCAGTGGCGCATTCGACGCAATTCGGTGCAGCAGGTCGACGCCGCCGAGCGCCGCGCCGGGGAAGGTCAGATCGAGGATGACGACGCCGGGCCGGTGCTCCAGGAACGCGTCATAGCCGCTCGGCACGTCGCGCGCGGCGACGATTTCCTCGCCGTCCCCGAGAACGACGCGGCAGGCTTCCGCAATGATGGGGTGGTCGTCGACGACCAGGATCGGATTCAATGAACCCTCGGAATTCGCGGGGCTGATTCATCGGAGAGCTGGAAGGTGCGGGCCGCGGAGATGTCACCGCAGCCCGCACCTTGCGTCAGTTCTTCGGCCGTATCGCGTCGGCCGTGCCCTGGATGAAGGCCTGGATCTTCACGACGTCGGCTTCGGTCAGCTTGCCCGTGAAATCCGGCATGCCCTTGTCCCGGAACGGGCCCTTGAACACGATGTCCTTCAGATTGGCGATCTCCTCCGCGGGGACATAGCCGAGATTGCGGACATTGCCGCCCTTGTCCACGCCGGGGACGCCGTGGCAGGTCGCGCAGGCCGCGACATAGAGCGCCGTGCCTTCCGGGATGTCCTTGGGATCATATTTGACCCCCTTCAGCAGCCCTTCGGTCTGGTACTTCACGAATTGCGGCAGCGGGGCCTTGCCGTTGAGCATGAAGGTGTAGACCGTGCCCGGGGTCTGTCGTTCCGTCGCCCGCTGCGCGATCCCGTAGACGCCGCCCCAGCCGACCGCGATCGAGACGTATTGCACGCCGTCGAGCATGTAGGTCGACGCCGCCGCGACCACGCCGGTCCCGGTCGGCGTTTCCCACAACGTCTTGCCGTTGGTGGCGTCATAGGCGACGAAGCGGCCGTCGGCCGTCCCCTGAAACACGAGATTGCCCGCGGTCGTGAGCGTGCCGCCATTCCAGGGCGAGGCGTATTCGACGCGCCAGGCTTCCTTCTGCCTCACGGGATCCCATGCCAGCAGCCTGCCGAAGGGAAGACTCTTGGGCGGCGTGCCGTTCAGCACGAAGCCGACGTTCCAGCCGGTGGTGCCGCCGAACTTGCCGGGCGTCGCGGCATTCTGCTTGAACATTTTCTCCGGCATCAGGTTCACCGGCACGTTCTGCGCCGGAAGATAGACCAGTCCGGTTTGCGGATTGAACGACATCGGATGCCAGTTGTGGGCGCCGTAGGGGCCCGGGATGGAATCGTAGGGCTGGTCGCCGCGTGCCGCGGGAACCTCGATCGGCCTGCCGTTCGCGTCATAGCCGGTGGCCCAGTTCACATCGACGAAGTTCCTGGCCGAAATGAACTTGCCGTTGGTACGATCGATCACGAAGAAGAAGCCGTTCTTCGGCGCGTGCAGGATGACCTTGCGCGGGGTGCCGTCGATCGTGATGTCGGCGAGAATCATCGGCTGGGTCGACGTGTAGTCCCAGTGATCGCCGGGTGTTTCCTGGTAGTGCCAGGCGTATTTCCCGGTGTCCGCGTTCAGCGCCACGATCGAGGCGAGGTAGAGATTGTCGCCCCCGGAAGGGCTGCGCACATTGCGGTTCCAGGGCGACCCGTTGCCGGTTCCGATATAGACGAGGTTGAGATCGGGATCGAAGGTGATGGTGTCCCATGGCGTGCCGCCGCCGCCATTGAGCCAGTATTTGCCGGCGGGGTCCCAGGTCTTGGCGGCCCTTTCCATCGACTCGTCCTCGAACGGTTTCGATGGATCGCCGGGGACCGTGAACCAGCGCCAGAGCTGGTTGCCGCTTTCGGCGTCGTAGGCGGTGACGTAGCCGCGTACGCCATATTCGGAGCCGCCCTGTCCGATCACCACCTTGCCGTTGAAGACGCGCGGTGCGCCGGTGATGGTGTAGGAGTGCTCGTGGTCGAGCAGCGTGTCCTTTTCCCAGACTTTCTTGCCGGTGGCTGCGTCCAGTGCAATCAGCCGGCCGTCATAGGCGGCGACGAAGACCTTGCCCTTGTAGAGGGCGACACCGCGGTTGACGACGTCGCAGCATCCCTTGTAGCCGAGTTCGCGATTGACCTCGGGATCGAACGTCCAGATGCGCTTGCCGGTGCGGGCGTCGATCGCGTGAACGACGCTCCACGATGCGGTCTGATACATGATGCCGTCGACGACGACCGGCGTGGCCTCCACGCCCCTCGAGGATTCGAGATTGTAGGTCCAGGCCAGTCCGAGCGTCTTGACGTTGTCGCTGGTGATCTGGTTCAGCTTCGAAAAGCGCGTCTCGGCATAGTCGAGGCCGATGGTCGGCCAGTTGTTGGACGTCGCGGTATTGGCCTTGATGTAGCTGCTGTCGACCTGGGCGATGGCGGCCTTGATGCGCTCCGGGGTGAGCCCTTGTCCGGCATCCTGGGCCCGCACGGCCGTTGCCGATGCGACCAGCCCTGAGCCCAGGGCAAGGGTCGCAAGTGCGAGCGTCGCGATTGCAGCTGTCGTCGGGCTCCGGCGGGACCTTCGCAGAACCGGTGTGGGCCAGGTTGAAGAGCGTGCCCACAATGCACGAACCATCGTATCCTCCCGTTCTTTGCTTGCCGTAAAGACACCCCGCCACGGCGGGCGGGGTGTAAGTCTACGGATGAATGACTCGCGACGAGGTCGCGATGTCGACGCCAAGGAAAGCACAGAGCACCCGCGCCGTGATGGATCATGATTCACGTGGTGCACGGGAGTTTTTCCCGACGACGTCGCGCGTCGCGAAACGTCAGCCCGTCGCCGCTCGGCACTGCACCAAGATCGGGAAAAAATCCCGATTGGACCGGGAATTCGCTCGCCAAGCTGCACGGACCTTTTTCGGCTGGTTTGTTCGGTGCTTCGGCCTGTATCGTCGGATCGATCCGGTGCGGACAAGACGCCGGACGATGCGGGTGTTGGAGACGTGGGTCATGGGTGTTCGTACGCTGATCGCAGTTTCAATCTCAGCGGGAATGGTGCTCGTGACAGACGCTGTGGCGGCGCAGGATGAGGAGACCAACGTCCAGAACCTGCCGGCCGTCGAGGTGACGGCACCGCCTTCGACGGCGCGGCGTTCCGCGCCGACGCGGCCGGTGGCCCGCGCGGCGACGACGCCGTCGTCGCGGCCCAAGACAAGGCTTTATGTCTATCCGACCGCGCCGGGCAACGGGCAGGGGCTCGACGTCGACAAGGTCCCGTCGGCGATCAATGCCGTCGATGCCAATCAGATCAGGCGCACCGGCTCGCTGAACGTCACCGACGCGCTGCGTGATAACATCGCCGGCGTCAATATCAGCGAGGTCACCGGCAATCCGTTCCAGCCCGACGTCGAATTCCGCGGCTTCGTCGCCTCGCCGGTGACGGGCACGCCGCAGGGACTTGCGGTGTACCAGAATGGCGTCCGCATCAACGAAGCGTTCTCCGATGCGGTCAACTGGGATCTGATCCCGACCGCCGCGATCCGGTCGGTGACGCTCGTGACCAACAATCCTGCCTTCGGGCTCAACGCCCTGGGCGGCGCCATCAACCTGCAAATGAAGGACGGCTTCACCTACCAGGGCGCGGAACTCGATGTGATGGGCGGCTCGTTCGGCCGCATCCAGGGCTCGGCGCAATGGGGCAGGCAGGTGGACAAGAACTACGCCGTCTACGCCGCGCTCGAAGGCCTGCGCGACAACGGCTTCCGCAATTTCTCGCAGTCCGACGTGCGGCGTTTCTACAGCGATGTCGGCTACCGGGCGGGCGACAGCGAATTCCACGTCAACATGGGCGCGGCCAAGAACGATTTCGGCGCCAGCGCCACCGTGCCGGCCGAACTGCTCGACAAATATTGGGGCGCGACCTACACGACGCCGCAGACCACCAGTAACCGCGTCGGCTATCTCAATCTGACCGGCAAGGTCGAGGCAACGCCGACCTGGACGCTCGAGGGGACCGCGCATGTGCGCCGCTACGAGCAGAAGCTGGTCGATGGCAATCCGACCGATGTGCAGGAATGTACCGATCCCGGGCTTGCGGGCCTGCTCTGTTTCGGCAACGGCGCGACCCCGGCGAACGGCGGAGACGGGCTGCCGCTGGCCAATCCTTTTGCCGCCGGCACGATCCTCGGTGAAATCGACCGCAGCTCGATCCGCTCGACCACTTATGGCGTGTCGGGGCAGGCGACCAACACCGATCAGTTGCTCGGTCACGACAACCGCTTCGTGATCGGGGCGAGCTACGATGCCAGCGTGACGCGCTACAACGCCACCGCCGAGATCGGTACGATGGGCGAGAATTACGTCGTCAGCGGCTCCGGCCTGTTCCTGGGCGCGTCCGGCACGCCGGACACTGGGCTTGCCGGCCCCGTCTCGCTGCGCACCGTCAATCAGTATAACGGCCTCTATGCGATGGACACGTTCAACGTCACTGACGCTTTCGCGCTGACCGGGGGCGGGCGGTTCAACCTGGCGCGCATCTCGCTGCAGGATCAGCTCGGCACCGCGCTCAACGGCGACCACACCTTCACCCGCTTCAATCCGGTGATCGGCGGCACCTACAAGATCACGCCGGAGCTCACCGCCTATGCCGGCTATTCCGAGGCGAACCGCGTGCCGACGCCGCTCGAACTGGGCTGCGCCGATCCCGCCACGCCTTGCCTCATCGCGGCATTCCTGGTCTCCGATCCGCCGCTGAAACAGGTCGTTTCAAAGACCGTGGAAGCGGGGCTGCGCGGCAGCCGGGAGCTGAACATCGGCACGCTCGGCTGGAAGATCGGCGGGTTTCGCGCCACGAATTATGACGACATCGTCGCCATTCCCGTGCCCGGCCGCACCGGCTTCGGCTATTTCTCCAATGTCGGCCGCACGCGGCGGCAGGGGCTCGAAGCCGAGGTCAACATCAAGTCGCCGACGCTGCAATTCCAGGCCAGCTATGCCTTCGTCGATGCGCGCTTCCTCGATGCCCTGACCATCGGCTCCAACAGCCCGTTCGCGGACGGCGACGGCAACATCCAGGTCTCACCCGGCAACCAGATCCCGGCGATCCCGCGTCACCGCGTCAAAATCGGCGTCGATTATGCCGTCACCGATGTCTGGAAGGTCGGCGCCAACGCGATCTTCGTCTCCAGCCAATATCTGGTCGGCGACGAGTCCAATCAATATGCCAAGCTGCCGTCCTACGCGGTGTTCAACCTTCGCACGTCCTACCAGGTGACGAAGACCATCCAGCTCTATGGCCGCATCGACAATGTCTTCGACCGGCGCTACGCGACCTACGGCCAGTTCTTCGACCGCGAAGCCCTGCCGAACTTCACCAATGGCGGCAACGATTTCAGCGACCCGCGGTCGCTCAGCCCGGCAAGGCCGCGGGCGTTCTATGCCGGCATGCGGGTGACGTTCTGAGGCCATCGCCCCCCGGCGCCGTGCTGGCGGCAAGCAGCCAGGCCATGAATCAGAACGCGATGCGAAAGCCGCCGCGGCCGCTGACGGTGCTGGAACCGTCGGAATAGGCGAGATACTCCGCGCTCGAAAACAGCGTGAAGCTGCGCCCCTGCCAATCCAGCCCTGCGCCGGCGAAGCCTGCCCAGGCTTGTCGTCCGCCCGGCGAGATCACCGGGAGCGACTGTCCGAGCAGCACGGTTCCGATATTGCCTTCGCCCGTCCGTTGCGTGCCGAGGAGGCCGGCGTGAAGGCTGGTGGAGAGCTGCTCGTCACTGCCAAATGTCACTGTCCGCCTCAGTTTCAACTCGCCGCGCTCCTCCAGCACGCTGACGGTGCGGGAGCCCGCGGTCAGAGGTGCTGTCGTGCCGGTTTCGGTGTAGCCCTGATAAATGCCGTAGAGATAGCGAAGGCGAAGTTCTGGCGTCAGCGTGTAGCTGGCGCCGGCCAGGCGACCCAGCGCGACGTGCTGTCCGATTGTCGCGTCGGGACTGACATACCAGCCGTCGAAGGAGGCGCTGGCGGCTTCCAGTCCCAGCAAATTGTTGTTGACCGTGCGGGTGCTGGTGTTTTTCGAGCCGCCGGCTTGCAGGACGGCGCGCACGAATATCGGGCCGGCGTCGTAGCTGGCATAGCCGCCGCCGAACACGGTGTCGCTGCGGCTGGAGCCGAAGTTGAGGTCGAGGGACGTTCGGCTGGTGCCCATGCCGAAGAAACCGCCGAGCCGCAAGTTGCTTCCCGCGCCCGTGTCGCCGCCGATCATTCCGCCATAGAACAGGTTCTGCGCACGGACCATCGCGCCGTCGGCGGGCTGGATGCGCTGGCCTGCAAAACTGCGCCCCCACATGGTGCTCCCGTCGGCGCCGATGACGGTGCCGTTCCTGAAGGCGATGGCATCGTTCGCCGAAGCGGCCGGCCCCGGGAGTGCCGCGAAAGCATCCGCGATGCGGGAGGGCGCGTCGGATGACGCGAAAGCGAGGGGGCCGCCGCCGGTCGCTGCCGGAGCCGCAGTCTGCGGAATGGACGCTGTGACCTCGCGCGTGAAGTCGGTGAGAGCGCGGCCCTGCATCGCGAACCCCGTGGAATCGACCGAGACGATCCGCTCGCCCGAGACAACGAAGGGCACGTTGCCGCTCACGCTGACGCCGGCCAGCGATGTAAAGGTCAGGTTCTGGTTGCCGGTGTTCATCGCGACGGCGCTGTTGGTGCCGCCCAGGCTGATCCCGCCAATGATGATCGAACCCGGCAACAGCGTCAGTGTGGGATTGCTCCCGGACATGTCGATGGCGAGAGGTCCGCTTGTGTTGGTGATGAAGCCTGAATTGACGAGGTTGCTGCTTCCCGTTCCCTGGGTCGACACTTGCGCGCCCCGCCAGATCGAGCCGGAGTTGACGACCGTGGTGGTTCCGTCGCCGTAATTGACGGCCATGAGGTACCAGCCGATGCGGCCGGTATTCGTCACGATCACGCTGCCGTAATTGTTCGTTGTGGCGGTCAGGTCCTCTCCGATGCTTCCGGAGTTGGACACGGACACGTCTCCGCCGCCGAACACGGCGGTGTAAAGGCCGCCCCCGACAGTGCCCGAATTCACGACGGTGGTGCTGCCGTTGCTGACGGTTGCGGAAAGGTAGGAGCCGACGCTGCCGGTGTTGATCAAGGTCGCGTTGCCGTCGGCAATGACGTACACCTCCACGTAATCAGCCACGCGACCGGAGTTCGTCACGGTTGTATTGCCGTTGCCGCCCGTGTTCGCGAAGATAAAAGAGCCGACACTGCCGGAATTGGTCACGGACGTTGTGCCGTTGCCGTGCGTGTTCGCAGACAGGTTCGAGCCGACGGGACCGGAATTGACGACGGTCGTGGTGCCGTTGCCCAGCACTTCCGCGCGCAGCTCCCCGCCGATGTCGCCCGTATTCCTGACCGAGGTGGCGCCGTCACCGTTCGTCGACGCCAGGAGATATTGGGCGATGGCCCCCGAGTTGAGGACGGCGGTCGTTCCGTTCCCGGTCGTTTCTGCTGTCAGGTCTCCCGCGATGCTGCCGGAGTTGGTCGCAACAGTTGTACCGTTTCCGCTGCCGAAGGTCGCCGCATAGAGGCCCTGGCCGACGCGACCGGAGTTGCTGACGACCGTGACGCCGTTGCCGTTGGTTATCGCCGACAGATACTGGTCGATGTTGCCGGCGTTGACGGCTTCGGTGGTTCCCGGATCATTGTTGTTCGCCGCATCGATCACGGCGATGCTGCCCGCGTTCGAGCATTTGAGGTCGGCGCCGCTGGTCACGCAGGTCTGGGCGGCGAGAGGCGCCGGGACTGCCAGCAGCGGCAGCAGTCCGACGAGGAGAAGGCTGGTCTGGCGAATGCGCATGGTCGAAACAACGGGCGGCATGGAGAGCGGGCTGCAATGGTGGATCGTCCAAATGAATCAGAATTGGCGCCGAAGCGCTCGCGGAAATTGCGCGCTTGTGGGCTTTCGGAATGAGATTGGGACGATTTGCAAAGTTCTGGTCCGCAGTCACCACGCCTGCGGGGACAAGTCGTCCCGGCGATCCCAAGGCAGCGCGCTTTTGATCGGCCGCGGGCGTCAGCGCGGCCACGGGCGAAGAAGGGCATGGCTGTCGGATCGGCGTGCCATGCCCTGATGCGTCTCAATCGTCTGAGAACACCGGCACCCGGCGGAACGCATCGCCGTCGACGGCGAACACGGCATCGCCGGCGAAGGTCAGGGCGTCGATCGTCAGCTCAGCAACCCGTCGAGATCGGAATAGATCACGTCGGCCGTACGCTGATAGTGCTGCTGCAGCAGCAGCACGGCCTGCTCGGTGTCCCGGGCGAGAACCGCCTTGAGGATGTCGCTGTGCTCGGCGCCGACCTTGCGCGCCGGATAGGCCTTGGCGATCGACATCATGCGATAGCGATACAGCCGGTCGGCCAGCTGTTCGCAGAACGAGAGCAGCGGGCGTGATCCGCACAGGCCGATCAGCGTCGCGTGAAACGCGCGATGCACCTTTTCCCAATCGGGATTGTCCTCGAACCTGTCCACCTGAAGCGAGCGCGGCGTGCGGTCGAGCCGGTGATGGGCGACCAGCAGCGCCTCCTCCCAGCCCTGCGTCGCATTCTGCATGGACTCGCGCAGCGCCAGTCCCTCGACCCAGCATCGCGTCTTGGTCAGTTCCTGGAGCTCCTCCTTGCTGACCTCCTTCACGTAGAAGCCGCGCTGCTCCATGCCGACGACGAATTCCTCCGTGGTCAGGCGGTTGAGCGCCTCGCGCAGCGGAGTCTGTCCGACATTGTACTGCTCCATCAGGAAGCGCGATTGCAGCTTCCGACCGGGCTCCAGCCGGGTGGTCAGAATGTCGGCCTTGAGGCGCGCATAGATCGTGGTCGCCAGCGTTGCCGGCTGGTCGACCTTCTGGCTTGGGACATCGGGGTTCATGTCGGTCTCATTGCGTCGCATCAATGCGTATACATTAGCACGACTCGAACAATAATTTATAGATTTTGGCTTTACGCGAGCTTTTCTACATATTATGGAATTGGCGTCGCGTTTCGAGGCGAGAGTGCTCCATGTCGGACTTTCCGGTGACGGCCCTGCGCAGTGTCGCGCTCACGACGCCGGACCTCGCCGGGTCGGTCGATTTCTACACCCGGGTCTGGGGCCTCGATGTCGCCGCGGAGGCCGGCGGGACGGTTTACCTGGCCGCGACGGGCAGCGACTTCCATGTTCTCGAACTCGCGCAAGGCGAGGCGACGTCGCTCGGCAGGATCAGCTTCCGGGTCCGCTCGCAGGAGGAACTGCAGCGTCTGTTCGCACGCGCCCTGCAGGCCGGCTGCGAGGTGATCCGTTCGCCCGCGCCATCGCCGGCGCCCTCGGGCGGCGCGCATGTCGTCATGCGCGAGCCGCAGGGATGCTTCCTCGAATTCGTTCATGACGATCGCACCAAGGCCGCGCGCGTCATCGCGGATCGTCCCGAGCGGCTGGCCCATGTCAACATCAACAGCGCCGCCATCGAAAACCTCTCGGCGTTCTACCAGCAGGTCTTGGGCTTTCGCCTCACCGACCGCTCGAAGATGATGGCCTTCCTGTGCTGCAACAGTGATCATCATGCCATCGTGCTGGCCGATGCGCCGGTCAACGGCCTCAATCACGTGGCCTTCCTGATGCCGGATCTGGAGTCGGTGATGCGCGGCTCCGGCCGCATGATCGACCATGGCCATCCGATCGGCTGGGGTGTCGGTCGCCATGGTCCGGGCGACAACGTGTTCGCCTATTTCGTCGACCCGAGCGGAGCGGTGATCGAATACACCGCCGAAGTCCTGCAGGTGGACGACAGCTATCGCGCCAAGGGACCGGACGAGTGGGTCTGGCCGCCGGGACGCACCGATCAATGGGGCATCGCGCCGCCGAAGTCGGAGGCCTGCAAGACGGCTCAGATCTCCGTTCCCTTCACGGCGGCTCCCGCCACGAGCCAGCGCGCATGACGGATCAGGCCAAGGTGATCGACAAGGCAACCGACCATGACGTGCTCATCGTCGGCTTCGGGCCGGCGGGCGCGGTCGCGGCCGGCATGCTCGGTCGTCTCGGCCATCGCACCCTCGTCATCGACCGCCTGACGACCGTCTACGACAAGCCGCGCGCGATCGCGCTCGATCACGAGATCTTCCGGCACTTCGACAATATGGGCCTCGCGGACGCCGTCTCGCCCCATGTCGAGCCGTTCACCGCGTCGGAACATTTCGGCGTCGATGGCCAGTTGATCCGGCGCATCGACATGGTGGCGAGGCCCTATCCACTCGGCTACACGCCGAGCATGGTGTTCAGCCAGCCCCCGGTCGAGACCGAGTTGCGGCGTCATGCGACGAGCTTCGCCAGCGTGCGGGCCGACCTCGGCGTCGAACTGGTCGATGTCGTCCAGACCGCGGATCGCGTCGAAGCGCGACTGAAGGGCGCTGACGGCGAGGAGCGCCGCGTCACCGCGCGTTATCTGCTCGGCTGTGACGGCGCCTCCAGCACCGTGCGGGAGTGTGCGGGCCTGCGCCTTCAGGATCTCGTCTTCGACGAACCCTGGCTGGTGGTCGACATGCGCGTGAATGAAGACGCACTCGGCCGCCTGCCGCAAAGTTCGGCGCAATTCTGCGATCCGGCGCGGCCGGTGAGCTTCATCATCGGGCCGAAGAACCACCGCCGCTGGGAGATCATGCTGCTGCCGGGCGAGGATGCGCGGCAGATGGAGCGGCCGGAAAATGTCTGGAAGTTGCTGGCGCGCTGGCTCACGCCCGAGGACGCGCAATTGTGGCGCGCGGCATCCTATCGCTTTCACGCCCTCGTCGCCGACGAATGGCGCAACGGCAGGATCCTCATCGCCGGCGATGCCGCCCATCAGCAGCCACCGTTTCTCGGGCAGGGCATGTGCCAGGGCCTGCGCGACGTCGCCAACCTCGTCTGGAAACTGGATCGCGTGCTCAAGGGCGTGTCCGCCGGCAGCCTGCTCGACAGCTACACGGTCGAACGCAAGCAGCACGTCATCGAACTCACCGGCAGGATCAAGGCGATCGGCCAGGCGATCTGCGAGCGCGATCCGGCGGCGGCGCGGCAACGCGATGCGCGGATCCTGGCGGAGGGCGGCGGCAAGCCACTCCAGATGACGCGGCAGGATGTCATTCCGCCGCTGCGCGCGGGGTGTCTGTCGGCGCGCGACACGCCGGCGCGTGGCAGCCTGGCGCCGCAGCCCCGCATCGCAGGCGGCGGCGCAACCCGCCTGCTCGACGAATGGACCGGCGCCGGCTGGCGACTTCTTATCGACGGCCGCGGCAAGGAGGCCACCGCATTGCGCGCGCGCGGCGCCGACATGCCGGATCTCACAACCGCGATCATCGCGCCCGTTGGCGGCGGTGGTCCGCAGATGTACGCGGAGAGCGATGGCGTGATGGCGGCGTGGTTCGACCGTCACGGCATCGTCGCCGCGCTCGTGCGGCCCGACCATTACGTCTTCGGCACGGCACGCGACCCGGCTGAACTCGGCGATCTGCTGCAGGAGATCGATTTGCGCCTTCGCGGCGGACGGGCCGCGCCAAACCATATTTCCGATCTGACAATGGAGAGAACATCGTGAAACTGGCAACCGTAGCGATCGACGGCCGCACCACCTGGGGCATCGTCGAGGGTGAGACCTTCCGGGATGTCGGCGCCGTGCTGGGCGCGCGCTATGCCGACCTCAGGGCGGCGATCGCCGGCGGGCTCGCGGGCGTTGCGGATGCGACATCGTCGGCTTCGTCGGTTCCAATCTCCAAAGTGACCTGGCTGCCGGTCATTCCGAATCCCGACAAGATCCTCTGCGTCGGCCTGAACTACGAAACACACCGCAAGGAGACCGGCCGCGACGAGGTCGAGCATCCCACCATCTTCGCGCGCTACGCCAACAGCCAGACCGGCCATCTGCAGCCGATCGTGCGGCCGCGCGTCTCGACCCAGCTCGATTTCGAGGGCGAACTCGCCGTCATCATCGGCAAGCCGGGACGCTACATCTCGCGCGCCGATGCCATGAGCCATGTCGTCGGCTACGCCTGCTACAATGACGGCAGCATCCGCGACTTCCAGCGCCATACGCATCAATTCACGCCGGGCAAGAATTTCCCTGACACGGGTGCCTTCGGACCCTGGATGATGACGCCGGACGAACTCGGTCCGCTCGGCGAGCTCAAGCTGCAGACCCGCCTCAACGGCGAGGTGATGCAGGAAGCCCGCATCAAGCAGATGATCTTCGATATCCCGCGCCAGATCGAATATTGCTCCACCTTCACGCGGCTCGAGCCGGGCGATGTCATCGTCAGCGGAACGCCCGGCGGCGTCGGGTCGCGGCGGCAGCCGCCGCTCTGGATGAAGGCGGGCGATGTCGTCGAGATCGAGGTCGAGCGCCTCGGCGTGCTGCGCAACCCGGTCACGGACGAAGCCTGACCGGCGCATCGTCGCCGGCGCGGAAACCAAAAAACAGGGCCCGCAAAGCGGCCCATTGCAGGAGGAAGATCATGCCCGGGTTCACCCGTCGTCTGCTGCTGGCCGGCGTTGCGCTTTGCATCGCCGTGCCGGCCTGCGCGCAGTCCTGGCCGCAACGGCCCGTGACCGTCGTCGTTCCCCAGCCGGCCGGCAACAGTCCGGACGTGATGTGTCGTCTCATCACCGACCATCTTTCCCGCGCGCTCGGTCAGCAGTTCATCGTCGAGAATCGTCCGGGTGCTGCGAATCTCGTCGGCACCCAGGCCGTCGCCCGGGCCGCGCCTGACGGTTACACGTTCCTGTTCGCGACGTCGGCCGCGCTCGTGACCAATCCCTACACGTTCAAGAAGCTGCCCTACGATCCCGTCAAGGACTTCGTGCCGGTCGCGATGGCGGCGAAGAGCAACCATGTGCTGCTCGTCAATCCGGAGGTGAAGGCCAATTCATTGCCGGATCTGATCAGGCTGGAGAAGTCGGCGCCGGGGTCGCTGAGCCTGGCCGTCGACGGTGCGCGCAATTTGTCGGGCCTGATCGCCCAGGCCATCAACAGGAATGCGGGCACCGGCTTCGTCCTCATTCCCTACAACACGACCACCAACGCGGTGCAGGATGCCGTCACCGGCCGCATCCAGGTCACGATCCAGTCCGCTTCGATCGGCGAGGCCTTCATCAAGGCCGGGACGCTGCGACCGATCGCGGTGGCCGGATCGAAACGGATCGAATCCCTGCCGGACGTTCCCGCGATCGCGGAAACGCTGAAGAGCGTCGATCTGCAGGGCTGGTTCATGTTCATGGCACCGGCGGGCACGCCGGCTGATATCGTCGACCGGCTGAGCGCGGAAATCGCGCGCATCCTGGAGTCGCCGGAGGTCCGCGAGCGGGCGCCGACGCTCGGCTTCGATGTCCGGGTCGGCGATGCGGTCACCCCCGCCGGCGCCAGGCGTTTCCTCGACGAGCAGATGGTCTCGTCGGGCAGGATCATTCAGGCGCTCGGCATCGAGCCCGAATAGCGGGAACCCGATTGCGCCGAGGCGCAGCAATTAACCGTTTGTTCGCCCCGGCATGCGCAACTGCCCGTCTCGACATCAGGGGGACGGTTCCCATTGCTCTGCGACGGCACCTATGCGGCGTGGTACAAGACGCCGCTCGATCAGGGGACGGGCATCGTCCATCTGGCGGACGGCGAGATCTGGGGCCGCGACAGCCTGATGACCTATCACGGCAGCTGCAAGGTCGACGGCGATCGCTTCACGGCCACCGTGTCGACCAGGCGCCACACCGACGGGCGCGCAACCGTCTTCGGCATCCATGATGAACTCGTCCTCGACATCGAGGGCCGCAGCGCCGGCAAGGTCGCGACCTACACCGCAACGACGGTGCAGGTGCCGGGCATGGTGCTGCACGGGACGCTCATCCTGACGGAACAGCAGGTGCCGGTGCTTCGGCCGTCCGGACCCGTGAAGGCCTTCGATCCGAGCAGGCTGCCAAAGCTGCCGACACGCGCGCGCTGATCGCGCGGAGAACAGCGCCCCGCATCCAAATGTCGCGGGCCCGACCGTTCAATTCTGCATCCCGTATCGCTCAAAGCTTGCTTCTCAAACGGTCCGCGAGCCGCCATTGTGCGCCGCCACGGATCGGAACAGGAGAGCATCAATGTCGGACAAGGTCTCGCGTCGCCAGTTTGCGAAACTCGCGGGCGTGTCCGCCGCCGGACTGACCAGCCCGCTCGCGACGGCCGAGGCCAAGCCCGCAGCGCCGCCGCGCGCCGCCGGCGGCTTCCCGGCAGGCTTCGTCTGGGGCACGGCGACCTCGTCCTACCAGGTCGAGGGTGCGGTGAACGAAGACGGGCGCGGCGCCTCGATCTGGGACAGTTTCGTGCGCATTCGCGGCAAGATCGAGGATGGCACGACCGGCGATCGCGCCAACGAGCATTATCACCGCTACAAGGACGACATCGCGCTGATCAGGGATCTCGGCTGCAAGGCCTATCGCTTTTCGGTGGCCTGGCCGCGGGTGTTTCCGGGGGGCGACGGCAAGCCGAATCCGAAGGGGCTCGATTTCTACAACCGGCTCGTCGACGAACTCCTGAAGAACGGCATCGAGCCCTGGCTGACGCTCTACCATTGGGATCTGCCGCAATCGCTGCAGGACCGCTTCGGCGGCTGGCGCTCGACGGAGACCTGCAAGATCTTCGGCGACTACGCCGCCTATATCGCCCGGCACCTCACCGACCGCGTCAAAAACGTGTTCACGCTGAACGAGAGCGGCCGCTTCGTGCAGTTCGGCTACGGCATCGGCATCGATGCACCCGGCGTGACCTTGCCGCAGGCCGAGGTCAATCAGGTCAGGCACAACAGCGCGCTCGCGCACGGGCTTGCGGTGCAGGCGGTGCGGGCCAACGGCCGTCGCGGCACCCGGGTCGGGCCGGCCGAGAACATCGATGCCTGCGCGCCCGCCTTCGACACGCCGGAGAACGTCCGCGCCGCCGAGATCGCGCTGCGCGAGATGAACGCCGGCTATCTCAACGTCATCATGACCGGCCGGTACACCGACGCCTTCCTGAAATATGCCGGCGCCAACGCTCCGAAATACACCGAGGCGGAGCTGAAGATCATTTCGACGCCGGTCGATTTCCTCGGCCTCAACATCTACGCGCCGCAGAACTACGTGATCCCGTCCGACCAGGGTGCCGGCTTCATGCCGCTGCCGATCCCGAAATCGTTCCCGCACATGAATTCGGATTGGCTGCGCGTCGGCCCGGAGACGCTCTATTGGGTGCCGAAGCTCGCGGCGAAGATCTGGAAGACGGACGCCATCTACATCAGCGAGAACGGCACCTCCGGCGACGACATCGTCACCGCCGACGGCAAGATCTACGACACCGACCGCATCATGTACCTGCGCAACTATCTCGCCCAGCTCCAGCGCGCCACCGCCGAGGGCGTGCCGGTGCGCGGCTATTTCCTCTGGAGCCTGATGGACAATTTCGAATGGGTGTTCGGCCTCAGCAAGCGCTTCGGCCTCTATCACGTCAATTTCGACACCCAGGTTCGCACGCCCAAGCTCAGCGCGAGCTATTATCGCAACGTCATCGCGAAGAACGCGGCGGGGGTGTGACGTCTTCGCCTCTCGCCGCGCCGCGGCTCTCCCGCACCCGGATTTTCCGCTGCGCGTAAAATCCGGCCTCTCCCCGCAGGCGGGGCGAGGTTGAACGGGGCGCATCGCATTGACTCCCCTCGCTTCGTGATTCACAACCGTAGGCAACACTGAAAACGAGAGGACACGCCCATGGCTGACGCACTCATCATCGACGCCTGCAGGACGCCGCGCGGGGTCGGCAAGGCCGGCAAGGGCGCGCTGTCGGGCATCCATCCGCAGCAGCTCGGCGCCACCGTGCTGCGCGCGCTGGCCGATCGGACCGGGATCAACACCGCCGATGTCGACGACATCGTCTGGGGCTGCAGCGCGCAGGTCGCGACCCAGAGCGGCGATCTCGGCCGCATGTCGGCGCTCGACGCAGGATACGACGTGCGCGCCAGCGCCGTGACGCTCGACCGTTTCTGCGGCTCGGGCATCACCAGCGTCAACATGGCCGCCAGCTCGATCATGGCGGGCGCGGAAGATCTCGTCATCGCCGGCGGCTGCGAGATGATGTCGATGGAAGGGCGTCGTGGCGGCGGCCCGATGATGATGGACGGCGGCAATCTGCGCCTGCGCGCCCGGCATCCGCAATCGCACCAGGGCGTCTGTGCCGATGCGATCGCGACGCTCGAAGGCATCACCCGGCAGGACGTCGACGCGCTCGGGCTGGAGAGCCAGAAGCGTGCCGCGCATGCCATCGCGAACGGTCACTTCAAGAAGAGCCTCGTGCCTGTTCATCGTGAGGACGGCAGCCTCGCGCTCGACCACGAGGAATATCCGCGGCCGCAGACCACGATGGAGGGTCTCGCCGCGCTCAAGCCGGCGTTCCCCGCCATCGCCGACTATGCGCTCGACGACAAGGGCACGACCTATCGCGGCCTCATTCTCCAGAAGTACCCAGAGCTCGACATCGACTTCGTGCACCATGCCGGCAACTCGTCCGGCGTCGTCGACGGGGCCGCCGCGATCCTGCTGGCGTCACCGGCCTATGCCAAAAAGCACGGCCTGAAGCCGCGCGGCCGCGTCGTCGCGATGGCCAATATGGGGGACTCCCCGACCCTGATGCTGAACGCGCCGGTGCCGGCGACCCGCAAGGTGCTGGCGAAGGCGGGATTGACCGTCGACGACATCGACCTGTTCGAGATCAACGAGGCCTTCGCCGTCGTCGCGGAGAAATACATCCGTGATCTCAAGCTCGATCGCGCCAAGGTCAACGTCAATGGCGGCTCGATCGCGCTCGGCCATCCGATCGGCGCGACCGGCTCGATCCTGATCGGCACCGCGCTCGACGAACTCGAGCGGCGCGACCTGAAGCGCGGGCTCGTCACCATGTGCGCGGCCGGCGGCATGGCGCCCGCGATCATCATCGAACGCATCTAGCCAGCGCACGATCCGGAAAACCGCGGAACGCGGTTTTCCGGGACGATCCATGCGCCAACAAAAATCTGAAGCGCGATGACGGTGGACCCCCATCGCATCGCGCCTCAGGTCAGCAGTCGCTTCTTGTAGCTCTCGGGATCCATGTCGACGATGTCGACGCTGAGGCTCTCGGTGTGGGGGAGCAGATCGCTCATGGTGGCGCGAAGCGCGGTGCTGAGCCGGAGCTTTTGTTCGCCGGTTCGGCCGGCAAGCAGGTGCACGCTGACATGGCAGAAGCCCTGCCGGCGTCCCGCCACGAGATAGTGCTCGTAAGGGATCGCGCGGACCTTGATGTCCTCGGCCTTCATCACGCCGGTCTCGGCCGCGGTGGTGTGCAAGGCAAGCATCAGGGCCTCGGCGTCGAAGCGATCCTGATGGCCGTCCTGCGAATACTCAATGACCAGATGAGGCATGTGAACTCCACGAGCTAGAGCAGAAGCGGCTTCACCGTTGCGGCGGCGTCCCGCAGCAGCGGCAGGAAGCGGTCGATCATCTCGCCGGTCGAGACGCGGTCGACGTGAGCGCCGATGTTGATGGCCGCAACGATGGTGCTGTCGTAGCGGCGGATGGGCACCGAGATCGATCGGAAGCCAGGCTCGGCCTCGCGATCGACCAGCGAATAGCCTTTCTCCCGGTCGACGATGATGGCCGCCTTCACCGCCTCCTTGTCGGTCAAGGTGAACGGCGTCATCGCCGTCAGGGTCATCTCGGAGATCGTCCTGTCCAGGTCCTCGTTCGAATATCTCCCGAGCATGGCCCGCCCGACCGAAGAGCAATAGGCCGGCAGCCTGTAGCCGAGATCGATGCCGGACGAGAACACGCGCGCAGGGCTGGCCCTCGCCACGAACACGACCTCGAAGCCAAGCAACACCGCCAGCGAGGAGATCTCCTGGGCGGCACTGGAGACTTGATCGAGCACCGGTTGAAGGATCGTGACGATCTGGTTCGACGTCATGTACGCCCCGGCCAGGGTCAGCACCTTCGGGGTCAGTGTGAACATCTTGCCGTCGCTCGACACGTAGCCGCGACGCTCCAGCGTGAACAGGATCCGACGCGCCGTGGCCCGCGGGAGATCGGTCGCCTTTGCGACGTCGCTCAGCGTCATGGCGCGCATGTCGGCGCCGAACTGCTCGATGACGCGCAGGCCCCGGTCGAGGCTTTCGATGAAGTCGGTGTTGCTGAGCTCGTCGTCGCGCTTGATCTTCGGCATGCGTCCTGGCCTTACCTGGCTCGTTCCAGCGTCTTCAGATCGAAGGACAGATCCGCGGCCTGCTCCGGAGAGGGCGACAGTCCGGCCGTGATGAGGCGACGCGCGATCATCTGGTCGCCGGGACGGTTCACGCTGTCGACCGCGGCCAGCCTGCCTGCGCGATATTGGAAGACCGAGAACTTGCCGTCACGCGCATCCCCGCGGATGACGGCCTGGTCGGTCGGCGCCGAGAGGCCGACGATCTGCAGCTTGCTGTCGTACTGGTCCGACCAGAAACGCGGCACGGCATCATAGGCTTCCGGTTGGCCGGCGATCATCGCGCCTGCGGCCCGGCCTTGGTCCGTGGCGTTCTGGACGGCCTCGAGCCGGACGCGGCGACCGGCAAAGGAATTGTGGTGGTTGCTGACGTCCCCCGCCGCATAGATGTTCGGCGCGTCGGTGCGGCCATGCGCATCGACATCGATGCCGTTGCTGCAGGCGATCCCCGACTGCACGGCAAGATCATCATTGGCGATGCCGCCGATGCCGACCACGATCAGATCCGCCGGCACGCGCAGGCCGCTGCCGCACACGACCTCATGTCTGGCTCCGGATCCCGCGATGGCGACAACGCTGTCGTTGAAGCGGATATCGACCCCGTGCGAACGATGGAGCTCCAGCAGGAACTGCGAGATCGGTGCGGATACCGCCCGCTCCAGCAGCCGTGATTGCGCTTCGATCAGAGTCGCTTTCTTGCCCTTCTTCGCAACCGTCGACGCCACTTCCAGACCGATGAAGCCGCCGCCGATGATGACCACCTCGCGCGCGGCCTGCAGTCGCGGCTTCAGGGCCATCGCGTCGTCCAGCGTGCGCAGATAGAGGATGCCGTCACGGTCGTGTCCCGGAATGGCGAGGCGTCGGGCGCGTGAGCCGGTGGCAATCACCAGCTGGTCGAACGGCAGGCGATCGCCGGAAGCGAGGCTGACGCTCATGGCCGCGCGATCGAGCGCGGTCGCGCGCTGCCCGAGCATGAGTTCGATCCCTTGCGCCTTGAAGGAATCGTGCCCGCGCAGGAACAAGCCGCCATCGGCGAAATCCTCCGACAGGAAGGCTTTCGAGAGGGGCGGACGCTGGTAGGGGAGGTGGACCTCGTCGGCGATAATGCGGATCGGCGCGTCGTAGCCCTTTTCCCGCGCGCTGATCCCGGCTTGCACACCCGCATAAGACGCGCCCAGGATGACGAGACCGTGTTGCATGACTCTCCTCAATCGTTCTCGCGTATCTCGAACATATGTTCAATTTAGGCAAGGCCCTTCCTGGACTCGGGAATGCCGCTCATTTCTTGGGCGCGGTTTGCTGCAACAATCCGCTTGATTAGAACTAGACCAGCACTAAAATGCATTCGTACATATGTTCAATACGCGAACAATAGGCAGCATCTCTTTCGCCGAGATCGGGCATTGAGGTGATCGTGCCACGGTTCAAGGAGGACCTCGCCCGATGATGAGCCAAGAGCAGAACGACCTGATCACCCGCGTCGGCCCCAATGCGCCCGCCGGCAAGCTGATGCGTCATTACTGGCAGCCGGCGGCTTTGACCGTCGAACTCGAAGGCGAGCGTCCGATCCGCCCGGTCCGGCTGCTGGGCGAGGACTTCGTGCTGTTCCGCGATGAACAGGGGCGCTACGGCCTGATCGATCGCGATTGTCCCCATCGCGGTGCGGATCTCGCCTTCGGTCGCCTCGAGGGTGGCGGGCTGCGCTGCGCCTTCCACGGCTGGCTGTTCGATGTCGAGGGCAATTGCCTCGAAACCCCCGCCGAACCCAAGACCTCCAAACTCTGCGCGGGCATCAAGCAGCGCGCCTATCCGGTGGTGGAAAAGGGCGGCATCCTCTGGGCCTATCTCGGCAAGGGCGAGCCGCCGGCATTTCCGGAGATCGATTGCTTCGCGGCGCCGAACCAGTACACCTTCGCCTTCAAGGGCCTGTTCGAGTGCAACTGGTTGCAGGCGCTCGAGGTCGGGATCGACCCCGCCCATGCCTCGTTCCTGCATCGCTTCTTCGAGGACGAGGACGTGAAGGCGTCCTACGGCAAGCAATTCCGCGGCGCGTCGGCCGGCACCGAGGTGCCGATGACCAAGATCCTGCGCGAATATGATCGTCCGATCATCAATGTCGAGAATACCGAGTATGGCCTGCGTCTGATCGCGCTGCGCGAGCTCGACGAGGAGCGCACCCATGTGCGCGTCACGAACCAGCTCTTTCCGCACGGCTTCGTCATTCCGATGAGCACCGAGATGACGATCACGCAGTGGCACGTCCCGGTCGACGACGAGAATTGCTACTGGTATGCGATCTTCACCAGCTATGGCGCGCCGGTCGACAAGAAGAAGATGACCGAGCAGCGGCTCGAACTCTACGAGCTGCCGGACTACGTCTCGCGCAGGAACAAGCGCAACGATTACGGCTTCGATCCGCACGAGCAGAAGCACGAGACCTATACCGGCATGGGCGCCGACATCAACGTCCACGACCAGTGGGCAGTGGAGTCGATGGGCAAGATCCAGGATCGCACCCGCGAGCATCTCGGACAGTCGGACAAGGCCATCATCGCCTATCGCAAATTGCTGCGGCAGGAGATCGAGAAGGTCGCCGGTGGCCAGAAGCCGATGCTGTTCCTCGACGCGGACAACGCGCGCAGCATCCAGGGGCCTGGCACCATGGACGGGATCGGGCCCAGCAAGGGTTGGGAAACCTACTGGATGGAGGTCGATGTCGCCCGCCGCCGCGGTGCGCCATGGATGGCCCCCGTTCCCGCGGACCAGGCTGAACCCGGATCGAACGTCGTTCGCCTGCCGGCGGCAGGCTAGTCCAGAAGCATCCGCGGGAGATCACCTTGAATTTCGTCGAGCGACACGGACTCTGGTCCGCGGAACAGATGGAAGCGGCCAGGCGGCTGCGCGCCATCGTGGAGGAGCAGCAGCTGGAGGTGATCCGGCTGTCGTTTCCGGATCAGCACGGGATCCTGCGCGGCAAGACATTGATCGCGAGCGAAGCCGTGCGTAGCCTGGAAAGCGGCTGCTCAATCACCACGACGATGTTCGCCAAGGACACGTCGCACAAGACCGTATTCCCGGTGTTCACGGCCGGGGGTGGCTTTGGCATTCCGGAAATGCAGGGCGCGGCCGACGTTCTCATGGTCCCGGATCCGACCACCTTTCGCGTGCTGCCCTGGTCGCCGAAAACCGGCTGGCTGCTCTGCGACGTGCATTTCGGCGATGGCCGCCCGGTGCCGTTCGCCACGCGAAACCTGTTCAAGAAGGTGCTCGGGGATCTCGGCGGCCGCGGCTACGATTTCGTCGCGGGGCTCGAGGTCGAGTTTCATATTTTCCGCGTCGAGAACCAGCACATGAGGCCGGAGGACGCCGGGCAGCCCGGTACGCCGCCGGAGGTCAGTCTGCTATCGCACGGCTACAATTATCTCACCGAGCAGCGCTACGACCAGATGGAGCCGGTGCTCGAGATCATCCGGCGCGACGTGCTGGCGCTGGGCCTGCCGTTGCGCTCCGTCGAGGTCGAATACGGCCCGAGCCAGTGCGAGTTTACCTTCCAGCCTACCGTGGGCCTGACCCCCGCCGACAGCATGGTGCTGTTCCGCAGTGCCGTGAAGCAGATCGCGCATCGTCACGGCTATCACGCCACGTTCATGTGCCGGCCCAAGATTCCGAACGTGGTTTCGTCGGGCTGGCATCTGCATCAATCGCTGGTGTCGCGCGCGACGGGTGCCAACGCGTTCATGTCCGGCGACGAGACCCAGCTCCTGTCCGCGTTCGGCCGCGGCTACCTCGCCGGACTGCTCGCGCATGCGCGCGCCGCGACCGTGTTCACCACGCCGACGATCAACGGCTACAAGCGCTATCGCTCCTATTCGCTCGCGCCTGATCGCGCGATCTGGGGGCGCGACAATCGTGGCGTGATGCTCCGCGTGCTCGGTGGACCCAATGATCCGGCCACGCGCATCGAGAATCGTGTCGGCGAACCGGCGGCGAATCCCTATCTCTACATGTCGTCGCAGATCCTGTCGGGTCTCGATGGGGTCGACCGCAAGCTCGATCCGGGACCGAGCGCGGATACGCCGTACGAGACCAATGCCGATCTGTTGCCGAAATCGCTTCGCGAAGCGACCTTCGCACTGAAGGAAGACCCGTTCTTCCGCGAGAAGATGGGCGCGACCATGGTCGATTACTACACCCACATCAAGAATGCCGAGATCGACCGCTTCCAGGCCGAAGTCTCCGATTGGGAGCAGCGGGAATATTTCGAGATGTTCTGATGCGCGATGCGGCGCCTGTCGCGCCGTCGCCATGACGAGTTTGCCGCCTCCGGGAGATCAACATGCCGCAACGCTTGAGTCAGTCGTAAGGAAAGACAGATGACGAAAATGAGCCGCTCGATACTTGCACTCGCCATGATGGCCGCGATGGCGGGGCCGGCATCGGCCGACGTGATCAAGGTCGGTGTGATCGGGACCCTCTCGGGGCCCTACGCGCTGTTCGGCAAGAACTTCAAGATGGGCATCGACGCCTGGGTCGCGCAGAACGGCAACAAGGTCGGCGGCCATACCGTCGAGTTCGTCTACAAGGACGAAGAGGGCCCGAACCCCGCAAAGTCGAAGGCGCTGGCTCAGGAGCTGATCGTCAAGGACAAGGTGCAGTATCTCGCGGGTATCTATTTCACCCCGAACGCCATGGCCGTCGCGCCCCTGCTCGAGGAATCGAAGACGCCGCTGATCGTCATGAATGCGGCGACCTCGTCCATCGTCGAGAAGAGCCCCTATATCGTCCGCACCTCGTTCACGATGTGGCAGAACACGGTCCCGGCGGCGAAGACTGCCATCAAGAACGGAGCCAAGAAGGCCGCCATCGCCGTCAGCGATTACGGTCCCGGCATCGATGCCGAAGCGGCCTTCAAGAAGACCTTCGAGGCCGACGGTGGTGCGGTGGTCGAGGCGATCCGCATCCCGCTCAACACGACCGACTTCAGCCCGATCATGCAGAAGATCCAGGCCGCCGGTGCGGACACCATCTTCTGCTTCCTGCCGTCGGGACCGCCGACCATCGGCTTCTTCAAGGCCTATGTCGACAACGGCCTGAAGGCGGCCGGCGTCAAGCTGATGTCGACCGGCGACATCGTGACCGAGATCGACCTGCCGAGCATCGGCGACAGCAGTCTCGGCGTGCTCTCGACCTATCATTATGCGGTGTCGCATCAATCGCCGGAAAACAAGTCGTTCCTCGAGGCGATGACGAAGGCGGGTGCCGGGCCGGACGAGGTCGCCATGACCGGCGTCGCCGCCTATGACGCCGCGCGTGTCATCTACAAGATGATCGAGGCGACCAATGGTCAGCGCGACCCCGCCAAGGCGGTGGACTCGGTCAAGGGCATGAGCTGGGTGAGCCCGCGCGGGACGGTGTCGATCGATCCCGAGACCCGCCACATCCGTCAGAACGTCTATCTGCGCGTGGTCGAGAAGGTCGACGGCAAGCTGGTGAACAAGGAAACCGGCGTCGTGTTCTCCGACCAGCCCGATTGGGCCCTGAGTAAGCGCTAGAACCTCTTGCCGGCCGCCGGGCGCGTGCGTCGAAAGCCGCAGGCGCCTGGCTGCCGGGTACGCTCGGAAAACCCGGCATCGCCCACGAGCTCTTGAGTCTTCGTCGACCTCTCAGCGGTGCGCCGCGCGCGCTCGGCTGGAGGCGCCGAGGCCTGACGGGCGATGAGCGCGGCCCTCTCGGTTAGGAACGGACATAGGCTTGGTCATGGGCTTGGTATTGAGTATCCTGACGGACGCACTGGCCTATGGGATGGTGCTGTTCATCATCTCCATCGGACTCTCGATCATGATGGGGCTGATGCGCGTCGTGAATCTCGCCCACGGCGCCTTCGCCATGATCGGCGGCTATCTCGCCTCCTATGCCATGCGCAGCCTCGGCGTCGACTACGGGGTCGCCATCCTGATCGCCGTGTTGGGCGCGATCGCCGCCTCGATCCCGTTCGAGCTGCTGCTTTATCGTCGCATCTATCGCAATGCCGATCCCCTGATCCAGGTGCTGATGACCATCGGTATCACGTTCTTCATCATCGGCATCGTCAATTTCGTCTTTGGACCCACGGTCAAGTCGATTCCGCTGCCCGCCGCGCTGAACGGACCGGCCGATCTCGGCTTCCGCATGATTCCGACGCATCGCCTGTTCGTGATCGCCTGCGGCGTGGTGACCGCGCTCGGCCTGTGGTGGCTGGTGGAGAAGACCGAATTCGGCATCAGGTTGCGGGCCGCGGTCGACAACAGTGGCATGGCGGATGCCCTCGGCATTCGCACCGAGATCGTCTACGGCGCGACCTTCGCGCTGGCGATCGGGCTCGGTGCATTCGGCGGCGTCGTCGGCGCGGAGATCCTGCCGATCGAGCCGTTCTACGCGCTGCGATACATGGTGACGTTCCTCGTCGTCGTGTCGGTCGGCGGGGCCGGCTCCATTCTCGGGGCATTGTCGGCCTCGATGCTGCTCGGTCTTGCCGATACCACCGGCAAGTATCTTGCCCCCGAGTTCGGCGAGTTCTTCTTCTATCTCGCGGTGATCGTGACGGTCGTGCTGTTCCCTCACGGCCTGTTCGGAAAGGCGCACGCATGACCGAACTGGTCCTCCAGCACCACGCGGCCGGGCGCAGGAATCCGTGGATCGGCGAGGTGGCGATCGCACTGGCGTTCGCCGCGGTCGGCGCGCTCGGCTATGTCCTGTTTCCCGACGACCTCGCGTTTCTGACACGTCTGATCGGGATCGCCTTCCTCGTGCTGTCGCTCGATCTGGTCACCGGCTATTGCGGCATCGCCACGCTCGGCCACGCGGCGCTGTTCGGCGGCGCCGCCTATGCGGTCGGCGCCGCCTGCGTTCGCGGGATCAGCGACCCCATCGTCCTGCTCGCGATCGGTCTGGGTTCCGGCGCGATCCTCGGGCTGCTCTCCGGCGCCTTGATCTCCCGGTTTCGCGGCTTGCCGCAGCTCGTGCTGTCCATCGCCATCGGCCAGCTCGTCGCCGGTCTCGCCAACAAGCTGCAATGGCTGACCGGCGGCAGCGACGGTCTGTCGGGCCTCGAGCCCGGAAAGGTGTTCGGCGTCTTCGGCTTCGACATGTACAGCCGCACGGCGTTCCTGCTCTCGTTCAGCGTTCTCGCCATCACCTTTCTGGTGCTGCGGCGTATCGTCAACTCGCCGTTCGGGCTGATGTGCCGCGGCATCAAGGACGACAGCCTGCGGGCCAGGATGATCGGTGCCTCGATCTACCCGCGCTTCGCGATCATGTATGGGATCGCCGGCGCCGTGGCCGGGCTCGGCGGTGCGCTCACCGCCATGAGCACCGGTGTCGTCGGCCTCGACAGCGTCAGCTTCGAACGGTCGGCGGAAGTGCTGGTGATGCTGGTTCTCGGAGGCGCCGGGCATCTCTGGGGCGCGCTGCTCGGGACAGTCATCTTCATGCTGTTCGAGCACATCGTCGCCGCGGCCAATCCGTTCCACTGGATGACGCTGGTGGGCCTGCTGCTGATCCTCATCGTCGTATTCGCCCCGCGTGGCCTGATCGGCCCCTTGACCGCCTTGTGCGCCAGACTGTTCAGCAGGAGGCAGAAGACATGAGCGACCTGCTCGAGGCCCGGCACATCTCGTTCTCGTTCGGCGGGTTGCACGTCACAAGGGACGTCAGTTTCAAGCTCGCGGCCGGGGACCGCGTGGCACTGATCGGGCCGAATGGCGCGGGCAAGACCACGCTGGTGAATCTGATCACCGGCGACATCGCGCCCAGCGAAGGCCGCTTCTTCATGGCCGGCGAGGACATCACGACGTGCAGCATTCCCCAGCGCGTGCGCAAGGGGCTGGTGCGCAGCTTTCAGACCACGCGGCTGTTCGCCAATCTGACGGTCGCCGACAACGTCGCCCTGGCCATCATGCAGCGCCGCGGCCTGACCCGCCGGCTGTTGTCGCGCGCGACCGACCTGCCCGAGGTCAGGGCGGAATGGAGTGAGATCCTCGGTCACCTCGGCCTGCTCGGCCTCGCCACCCGCAAGGTCGTCGAGCTCGCCTATGGCCAGCAGCGGCTGATGGAGCTGGCGATCGGACTTGCCCTGCGGCCCAAGGTGCTGCTGCTCGACGAGCCCGCCGCAGGCGTTCCCCATGACGAGACGCCCCGAATCCTGGAGGCCATCAACCGCCTGCCTCCTGACATCGCCGTGCTGATGATCGAGCACGACATGGACCTCGTGTTCAAATTCGCCCGGCGCGTGATGGTGCTGGCGGCCGGGAGGTTGATCTTCGAGGGATCGCCTGCGCAGGTGACCGCCGATCACGAGGTGCGCCGTGCCTATCTCGGGAGCTATGCCGATGCGCGCCGCACCGCTTGATATCCGCAACCTCAGCGCCGGTTACGGTCCGACCCGCATCATCGAGCAGGTCTCGTTCGAGATCGGCGCGGGCGAGCGCCTCGCGGTGCTCGGCCGCAACGGCATGGGCAAGACCACGCTGCTCGCGACCCTGATGGGACTGACGACGCGACATGAGGGCGAGATCCGCCTCGGCGGAGAGGACATTGCGGGCTGCCGAACCTCGGCGCGCGCGGGCAGGGGCCTCGGCTACGTGCCGCAGACCCGCGACATCTTCGCCTCGCTCACCGTCGAGGAGAACCTCCGCGCCGGGCTCAAGGGGCGGCCGCCGTCGATGCTGGAGGAGGCCTACGAGATCTTCCCGCGCCTGCGTGAGCGTCGCGGCAATTTCGGCCGGCAATTGTCCGGAGGCGAGCAGCAGATGCTGTCGATGGCGCGCACGTTGCTCGGCAAGCCGTCGATCCTGTTGCTCGACGAGCCGCTCGAGGGCCTCGCGCCGGTGATCTGCGACGAACTGATGGAGCTGCTCGCCAGGCTGGTGGCGAAAGGCGAGATGACGATCGTGCTGGTCGAGCAGCAGGTCGAACGCGCGCTGGAATTCGCCAGCAAGGTCGTCGTGCTCGAGCGCGGGCGGATCAGCTGGTCCGGCAGCCCGCGAACCCTGATGCAGGATCAGGCGCTGGTCGACAGGTTGATCGGCGTCGGAATCCACTGAATCGCGCGGGCCGGTCAGCACCGCGATCTGCGCGTATCGACCTCCATGGCGGATGGAATTGCGACCGGCCTTCGGCGAGGAGGCCGGTCGTCGCTTGTCGAAAGCATCGAATCAGCTTTAGCAAGGCCGCTTGCGGGCCTTTGAAACAAGGCAAAAACCGCTGCCTGAGGCGTCTGCCGCTCTGGAAGGTGCTAAAAAGCAGGGTTTTCTGCCACAGGCGGCTGAAAAAGCCCGTAAAATCGCGAGAAAACTGTGCAGAAGGCTATAGGCCTTCGCCGGTTGGTCTAATATGCAACCGGCAACGAATCAGAGGAGACACGATGCCAGCCCAACTTTCCAAATCGCAATTGATCGAAAAGATTGCGACCGCCACCGAGCTGTCCAAGCGCGACGTCAAGAACGTCATGGAGACGCTGACCGAAGTCGGTCACAAGGAGCTCAAGAAGAACGGCCTCTTCCTGGTGCCGGGCTTCGCCAAGTTCGTTGTCGTCAAGAAGCCCGCGACCAAGGCGCGCAAGGGCACCAACCCGTTCACGGGCGAAGAGATGATGTTCAAGGCCAAGCCGGCCCGGAAGATCGTCCGCGCCCGCCCGGTCAAGGCCGCCAAGGACGCCGTGGCCTGATAACGCAAAGGCCCCCTCGTCACGAGGGGGCCTTTTGCTTGTGCGAGTTTTGCTTGTGTGAGTATTGAGTGACCGCGAGGACGGAGACTGAGGGGATCAGTCCTTGCGGCGCTTGATCCGGACCGGCACCGGTTGAAGCCGCGGTCCGGGAACCAGCGTGCCGCGCACCTGGTCGACAGCCCGGTCGAGCAACTGCCGCAGGCGCTGCACCTTGCGCGACCGCTTCGCCGTCTTCAGCAATTCCTTCATCGCCTCACTCCGCCGCTTCATCGATCATGGCCTCGTCGTTCCCGGCCCCGGCCGGCTCGAGCGCCGCGGCGATGCCCTCGTCGACGCGCTCCAGCCAGATGAATTCGAGACTGTCCCGCGCGCTCTTCGGGATGTCGTCATAGTCCCGCCTGTTGCGCGCCGGCAGCATCACCCGCTTCAATCCGGCGGCGGCCGCGGCCACCACCTTCTCCTTGATGCCGCCGACCGGCAGCACGAGGCCGCGCAGCGAGATCTCGCCGGTCATCGCCGTGTCGCTGCGCACCGTGCGATTGGTGAGCAGGGACGTCAGCGCCGTGAACATCGCGACGCCCGCGCTGGGCCCGTCCTTCGGGGTCGCCCCCGCCGGCACGTGGACATGGATGTCGCTCCGCTCGAACAGCGAGGGATCGATGCCGAGCTGCGTGGCGCGGCTCTTCACCAGCGTCAGCGCCGCCTGAACGCTCTCGCGCATGACGTCGCCGAGCTGTCCGGTGAGGATCAGCCCGCCCTTGCCGGGCACGCGCGTCGCCTCGATGAACAGGATGTCGCCGCCGACCGGCGTCCAGGCGAGGCCGGTGGCGACGCCGGGAACGCTGGTGCGCAGTGCGATCTCGCCCTCGAAGCGCGGCTGACCCAGCACGGTGGCGATGTCCTTCGCCGTGACCACGACCTTCGCAGCCGTGCCTTCGGCGATCTGCACCGCGGCATGGCGGAGCAGCTTGCCGATTTCGCGCTCCAGGTTGCGCACGCCGGCCTCGCGGGTATAGCCCTTGACCACCAGCTTCAGCGCCTCCGGCTCGATCTCGGCCTGCTCGGCGGTGAGGCCGTTGGCCTCGAGCTGCCGACGCACCAGATAGCGCCGCGCGATCTCCAGCTTCTCGTCCTCGGTATAGCCGGCGAGGCTGATGAGCTCCATGCGATCCAGCAGCGGACCCGGGATCTGGTCCAGCATGTTGGCGGTCGCGATGAACACCACGCGCGACAGGTCGAACGGCACGCCGAGATAATTGTCCCGGAACGTCCCGTTCTGCTCGGGGTCGAGCACCTCCAGCATCGCGGCGGAGGGATCGCCCTGCACGCCGCGGCCCATCTTGTCGATCTCGTCCAGCATCATGACGCAGTTCCGCGCACCCGCCTTGCGGATGCCCTGGATGATGTTGCCGGGCAGCGCGCCGATATAGGTGCGCCGGTGACCGCGGATCTCGGCCTCGTCATGCACGCCGCCCAGGCTGACGCGCACGAAGGGGCGATCCATCGCGCGGGCGATGGACTGGCCGAGCGAGGTCTTGCCGACGCCGGGCGGGCCGACGAAGCACAGGATCGGGGCCTTGCCCTGCGGGGCGAGCTTGCGCACGGCCAGATACTCGATGATCCGGCTCTTGATCTTCTCGAGGCCGAAATGGTCGGCATCCAGGATGGCGCGCGCCGCCTTGATGTCGATCGTCTTCTCCTCGGGCAGCGCCCAGGGCAGTTCGATCAGCCAGTCGAGATAGGTGCGCACCATGCCGGCCTCGCCGGCGGCCTCTGGCATGCGCTCGTAGCGGCGCAGCTCCTTTTTCGCGTGCGCCTCCGCCTCGGGCGGCATGTTGGCCTTTTCGATCGCAGCCGTCAGCTCGGCAATCTCGGCCGCCTTGCCGTCGCCTTCGCCGAGCTGGCGCTGGATGGTCGCCATCTGCTCGCGCAGGATGGCCTCCCGCTGCCGCTCGTCGAAGGAGGCCTTGGTCTTCTGTCCGATCTCGTTGGAGATGCGCAGAACCTCCAGCCGCTCGGCCAGGAACTTCGAGACCTTCTCGACCCGCAATGCGAGGTCGATCGTCTCCAGCACCTCCTGCTTGTCCTGCGGCTTGATGTCCATGAACGAGGTCGCGAGGTCCGCCAGCGCGCCGGGCGCACTGGTGCCCTGGAACATCGCGCTCAGCTCGGGCGGGGCCTGCGGCAGCAGCTCGATCGCCTCGATGGCCTGGCGCTGCAGGTTCAGGGCCCGCGCCTCGATCTCGGGCGAGATCGCGGTCGGCTCGGGAATCTGCTGGAAGCGCGCGACGGGGAAGGGCGTGCCCGGCAGGAAGTCGAGCAGGCGCGCGCGCTGCACGCCCTGGCAGACGATGTGGTGCGTGCCGTCGGGCGCGGTGATGTAGCGCACGATGTTGGCGATGGTGGCGACGCGGTAGAGGTCGTCCGCTCCCGGCTCCTCGGTCTCGCGGCTGCGCTGCAGCACGATGCCGACCGGCCGCTGCTCGCGCAGCGCCTGCTGCGCGGCGGCAATGGACTTCGCCCGTCCGATCGTGATCGGCGCGATGGCGCCGGGGAACAGCACCATCTCGCGCACGGGAATGATGATCAGCGCGTCGTCGGGGATCTTCACGTCCGGACTGCTCTGGGACTTGGTCTGTTCGTTGGTCATGGAGTCACTGGTCATGATCGACCTCAGGATTTGGCGAGGCGCAGGGCGACGCAACCGTCCATCACGAAGCGGCTGATGGCGTAGCGGCCCACGGGAAGCGCGATGCGGCGTTCGAAGCGGCCCTGCGGAAGCTCGAGCCGGTGGATGCGGGCGTTGCGAAGCTCCGCCGGCAGCGTGCGGCGGCCGGAGATCACGAGCACGCCGTCATGGATGACGGTCTCGACATTGTCGGGGCTGACGCCCGGCAGCGCCACCAGGATCAGCAATTCATGCTCGGTCTCGAGCACGTCGATCGGCGGCTCCCAGCAGGTGTCCTGGCGGCCGAACTGCTGGCGCAGCCGGTCGGCGCGGGTCAGCGAGTCCAGCGCTTCGGACAGCATCCAGTTGAGGGGATTTTTGGGTTGCATGATGCGGGGCTCGGGGATTGGAAAGCCTGCATATGGTGGAGTTTCCGCAGATTTCCAGTCCGGCGACGCGGAGCCGCCATGCAAGGTCCCGCGCTTGTCACGGCCAAACGCCGCGGCCTTGCGGCCGCGGCGTCGGTCTTGGGGCGAACCGGCGTCAGGCCGCTTCGCGCATCTCCTGTTCGGCCTCGAGATTGATGACGGAGGTCGCGAGTTCGCTGAGGGCGTGGTCGGTCGCCTCTTCCTCGTCCAGCGTGGCCTGGAGCAGACGGGCCGCGTCCGCCATGCCGAGCTCCTCGGCCCAGGTGCGCAGCGTGCCGTAGCGGGAGATCTCGTAATGCTCGACCGCCTGGGCCGCCGCGAGCAGGCCGGCATCGAGGGCCGGGGCGCCCTTGAAGTCCTTCATGATCTCGGCGCCCTCGTCGGTGATGCCGTTGATCGCCTCGCACGGCTTGCCGCGGGCCGGCTTGCCCAGCATCCTGAAGATCTGCTCCAGCCGCTTCACCTGGCCCTGGGTCTCGCGCAGATGCTTGTTGAAGGCGGCGGCCAGCTGCTTCGAATGCGCGGCCTTCGCCATCTTGGGCAGGGTCTTGAGGATCTTGTTCTCGGCGAAATAGATGTCCTTCAGCGTCTCCAGAAACAGATCGCTCAGCATCTTCGGCGCCTGACGGGGGCGGCGGGCCGCGGTTTTCCTGGTCGCACGCTTCTTTGCCTGTTTGGCCATGAAGTCTCTCCTCGGGAGTTGTGGGGAGGCGTTGCTCCCCTGGATCTACGGGCGATCAAGAGTTTGCGAGCGCAAATGTTCCTCGCAACGAAACTCGCGGCCGGGTTGCCGGCCCGATCCTGGTCGGTCCGGGCGGCGCATCCCGGCCACGACCGCCCGCGGGACGCCGTCGCATTCCCCGCTAATTGTCTGGATTCCCGGTGCATTTCGCCGGCATTGCAGGCCGCCGCGAAGCACCGCACCATCCGGCTCGCTTTCGCTTGCGCAGCCTTGCTGCTTTGACGTACTCCCGGGACACAAAACGCGCGTCGTCAGGAAATCGAGATGTCGATGACAGAAGACGAACTCGGCAAGAGGCAGGCCATCATCGACGCCTGCCGCCGCATGAATGCGCTCGGCATCAACCAGGGCACGTCCGGCAATATCAGCATCCGGCACGGCGACGGGCTCCTGGTCACCCCGACCAGCGTGCCCTATGACGCCATGACGCCCGACATGATCGTGTTGATGACGATGGACGGCGCCCACGCCAATCATCAGAAGCCGTCGAGCGAATGGCGCTTCCACCGCGACATCCTGAAGTCGCGCGCCGACGTCAACGCCGTCGTTCACGCCCATCCGACCTATTGCACCATCCTGGCGATCATGGGCATGGAAATCCCGCCGGTGCATTACATGATCGCGGCGGCCGGCGGCGACAGCATCCGCTGCGCGCCCTATGCGACCTTCGGCACCGCCGAACTGTCCGACCATGCGGTGCGCGCCCTTGAGGGCCGGCTCGCCTGCCTGCTCGACCATCACGGCATGATCGCGATCGGCAGGACGCTGGACAAGGCGATGTGGCTCGCCGTCGAGGTCGAGACGCTGGCGCGGCAATATCACGGCTGCCTGCAGATCGGCACCCCGCCGCTGCTGCCCGCCGACGAGATCGAGCGGGTGCGCCTGCGCATGGCCGGCTACGGCATGTCCGACGAATAGGGTTGCGCAGGGTGCTGGTGCGGATCAGGCATATCGTCGAGGGCCGGACATCGAACCGCGTCATGGTCCGGTTGCGGGCGCTGCTGCGCAGCAACGAGTTCTATTTGATCCCGCTGTCGCTGGTGATCGGCACGCTGGCCGGCGCGGTGGTGACGCTGATGGCCGAGATCGCACAGATCGCCCATGTCGTGATCTACGGCATCCCGATCGACGTGCGCCTGTCCGCCAACGCCCGGGTCAGTCCCTGGGCGGCGATGATCGCGCCCGCGGCCGGCGGCCTTCTGCTCGGCATCATGGAATGGTGGCGGCGCCGCCTGAAGATCTCCCAGGCCGTCGACCCGATCGAGGCCAATGCGCTGCGCGGCGGCAATTTGTCGATGCGCGACAGCGTGGTGGTGTCGAGCCAGACCCTGATCTCGAACGGTTGCGGCGCCTCGGTCGGTCTCGAGGCCGGCTACACCCAGATCGGCTCGGGCCTCGCCTCGCTGATCGGCAAGTTCTTCAACCTGCGCCGCAACGATCTGCGCCTGATCGTCGGCTGCGGCGCGGCGGCGGCGATCGCGGCGGCCTTCGGCGCGCCGATCACCGGCGCCTTCTATGCCTGCGAGCTCATCGTCGGCGTCTACTCTGTCGGCAGCGCGGCGCCGATCCTGGCCGCCTCGCTCGCCGGCGCGCTGACCGCGCAATGGCTCGGCGGTGCGCCCTATTCGCTGGAGATCCCCAAGGTCAGCGCTGTCGGCGTCGAGCAATATCTCGCGCTGATCGGGCTCGCCCTCATCACCAGCTTCGTCGGCATCGCCGTGATGCGCTCCTCGCCGATGTTCGAGCGCCTGTTCGCCTGGCTGCCGGTCTGGCTGCGTCCCGTTTTTGGCGGCCTGATCGTCGGCGCCTTCGCGATTCTGACGCCGCAGGTCCTGGGGGCCGGCCATGGCGCCATGGTGCTCGATCTCTTCCACGACATGGCGATCGGCCTGATCGCGCTGATCATCGCGCTGAAGGTGACGGCCTGCCTGATCTCGCTTGCCTCCGGCTTTCGCGGCGGCCTGTTCTTCGCCTCGCTGTTCGTCGGCAGCCTGATCGGCAAGTTCTTCGCCGCGGTGCTGCTGCTGGTCAGCCCGAATTTCGTGATCGATCCGCTGGTGGCCATGCTGACCGGCATGGCGACGCTCGGCGTCGCCATCGTCGGCGGGCCGCTGACGATGTCGTTCCTCGTGCTCGAGATGACGCGCAACGTCGACGTCACCGCGGTGGTGCTGGCCGGCTGCATCGTCACCTCGATCTGCGTCCGTTTCATGTTCGGCCATTCCTTCTCGACCTGGCGCCTGCATCTGCGCGGCGAGACCATCCGCAGCGCCAACGATGTCGGCTGGCTGCGCAATCTCACCGTCGAGCGGCTGATGCGCTCGGACGTCGCCAAGGTGCCCTCGACGACGTCGATCGCGGCCGTGCGCCGCGAATTCGCGCTCGGCTCGCGGCCGGGCGTCGTCATCGTCAACAATGCCGACGAATATATCGGGCTCGTGATGCTGCCCGACCTGTTCTCGAACGATCTCGACAGCATCGCCGACGACATCCAGGTCATCGAACTGGCGCGCCTCACCGAGATCGTGCTGATCCCCGAGATGAACGTGAAGTCGGCGATGGCGGTGTTCGACGAGGCCGAGGCCGAGATGCTGGCGGTGGTCGATTCCACCGACAGCCGGAAGGTGGTCGGCTTCCTCACCGAGACCTTCGCCCGCCGCCGCTATGTCGAGGAGATCGACAAGGCCACCCGCGGCGTGCTGGGATCGCTGTCGTAAGCCGCCCGGGCCCTTTCGCCGCCGCACTTCGGCCTGCGGCGAGACGGCACGCAAGGCGGACTTGCCAGATCATCCACAACCTCTAGTCTGGCGTTGCCGCCGGGGATCGTCCGGCGCCCCGCGACGAGGGACGTGCGATGCCGGACATGCTTCGCCTGTTGCTAGCCTTGCTCGACCTCGGGCCGAAGCTGGAGATCCTGCTCGGCGCCGACTGGGCCACCCACAGGGATAGTTTGCTCGATCTGGCTGGCCGCGCCGGCCGCGGCGAGGATGCCGCGGGGCTGCGCGCGGAGCTCGATGCCCTGGTTCAGCGGCTGCTTCACGACCCGCGCGCTGCGGACCTGGTTCGTCAGGCGGTCGCGCGGGCAACTCCCGCTATCGGGAGCGAGATCGTGGTCCGGCGTGGCCGCGTCACGCCGCCTCCACCTCTGCCGGCGGACATCAGCGCGGACATCTTCCGCGGACGCGACCGGCTGTCGGAGGTGGTCCGGCCGCACAAGGACGAGAACACCGGGATCGTGACGATCCCCGTGTTCTACGGCACCGACCGGGCGCGGGGCGACGATACGCCGGCGGGCTATTACGGCGCTGCGCGGGGCACGCTCGCGTTCGGCATCGCCGAGGTCACCGTCCCCACGCGCGGACGCGAACTGGGGGACCTGACCGGACCGAGCTGGTGGCGTTTCGAATTCTCTGCCGATCCGGCGAGGCACGTCATTCTTGCACGTGTCGGAGCTCTGACACGCGAGGCGTTCGTCGCCAGTCTCGCCGGCTCGCTCGCCGCCGCCGACGCGCGCGACATTCTGCTGTTCGTGCACGGCTACAATGTCTCGTTCGAGGATGCCGCGCGCCGTGCCGCCCAGCTCTCGGTCGATCTGAAATTTCCAGGCCGCACGCTGCTCTACAGCTGGGCCTCCGCCGCCGACGCCAAACAATATACCGTGGACGAAAGCACGGTGGAGTGGTCGCGCGAGCATTTCGAGGCGGTGCTGCGGCTGGCGCTGACCGAGCTCGGCGCCCGCGAAGTCCACGTCATCGCCCACAGCATGGGGAATCGCGCCCTGGCGAACACGCTCGAGCGGGTTTCGACCTGGCCATTGCCGCAAGACGCCGCGAGGCCCGGGCAGATCGTCTTTGCCGCGCCCGACATCGACCGCGACCGCTTCGTTCAGCTTGCGGCACGGTTCAAGGGCTGCGCGCGCCGCTGTACGCTCTACGCGTCGTCACGCGACGTGGCGCTGCTCGCCTCCAAAGTGGTCCATGGCTATCCGCGCGCGGGTGAAGCCGGCGAGGCCCTGACGATCGTCGACGGCGTCGACACCATCGATGCCTCGCTGGTCGACACCAGCCTGGTCGGCCTGCACCATTCCTATTTCGGCGACAAGCGTTCGATCCTGAACGATATGTTCGGTCTGATCACGCAACAATTGGCGCCTGACCAGCGCTTCGACCTCGAGGCCGCGGGCGACGCGCTGCGCCGCTACTGGAATTATCGTGCCTGAGAGCCTGTGGGGGTGAGTGGGCCATGGCAGCGAGCTGCGAGACCCGCCACCATGGCCAGTCCCGGTCCTGCTATCGGCCCGGGGGAGGCGCGGCAACGACCCAGGCCACGATCCGGCGGACCAGCGGCAGCACCAGCAGCAGCGTCGGGAAGGCCACCAGCCAGGACAGTGCCCAGGCGCCGGGCCAGGTCGCGAGGAAGGCCGGCGTCGCGCCGAGGCTGCGGAGGGTCGAGATGACCGACACAACGGCCGTCATCAGCAGGGAGAGGACGAACGGCATCACGATCGGCGCATAGCGCGCCGGCAGTTTGCGAACCGCAATCATGTCATTTCTCTTGAAAAGGACGCGTCAGTCACGGTGAACCCAAAAGCGGCATCGATCCCGACGGCGTCGGTTGATGCGTTGGTTCACGTAAACGCTTACGGCGACCGCGATGCGGCACAGCCGTTCATTATCCGCTCAGGCTGGATGGTTCAAGCGGTCGCAGGTGTCTTGGTTTACAATTGCTCCAAACGTGGCAGATTGCCTCGGACCGTGGAACCAGTCGCCATATCCAGCGTTATTGGCCGTTTGCTTATGTGGATTGATCCGAGGAGGGTCGAAATGAACATGGGACCGATCGTGAATGGTGCCGGCCGCAAGGTCATGATGGCCGCCGCAGCGAGCCTTGCGCTCGGCGCGATGACCCTCTGTCCTTCAGCTGCCGTCGCGGGTGGCGCGCCCGCCAAGGCGGCGGTGGCGGATCAGGCCTCGTCGAGCGCCACCGATTTCAGCGCCGCCAAGCGGCGCCGCTACTACCGGCGCGGACCGGACGCGGCTGGTCTGGCCTTCATGGGCCTGGCGGCCGGCGTGATCGGCACCGCGATCGCCGAGAGCCGGCGCCGCGACTATCACGAGAACCGCTACTATTACGGCCCCGGCCCCTATTATGGTGGCCCCGGCTATTACGGCGGCAATCCCTATTACGGCAATGGCGGCTACTACCGCCCGCGCTATTACTACCAGCCTTACTGAGCGGGAGCGCGTTCGCGCCCCGCCTGTTGCGTCAAGCGTCTTGCTGTTTCGTCGAAGGGGCGGTGCACCGGCACCGCCCTTTGTCGTATCCGCGCGTGCGGCATAGCCGGCCTGTGTCGGCCGCGCGTCAAGCCCGCCATGCAAAAATATTCTACTTTACCGAAATTCGGAATTGTCGTATGTGTCGTCCATCCCGGGGTGATCTTGAGGGGCGATGATCCTTCGTCATCGTCGCGCGCCGGGGAGCGGTGGACGCGGCAGCGTCGGCACGAACAGGCGGGCAGGGTGGGGTAGTCCCCCATGAGCCCAGGCCGTCGTGGGGACGAACGGCGCTGTCAGGTTCGTCGCGTCATCATGTCGGCGGCAAGGTGCACACAGCCGCCGGCCTCTGGGGCGCTGGCGAACCGCGCGTACGGCAAAATCGTGTGGTCCCGACGCCCGAGATACTGTGCGTCAAGCCTTCGCGACGATGGCGCGGCCAACCGGCGGCGCATCGATTCAAGTCGCTGAGGTGACGGGGGCAATAGTGCAACGCTCCCCGAGGAGAGCACGACATAAGCCGTCAGACCATCGCGCAGGGAAGGCCGTGTGTTGGGCTTCACCTGTATGCTGCTGTGCGGTCTT